>ERZ1740070.1589-NODE-1589-length-14071-cov-4.780037_pt1 | contig 14071 bp, 8 predicted proteins | sample MGYA00581734_ERZ1740070 | MGnify/ENA primary metagenome ERZ1740070 (study PRJEB43018, sample SAMN04849744) | marine metagenome | isolation source: floating plastic debris | place: Pacific Ocean | collected 2008-09-01 | study: EMG produced TPA metagenomics...
TCAGGAATCCATTTATCGTTTTTTTGTTGATTTTGCAGAAGAACACGTTGTTGTTCTGTAATCTCAGTCCAAGGAAAAATTTCAAATTCGGGTGGGAGTGGATATTCTTTTTGTAACCAAGGTACTTTTAACATTAGAGTGCGATCGCAATTGCAAACTAACATTCGCGGTTTAGGAGTAGTCCATTCATTTTTCGCCAAAATCTTTTCTAAAGCAATGATTGTTGGTTTCCCCGTAACGTATACAATTTGAGCCGATTGGCAATTTCTTTGTTTTAATTGATTAAGTAAATTCTCTAATAAAGCTGTGCCAATTCCTTGATTGCGGTAAGAAGCATCTACAAAAATAGAAAGAATGCTAGACCGACCATCGGGAAAAATTTCAGCCATAGCTAGACCTATTGGCTTTTGATGTGAGTTAGCACCAACTGCTACGATGGCTCCTTCATTTGCAGTAGCGTATAATTTTGAACGAAACACCGGAAAAGTCAAAGCCTCATAGAAAGAAGCTACTAACGGATTATCAAGAGTTACTAATTGAGACATATCATATTTGGGAAATTACGACAATGTTAATAACTGAGAAGTTTTGCTTGGATCTATAAGCGTTAGTAGAGATAAACCAATTCCTGCAACACCATCAGTCAAACCAGGAACTATTGAACGAGCAGCCATCGATTGCAGTTTCCAGTAACCTTTTTGCTCGTAAAAATCCAGCATTTTTTCTGTAGCTTGAACTGCTGATTGCAGTAGGTCGGGTCGATTTAACTTGCGAGCAGCATTTACTAAAAAAATAATCCTTCCTGCTTCACCACAACATAAATGATGCCCACTACTGCCTATGTGACGAATAGTTGCTTTAGTGCTTGCCTCAATTTCTGCGATTCCTTCTTCACCCAGTAAATCCAGCATTTCTAGACGAGCCAAGCCAATCCCCGCTGCTCCCCCACACCAACCGTTCATAAAGATTGGAGATTTAGGATCTTTCCAAAGACTAGGCCAATCTTGATGTTCTTGGTTGTAATGGGAGCGCTCATACTCTAAAGCAGCATGGATAGGAGGAAGTAATGTTGAATCCCCTAGATAGGAAGACATTTTTGATAAAGCATAGGCAATTCCAGCGGCTCCGTGTGCCATACCCAGCAAAGGTCGAGGGGCACTAGGAATCAAAAAACCACCAGCATTTGAACCTTCTTTTTCTTGGTAGCGAAGTATTCCTTGACCAATCAATTGAATTCTTTTTATCAGTTCATCATCTGGGACTTTTTTGTGTAAAGCAATCAGTGCCAAAATGCTTGAAGCAGATCCACCCATTACATCTGGATTAGTTACCTCTCCCCACATTCGAGCAGGAATCTTCATAACTAAATCGTAAGCTAAATCTAGACAAGATTCATCGCCAAGTTTTTCAGCACAGACTAGTAGAGCGTAGATTACCAACGGTAGTCCATTAAAACCACTTTGATAAAGTTTAAAATCGGAAGAATAACGACCTGCCATCTTTGCTGTAGTTTTTACCGCATCTAAAGAGAGTTTAGACCATGATTTGTTTTTCGTGTAAGCTGCTAAGTTGGCCATGAAAATTACCGTACCAGCACTTCCTGTTGATGACCAAGGAATAGCGTTACCTAATTGTGGTAACCCATAATTATTTCCTGAAATGCCCAAAGTAATCCAACCAGTTCCTTCGCTATGGTGGGTAACTTGATTTTCAATCTTGTCTCCTAAATCTAGAAGATGGCTGTAAATCCTTGCTGCTGCTTGTCTATCGAGAGTAGGAACAGATATTAATTCAGTATTCTCATGCGTTAAAGCGATTGGCTTTCCCTGCGGAACAAAAAATATCTTTAAGGACACGCGAATCAACTCTTTTTGCCAGTTGAGATCCATTTCACTGGCAACTTTTAAACGATGATGAATATAATCATAACCACTATATTCATTGATTGGCCCAAAATTCGTTCCATCTTCTGAGCTAAGGTAACAGCTAGAGGTTAAGCCAGAAAAATAAGGAACATCTCTTACCCATAAGGCTTTTTTTTCTACACTTCCATAAGAAAGAGCATCTTCTCTAGTTTCATCTAAAATTGGAGTTCCACAAACAATCTCCAGAGACACATCGTAATCAATTCCGCTTGTCAAATTATCTGGTGCTGTAGACCATAAAAGCAAATCATGATATGAATTAGTATCCCTTAAGATAACGCGAGTAGGTAAATTCTGAAATGCCGTTATAATACCTGTATTACTCAATAATGAATCTCGATGCTTTACAAATGTTTGATAAGTAGTATCAAAGCCATTTAGAACTTTTCCGATAAAGTCTTTTGCATCTATGAACTTTCCTCTAAGCTTAGGTAACGAAAGAGAGGTTCTAGATTCCCTATATTCAAACTTAAAACATAGCTTATCGGTACCCAAGTTATAGTAAGTAGGCATTGGTATTGGCCAAATCTGACCTTCCTTTCTTCCCGTAAAGGGGGACATGCTTATTACTTCTTGTTCGTACCCCGGCTTATTGTACCATCTTGGAAGCATAAGTGACGCAAATACTGTATCAAGTTGCCAGGGGCGAGGTAATTTATCTTGCGACTGTCGGTCAGCGTGACAAGCTAAAGCCATCGCACCTATACCTTCTAAATCTACGGGAATGGGCTGCGAACCATTTGCAAGAAAATTATCTTCATGAAAATCTGTCCCCCCGAGAAAGTAAAACACTGCTAAATGGGCACCAAGACGCTGAAAATATTGAGCGACTTCTTCTATATTTTGGCACTCAGTTGTTTCAATCCAAAGTACCCAGCCATAGTCTTGACAATCCAGAACAGGAGCCGCTTTCAGAGTGAGTTCTGGTTGAGCTTGGTTGAGCCATTTTAGTAACTCAAGGTAAGCTACATCCAATCTCAAACTTCTTGGCTTATAGCCTAATCGCAGCCCCGACGTGAATTCCATAAACCATACGGTCTGACCACCGCAATGTGGTTCGGAAAGACCAAGTTCTACCTTTTCTACCAAACCTGGCTTCTCTCCAGAAGAAAACTTGGAAGTAATAGCCTGATAATCAAATTCCAAACGTTTTAGCCATTGATTAGTATTTGTTATCGCTTGTTCGGTAACAGTTGTAAGCAATCTTGCTAGTACCGGATAACGGTTAAGCAATCCAAACAATCCTTCAGGAGTTCCCAAAATCTCGTTAACATAATACTGGTAACGGGATTGGGGAGTTTTTCCATTTAACGAGCCTAAAGCTGACTTCTGCTTTACATCATAGGCTATTGTTCTCGCACAAATATGTGATAAACGAGTTAATAAATTCTCTGCAATTTGATTTAAAACTTTGGGTTTTACGTATAATTCAGATTTTGACCAAATCGACTTTAATTCACAAATATAGTAATTAATAAATGGATGAAGTATCTCAGGAAATAATATTTGATTTTCTATGTCAATGTTGTCCAATAAACTTTGAATCGATGAATCCGGTGGATAGATTGATTGATTGAGAATTTTTCCCAAGGTTATAGCCCAATCAGGTAAATCCTTAACCTGTAAGCGACGACGGGTTTGCAAACCTATAAGGGCTGAATCCCGATTTAACCCTAAACTAGCTAATCTCAAATCGAAGTTTTTCTTATCGCTTTTTTGAATACAAACGAGATTTTCCCAACGTTCCAGCAATCTTTTCGCTTTCCGATAACTCTTGTTGTTAGTGGGATAGGTAGGCAGATGATTTAATTCATCAGGACTTAATGCTCGCTCTGCTAAATCAATTAAATCAGTTGTAGATATTAGAGTTTTCTCTGAATTATCAATTAATTTCATATGTCAAAAATTATGTAGGAAAACATTGAACAAAGAAAAGACGTGAAAATCGTTAAAGATGATTTATTCTGAGCATATTTGGCAAATAATTATTTGGCGTTGCTGAATTGAAGTATGAATTTATTTTTATCAAATTTACTAGCCCCCTAAATCCCCCAAAATTGGGGGACTTTAAATTATTTTTCTCCCCCAGAATTGGGGGCTGGGGGGCAAATCATACCTTTATTCAGCAACGCCAATTATTTACTATCTCAAAGCATTGGATAAGCTGCTGTGCATTTAAATCATATAATTAAAATTATTTATTATCTTGTGGTGCGGGCATCCCTGCCCGTCCAAATATATAATTTAGCTGCTTTTTAGCTTAATATAACTTTGAGATAGTCTTGATTGTGAGTGAGATAGCTGGAATCTATCTCAATTGATTAGATTCCAGCAAATAACAAAAGCTTCCTCAAAAGGCGATTGCCTCTTTATGTACGTAAAAAACAGAAATGTTTCTTAGAATTTGAGGGTTTTTTATCACCCTGCTAAGTGTGATGCACCTGTAGTTGTTGCGACACCAGCAGCAGAGGCTGCGGCAGTTGCTCCAAAGCTAAAGATAGCGCCAATTCCACAACCTATTCCGGCTGCTGCTGAAGTTCCACCGCAAATCTTTCTGTTTGTGTCGCTTTTACCTCCTGCAACTGCTTCTAAATCAATATCGCTAAGTTCTCCACTAGCAGAATTGAAGGGAACAATCATATTGATTTCTGACGGCTTATCTTCAACCACTTTGATTTTCAAACCATCAGGAATCGCAATTCCCATTTCCCGTGCAACAGTTTTAGGGTTTTCGAGCAACTCAGCTTTAAAATCAGAATCTTCGATGGCGCGTTTCGCAATTTCATGGAAAAACTCATCTGTTTGTGGTAATTGAGTTGTTTCAGATGGCAGTAGAAAATGACGCAAAGAAGGAGTATCTTCATAGACATTCACTTCCGTATCTTTTGGTATTTCTTGTCCCTCTTCAAGTAAATATTGTTTAGGGTTAGCCAAGAAAGCTTGATGTTCTTCTTCGTCGTTCCAGATTGTTTGAACGATTTCGGTTTCAATTTTGTTCATGATAAATTCCTGTAAATATTTAACCCTAATAACTTATGCAGCAGCAGACCCTGCTGCTGCTCCACCACCACCAACTAGAGAAGGAATAGCGCTTGTACCCGCTGTGAAGAAAGCAGCAGCAGCACAGCCACCACCTAAAACACCTCCTACTCCCGCACAAACTTTACTAGCTTCTTTACCTCCTGCAACTGCTTCTAAATCAATATCACTGAGTTCTCCACTAGCAGAATTGAAGGGAACAATCATATTGATTTCTGACGGCTTATCTTCAACCACTTTGATTTTCAAACCATCAGGAATCGCAATTCCCATTTCCCGTGCAACAGTTTTAGGGTTTTCGAGCAACTCAGCTTTAAAATCAGAATCTTCGATGGCGCGTTTCGCAATTTCATGGAAAAACTCATCTGTTTGTGGTAATTGAGTTGTTTCAGATGGCAGTAGAAAATGACGCAAAGAAGGAGTATCTTCATAGACATTCACTTCCGTATCTTTTGGTATTTCTTGTCCCTCTTCAAGTAAATATTGTTTAGGGTTAGCCAAGAAAGCTTGATGTTCTTCTTCGTCGTTCCAGATTGTTTGAACGATTTCGGTTTCAATTTTGTTCATGATAAATTCCTGTAAATAATGCTTGAAATTTGTTAGACATTTGTTGCTCAAGTGCAACTGTTTCTAAGATAAAGAAATCAACCAGACATTGCCATTACTAAAAACTCTGTTTTATTCAGTAAATATTCGGGAAGCAATTTTCTAGTCTAGAAAATATTTATCTTGTTGCTTTTCCCTCCAGTAACTGCTTCTAAATCAATATCACTAATACCAATTCTGTATGAGGCTGCGCTCAATCACCCGCAGCCTATAAGGCTGGGGCCATAACAACAAAGCCCCTTCGGGTTCGCTAGTTTTGGGGACGGAAACCGACACCCCAAACTAGTCTCACAACCTACGTTGGCTTAATTCGGCACATCTTTAATAAAGAAATGGTATAGGTTCTCCACTAGCAGAATTAAAGGGAACAATCATATTGATTTCTGACGGTTTATCTTCAATCGCTTTGATTTTCAAACCATCAGTCGTCGTTCCAGATTGTTTGAACGATTTCGGTTTCAATTTTGTTCATGGCAAACTTTTATAAATATTTAAAATTTGTTAGCCATTTGTTGTTCAAATGCAACTGTTCTTAAGATAAAAAAATATTTGAGATATTACCATTCACAAAAACTCAGTTTTGTTCAGTGAATATTCAGGAAAATAATAATTATGGCTAAAAATATGCTTAAGATAAATATCATAGTAAACCGGGTGTCTCCTGATTTGAGGTTATAAATAACCCTATTTATAGATTGACAACAGTATATTTTTTGTATTAACCAGTTACAACTACTACGCTTGAACCTCTGTTCCTCAATCACGAATAGAATGTTTAATTCCAACCTACTCATAAACTATGATGATTTAAAAATATGCCTAAAATAATCTCTATCCACTCATACAGAGGGGGTACAGGAAAGTCAAATTTAACAGCGAATATTGCAGCCAGCGTTGCTCGCAAGGGATATAGGGTTGGTATTGTAGATACAGATATTCACTCACCCGGTATTCATATTCTGTTTGGTTTAGACGAAAACCATATAAAATGCACCTTGAATAATTATCTTTGGGGTCAATGTCCTATCCGAGATGCAGTTTACGATGTGACAACAGTTCTTAAACGTGAAGCAAATCGACGCAATCGCATATATCTAGTTCCTTCAAGCACAAAGTTGAGTGATATTACTCGTATTTTACGTGAAAGGTTTGATGTTGAGTTGCTATTGAAGGGGTTTGAAGAATTAACTCAAATTACAAAGATTGACTATTTATTTGTAGATACACACCCCGGTTTGAGTCAGGAGTCACTGATTTCGCTGACAACTTCAGACATTGTTTTATTAATACTCCGACCAGACCAGCAAGATTTTCAAGGTACTGCTGTTTCCGTGGATGTTGCTAGGAGACTAAAAGTACCAATGTTATTGCTTACAGTTAATAAAGCATTGACTGATTACAACTTTAACGACTTGAGGCACAAAGTAGAATCAACCTATCAAGCAACTGTAGCGGGAATCATTCCTGAATCAAAAGATATTTTGCGTCTTGCTAGTTCTGATATATTTTGCCTAAAATATCCCAAAGATCCAATTTCTCAAATTATAGATGAAATTGCGAAAAAAATCATATTATCAAAATGATTAATAGCCATTTATTTGTAACAATTAATCTTTAACAAGAGAGTAAGTAAGTCGGCATAAATAAACCGAGTCATGTAACATATTAGTAACATATTATAAATTTCCTTAAACACTTATTCCTTACTTTATAATCCCTACTCTCTTGTCCTAATTAAGATTTTCAACACTTACCTACTTATTATATATGTACAAAATTCGAGATTATGCAACAGCAAGAGTTACGTACTAATATTTTGAAAAAATTTGGTGCAACTAGCTCAGAAATTGCAGAGCTACTAACTTATAATGAAAATATTTTTGAAAGTGAAAAATGGCAATATTCGCAAACTTTGCCAACAACACCAGAAGCTTATATTGCAGCTTGGGAACAGTATGTAATTGAGGCTGAAAAAATTGGAGCGTATAAGGTTTTAAGGCAGGTTTTAATCCAACTAAATTTCCCCATACTTCCTGGTATAAGCAAAACAGAAGCATATCTGGCTGCAACTCGCCGAGGTAAACTGACAAATATTATTAACAATTGTCCGGGGTTAATTCTAAACGAGCCAGAAACATTAAGAATTAAGATACACCAAACTCTTTCTGGCTTAATTCCTGTAATAATTATCAGCAATCGTCAGGATTTCTTGGCTTTAGTTCAGGCTATTACTAAACGTAATGAACCGGAACCTATACCTGATTCTATGGGAGCTTGTATTGTTAGTGGCTATAATAATTGGAATCGTATTTATCAATATAAAAAGCAGTGGCAAATACAAGATAATAACTTACAGTCTGAATGGTCGAGTGAATTTAAACGCTTGATTACCCGTAAAGAATTATATCAAGATAAATTTATTCTTCTTAGTACTGGTGCCTACAGCAATGTACCAGCTAATCAATTAGGATTAACTGAAGCAGAATGGCAGCAACTCTCTTTTAAAATCCGTTTGGAGCATGAATCTACCCATTATTTTACTCGTCGCTTTTTTGGCTCCATGCGTAATAATTTATTAGATGAATTAATTGCAGACTATAGAGGTATTGTAGCTGCAATTGGCAACTATCGAGCCGACTGGTTTCTCCATTTTATTGGCTTAGAGTCATTTCCTAATTATCGTGGAGGAGGTAGATTAGAAAATTATCGAGGAGAACCTCCACTCAGCGACGGTGCATTCAAAATTATCCAAGCTTTGTTAGTAAATGCTGCCAGAAATCTAGAGAATTTTGATAGGCAATTTGGTGTTAAATCTAGAACAGTTGCTGATGAAGTAGCAACTTTAGTAGCTTTATCAAAAGTTACATTAGAAGAACTAGCTTTTCAACAACTAACTCTCAATCGCAATAATGTCATTCACAGTAAAGGTGATTAAAAATCTTAATAAAGAAAGCATATGATAGAAATTTTACTTAAACAATTAAATGAGCATGACATCAACTGGATAAGCTCTAACAGTCGTACCCTAACAATAAATGCTGGGGATGTACTTATACACGAGCAGCGTCAAGTGGAATGTTTGTATATAGTTTTAGAAGGTAGTTTTAACGCTACCCTCAAGCAAAATCCTGAAAGTGCTATGACTGAGGTTTTCGCTGTTCTTGAAGATAATAACGATTTAGAAGAAGAAATTGCGCGTTTTTCTCCAGGTGAGATATTAGGTGAATTTTCTTTACTTCATTTTAGTCCTTCAGCAACAACAGTTAGAGCTATAGAAAATTCGGTTGTTTTATCTATATATAGTCATGACTTACTAGTAAAACTGCATGAAGATACTGCTTTTGCTTCCCGCTTTTACCAAGCGATGGCTACTTTAGTTTTGGAGCGCTTTGAACGCTTAGTTAAAAAATTTATTAGTCGTCGTAACATCAAAATTCCCCCCATCCAAGATAGTTTGATGCTGTTTGGGGAACTCAGTGATAGTGATGTTGATTGGATAATAGAGAACAGTTACCTCGAAACTGTAGCTCCGGATACTGTTTTAGTTCGTGCGGGTAGAGCAGTGGAAAATATATATATATTGATAGAAGGGAGTGTGTCTGTATGTTTTAAAGAAGAAAATCCTCGCTCACTTATTAATGTTTTTTCGTTATTAGAAGACTCCGATGAAGTTGATTCACCAGGATATGAAATAGCAGCATCTTCTGTTAGCGAGATAATCGGTGAAACTACTCTGATTGATAAACGTTTGTCAAACTATACTTTTACAACCCTTGAAGTCTGTAAGGTCTTAGTCATAAATAAACAATTGCTGTTTGTACAACTTCAGCAAAATTTCCCTAGTGGGTCTCGTTTTTACCGACTAATTTCAATCTTAATTTCTATTAGGTTAGAAAGCTTAATTAATCGTCTAGGGTATGGAAAAAGCCCTTATCAAATAGGACGAAGATTGTCTCAAAATATAGAATATGAAGATGAAATGGATATGAAATTAATGGGAAATCTCTTCTTGGGAGGTGCCCGATTTGACTGGATGCTCAAACGCTTGAAAGTTTTATTTAAGTAAGTCAGCACAAATAAACCGGGGCTATGTTACAGAGTCTAAATTGGCTTAAAACCATTTTCACCATGAATTAAGAATTACAAATTATACTCACTACTTTGTCCTAATTACAACCTTCAATATTAACTAATTTAGATAGTTATCAGTATATTCTTTAGCGAACAATTATGACATCGCAACCGAACCAACCGAAAAAGCTTTTTCGTGAAAAGTCGCTCGAACGTTTATCTTCTCCCGAGCAACTAGACCAAATGATGCAAGTGGTTAGCCCCAAAGTTTGGTTACCGCTAGCAACAGCCGGATTTTTAGTTGTTGCTGCTGCAACTTGGAGTGTTTTAGGTCAAATCCCAATTACTGTTAACGGTCAGGCTATATTAACGCGTCCGCGAGTTCTAAAATCTTTACAAATAACAGCTGAAGGTCAAATATCAAAATTAGAAATTGAGCCAGGGAATAAAATTAAAAAGGGAGATAAAATCGCCACTATTGAACAGCCACAACTCGAAAAACAAATAGAACAAGAGAGGGCTAAGAAGCTGGATCTGGAAAATCAAAATAAGCTGACTAATAGAGCGTTCATTCAAGGAATTAATTTACAACGGGAGAACTTAAAACAGCAGCTAGACAACTTGCAAAGTAATTTAGCCGCTACTAAAAGATTTGGGCCAATTGTAGGAGAGAAAAGTAGTCAATCTATCGATGCACGGCGTAGAAGCCTGCAACAAAGTTTACAACAAGCTCAAGGTTCAACGTCTACACTTAGAAGAAGGATGAAGGTGCGTGAGGAACTCTGGAAAAAAGATGCAATTTCTGAAGATTTGTTTTTGGAATCAAAAAATCAACTAGATGCCAATTTAACTCAAATCTCTGAGTTAGAAGCTCAACTTCAAGAAAACGAACTTCAAAATGTTGATATAGAATCCAAAAGAGTTGAAAATAGCAACTCCATTGAGCAAATTAAGACGAAAATGCAGGAGCTTGACGTTACAGAACAACAATTAGTAGAACAAGAACTTAACAAAAGATTTGAAAACAACAATGCAATCAAAGAACTTGAGCGTAGCATTGCTCAACTTGTGTTAGAGAAAAAAAATAAAAGCGAAATTCTCAGTCCATTTACTGGTCGGGTTACAGAAGTTCCTATTGTTGCAGGTCAAGCAGTTAGTGCTGGTTCCCGTATTGCATCGGTTGACACCAGTGGGGATAAAGCCGAATTCAAGAGCGTGATGTATTTTGCAGACAAAGATGGTAGACAAATTGAACCAGGAATGACAGTACAAGTTACTCCCAGTAATGTCAGCCGCGAACGCTTTGGTGGGATAGTTGGTAAGGTCACAGAAATTTCCGAACAAGCAGTATCGGTAGAAGAAATGGTCGCAATCACAGGAAATGAGAATTTAGCTAACACCATAGCCCAAAATCTTTCTAGCAGTGGTAGTTCCATAGTACAAATTGTTGCAAAGCTCGAAAGAAATCCTGATGACTCCAGCAAGTTTATATGGTCTTCTTCTCAAGGACCCGATGATTTTCAGATGAAACCAGGAACTACCGCACAGGTAAAGGTAGTAACTGATACGATGGCTCCGATTGAATTTGTAATTCCTATTTTACGGGAATGGACTGGTATTCAGTAGATTGTTTACAGATTCGCATCAGTAAATAAGATTGTGTCGTGGCTACACTCAAAGCACCTTAAAACTAATTATTTATAAATTCGATGAATATTGGTAACGCAGTACAATTTATTAAATCTTTTTTCAAATTCCAACCGGATTACGTCCGCACTCCTGCAATAATACAAATGGAGGCAGTCGAATGTGGTGCTGCTGCATTGGCAATTATACTAGCTTATTATGGACGTATTGTTCCCTTAACTGAGTTGCGTAGCGAGTGTGGTGTTTCGCGGGATGGTAGTAAAGCTTCAAACATACTCAAAGCTGCAAGATTTTACGGTTTAGAAGCAAAAGGGTTTAAAAAGCCTTTAGAAAAACTTACAGAATTTAAGCCTCCGTATATTGTTTTTTGGAACTTTAATCACTTTTTAGTGGTGGAAGGTTTTAGCAAAAAGAAAGACTATGTTTATCTTAGCGACCCAGCTAGCGGTCGTCGTAAGATTACTTGGGATGAGTTCGACAAAGCTTATACGGGTGTGGTTCTAGTTATGGAACCAGGTCCGGAGTTCAAAAAAGGAGGTAAAAAAAGGAGTACTTTCGCTGCTTTCGCTTCTCGTCTGAGAACTTCGCAAAATGCCATTGCTTTTTGTTTACTTGCGGGGCTTTTATTAACTATACCAAGGTTAGCTGTGCCAGCCTTTTCAAAGGTATTTGTTGATGAAATTCTTTCGGGAGAACATCAAGAGTGGCTGCGACCTTTGATTTTGGGAATGGTTCTAACAGCTTTGATTAAAGCATCTCTTGCACACATGCGGTTTTTGTATTTGCGACGCTTAATGGTGAAGCTATCGATAGCAATGTCTGGTAATTATCTTTGGCACACTTTGCGGTTACCAATTGGATTTTACGCACAGCGGTTTACGGGGGAAATTAGCAGTAGAAATGATTTGAACGATAAAGTTGCACAGATACTTTCCGGACGACTGGCAACTACTGTTATTGATACTGTAATGATACTTTTTTACGCTGTGATTATGATTTCCTTTGACCGGATATTAACAGCTATAGCAGTTTTTTTTGCTGCTGTCAATTTTTTGGCTCTGCAATTTTTATCGCGCAGTCGTATTGATGCCAACATGAAAATTGCTCAAGAAAATGGAAAAGTATCTGGTGTTGCGATTGGTGGTATCCAATCGATAGAAACAATCAAAGCCAGTGGCTTGGAACCGGATTTGTTTGCCAAATTTAGCGGCTACTACGCTAAAATGATGAACGCTCAGCAAGAATTGGCTCTACCCAGTCAAATCCTATCCAATTTACCAATTTTGCTCACATCTTTAGCGACAGCTTCTATTTTATTAGTCGGTGGTTTACGTGTAATGAGTGATGATAACTTGAGTATCGGGGATCTAGTTGCTTTCCAAGCTCTTACTACACAATTTCTCGGGCCGGTTAATAATTTAGTCGGTTTTGGTAGTACGCTCCAAGAATTAGAAGCAGATTTAAATAGACTTGATGATGTATTGCAAAATCCTCTTGACCCAGAATCAGAACGTACTGTCAGCAAAGAAGCTTATAACCAAGAGTTTACTATTCAAAAAGATTCATTTCAGCTACAAGGCTATATAGAATTGCAAAATGTTAACTTTGGCTACAGTCGTTTAGAAGCGCCATTAATAGAAAACTTAAGCTTAACTGTTAAACCAGGTGAAAGAGTTGCATTCGTGGGAGGAAGTGGTTCTGGTAAGTCTACGGTCGCTAAACTGGTTACGGGTCTTTATCCAGTTTGGAATGGGGAAATTCTTTTTGATGATATATCTAGGAGTGAAATTCCTCGCTCAATTCTATCAGATTCTGTGGCAATGGTAGAACAAGATATATTTATATTTGAGGGGACAGTTCGGGATAACCTCACGCTTTGGGACCCAACAGTATCGCCAGAAGATATACAACGTGCTTGTGAAGATGCGGTCATCCATGACCTAATATTGAATATGCCTGGTGGATATGAAGCTGAATTATCCGAAGGTGGCACAAATATGAGCGGAGGACAACGACAACGTTTGGAAATTGCCAGAGCTTTAGTCAGAAATCCAGCTATTCTGGTACTAGATGAAGCTACAAGTGCCCTCGACCCAGAAACAGAATTAAAGATTGACCGCAATTTAAGACGACGTGGTTGTTCCTGTATTGTGATTGCACACCGTCTGAGTACAATCCGCGATTGCGATGAAATTATTGTTCTACAAAATGGTAAAGTTACGCAAAGAGGAACCCATGAAGAATTACGCAACCAAAGTGGAGTATATACTCGTCTAATTGGCAGCCAGCAAGGTTAATTATCAGTAGATGAGTTTTTTTCGTTTAATAAATTTAATAAATAGTCGTACAAAATTAATTGAAAATTCTCAAGTAAAATTCTCAGGTAAGATTCTCAAATAAAATTCCTAAATAAAATTCTCAAAGCTTCGAGTTGTGGAAATTGCTCTGCTTCATTCCCTGTCTGGGGAAAATTAATATATGCAGGTAGACTTTGCTTTTGTAGTAGCGGTAATAACGCGCTAGATACTTAAAAAATCCTTTTAGCTTAATTCGCTTAATCTGCTTAAGTAAGTCGGCAGAAAAAAACAGAACTATATAACAAAATGTAAATTAGCCTCAAACCCTTATTCCCACTGCCGACTGCCTTGCCCTAATTACAATTTTCAACGCCGACCTACTTAATTTGCTTAATCTATAAATTGTTATGCTTGATTTAATTAGCTCTAAAATAGCTCAACAAGTTAAAGGCAATCAACCTTTATTGCTAAACAATCCCCAACAGG
>ERZ1740070.1590-NODE-1590-length-14027-cov-4.443100_pt1 | contig 14027 bp, 15 predicted proteins | sample MGYA00581734_ERZ1740070 | MGnify/ENA primary metagenome ERZ1740070 (study PRJEB43018, sample SAMN04849744) | marine metagenome | isolation source: floating plastic debris | place: Pacific Ocean | collected 2008-09-01 | study: EMG produced TPA metagenomics...
TCCTTCTTTAGACGTCATACTTGCGCGGGCGGGTTTATTTGAGTTCTGTCGTGTGCTCTTCCTTTCTTCCTCGGTGTCGTGGCTTCGCGCGCAGCCGGGATGGCCGTGATCGGATTCACGGGTGGCGGTCACGCGGACGCCGCGCTGGCAGATCGGCTTCGCGCTGCAGGAGCCACTACAGTTGCCGACAGCCACGACGAGATCGCGCGACTGTGGCAATCCGGGTTTGATCTGACCTAAGTCGCGTCCGGCTGAAGCTTGTCCATGGTGCGCAGTTCGAAATCGCTGGCATCGTGACGCTCTGGCAACTGGCTGGACGGCTCGCCCCATACGCGGTTGACCATTCGGCCGCGTTGCACAGCCGGGCGGTCCATCAATTGATCGGTCCAGCGATTGACGTGCTCGTATTCATGCACGGAGAGGAATTCGGCAGACTCGTACAAGACGCCTTTGGCCAACGATCCATACCACGGCATGATCGCCATGTCGGCAATCGAGTATGCGCTGCCCGCCATATATTCATTGTCCGCCAGGTGCCGGTCCAGCACATCCATTTGGCGTTTCACTTCCATGGCGAAGCGATTGATCGGATATTCCATCTTGGTCGGCGCGTAGGCATAGAAGTGCCCGAACCCACCACCGAGCTACGGTGCTGAGCCCATCTGCCAGAACAGCCAATTCATCGCTTCGGTGCGACCTTTGTGATCTTCAGGAATGAAGGCGCCAAACTTGTTCGCGAGGTGATAGACCAGGATTGAGGCACTCTCGAAGACCCGCGTCACGGGATCGGTCGTATGGTCCGCCATGACCGGAATTTTTGAGTTCGGGTTGAGATCTACATACCCGGATCCGAACTGGTCGCCTTCGCCAATATTGATCAGCCAGGCATCATATTCAGCGCCTGTGTGCCCGGCCGCCAGCAGCTCTTCGAGCATGATCGTGACCTTGACCCCGTTTGGTGTCGCCAGTGAGTAAAGCTGGAGCGGATGCTTGCCGACTTGCAACTCCTTGTCATGCGTCGGGCCAGCAATCGGCCGGTTTATGTTGGCGAAGCGTCCACCGCTTTCACTGTCCCAGGTCCAGACTTTTGGGGGGGTATATTCTGTATCAGCCACGGGGCGCTCTCCTTTTTCGGTTCCTGCGCAGTTTTGTCCTACTCTACATAAGCGCGTGCCCTCGCGACAGCCTAGGCCCAGAAATGGAATAGGGTCTATGCGAACCCCGGGTGAGCCGTGCATGATGGATCGTGCAAGACAGGAACAGGAGGCCGGGTCATGACCGAACTGGTAACACGACAGGATGAAGACGGGCTGTGTTGGCTGACGCTCAACCGTCCGGACAAGCTGAACTCATTGACCGTAGCCATGTTCCGGGAACTGCGCCAGCACGTCATCGATCTGCGCAAGGATGACAGCATTGGCTGCGTCATCCTGCGCGGCGCCGGTAAGTGTTTTTCTGCCGGTCATGATCTGGGCGATATTGCGGAGGGCGAAAAAGTGCCCTCCCCCGGCTGGCATTCTGAAACCCTGCGCATGCTGGAGAAACTGCCCAAGCCCGTGATCGCAGCGGTGCACGGCCATTGCTATACCGGTGCGCTGGAAGTCGCCCTGGCCGCGGATTTCATTCTAGCAGCCGAGTCCGCCAAGTTCGCCGATACGCATGCCAAATGGGCCCTGACCCCGATCTGGGGGATGAGCCAGCGCCTGCCGCGCCGGGTCGGCACGGCCCGGGCCAAGCGTCTGATGTTCACCGCCGAAACCGTCCGCGCAGATGCAGCGCTCAATATGGGCTTGTGCGAAGCGGTGTTCGCCGAAGATCAGTTTGAAGACGAGCTGCGCGCCTTTGCGAAGCAGATTCTGGCCAATTCCGCTTTCTCGCACGCCGCTAATAAAAAACTGCTCGAGGCGACGGATTCCGATCCGATGGATGCCGGATTGCAATGGGAAATCACCGAAAATGAAGGGGTCGGCCCGGATATGCATGCGCGGATCAATGCCTTCATGAAGAAGTAAAAGGCCGATTCTGGCACGCTGTTTGCTGCTTTCATCCCAGATAAATACGGGATGATTGCCGTCATGAAACGCTTACTGGCCTGCCTTTGCCTCTTTGCCGCGCCCCTTTCTGCGCACGCGAATACGGATCTGGCGCGCCAATGGGGTCAGGAAGCGGGCCGACTCTCGCTTGAGACCTCATCGCTTATCAGCACAGTGGATATGGGCGAAAACGCAGAAATTACCGACACTTACGCGCTGGATGTCTATCGCTTCGGCCGCACGTCGGCGGATCTGGCGCGGTGGATCGATAACTCGAATGGACCTAATGACCTCGGCTGTATCTTCCGCGGCATGGCCGCCGAATCGGAAACCCAGCTCATGGAACTGGAATCCACGCCCGCCGCACTGGACCAGCGCGAAAGCCTGCGGCGTCTGGCCGTGATGTTCGCCGACGCTGAAATAATCGCGATCGCCGCTCAACGCCGCGCTCCGGCCAGCGCAGTGGGCGTGCATACACCTCAGAACTCATGTGCGGCGGATGCCGAAATGGCGCTGAACGCGCTCCGCTAAACGCTTACCAGACCATTGCTTCGCGCAATTCCGCGCGTAGATTTGCCGGCATCTCAATCGTGCCTGAGCCTTGTTTCAGATCCGCAGGTGCGTCTTCGGGTTTGAGATAACGCCAGCCCTGAAAGGCCCGCTTGGGCGTCGGTTCAACGCCAATCAATTCCGGATCAAAGACCAGTTCGCAGGCCTTCCGGCCGCCACGATCCGTGATTTCCTTAACGTCCAGGATGCGTTGGCGCACCAGGATGATCCCTTTGGTGACCCAATAAATCGACCCGCCATCGCTGAGCTCGCCGCCGCGCTTCGGCACCATGCGCGTATGGTGATAGGGCAAGGGCGATGACTGCATCAGCCGGTTTTGCCAGCGTTCAATATCGGCAGCATCATCGGCCCCAACGCAGAGTTTCACCATGTGAATCATCTGCATAAAGGTAAACGAGGATTAATGTCTGTGAAGGTGGAAATTCTGTCACAGCACGCCATAACAGTGGAATTGTGTTGAAGACTAAAGGGATAATTCGATGTTGAGACTGATGGGATTGGCTGCAAGTGCAGCGCTGCTGACGCTGAGCGCACAGGCCGAAGATGGACATGATGTGTTTGGCACATTCATGACCCAGGCCAAGACGTCGACCGTGACGATTGAAGACTGCGGCGATGGTAGCCCTTGCGGCCGTGTCTCCTGGATCGACCCAACGGCAATGGAACCCGGCATGACTCCGGAAACCGCCCTGACCCAGGCCGGTGAACCGGTGCTTGGCCTGCTCATGCTACAGGGCTTTGACAAACGCCGCCGGGATTGGCGCGGTGGCACGATTTACGATCCCGAAGCGGACAAATCCTATGCGTCGCGGCTGAAGCGTCTGGATGATGGACGTTTGCAGGTCAAAGGCTGTGTCGGCCCGATTTGCCAGACCCAGGTTTGGGAAGTGGCCCCGGAAGCGCTGCAAGCGTCTGCGCCCGCAACAAACTAGGCGTAAGTGACCCGTTGGCGCTTGCGCATTTGGCGCGGCGTGCTACCTCGCGGCTTTCAAGTCGCGCGGCCAGCAAGGAGACAGCGTCATGGGCACACTTGGTAAAGACGCCACCCCACGGATCGAATCCGATACGATGGGCAATGTCGAGGTTCCAGGCAATAGATACTGGGGCGCCCAAGCGCAGCGATCCTTAGGTAATTTCAAGATTGGCTGGGAAAAGCAGCCTTTGCCGCTGGTGCGGGCGCTCGGCATTGTGAAACGGGCGGCGGCTGAAACCAATATGGCGCTTGGCAAGCTCGACCCAACGCTGGGCAACGCGATTGTCACTGCTGCAAATGAGGTCATGGAAGGCAAGCTCGACGCGCATTTCCCTCTGGTGGTCTGGCAGACCGGGTCCGGCACGCAGTCCAATATGAATGCGAATGAAGTGATCGCTAATCGGGCGATTGAGATCCTGGACGGCGAGATCGGCTCGAAGAGTCCGGTCCACCCCAATGATCACTGCAATATGAGCCAGAGCTCAAATGATACATTCCCGACCGCGATGCATATTGCCAGCGCCGAGGAGATTATGCATCGTCTGCTGCCAGCGCTGCAACAATTGCACAACGCGCTGAACGACAAGGCACAGGCCTGGACAGAGATTATCAAGATTGGCCGGACGCACACGCAGGACGCCACGCCCGTCACGCTGGGCCAGGAATTTTCCGGCTATGCCAAAATGGTTGAAATGGGCATCCAGCGGATTGAGCAATCCCTGCCGGCTCTGCTGGAACTGGCGCAGGGCGGCACTGCGGTCGGGACCGGATTGTCGACGCCGGTTGGCTTTGCCGAAGGCGTGTCGGAGAAAATCGCGCAGATCACAGGTCTGAACTTCGTAACAGCGCCAAACAAGTTCGAAGCGCTGTCAGCACATGATGCCATGGTGTTTGCACATGGCGCGATCACGACGGCGGCCATGTCCTGCTTCAAGATTGCTAATGATATTCGCTTCCTCGGCTCTGGTCCGCGCTCCGGCCTGGGCGAGCTCGCGCTGCCGGAAAATGAGCCAGGTTCCTCAATCATGCCGGGCAAGGTCAACCCGACGCAGTGCGAGGCGATGACGCAAGTCTGCGCCCATATTCACGGCAATAATGCCGCCATTGGTTTCGCAGGTAGCCAGGGGCATTTCGAGCTCAACGTGTTCAACCCGATGATGAGCTATAACCTGCTACAATCGCTCCGGCTCCTGGCCGATGCGGCGGTGTCCTTCACCGAAAACTGTGTGGTCGGCATCGAGCCACGGCTAGATAATATCCAGAACGGACTCGAAAACTCTCTCATGCTGGTGACGCCGCTCAAGGAAAAATACGGCTATGACCGCGCCGCCAAGATCGCCAAGACGGCCCACAAGAATGGCACCACCCTGCGCGAAGAAGCGATTGCTGATGGCATTCCAGCTGAAGACTTTGACGCAATTGTGCGGCCTGAAAAAATGATTGGGCCGGGGTGATCTTTGCGTGGAAGCGTTACAGGCTCTGATCGAAAAAGGTGCTAAATATCGCCCGCGTGGCTTTTGGATGGGTGATGTGAGCAACATCCGCCAATCGAAACGGCCGATAGAGATTGCGCGTCGAGGGGGTTATACGCCTGATCCCGCTATTGAGTTCCTGAAAATCGGTTCGACAGTTGCGTCGCGAATTCTCGCTTATGTCCAGAGTGAATCTCTCGCGTATGGACGGGTTCGATACAGAGAAAGCATCGCCAGAACCATGAAATCATCGCTCCGTGCATTCGGTTCCGATGCATCCTTCTGGACCAACACGGATTTTCCAGAGTTCGAAAATCCAGCGAGGCACGTGACCGGACGCAGTGTGTGGCCATTGTCGAAATCCACTTTCGATACTGGCGTAATCGGCTGCAATGCAGAGATCGGTTTTATCTTCTGGGTTGAAGAAGAAGACTGATCGGGTCGCATGCGCTTTGTTCAGCCCGCCAATATGTTTGGAGTAACTGACGCGAATCGGAATCAGAGCAATACATCGTTCGGAATCATACCCATCCATGCAAGAAAGCTCAAACTCATGAACACTGCGCCTGTCGGCTCAAAAGCCAATCCTTCCGAATTCGATGTTATGCCGCGCCTGGCCGAAGACGAGCCCTATTTCGTGATCCGCGCCAATGACCCGCTCTCCAGCGCCCTTGTCGAGTTGCACGCCTATATTGGCGCAGGCCAGGCTGGTGCCGCACACAATAAGCTGGCGGAAATCATGGCGCTGACCTCCGCCAAGGCACCACGACCGGCGTCCAGCCCCAAATATCGCGAAACCTTCGCCATTTCGCTGGCTATGGAACAGTGGCGCAACGCGCATCGCGGAGACTAGGCTTGGTCGAGCCCATCAATCTCAACAAGTTTCGCAAAGCCAAGGCGCGCGCTGAAAAACAGCAGCGGGCGCAGGAAAATCGCATCAAGCACGGGCGGTCAAAATCCCAGAAGGCGCAGGACCGGCTGTCGCAAAAGCGCGACTCTGCCGAACATGATGGAAAAAAACGCGACTGAATCGTTTTAAATTCTGGTCCAATCCTTGAGTGAGAGCCTGGTCTGGGGCAAATACAGCCCGGGTTTGGGACAATTGAAGGGACCGCGGACGTGATCAACACGATTCTCGTAATTGGGGGCGCCGGCTATATCGGCGCAAATGCCTGTAAGGCGATCAAAATGAGCGGCCGGGAACCGGTTGTTTTCGACAATTTCTCCAGCGGACATCGTCATTCGGTCAAATGGGGGGAATTGATCGAGGGGGATATCCGCAATGAGGCCGAGATCCGGGCCGCACTTGAAAAGGTCCGACCGGATGCCGTCATGCATTTCGCCGCCAATATTGAAGTCGGCGAAGGGGAGAAAGCCCCGGGCGCCTTTTACGAGAATAATGTCGCCGGAACCTTGAACGTGGTCCGCGCCATGCTGGATCTTGGCCTGCAAAATTTCATCTTCTCCTCGACTTGCGCCATTTATGGCGATCCGGAAAGCCTCCCGCTTATCGAAGACATGCCCAAGCGGCCGGTTAGTGTTTACGGGCGTTCAAAGCTCATGGTCGAAACCATTCTCGAAGACATGTCGCGGGCAGAAGGCCTGCGCTATGCGGCGCTTCGCTATTTCAATGCAGCAGGTGCCGATCTGGACGGTGAGGTTGGCGAAGAGCATGATCCGGAAACCCATCTCATCCCCAACGCGATCAAGGCCGCAGCCGGCATCGGCAAGGGGATGAAACTGTTTGGCGATGATTATCCGACGCCTGATGGCACGTGCGTGCGCGATTATATTCATATCGCCGATTTGGTCTCTGCGCACATCCTCGCGGCCGAACACATTCACAAAACGGGCGAAAGCCTGCAATTGAACCTCGGCACGGGTAACGGCTTCACCGTCAAGCAAGTGCTGGATGCTGTCGAGCGCGCAGTCGGGACACCAGTTCCTGTTGAAATCGGACCCCGTCGCCCGGGCGACGCAATCGCGCTTTATGCGGACACTTCAAAGTCGAAATCAGTCCTCGGTTGGGTTCCGGAGCACTCGGATATGGATACGATCGTATCCTCGGCTTGGAAGTTTCACAAACGCGTTTGGAAACTAGACTAGCGGTCTAAGCTGGCCGCAAGTCCCAAACGTGGACACCGCGCTGCGATAATCGAACCGGGTTCCAAGCCATCGAGCGAACCAGGTTCCAAATCGCCTCGCGAGTCGGCTTGACGGTATATTCGCTTTGCCAACGCAAGGCCCAGCCATCCTTTAGCCCGTGCCACATGCCTTTACGCATGCCTTGTAGATCTGCATGCCCCATGTTTCGCATATAGATATAGAGCATCAGGGCGATATGCCCTGGAAAGGTCAGAACCAGCACGGAAAGTGGCATATTCTTCAGATAGGCCCAGGTGCGGTTTCGGAAGCCATGATACATGGTGAACCGGCTGTATCGTCCGCTCGTGGCACTGCCCTTATGATGAATCAGTGCATCCGGCAGAAACACACATTTCTCATTGCTGAGCTGTAAACGCATGCCGAGATCGACATCCTCGCAATAGCAGAAGAAGCGTTCGTCAAAGCCGCCTATTTCGACAAAGAGTTCTCGCTCATACACGGCGCTGGCGCCGCAGGGACTGAAACAGAAACTGTCTTGATTGGGCAGTTCGGAGATTGGATGCTCAAATCCGCCCCGCCATGGAATTCCGAAGGCAAAATAGGCATCACCCGCGCCATCCAGCAGATCCGGCTCGTCCATATTGATCTGGCCACAGGCAAAGACGCGGCAGGTCTCGTGGCGCTGCGTGGCTTTATGGATCTCTGTCAGCCAATCCGCATCCGCCTCGGCATCCGGATTGAGAAGGGCCAGCCATTTTCCGGTCGCATATTGCGCCCCCAGATTGTTGCCCTTGGCAAAACCGTGATTCGCGTTTTCGCGTATGACACGAATTTCGGGAATTCCCTCAACATCCAGATTTGTAATGGGATTCACCTGGCTGTCATTGTCGACAACCACGACCTCGAAATCCCGAAAACTCTGTTTTTTCAATGAATTCAATGCGTTCTGGAGTAATTCTCCGGCATTGTAGTTCACTATCAGCACGGAAAAAAACGGCTGCACTCCACTCACGAATGACTCCCTCGAAGCGGGGCAACACCCCAATCATTCACGAGCACACGTATGCACATCGCCTGACACGCGACAACAGTAATTTTGATGAATACGGAAAAACCTACTACTTTGACAGATAATCAAGCAGCCCGAAAATGCCTCATATCACACGGTAAACACTATTGAATTAGAGCATTGAGCTCCGCAACAAGATCAGTCTTCTCCCATGTGAAGGCGCCCGCATCAGTCGGCTGACGTCCGAAATGGCCATACGCCGCGGACGGACTGTAAATCGGGGCTTCAAGGTTGAGATGATTGCGAATGCCGCGTGGCGAGAGATCGACCAGCTCGCGCAGTTTTTTTGCAATCGTATCTTCGCCCACTTCACCGGTCCCGAACGTATCGACATATAAAGACAATGGTTGAGCGACGCCAATCGCATAACTGACCTGAATGTTGCAGCGCTTGGCCAGCCCGGAGGCGACAACATTCTTGGCCAGATAACGGGTCGCATAGGCCGCCGAACGGTCGACTTTGGACGGATCCTTGCCAGAGAAGGCACCGCCACCATGCGGCGCCGCACCGCCATAAGTATCAACGATGATCTTGCGGCCCGTCAGACCGGCATCTCCGTCCGGTCCACCAATGACGAACCGCCCCGTTGGATTGACGTAAAACTTGTCTTCGTCCGGGAACCAGCCTTCAGGCAGCACGTCTTTCACCACAGGTCGAATAATCTCGCGAAGCTGCTCAAGCGTTGCCGAGTCAGCATGCTGATGCGAAACCACGATCGCGTTGACGCCGACAGGACGAGAGCCGGCATATTGCAAGGTCACCTGGCTTTTGGCGTCCGGCTCAAGCTCAGGATGGGTGCCATCATGGCGGAGCGCTGCCAGCTTGCGCAGGATCTGATGCGAATAGACCAGCGTCGCTGGCATCAGTTCCGGCGTTTCGTCGGTCGCATATCCGAACATAATCCCCTGATCGCCCGCACCTTCTTCCTGGTGCAGGCCCTGACCGGCTTCAACGCCCTGGGCGATTTCTGCCGACTGACCGTGAACGTGGTTCTCCACCGCCATGTTCTGCCAGTGAAAACCATCCTGCTCATAGCCAATCTTCTTGACCACGTCGCGCGCCGCCTGGTTCATTTCGTCCTTGGTGACGACGGCGCCATTATTGGTCCGCACCTCACCCGCCAACACCACGCGATTGGTCGTGGTCAGGGTTTCAACCGCGACTTTGGCGGTCGGGTCCTTGGCCAGGAACAAGTCAACGACAGCGTCTGAGATCTGGTCGGAAACCTTGTCCGGGTGTCCTTCAGAGACGCTTTCAGAGGTAAATTCGTGGTGCTGTAGCGGCATAGCTCTTCTCCCGAAGCCTTGGATTAGTAACGATAGTGCTCTGGCTTGAACGGCCCTTCCTGGGTCACACCGATATAATCGGCCTGATCCTTGGACAGGTCGGTCAATTCGACACCAAGCTTGGCCAGGTGCAGGCGCGCGACCTTTTCGTCGAGGTGTTTGGGCAAGGTATAAACCTCGTTGCCATACTCACCCTTATTCTCATACAGCGCAATCTGGGCGAGCGGCTGGTTGGTGAACGAGGCAGACATGACAAAGCTTGGATGGCCCGTCGCGTTGCCGAGATTCACCAAACGGCCTTCAGACAGAAGAATGATCCGCTTGCCATCCGGGAAGGTGATCATGTCGACTTGCGGCTTGATATTCGTCCATTTGAAATTGCGTAGGCCTTCGACCTGGATCTCATTGTCGAAGTGTCCAATGTTACAGACAATCGCCATATCCTTCATCGCCCGCATATGATCGACGGTGAGAATGTCCTTGTTACCTGTGGCGGTGACGAAGATGTCTGCCGTCGGCGCCATCGTATCGATGGTCTGAACATCATATCCGTCCATGGCCGCTTGCAGGGCACAGATCGGGTCAACTTCCGAGACGGTGACACGCGCGCCAGAACCAGACAGTGACGCGGCAGAGCCTTTGCCGACATCGCCATACCCGGCGACGAAGGCAGTCTTGCCCGCCATCATCACATCGGTGCCGCGACGGATCGCATCGACCAGCGATTCCTTACAGCCATATTTATTGTCGAATTTTGACTTGGTGACAGAGTCGTTCACATTGATGGCCGGGAAAGGCAGTTCATTCTTGGCCGCCAATTGGTACAGACGGTTGACGCCGGTCGTGGTTTCTTCCGAGACACCGCGAATGCCGGCCTTGATGCGGGCGAACCAGCCGGGTGTTTCCGTCATCCGTTTCCGGATCTGGCGGAACAGGGCTTCCTCCTCCTCGGATCCCGGATTGTCGAGAACGGATGGGTCGGCTTCGGCTTTCTCGCCGAGGATCAGATACATGGTCGCGTCGCCGCCATCGTCCAGGATCAGATTGACCGTCTCGCCATTTGGCCATTCGAAAATGCGATCGGCAAATTGCCAATACTCATCAAGCGTCTCGCCCTTGTGTGCGAAGACCGGTGTTCCGGCATCGGCGATTGCCGCAGCAGCATGATCCTGCGTGGAGTAAATGTTACAGCTTGCCCAGCGTACCTCAGCGCCGAGCGCTTCCAGGGTCTGGATCAGTACGGCGGTCTGAATCGTCATGTGCAGGGACCCGGCAATCTTGGCGCCTTTGAGCGGCTGGCTGGCACCATACTCGGCGCGCGCAGCCATCAGGCCCGGCATTTCCGTTTCCGCGATCTCGATTTCCATCCGGCCAAAATCAGCCTGGCTGATGTCTGCGACAGCGTAGTCCTGAGACATATCAACAATCCTTTATATGAAATTTGATCGGCCTATAGCACGCGGATCGGCTTTGTACAGGCGCGTTTTGCAAATCTGTTCCAGGATGAGGTGATCTTAATGTCACGATTGGCTGGCCAAGACCTGAGACGTTGACTATGTGCTCCGCCAAAGCTTGCGATAATGAGGTTGAGCATGAGCGTGATAAAACTGGATACCCTGGACTGGAAGATCGGCACGGGACAGCCGCTCGCGGTCATTGCCGGGCTGAATGTGCTGGAAGACGTAGAGCTCGCAATCACTGTTGGCACGGAACTGAAATCGATCTGCGCCAAGCTTGGCCTGCCCTACATTTTCAAGGCGAGCTTCGACAAAGCCAATCGTTCGTCGATCAAATCCTATCGCGGCCCCGGGTTTGAAACCGGAGTCCCGATGCTGGCCGAGATCAAGCAAGAGCTAGGCGTGGGCATTTGCACCGACTTGCACGAGCCGCCTCAGGCAGATGCGGTTGCCAAAGTCGCTGACCTCGTTCAGCTGCCCGCATTTCTGGTCCGTCAGACTGACCTGGTCGTCGCCACAGCGAAAGCTGTCGAGGCGCATGGAAAGGTCATTCACGCGAAGAAGCCGCAATTCATGGCGCCTTGGGACACCAAGAACATTGTCTCCAAAGTCGGAGAAATCCTGCCGGAGAACCGTTTGATCCTGTGCGAGCGCGGGTCGAGCTTTGGCTATAATAATCTGGTGGTCGACATGCTGGGCATTCAGCAGATGCAATCGCTAGGCTGCCCCGTCACCATTGACGCGACCCACGCCGTGCAATTGCCGGGGGCGGATCCGCGCACGGCTGGGGCGTCCACGGGTGGACGCCGCGAAGGCGTCGGAACAATTGCCAAATCCGCCATCGCAGCCGGGGCAAATGGCGTGTTTCTGGAATTCCATACCGATCCCGACAAAGCGCTGTGCGATGGCCCGAGCTGTCTGCCCTTGACCGCGGCAGAGCCTTTGCTGCGCGAGCTCAAGGCCATTCATGAGATCGTCAATTAAGGACGGACATTCCATTCCAGCAGCGTCGCGCCATCCGCGTCACTGCGGATCAGGCCATAGGCACCGGTTTTCAGCTTGATCGAGTCCAGCTCGCATTGAACCTTGATCACCGCGTCCAGGACAAAGCGCGCAATCCCGTTCGATGTCACGATCAAGATGGGCGGCCAACTGATTGGACCACAGAGTGAATCGAGCAAGCTTGCCCATTCGGCAATCAGGTCAGCCGGTGACACGTCCCAGCCCGGCGGCGGCACCGCATCGCGCTCCCAGACCTGAAGCGCCGCTTCGCCAATCCGGGCGATGACCTGGTCCTCCGGCTGGTTCTCATCCGGGCCGTAATCGACCTCGCGGAGAAAATCGAGCACCCTGAGATCAGGCCGCTCGTCATAAGCTTGCAGGATCGTCTCAGCCGTTTGCCGCGTGCGTTGCAATTCGCTGCAATAGGCGGCGGTAAAACCGTTCGGGGCGACGTGGCGGAAATGCTTCGCGAGCCGGTCAGCCTGCGTCTCACCCGAAGACGACAGTGGCAAATCCGTTCGTGCACCGACCCGCGTAACGATATCGCCCTTGTCGAACGTATTGCCGTGCCGGACGATATAGATATCCGTCACGCCAGATACTCCGCCAGCGGTTCGCCATTGCGGGCGATCAGGGCTTCGGCATGGGCGGCATCCTGCGGTGTATCAATGCCCCACATTGCGCTCGGTGCGGCGGGGACTTTGACCGCTTGCATGCGCATCCCATTTTCCAGGAAGCGCAATTGCTCCAGCCCTTCCAGTCTTTCATAATGGCCTTCGTCCAGAGCGACAAACGCCTCCAGCGCGCGGCGCTTATAGCCATACAGCCCGATATGCCGCCATACGGGTGAGGCTGTGCTCGCCTCGCGCAGGACACTCTCTTTGCGCATTGCGGGCAGGATATACTTTGAGAACCAGAGCGCTTCGCTGTCCGCGCTGAGCACGCAAGTCGTGCCAGAGAATGGTGTTTCGCGTTTGCGGGCGCGCAACTCGTCCAAATCATCCCAGCTCATTTGCACAACCGGCGTGACCGCATCGAGCGCTGTGGTGCGACCTGCTTCAATAATTGCAGTGATGTAGCTGGGCGGCGTGAACGGCGCGTCGCCTTGCAGATTAACGATGAACTCGGCGTCCGGCGCGACCTGATTGGCCGCCGCGAGCGCACGATCCGTGCCAGACGGCAGGTTTGGAGCGGTTATCACGACCGGAACCCCAATCTCTTGGGCATGAGATTCAATCGCCGCATGATCGGTCGCGACGACATAAGTCACGTCCGCGACGCGCTCCGCACAAAGTCGCGCAATTGAGGCCACGCGCGCCAGCAGGCTTTGGCCCGCAATTAAATGCAATGGCTTTTGCGGAAACCGGGTCGAGGCATAGCGCGAGGGAATGACGATTAAGGTTTTCATATTTCGAGCTCAACTGTCACCAACAAGGCTTGGCTTTCTTGCTCCTAGTCAAAGGCTGTAGAATTTCCAAGTCTACGTTTCAGAATCCGCACCCGTGGCTGCGAATGAACAGCGAAATCAGCTTGACCCGTTTGCTGATCTACCCGACTAGACCCGCATAACTCATCAAATGGCTGAGAGTGTATAGGCCAGTCGATGGAACACACCTATTTGTGTACAAGGCGTTGTCAACAGAGGCTGCCCAAGAGGAAATAGATGACCGTCCTGATCACCGGAGTTGCTGGTTTTATCGGTGCGCATATAGCCGAAGCTCTACTTTTGGAAGGACGAGAGGTCATCGGCGTTGATAACTTGAGTGACTATTACTGTCCGCAGCTGAAACATGATCGTCTGCGGCAGTTACAAGGCAAAGGCGATTTCTCATTTCATCAGATCGATATCTCCTCGCGCGCCGCTTTGCTGTCAGCGCTCGCTGGGCGACGGCCAAGAGAAATACTGCACCTCGCGGCGCAGGCAGGTGTCAGATACTCTCTGCAGAATCCAGCAGCCTATGTTGAGGCAAATCTCAAAGGCCATTTCACCCTGCTTGATCTCGCGAGGGAATTTGAGGTTGAGAATATGGTCTATGCATCTTCATCCTCAATATACGGG
>ERZ1740070.1591-NODE-1591-length-14025-cov-5.517466_pt1 | contig 14025 bp, 10 predicted proteins | sample MGYA00581734_ERZ1740070 | MGnify/ENA primary metagenome ERZ1740070 (study PRJEB43018, sample SAMN04849744) | marine metagenome | isolation source: floating plastic debris | place: Pacific Ocean | collected 2008-09-01 | study: EMG produced TPA metagenomics...
TGTGGAGTGAGGGTTGGTTTGGAAAACCCCGTCCCGGACATGATACGGGGCCTCTGGCGTTGCATCGGGCTGAGGGCCCGGGTCAAGTCCGGGGCGGGTTGTGCGTTGTGCACTCGCCATCGTTTAAAATCCGACAGCATTCTGGCGCATACTCAACATCGCCTGACCCGCCAACATGCGAAACACGTCAAAAGCAAACCGAATCTGTGAAAGGGAATGTCATGGCGGATCTGCCTCAGAATGCGCGTGTTGTCATTGTCGGGGGCGGCGTGATCGGCTGCTCGGTGGCCTATCACCTGGCCAAACAGGGCTGGAAAGATGTTGTTTTGTTGGAGCGTAAACAGCTCACCTGTGGCACGACGTGGCATGCGGCGGGCCTGATTGGTCAGCTGCGCGCGTCCCAGAACATGACCAAGCTCGCCCGGTACTCGGCTGAGCTTTACATGGGTCTTGAGGCCGAAACCGAAGTTGCCACGGGCATGCGCCAGGTGGGATCCGTTTCTGTTGCGCTGACGGATGAGCGGCTGGAAGAGCTTTATCGAAACGCCGCTATGGCGCGCGCCTTTGACGTGCCTGTGGAGGAGCTTTCGCCCAATGAGGTGAAAGAGCGGTATGAACATATCAGCCTCGACAATGTGAAGGGCGGCGTGTGGTTGCCGACGGACGGACAGGCCGATCCCGCCAATATCGCCCTTGCGCTGGCCAAAGGCGCGCGGATGAACGGCGCGGTCGTCAAAGAGCGCGTGAAGGTCACCGGCATGAAGCGTCAAGGCCGCCGCATCACCGGTGTCGACTGGATCAGTGATGACGGGCAAGAGCAGGGCCACATCGCCGCCGATATGGTGGTGAACTGTGCGGGCATGTGGGGCCACGAAGTGGGCAAGATGGCGGGCGTGAACGTGCCGCTTCAGGCCTGCGAACACTTCTACATCGTGACCGAGGCGATCCAGGGTCTGAGCCAGATGCCGGTGCTGCGGGTGCCGGATGAATGTGCCTATTACAAAGAAGACGCGGGCAAGATGCTCCTTGGCGCGTTTGAGCCGGTGTCCAAACCCTGGGGCATGAATGGGATCGCCGACAGCTTTGAGTTTGATCAGCTGCCAGAGGATTTCGACCATTTCGAACCGATCCTTGAGCAAGCCTGCGACCGGGTGCCGATGCTGGCGGAGGCGGGCATTCACACCTTCTTCAATGGGCCCGAAAGCTTTACGCCCGATGATGCCTATCACCTCGGCCTCGCGCCGGAGATGGACAATGTCTGGGTCGCCGCCGGGTTCAACTCCATCGGCATTCAGTCTGCGGGTGGGGCTGGCATGGCGCTGGCGCAATGGATGGAAGACGGTGAAAAGCCGTTCGACCTGGGTGATGTGGATATTGGTCGGATGCAGCCCTTCCAGGGCAACAAACACTATCTCTACCACCGCTCGACCGAGACGCTGGGCCTGCTCTACGCTGATCACTTCCCGTATCGCCAAAAGGCCACCGCGCGTGGCGTACGCCGCACACCGTTCCACCACCACCTGCTGGAGCACGGCGCGGTCATGGGTGAAATCGCCGGGTGGGAACGCGCCAATTGGTTCGCCAATGAGGGCCAAGAACGCGAGTACCAATACACTTGGAAGCGGCAGAACTGGTTTGAAAACTCCGCCGCAGAGCACAAGGCCGTGCGCGAGAACGTGGGCATGTATGACATGTCCTCATTTGGCAAGCTGCGGGTCGAGGGCCCGGATGCTGAGGCGCTGCTCAACCGGGTGTGCGGGGCGAACATGTCGGTGCCTGCGGGCAAGATCGTCTACACCCAGTTCCTCAATTCCAAAGGCGGGATTGAGGCGGATGTGACTGTGACGCGCCTGACGGAAACGGTCTATCTGGTGGTGACGCCTGCCGCGACACGGCTGGCGGATGAAACCCACCTGCGCCGCAACGCCGAGGGCTATCAGGTGGTGATCACTGATGTGACCGCGGCCGAAGGTGTGCTGGCGATCATGGGGCCCAATGCGCGGGACCTGCTGGCGAAAGTGTCGCCCAATGATTTCTCAAATGACACCTACCCCTTTGGCACGGCCCAAGTGATTGAGGTTGGCAGGGGGCTGGCGCGGGCGCATCGCGTGTCCTACGTGGGTGAGTTGGGCTGGGAGCTTTATGTGCCTGCCGATATGGCCGGACACGCGTTCGAGACACTGTGGGAGGCTGGCCAGGATGTGGGGCTCACGCTGTGCGGGATGCACATGATGGACAGCTGCCGGATCGAAAAAGCGTTCCGGCACTTTGGCCATGACATCACCTGCGAAGACAATGTAGTCGATGCGGGGCTGAGCTTTGCCGTGGACATGAACAAACCCGACTTCATCGGCAAAGGTGCCGTGGCCGCGCGCAAGGAAAGCGGGCCGCATAACCGCATGGTTCAATTCCTGCTCGATGAGCCAGAGCCGCTGCTGTTCCACAACGAACCTATCGTGCGCGACGGGGAGTATGTGGGTTATCTCAGCTCAGGCAATTATGGCCATCATCTGGGGGGTGCTATTGGTTTGGGATATGTGCCGTCAAAGGGCGAAAAAGCAGCAGATGTGCTCGCCTCGACCTATGAAATTGACGTGATGGGCACAAAAGTGAAAGCCACGGCAAGCCTAAAGCCGATGTATGATCCGCGCTCTGAACGGGTGAAGGTCTGATCAAGCCCACCAATACAGCGCTCAAGATACACGGCGATCCGCATCGGATGTGGGTCGTCGGGCGCTGTCCATGTCGACCGCCGTCAGGCGTGTAAATTCTCAGGCTCTGTGCCCAGAGACCCACTCGTTCATCTGTGTCCTCGCATCGCCCAGATTGTCGGACACGCCTTCCAGATCCATCCAGGCCAGTCTCGGCAAAAGATCCTTGGTGCCCGGGCCATTGAGGAAGATCGGCGTGGTCGGGCGGCAGATATGCAACGACACGATCAGCTTGGACAGCGCATCAAGGGAGCTTTTGTTGTTCATCGTCAAACCAATGGCCCGCGTCTGCGTCGCCGCGATTTTCCGCACCAAGGCATAGTGAGACAGCCCAAGGAGGACGACCACGTGCCAGCCGTCTTTGTGAAAAATATCGGCGGCCATGCGCAGCGACACGGCGTGCTGCTCTCCTGGGACGCCAGCAAGCAGAACCGACTTTTCGTCAGAGATCACCGCGGGTTCGAACAGGTGGTCCATGCTGCGCATGATCGCCAGGACCCGACAGGTGGCCACGGTCAGTTGCCAAAAACTGGCCTTGTCTTGATCCCACCATTCATTGAGGCGCTTGGCCGATGTGGCCAGATAGTCAATGTAGATCGTGTCAGGCTCGACACCCTTGCGCAGCAGGTCCACGACCATTCTTGCGGCCAGTTGATCATCGTCGTCCAAAAGCGCGTGGCACAAACGCTCGATCGATTTGTTCAACTCCCATTGCGAAACCCGCTTGCGACCGACGCCCAGGGCGATCAGTCGTTGGATCGCCTCGCGCGCAAGGGTTTCAAGCTTGTGTTGCGGCAAGCGTTTTGCGATCCGAAGCAGGCGTGAGCTTTGGCTTGTGTAGTCATTGTAATCGACGGAACGCTTTGGGTCCTTTTCTTGGGCCACATCATCCTCTTTGGTTTGCCTCGTTGATCCCTCAACCGGGTCAGTGAGTACGTCGCGCTGCGGTCTTGCATTTGTGGTGGTTGACTGCCGCGCCGCGCATAAGCGCAGATCGCTAAGTTCCTTTCCATTCCCCGTATTTCGGCCCGCATACCAAGGCATGCTAAGCCCGAAGCCATAATTGCATGGCGTCTCGCATTTGGCCCTTTTGACAAATTGTCACAGGTGTCGAAGTCATTTCGCATCCTCGAAAGCCGAGTTAGTCTGCGAACTTTTTCGTATGGGTTTCTTTCAAAATCCGAGGCGCGTTGGAGCCTGCACCCAATTCGGTTTCGAACGAATGTCTTGCAAACGCTCAGAAAGTTGCATGGTTTGGTCGTTTGAAACGGCGCGGGAGGGGGGCATCAAAGAGCGGCCAGCACCTCTTTGCCCGCGCGAAGACCTTCTTTATGCGCGCCGGAAACGCACACGGTCTCTCCTTCGTTCATGGCCTCGCCTGCGAAATGGATAGCATCGGCGTGGCTGTCACGCAGGGCGCCGCGCAGGCCCGCCGCGCCCGGGCGCGTGCCCGAGTAGGACCCGTGGGTAAACCGGTTGGATCCCCATCGCGTGGCATGGCCCTTGCGAAACCCTTTGCGAATGTCTGCGCCAAACACGTCGGCCATGCGCGACAGGGCAAAGTCAATGGCCGCGTCTTCTCCTGCCGCTTCCATCTCGCGGGCGAAGTTGCCCACATGTTCAAAACTGCACAGGCCTGACCCGGAAATGTTGCACAGGATACCGCCCCCGCGCGCCATCTGGGCTGACACCTCTTCAATGGGGTAGGTGACCCATGTGTCCGCTTCGACCGGAAGCGTGGCCGGATCAAACAACATGGCCGCGTGGTTATAGACGCCCATGGTGATCCCGTTGAGTGCGGCCTCTTTGGAGGTATCAAGCGGTGGGTCAAAACGAATGGCCTCAGCCGCGAGGACACCCACAGAAACGGTGATGATCACATGCCCGGCCCGCAGCGTGCCATCTGGGGTCTCAACCTCTACCCCGTCGGGGGTCCGGGTCACGGTGGACACGGCTGTCCCGGTCTTGACCGGCAATCCGATGGCATGGGCGGCCACAATCGCACCGAAACCCTGCCTGCAGAACCAGTTGTTTTCTTCAAGCGCGCCCGTATGCCAATCCTGCATTGAAATCTCGCCCAGATCCCGCCCGGCGGACAGCGCCTTGAGCATCAGGGTCGTGTGATCAAACGTATCCTTTGCATCGATGGCATCGGCCATGGACATATCGACAGGGGCTTGTCCTTGACGATGCAGTTCTGCGGTCACCTCTTCCAGCCGTTCCAAGGCGGGGCCGTCTGCCAGACATCCCGCCAGATGCAGGTGACCCGGCTCGGCGTAAAGATCAAAACCCAGCTCATGACCAATCGGAATGAAAGAGTTCACATCGGCATAGTGCAGCCAATGCCCGCCCACATCAAAGGGCACGCCAAAGATCGAGGTGTCCGTATAGCACCGCCCGCCAATGCGGTCCGCGGCCTCAAGGCAGATCACGCGCCGGCCCGCATTGTGCAACAGATGCGTGGCCGCCAACCCTGCGGCCCCCGCGCCCACGATCACAACGTCGAAATCCCAGCTGCTGTTGCTCATCGCGCTCTCCCTGTCTTGATGACAGAGCTAGGCTTTTGCGGCGTTAGGTAAAGCGCGTGACGCAGCAAGGTGCGAGAGGTTCAGGCGACACTCCGATCCGGCAAAACGGCCCCACCGATGCCAAGCTGCGCCTTGAGGCTGGCCGGAAGAAGACGCGCGGCGGTCACGCGCGGATAGGGCATTTCGCGAATGATGCGCTCCGCCCCGTAGAGGGCAAGGTAATCGGCATAATTGTCAAAGCCGCGCCGCGCGGCATAATCGACAAAGGTTTCGGCCGGTGCGCCATTGGCGAGGATCACGTCATGGCCCTCCGTTTCCACGTGATAGACAACACATTGCGTGTCCGTCTCTGCGCGGGGCAACCAATCGATCGTTGTGCGGTTGATCAAGCACGCCGCGTTGATCACGACCCCGTCTAGCACCATGCCGTGATCTGCTGTGACCGTGAGATCCGTGTGCGGCATGTTCTGGCCAAGAGCCCCGGCGCGGATGCGGACCAGCTGTTGATGCGCGTGATGACGATCGCGCGGAACAGTTTGCCATCCGATCCACTTCACGGGCACACAGTCGCCCTCTTGGGTCAAAACAGGCTGTTCGATGTGCAGATCCTCGACCGGGATTTCACCCTCGGGCGTGGCGATCATTGTGCCGGGCGCAAAACAGAACACACCGGGTGAGGCATCGGCAACGACAATGGCATCGTCTCCACCTGGGCTGCGCTGAACGCTTTGACCATCGCCCGTTGCGGTTGTTCCATCCGTGCCGATAAGGTTGGACCCCGGAAAGCTGACATTGTCCGTGACCGGATCGCTGGTGGCGCCGTCGCCGTAGTTGAACACAACGAAATCATTGTCGACGCTTGATGTATCGACCAGGCCCAGGCTCTCACCCGTGTTGTTCAACCCCATCGTACCCGACGCGATCACAACAGTGGCATCCGGGTAGGCGGCCGTGGCGGACACCAGATCGGCAGAGGTATCGAGGATCAACAGCGTCCCACCTGCGGGCAACGTGCCGCTCAGCGTATGAATAAGGCCTTCACCATCCCAAAGCTGCACGCCAGACAGATCGATCGGACTGGCGGACACGTTGATGATCTCGACAAACTCATCCGCAAAAAGGCTGACAGACCCATCATTGTCAGTGTCAAAGCCGGGCGTCCCGGTCGGATCTGCGCCGACCTCATTGATGGCAAGTCCGCCTTTGATCACGTTTATTGTGGTCGCCATGTTGCCCGCTCCTTGCCCGTTTGCCGCATCTTACGTCGCAGCACTGCCTACCCTGCTCAACCAAGGGTTGGGAAAACCGTATCCGCAGACCCGTGTCCCGTGAAAGGACAAAGATATGCACAAGGCGAAGAACCGCTTAGTCGGGTGGGTCTGGTGCGGGTGTGCGAGTTACTCCGCAGCTATCGGCGTTGCCGACAGGTTGCGCAGCACGTAATGCAGCACGCCACCATGTTCGACATATTCCACCTCAATGGCCGTATCGATCCGGCATTTGAGCGTGATCTCTTTCACCGTGCCATCGCCCATCACGATGGTACATGGCACCTCCTGCTGCGGCTCGATTGTGTCGAGGCCGGAGATGGACACGGTCTCATCCCCTGTGAGGCCCAATGCGGCGCGCGTGTCGCCCCCGGTGAATTCGAACGGGATCACGCCCATGCCCACCAGGTTGGATCGGTGAATACGCTCAAAGCTTTCCGCGATCACCGCCTTCACGCCGAGAAGGGCCGTGCCTTTGGCCGCCCAATCGCGTGAGGATCCGGCACCGTATTGTTCACCGCCAAAGACCACCAAGGGTACTCCCCGGTCCTGCCAGGCCATCGCGGCCTCAAAGATCGATGTTTGCTCCCCGTCCGGGCCAAGTGTGTAGCCGCCTTCGACCCCATCGAGCATCTCATTCTTGATGCGGATGTTGGCGAACGTGCCGCGCATCATCACCTGGTGATTGCCTCGGCGAGAGCCGTAGGAATTGAACTCGCGCACCGGGACCTGACGGTCGATCAGGTATTGCCCGGCGGGGGTCGTGTCCTTGAACGACCCGGCAGGCGAGATATGGTCGGTTGTGACCATATCGCCCAAAAGCGCCAGGACCCGGGCGTTTTCCACATTTTCAATGGTGCCGGGCTCTTTGCCCATGCCGCGGAAATAGGGCGGGTTTTGCACATAGGTCGATGCGGGCGGCCAATCATAAACCTCGCCTTCTGAGGTTTCCACCTCGCGCCATATGTCATCGCCTTTGAACACATCGGCGTAATTCTCAATGACCGCCTCGCGCGTCACGGTCTGTTCGACCAGTTCGGCGATCTCGCTTTGGCTGGGCCAGATGTCCTTGAGGTAGACATCTTTGCCCTCCGGTGTTTGCGCAATCGGGTCATGGGCGATGTCGATATCCATCGATCCCGCCAGCGCGTAGGCCACCACCAAGGGCGGGGAGGCGAGGTAATTGGCGCGCACATCCGGGCTGATCCGGCCTTCAAAATTGCGGTTGCCCGACAGAACAGACACCGCGACCAGATCACCCTCGGCAATCGCCTCGCTCAGCTCTTTCTGAATGGGGCCGGAATTGCCGATGCAGGTGGTGCAGCCGTAGCCCACGAGGTTGAACCCGATCTTGTCGAGATCCTCTTGCAGGCCTGCCGCCTCCAGATAGGCGCTGACGACCTGAGAGCCGGGCGCGAGAGAGGTTTTGACCCATGGCTTGCGATCCAGGCCGAGGGCAGCCGCCTTGCGCGCGACAAGGCCCGCGCCGATCATCACGTAAGGGTTTGATGTGTTTGTGCAGGACGTGATCGAGGCAATCACCACATCGCCAGAACTCAGCGTGTAGTCTTCGCCCTCAACCGGCATTTCCTTGTCCATGGGGCGTTTGAACGTCTCTTCCATCTCGCGCAGGAATTCCGATTTTGCCTCGGTCAGCTTCACGTAATCCTGTGGCCGCTTGGGCCCTGAAATGGCGGGTACGATTGTCCCCATATCCAGATGCAGCGTGTCCGAGTAAACCGGCGCATAGTCATCGCCCCGCCAGAAGCCGTTCTCTTTGGCGTAGGCCTCAACCAGTGCAATCCGGGCTTCTTCCCGACCGGTCGTGCGCATGTAGCGCAGGGTTTCGCCGTCAATCGGGAAGAAACCACAGGTCGCGCCGTATTCAGGCGCCATGTTGGCGATGGTCGCGCGGTCGGCCAGGGGCAGACGGTTGTGCCCTTCGCCGTAGAACTCGACAAATTTGCCCACCACGCCCAGCTCTCGCAGCATTTCCACGACCTTAAGGACGAGGTCCGTGCCAGTGGTGCCTTCGATCATCGAACCGGTCAGTTCAAAACCCACGACCTCGGGGATCAGCATCGAAATCGGCTGGCCCAGCATCGCGGCCTCCGCCTCAATCCCGCCGACGCCCCAGCCCAGAACCGCGGCCCCATTGACCATGGTGGTGTGGCTGTCGGTGCCCACAAGCGTGTCAGGGTAGGCCACCATTTCGCCCGACTGGTCGGTGTCGGTCCACACCGTCTGCGCCAGGTACTCCAGGTTCACCTGATGGCAAATGCCAGTGCCCGGCGGCACGACGCGGAAATTGTTGAACGCCGATTGCCCCCATTTGAGGAACTGATAGCGCTCCATATTGCGTTCATATTCGCGGTCGACATTCATCTGAAACGCGCGCGGGTTGCCGAACTCGTCAATCATCACGGAATGGTCGATCACCAGGTCCACCGGGTTCAGCGGATTGATCTGTTGGGCATCGCCGCCCAGTTCCACGATCCCGTCGCGCATCGCCGCGAGGTCCACCACCGCCGGAACACCGGTGAAATCCTGCATCAAGACGCGCGCCGGGCGATAGGCCAGCTCACGATCCGCCTTGCCGCCATTGGCCGCCCAGTCTGAAAACGCGCGGATGTCATCGGTGCTGACCGTCTTGCCATCCTCGAACCGCAGCATATTCTCGAGCACCACGCGTAAACTGGCCGGCAGGCGGGAGAAATCGCCCAGCCCGGCCGCCTCTGCCGCAGCGATGGAATAGTAAGCGACGCTTTGGTCGCCAACGGTGAGGGTTTTGCGGCACTTGGCGCTGTCGTGGCCGACGGTGATGGGCATGCGGGCTGTCCTCTGAATTGGGGTTCATAGATGGCAGGTGCATCGTACCCGGTTCATGCGCCTGTTCAAGAGGGCGGCAGATGGTCGCTGTGGCCCATATGCCAGCCTCACCTATGTCTGACGAAAGGGTGATTGGCGGTGTGACAGCCCGGTTTATATCTGTTGTTCCACCCCGATGTTACTGAGTCGAAACGAGAGACCTCGAACCGTGAAACTGTTTTCTATCGTCATTGCGGCGGCTTTATCCCTCACCGCCGCAGCCCAGGCGCAAGAGCGGCCTGTCCTGGTGGAGCTGTTCACGTCACAGGGCTGTTCGTCCTGCCCGCCTGCGGATGCGCTTTTGCATGAGCTGGCAGAGCGCGACAATGTCATCGCCTTGGCCATGCATGTGGATTACTGGGATTATATCGGCTGGAAAGACAGTTTTGCACAGCCTGAGTTCACCGCGCGACAGCGGGCCTATGCCCGGCTTGGCAATCGCAAGATGGTCTACACGCCGCAGATGGTGATCAACGGGATGGACCATGTGGTGGGCTCCAACCCCAAGGACACCGACGCGATGATTGCCGCGCATCATCAACTGCCGACTGAGGTGGATTTGTCCGCAAGCCGGTCAGGTGACACCCTGTCATTGCAAGCCGTGGCCGTCAGCCAGAGCAGTGATGATGCCAGCGTCTATCTGGTCCGCTACCGTCCCGAAGCCACGGTCGACATTGCCCGGGGTGAGAATGCAGGGCGTACGATTTCTTATGCCAATGTGGTCACAGAGATGCAGGTGCTGACCCAGTGGAACCTGTCTGAGCCGCTGGACATGGACGTTGATTTGGCCGGTGAGCTGCCTGCTGTGATTGTCGTTCAAGGGAAGCTCAACGGAACGGTGAAGGCCGTGGCCAAAGTCGAGTAGTCGGAAAACCTAGTACGTGATTCATGCGCGCCCTCCAGGATTTGCAGGGCGCGCTTTTGGGTTTTAAAAGGCTTTTTGCCACCCCAGGGTCAGGGTCCAGTCCCGCTCCATCTGCGGGCCGTTGAGATCCTGATAGATCGGCATCCCGGCCTCAAGCGCAAAGCGATGGCCGCGCAGCGCGCCGTTCTGAACAATCGTGTTCACGCCCAGATACGCGGTCACGAAATCCCCGCCGTAGTTGCGCGGATCGGCGGTTTGAACGGGGCCGCGGATCAGGGGATCAATGCCGCTGATCCGATCGAGCGTCATGGCCTCAAGCCGTCCAGACAGGGAAATCCACGGCGCGGGTTGCACGCTGCTCCAGACGTTGGCCTTCACCTCATTGCCGAGGGTGTAGCCGTTGTTGCTGCCCAGCCGGAACACACCCGTCAACTGCGCGCCATAGCCAATATTGCCGCTGCGACCCAAATAGGTGATGCCGGGCAGCAGGTCATACGTGCCCGAGCCGAGCTGCATTGAGTAGGGCAAGCGCACCACGGGCCGCATGTTGAGCGGGGTCAGGATCGCATCGGTCTCGGACGTCGACCCGGTGGGCAAGCTGACGCCAAGATTGGCATGCAAAGAGCTGTTGCCACCCTCCCAAAGCCCGACCAGAGCGGACACCTTCACATCGCCAAACCCCTCGGATTTTGTGCGAAAGCCGCCCAGCACGGCAGGCCCAACAGGACTGGCAAAGGTCACGTGATCCATTTCCTTGGTGATGTAGGGCAACATGGCCATAAACGTCACACGGTCATTGGGCGCATACATCGCGCCGAACATGTGCATGTCCATGGTCATCTCAGTGGGTACCACGCGCAAGGTGGGCGGCTGCATTGGCGCGCCAAAGAAACGGTTGGGCACGGTGGTCGCGATTTGCAGTGGTGACACGTCGGTGGTGCCGATTTGGCTGCCGCTCATCTCCATCCGCATGAAGCGGTAGGAGAGCATGATCTCACCTGTGGCATGGCGGTGATCGCCCATCACGCCGATCGGGGCGTGACCGTCCGCGCGCAGGGGCTAATTGCCCGAATGGCTGTGGCTGTGCAAGCCGTCCGCGACGGCGGGTGTGGACAGGCATAGCAAAGCTGCCGCAAGTTTTGCGATTTTCATGGGGTAGATACCCCTCTTGGGCAGGATGCGCCGGGTGGGCGCTCCTGCTCTTTATGCTGTGAATGAGACGATCAGTTGGTCTTGTCTTCGGACTTTTCCGTGCCGTGACCAGAATGGTCATGACCGGAATGATCCATTGCCTCAGTGGTGCGGGCCTCGACGTTAAACGTCACCTCCACCTCACCGGCGTTTTCAAAGATCAACGTGGCAGGGAATGTCTCACCATCCACCAAGGGCGCGTCGAGCCCCATGAACATCACGTGAAAGCCACCGGGCGTCAGCGCCACTGTTTCACCGGCGGGGATGTCGATGCGGTCGACATGGTTCATCTTGGCAATGCCATCTTCCTCAACAGTTTGGTGGATCATCACGCGTGGGAAATCCGCCTTGACGGCCACGAGCGCATCGGCGCTGTCGCCTGTGTTTGTGATGGTCATGTAGCCGCCCCCCACTTTGGCCGTGGCGGCAGTTTCAAACGCCATAGGGTGGTCGATATCAAGGCCGCCCGCCTTGTATTCATGGGCAATGGCCGCTGTGGACAGCGACAGGGCAGCAAGGATGGAAAACAGAGGTTTCATGGGTCTTGTCTCCGATAGATCTGAAAACTTGGCCGGGGATCGGCCATGTGAAGTGGGGTTTTCAGATCACCGGTGGGGCCCGTGGCAGAGGGGCGGGATGCGCCCCCGGTTTGACATCAAGTGCCGTCGTGCGTTCAGATTGCGCGATGAACAACAGACGGTCTGAGCGCCCCTGGGGCACAACGGCCTCAGCTGTATCCGTCGTGGATTTGAGCACACAGGCGATTGCCTCATCCGACAATTGCGTCGCGTCGCCGTTTTCATCGATGTAGATTGTGCGTAGCCCGTCGCCCGAGCAGATCACCAACAACCGGCCATCTGCCACACCAAGTGCCATGGCCCAGCTGCTGGCAAACGGGGCCAGCAAAGACGCCATCATCACAAGCGTGGCGAGCAGTCGGGTCGTGTAAGCACGCATGAGGGATATGTGGCATGCAGTGGCCTGCGCGGCAATGGGTGCGGCCAGAAATTTTGTCGCTCGACCCTTGTCCAAGCGCCGGGGGTTACCGCAGTCGCAGCACTGGAGCAGGCCCCAGTGGCACAGGTCCGATCCGCACGCGCCCACCTGAGAAATTCAAAGGAATATCAAGCGTTTCCGGGTTGCCCGCCATTTGCGAGATCAAGGACAGCCCGCTTTCTAACGTGTCGGCGAACCCTTGGTTCAGCGTCCCCGAACTGACCGCCATTTGCAGGATATCGCGCCAGTTGCGCGCTTTGACCACGATCTCACCCTCGGGCAGGCCCGCACTGTCCACATCCACTTCGCCCGCCACCAGAAGTTCCAAACGCCCCCAGCGGGCCTCGGCCAGTTTGATATCAATCCGGCGCGGCTGCGGGCGGGCATCCTCAATGGCGCCCCGGTCCCAGGGTTTGTCGAATGTCACGGTGATATCGGCACTCAGCGCGTCAAATGCATCCGGCAGCCGCCCTGCCGGATCAAGCTGGACGCGCCAATCCAAAGCGGGCGAAAGACCGTCCGCTGCCAGGCCAAATCTATAGGTGGGTTGGCCTGTGGCCAGACGTTCCACCGCAAGGCGCAACGCCTCTGCGTCGGTTGCCTCACCTGTGCTTTCGGGCGTGATGGAAAGTTTGCTGGCGGTCAGGGTGGACCGTTCCAGCGGCAAGCGTATGTCGGCCCCAGTCACCACCGAGGCGCGCATATCCTCGGCCACGACGCGAAACTTATCCTGCGGCGTCGCGACAAGCTGTTCGTTGGGGAAGGCGGCGATCACGTGGTTGGGTTTGTAGCTGAGCGCAAGGATCTGAAAAAGCGGTGCCTCCCAGGCCAGGCCGGTATCGGGGTCGGCCAGCACGAGGAATTCAAAACTAGAATCAAAGCGGTTGGGAAAACCTTGGGTTTCCAACGCGCTGTACTCCGCCGCCCATCCCTCAGCCCGGCGCGCCTCAAACCAGTTTTCAAAGCCAGAGGTCACCCCGTTTTGCCCTATAAACCAATAGCCCGACCACAGCGCAGCACCCACCGTGACGATGCCCAACAAAACGCGCATGAACCTGCCTCTTTCCCGCCTCTGTCCGATAGTGTTTAAGGCGTGAGCGGCGAGAGGGACAGCAAAATGACAATGTGGGTCTTTGGCTATGGGTCTTTGGTGTGGAACCCCGGTTTCGACTATGAGGAACGGGTGATCGCGCGCTTGCCGGGCTATCATCGCAGTTTCTGCATGCGGTCTATCCATCATCGTGGGACGGAGGACCATCCGGGGTTGGTATTGGCGCTGGATGAGACCCAAGGCGCGGAGTGTTCCGGGCTGGCCCTGTCTGTGCCGGAGGGCCAGGAGGCCGCGACGCTGGCCTATTTGCGAGAGCGGGAGCTGATCTCATCGGCCTATCTGGAACGGTCGCTGGAGGTAGATCTGACCGATGGTCGGCGGGTGACTGCGGTGACCTATGTGGTGGACCCGGACCATGTGCAGTATTGCGGCGGTATCGCGCTCGAAGAGCAGGCCGAGATCATCGCAAGCGCCGTCGGCGGGCGCGGGCCGAATCCCGAATATCTCTTCAACACCACGGCGCATCTGACAGAGCTTGGGATCAAGG
>ERZ1740070.1595-NODE-1595-length-13977-cov-15.529091_pt1 | contig 13977 bp, 12 predicted proteins | sample MGYA00581734_ERZ1740070 | MGnify/ENA primary metagenome ERZ1740070 (study PRJEB43018, sample SAMN04849744) | marine metagenome | isolation source: floating plastic debris | place: Pacific Ocean | collected 2008-09-01 | study: EMG produced TPA metagenomics...
CAACTCATCTTGCCTATTTAATCATGTCTGTTATATCGAACTCACGTTAATTTAATGGGACTATAACACGGTTAGGCGTGTAGGGCGCTCCAGCACTCTCGAGTTGCCGCTGGAGTTTTACTAAGTCCACTTTAATTAAAGTTCTCAAGCTTTCCAGATGTGGCTGAAACTCCTCCTTCGCTATGGCTATACCGGTAATATGTGTTTGGGTAGGCCCTGACGTACTATTATACATTTCATATTGAATTAATCCCAAACGCTGACTAACCGACATGGGCTTATCTATGTCTAACTGACTTGCAACCCGATCACCGTTTATACCAACAGCCACGCCATTTAATTTTTTGCGAAATTCAGTGTAAGCAGTAGTCAAGGCTTCCTGATCTGTTAAGCTCTTATTGATGGCCTCTTTTATATGTTTCAATTCATTTCTCAACTCTCCCATGCTGTTTTGAGCGCCTCCAACTACTCTGGCTAACTCGTTTACTTCTTTTTGAAAGCTTTCCAGAACACCCCGGTCCTTAGCCGGTAGTACAGTATTATTCAGTGATTTTACCTTAAAAGCAACTGGCGCACCCAGTGTGGAAAAAACTCCATCTACATATTTAGACAAAGATACAGTGTAATCTCCAGGGGCTACAAGTGTGCCTTTGTCACCTCCGCTAAAAGGGTTATAAAATGCAGATGACTTTAAACTAACAGGACTGGTAGAGGCCGTCCTTAAATCCCAATGTATTCTATTGACTCCAACCGAAGGTGCGGAGGTCAGCTTTCTTACGATCGCTCCGGAAGCATTTTTAATTGTAAATAATAAATAGTGATCTTCCTCTTCTTTTTCAGCTTTTAACTCTTTATAAGAAGGGTAACGGTCATCATTTGTCTCTTTTTCTTTTTCTAACCGTTGGTCTTTCCTGGACTTGATTTTGTCCTTCAGGTAATATGTAAAGATAGCTTCTGAACCGAGATTATCTCCCAGATAGTAATCGTCTCCTTGAAAAGATTTTTTTGGAAGACCCAAAGGGTAGCTATATTCAAAAGCAAGGGCATCACGAATCGGCAATAGCTCAGCAGACTTGTTTTCCAAAGATCTAATGCTGCGTAAAGCCGAGAAATCGTCTAAAATATAAAATCCTCTTCCGAACGTTCCCAACACTAAATCATTTTCCCGCTGCTGAATCGCGATATCACGCACGGCAATGGTTGGCAAACCCGATTTCAACTGGATCCATGAACCTCCTCCGTTAGCGGAGTAGAAGACACCAAATTCTGTTCCCACAAATAGAAGATTAGGATCAACATGGTCTTCTTCTATAGCATAAACTGAGCCCCGATCAGGAAGATTAGTGGTAATAGGCGCCCATGTTTTTCCTTTATCAGAGCTTTTATAAACATAAGGTTTAAAATCTCCGTTTTTATGATTGTTGAAAGCAGCATATACCACATCCTCATTGTGCTTAGAGGCTAAAACCTCATTTACATACGTACGTGCCGGCACACCTGGTATACTTGATACTTTCCTCCAATTTTCTCCCCCGTTTTCAGTAACCTGAACCAATCCATCATCGGTACCTACGTAAAGCAGGCTTTCATTTTTTGGAGATTCGGAAAAGGCTACGATTGTTCCATAGGGAGATGTTGACTGGTTTTTCATTACGGCATCAACGCTCCAAATTTTGCCCATCACTTTTAGCTCATTTCTTTTAATTTGTGCAGTGAGATCATCACTGATCACATCCCAGCTATTGCCTCGGTCGTCACTCCTAAATAACTTATTAGCTGCAAAATATATCCGCCCTGATTTATGTGCGCTTACTTCCAAAGGCGCGTCCCAATTCCAGCGATATGCATCTTCTTCTTTTCTAGGCTGCGGTTTAATTCCTAATTCTTCCCCACTGAGTTTATCGTACCGCACCAGAAACCCATATTGAGATTGGGCATAGACAATATTGGGATTCTCGGGATCTATCGCAGATTCAAAACCATCTCCGCCATGAGTCATAAACCATTCTGAGTTTGAGATACCGTTGCCACTTATCGTCCTGGAAGGACCTCCCATACTAAAATTATCCTGGGTGCCGCCATAGATAAAATAAAAAGGCTCGGCATTATCCACTGCTACCTTATAAAACTGTGTGACAGGAAGGTTGGCCTTGAATTGCCAGGTAGTCGCCCCGTCAAAAGTTTCATAGATACCTCCATCGCAACCCGCTACGAGATGCTGTGTATCTTTAGGATCAATCCAGAGGCAATGATTATCCACATGCTTTGTATCTTCTCCTACATTTTTAAACGTTTTTCCGCCATCCCTCGAAACCTGCATCCAGGTATTCATGCCATAAATCACATGCTCATTCAACGGGTCCACAACGATTTCCTGGTAGTAATTACCCGAAGAGGTATAACCTCCTTGCTTCGACCATGAAGCGCCGCCATTACCAGATTTGAAAAAGCCGCCCTTTCCTTGTGCAGCCTCTACAATGGCATAGATAATATTTGGGTTGGATGGCGCTATAGCGAGACCAATTCTCCCAATATCGACACTGGGCAGGCCTTTATTGACCTTTGTCCACGTAGCGCCGCCATCTGTGCTTTTATGTATTCCGGATTGCGGCCCTCCGCCCAGGTAGGTAAAGACATGCCTTCTCCGTTGAAAGGAAGAAGCATAAAGCACTTCAGGGTCCCGGGGGTCCATAATTACCTCGTTAACGCCGGTATGTTCATCAATGGTTAATACGGCTTTCCATGTTTTTCCCCCATCTATAGTCTTATACAAGCCCCGTTCACCGCCGCTACTCCATAATGGACCGATCGCTGAGACGTATACCACCTGCGAATTCTCAGGGTGTACAACGATATTTCCAATATGTTCACTGGATTTGAGCCCCATATGTTCCCAAGTGGCTCCACCATCCATAGACTTGTAAACACCATCGCCATAGGCTACACTGCGTTGGTTGTTGTTCTCACCTGTACCTACCCATATCACGTTGGAGTTATTAGGGTCCATAGTTATGCAGCCTATGGAATAACTACCTTGCGAATCAAAAATTGGCGTATAGGTAGTCCCTGCATTAACCGTCTTCCAAACCCCGCCAGAAGATGTAGCTACGTAATATTCTTTAGGGTTTTCCGGATTAACGGCAAAGTCACTAATCCTTCCTGAAGTGATGGCCGGGCCAATGGATCGAAACTTCAGACCGGCCAGGTTGATTTCCTCCTTTTTTTCCGGAGTAGATGTTTTCTTTTTCCGCTGCCCGAAAAGTGAAGTGGAAATGATGCCCACAAGTAGCAATAGTAGTATTCGTTTCATGATTAACTAATTAGGTTTATAATGATGGGAGTGGAATATATCCGGTTTCCCCAGGTACCATTTTGAATTTTTTATTTTGCCAGTCCGCTTTGGCTTTTTCAATTTTTTCTTTCGAAGAGGAAACAAAGTTCCAATGGATATAGCGCTCTTCAGGAAAAGGCTCTCCTCCAAAAATAAGCAAGTGACTATTTTCGCCCACTACCAGGTCACAAACATTCTCTCTCTTGGATACGAGTAAATTACCGCTGTCGATTTTATCTCCACAGGCTTTTACATAACCGTCCACTATACAAACCCCTATCTCACCGTAGAGCTGATCTGCGGCTTCAAAATGAAATGCTTCCCTGTTTTTCACTTCAACCATGTAGAGTGGCGAATGAACGGGAACCGGTGAAGTACGGCCATAGACTGTTCCTGCAATGAGCGTAAATTCCGCTTTTTGATCGCTCCATCGTGGTAGATCCGAACTTTCTATATGAGTAAAACCAGGTTCAACGTCTTCCAAACCCTTGGGTAGCGCCACCCATATCTGAAACCCATGTAGGGTATGCTCAGAGCTACCCCTTAGCTCTGCAGGTGTCCTCTCCGTATGCACTACACCTTTACCGGAAGTCATCCAATTTACCGACCCGGGCTCGATCAGCTGTTCAATACCTGTGCTATCCTTATGTACAATCCGTCCTTCAAACAAGTACGTTAATGTGGAAAGACCAATATGGGGGTGTTGACCAATGTCGAGGTAGTTGCCGGATCCAACTTTAGACGGCCCCATATGATCGATAAAAATAAACGGCCCGATCATTCTTTTCTTTCTGAACGGGATTAGGCGGCCGACCAGAAAATCGCCAATATCGCGACTTCGCTCTTCTATTATTAATCCGGTATTAGACATGTATAAATCTAGCTTAAAATACAGAATACTACTTGACCGTCAATGGAATAATGACCTGCCATCGAAAAGCCCACATCCATGTCAATAAATAATTGGTTAATCCTGATTTAGCAAGAATTTGCCGCCATTCTCTCTTCCTAAAGGCACGAAGTACCGAAACCCCCGCATCGTTCTTTACCATTGGCGACTTGGAAAAAAGGGCAGTTAGCAAATTAATTGAGTGATAGGCGAACCAGTGCCGATGTAAGTCATTAATGGCGATACCGGTAGTGGCTTGTGTACTTAACAAACGTAGCAAATCTGAAAGTTGCCTATCTGTAAAATGATGCATGAATAGTGTTGCTGTAATTATGTCGGCTTTTAGCTGCGTAAATTCGTTTGAGAAAATATCAATGCATTTGTAGCTTATTTCCGGAAAGCCAACGGAGTTTTTTTTTGCAAAGGCTATTACATTAGGGTTAGCATCCACACCCACAAGTTCGACATGTAATTTCTTCCTCCGGGCCCATTTAGCTATGAGTTTTAAAATATCACCTCCACCACAGCCAATATCTACTATTCTCCATGTTTCCTTTTTGCTGGAATTAGTAAGCTTGTGAATTGCATTTATGGTAACATAATTACCCCCCAGCCACCTATTAATTGTTTCCAGCTCACGGAGTGTTTGTTCGATGACCGGCCCATCAGAACTCAGGTCATCCATAAGTTCAATCTCCTCGGATCGTGATTTGAACCTGGAGTTCATACCTGAACTTCCAGAATTATGGTCTCTAAGGTAAGGCCAGGTCCAAACGCGAGAGAGAAGATTCTATCTCCATTGTTTGACGCATTCATGGTGTCCATGAGTCGCTTTAAAACGAACAAAATAGTAGGCGAAGACATATTCCCGTATTCACGCAATACTTCATGTGCGGAGCTGTTTTGAGATTTATCTATTCCCAGTTTATCCTCTACCACACTTAAAATTTTCTTACCTCCGGGATGAACAGCGTAATGCTGAAACCGGTCATTATCAGTCGACACTAAATGATCCAGTAACTTATCGATTCCTTCTTTAATTACATCAGGTACGTAAGCAGATAACTTCATTTCAAAACCAAAATCACCGATCTTCCACGCCATATCTTCAATACCATTCGGCAACAGGTCGCAAGCAAAATCTGCTATTTTGAGTCCTGAATCGGCATTTGACTCAACTAGAACTGCCGCAGAACCATCTCCGAAAAGAGCATTTGCCAAAAGATTATCGTCCGTTTTTTCCTTTTGAAAATGGATGCTACAGAGCTCGGTGCATACAATCAATACTTTTGCCGAATGATCATTTGAGCATACCGCCTCTGCAACCTTAAGGGCATTGAAGGCAGCATAACATCCCATAAAGTTGATACCCGTACGCTGCACTGAGGTTGGCAAGCCTAAAGCATATACAATTTCAATATCTAGCCCCGGAGCATATAACCCGGTACAACTCACGGTAATCAGGTGTGTAATTTGCTTAAGGTCAAAATCAGCCGGTAAACAACTGCTTATCGCTTTCAAACTCAACTCGAGAGCCTTCCTGGTAAAAAGCTGATTTCTTGATCTGGTAGATGGGAAAGGCTCCAGGTCTACGCTGTTCGCATAAAAGTCAAAACCTTCCTGCTTTTGATAATCCTGCAATACCGAATATCTGCTGGCAATGCCTGAGGCACGATAAAGCGCCTTTAACTTATAAGCTTCATCGTCACTTAGCTGATGAGCCCGTGTCATAAAATGGTGGACTTCCTCCTGGGTAATTTTGTTTTCTGGATTCGCCGTTCCAATCGAAGTGATAAATGAACTCATTAAATCAATAATACTTAAAAATTAATATCTTGGTGTAAAGGCTTATCATAATGTTTGAAAAATCCACCTGGCTTCATCTTCGCATTCCCTTCTCCTTTTTTTTGCTGCCGGTGTTTTTGTTTGCACTGGCCGTTTCTCCCAACATTAATGAAAGTAGAATAGTAATTGTTCTAATCGCCTTACATATTTTTCTGTATCCTGCCAGTAACGGATACAACAGCTATTTTGACAAAGATGAAGGCAGTATAGGTGGGCTCAAGCGCCCACCTAAGGTAAACACAGGGCTTTATTACATGGCGCTTGTTTTTGATACTATTGCCATCGTTCTTGGCTTACTTATCAACTGGCAGTTTGCGCTGATGTTATTTGTCTACGGGCTCGTTTCTAAGGCCTATAGTCACCCGTCTATACGGCTTAAAAAATACCCGTACTTAAGCTGGTTCATAGCCGGTTTTTTTCAAGGCTTTTTCACTTTTCTAATGAGTTATGTCGGATTAAACGACTATACGATTTACCAGGTAATGAAATCAAGCATAATAATCCCCGGACTGCTTTCTTCTGCTATACTCTGGGGATCATACCCGATGACGCAGATATATCAACATGAAGAAGATAGTAAAAGAGGCGACATCACCTTAAGTCTACGCCTGGGCATACTCGGCACATTTCACTTTACAGGAGCGGCCTTTACATTAGCTTCGGCCTGCTTTGCATGGTATTTTGTTGAGGTCTATCATCTTAAATATGCCCTTACCTTCTTGGTAAGCATGGCTCCGGTAGTCTTATTCTTTGGTTATTGGTATTTAAAAGCGCGAAAAGAATTGGCTAATGCCAATTTTATTAATACCATGCGTTTAAACTTTCTTTCTGCAATCTTCCTGAATGCATTCTTTATTTACTTCTTTCTTGATCATACCCAAGTTTTACAAGCGATAAAAGCGGGGTATTAGCTATTTTGACAGAGGAGGATCATCTTGTGGATAACAAAGAATTAGAATGGCTTCCAGCAAGATATACAATGGGAATAAGAAAGCAGATCCAAACTATCAATAATATAATGTTCTGATAGGTTTTCAGCTACTTCGTTGATAATATTTACGAACGCATTATTAATCTGTCCAGCTCATCGGATAATCTGCATCCACAAATTCTAACGCAGCTTCTGTTAGAAACAGAGGCTTAAACGTGTCTACCATTACCGCGATTTCATGCGTTTCTTTTGCACCGATGCTTTTCTCCACTGTTCCGGGATGCGGCCCGTGAGGTAAGCCTCCGGGATGCAAGGTAAAAGAACCTCTGTCTATGCCTTTGCGACTCATGAACTCTCCTTCTGCATAATACAATACTTCATCTGAATCAATATTCGAATGATTGTAAGGGGCTGGAATGGCCAGTGGATGATAATCAAAAAGTCTGGGCACAAACGAACAGATAACAAAGCCGTGGGCCTGGAATGTTTGATGCACCGGTGGCGGTTGATGAATTCTGCCTGTAATAGGTTCAAAATCATGGATGGAAAATGCATATGGCCAAAGGTGCCCGTCCCAACCTACAAGATCAAAAGGACTGTGCTCATAAGCATAGTGATACAATTGGCCTTCTTTTTTTATTAGCAGATCGTATTTTCCTTTTTCTGTCTCTGTGATTAACTCCTCGGGGCCTCTTATATCGCGCTCGCAATAAGGGGAATGCTCCAGTAACTGACCAAGTTCATTTCTGTATCGCTTTGGTGTTTCAATAGGTGAGGCAGACTCGATAATCAATAGCTTTAAAGGGCCTTCATCAAATTCAAATTTATAAATGACGGTTCGTGGTATCACCACATAATCACCTTGCTTTACCTTGAGCCTGCCAAATTGTGAAATTAAGTAGCCGCTGCCATCATGTATAAAAATGACTTCGTCGCCTTCAGCATTCTTATAATAAGGCATGCTTTTCTTCTCAGGAATGCACAAAGAAAGGCACACGTCATTATTCTTTAAAAGCTCCTTTCTTCCGGATAGAAAATCTTCACCTGTTATCCCGATTTTTGACGTATTGAGATGCGTCTGCCTTAAATCATAGGGTTTCACCATAGGGCTGGCAAAGAGCTTTGCCGTACCCACAGATTTCACCCGTGTAGGAGGATAAATGTGATAAAGGTTAGAATAAATGCCTGAAAACCCTTTCGAGCTTACCAACTCCTCTTTGTACAGACTGCCATCAGGTTGCTTAAATTGAGTGTGCCGTTTTGGAGGTGTACTGCCGAGGGTATGATAATACATAACTACATTTTGGTCCTGTCAAGGTTTTCTGCTTCGTCAAATAGCTTTATTGCTTGCTGCAGGATTTCATTGGTTTGATTGAAAATTGGGTAAAACCCATTGTTATTCCAAATCTGCCGTGCCACTTGTGCCTTTAAATGAAGTTTAAATAGATCTTTATGTTTATTAAGATCTTTGAAGTCTGGCTTCACATCATTTAACTCACCTGTTTTTACAAGTCCGTCAAGCATTGTTTGAGTAACGGAGAAGTTTTGATAATAGTCTTCATAGCTCATAGCATTGAGCTTATCCTTATTTTTTGCCACGTAGTTAAATGTAAACTCCTGCATTGAATTACTTGTAAATAATCGGTTTAGGTAAGCCGATGTCATTGTGGTATCTAAAGGCACGAAATAGTCGGGCATTATTCCTCCTCCGCCATAAACTGTACGGCCGCTTGACGTTTCATATTTTAACGAATCATTGAACTTAATGCTATCTGAACTAAAGAATTCTCCATGCTCAAAACGAGCAATTAGGTCTTTGGAATAATCTTCGTAATCCTCATAAGGTTTTTGAATGGACCTTCCACTCGGAGTGTAGTATCTGGAGATGGTCAACCTAAGCTCAGAACCGTCACTCAAGTCCATAGGGGCCTGTACAAGACCCTTGCCGAAAGAACGCCTGCCCACTATCAGTGCACGATCATTATCCTGTAACGCTCCTGAAACAATTTCCGAGGCTGAGGCGCTGCCTTCATTTACTAAAACAATCAGTTCTCCTTTTTCAAAAAGTCCTTTCCTGTCGGCAAAGGCTTGAGAGTTAAATCTTTTCTGCTTGCCAAGAGTATAAACAATCTTATTATCGTCCGGCACAAACTCATCCACCATGTTAATTGCATGGTTCATGTAGCCCCCTGGGTTACCTTGTAAATCAAGCACCAGCTTAGTCATACCATTCGATTTTAACTCTTCCAAGGCTACCTTAAACTCATCATAAGTAGTGGCTGAAAAGCGACTGACTTTAATATATCCAATCTCATCGCTGATCATATAACTGGCATCTACCGAATGTTGCGGTATTTTATCCCTAATAATATTAAATATAATGGGCTCCTTCTTACCTTTTCTCTTGACCGTAACCTCAACTTCACTTCCCTTTGGCCCCTTTAATGCTTTTTGGACATCACGATTGGTAAACCCTACTCCGGCGACGGTCTCTCCATCTACACGAATGATCTTATCTCCGGAAAGCAACCCGACCGCTTCGCTGGGGCCGCCGCTTAGTGGAGAAACTACCACAATTGTATCTTTGAAAATATTAAATTCTATTCCTATACCTTCAAAGTTTCCCTGCAAACCCTCGTTTGCAGCAACTTTATTTTTGACAGGAATATAGGCGCTATGGGGATCAAGATTGGTGAGCATATGTTCAATGGCGTCTTCTACCAGATCATCAGTATTCACCTGATCTACATAATTTCGGTCTATCAGAGTCAGTACCTCTTTAAATTTTTGCATACTCTTGCCAAGGTCATTTTGCACCACGGTAGGCTTATCCGTAAACGTTGCTCCTATTAGAATACCGGCGGCTATGGCCACAGTAATTATTATTGGCAATCTAATCTGATAGTTACTGTTTTTATACTCGCTCACTTGTCGTTCTTACTTTATGTTTTAACCTTAATGGAATTCGAATTTATAGAAATAATAACTCTTTAACGGTGTAGTTCTACATTTTGTTGATGTCAACAAGGTTGATTCAAAAAGAATACTAAACACACAAATTGAGTTCATATTCTAACAATACTCGTATATTTGTAGGTATTGAAAATCCTTTCTCATTGTGACAAGTAGAAAAATCGTCGATATAGTAGATGAAAATTATGTACACGCATCAGTACTGTACTATTTTGGAATTGAATTCTACAACTATACTGAGGATACATTGGATCAAGTTTGCCTTAAAAAAGGGTTAAATTCAGATTTGGTAATCAAGGAACTTGAGAAAGTTACCATCTGCAATAATGAGGTAGAACTGGCAGCATTTCCGGTAGATCTAATTATCGAATATCTCAAGCACTCACACTTTATTTTTATCAAAAGAAAGCTTCCGTATATCGCTAAGTTGATAGAAAGTTTTGAGCCGCAGCACAAGTTGTACAATAGCATTGCTAAAGATTTAAAGTTGGTATTTCCTCTATTTGTGGAAGATTTCATTCACCACGTTTATATGGAGGAGGATACACTGTTTAGTTACATTCAGCAGCTGGCGCAATGTTCTGAGGACCGAAAAGGATTTTCTAAGCTCTACTATCAAATGGAAAAGCATTCCCTTCAAAAGTATGCAATGGAGCATGAAGAGCATGATGATGAGATGAGAGGCATTAGAAAAATAACCAATAACTACACTTGCGATAGCAGTGACCCTTTACACATTCGCGTCGTCTACGCAGAGCTCCAGGCTTTTGAAAAAGAACTAATCACTCACGCCAGAGTTGAGAACGAGATACTTTTCCCAAAAGCGCTCGTACTAGAACAAGAAATTAAGCATAAAATCAGCTCAAAAATCAACCTCAATTAGTGGGGAGAATTCTTGCGCTTGATTACGGCAGTAAGCGAACCGGAATTGCCGTTTCCGACCCCTTAAAAATGATTGCCAATCCGTTAGCGACGGTGGACACAGATGAGCTCATACCTTTCCTGACTCATTATCTTCAACAGGAAGAGCTAGAGACCATTGTAGTTGGCATCCCGCTGGACCTTATGAATCGTAAAACCCACGGTACTAAAGGAGCTGAAAACATTGTAGAAAGGATTAAAGGGCTATTCCCACATATTGGCGTTGTTACCATAGACGAGCGCTTTACTAGCAAAATAGCCTTCGACAGTATGAAGGTTTCAGGGATTTCAAAAAAGAAGCGTGCAGATAAAAGCTTAGTTGATAAACTTAGTGCGACCATAATTTTGCAGTCATTTATGGAGCAACCAACCTGAGCTCTGATTATTTCTAACTAAAGGGTTAGGAAATTATCTTTAATTTTGCAGCTTATTTGAATAAGACTATGATTTATCCTATAGTGGTTTACGGAGATCCGATATTAAAGAAAAAAGCCCGGAATATTGAACAAGGGGAATTAGACGTAAAGCTGTTGAGCGCTGACATGTTTGAAACAATGGAAAGCGCCAGAGGTATTGGGTTGGCAGCACCACAGATCGGGAAAAGCATTCGTATGTTTGTTGTAGATGGCCGGCCGTTGGAAGAAGAGGAAATGGAAAATTTCGTTAAGGTATTTATCAATCCTCAAATTATTGAAGAAATAGGAGAAGAATGGCCGTTTGAGGAAGGCTGCCTGAGCATCCCAAATATAAGGGAAGAAGTATCAAGAAACGCTAAATTAAAAATCAACTACTTCGATGTAGACTGGAATGAGCATACCGAGGAGTACGACGGTATGAAAGCCAGGATCATTCAACACGAATATGACCATATAGAAGGCGTTTTATTTACGGATCATCTTACTCCTTTTAAACGCCGGATGCTCAAAGGTAAGCTACAGAATATCTCAAAAGGAAAAACAAAGGTAGATTATCGCATTGCTGTACCTGTAAAAAAATAAATGCCCAAGCTTCAATCAAAACTGCCGGAGATAGGCGCCACCATTTTTACCGTGATGTCCCAAATGGCAGCGAAATATGGAGCCATTAATTTATCTCAGGGGTTTCCCGATTTTGCCGTTTCAAAAGATCTGATTAACCTAATTGCTGATGCCATGACATCAGGTAAAAATCAGTATGCGCCTATGTCAGGGCTGCCTGCATTGAAGGAATCTATTTCCGAGATGACTTCCCTAAGGTATGGATATACGCCAAGTCCTGAATCTGAGGTAACGGTTACAGCGGGAGCAACGGAGGCGCTGTTTGCTTCCATTATGGCGGTGGTGCAACCCGGGAACGAGGTGATCGTATTTGATCCGGGTTATGATAGTTATGCTCCAGCCATCGCCATGGCGGGTGGGGCGCCAATTCATATTAATTTAAAATATCCTACTTATCATATTGACTGGGATGAAGTTGCCAATCGCATTACTGAAAGAACAAGACTTATCATCATCAATACGCCCCATAACCCTACCGGAAGTGTATTTTCGAAAAACGATATCGAAGCCCTTCAGACTTTAGCGGAAAGACATGATTTAGTTGTACTCAGCGATGAAGTATACGAGCATATCATTTTTGATGACAAGGTACATCAAAGCGTATTGAATAATATAGGTTTAAGATCGCGAAGCATTGCGGTATCGTCATTTGGAAAAACATTCCATGCTACGGGCTGGAAAGTTGGCTATCTTATAGCGCCCAACGCCTTAACGCATGAGATTCGTAAAGTACATCAGTTTCTTACGTTCAGCGTTCATACGCCTACTCAGGTAGGCTTAGCAACATTTCTTCGGGAGGCAAGAAATTACGAAGGGCTTTCCAAAATGTATGAAAGCAAAAGAAACTTCTTTCTAAGTGGAATAGAATCATCCAGGTTTATACCTGTCCAAAGTTCAGGCGCCTATTTTCAATTGCTGGATTACAGTAATATAAGTGAGGAAAAAGATGTGGACATGGCTTCACGAATGACCAAAGAATACTGCCTGGCATCCATCCCCGTTTCTGTGTTTTACAATGATAATACTGATAATAAGGTATTGAGGTTTTGCTTCGCTAAGCGAGAAGATACATTGTCCAGAGCTGCTGAAATATTATGCAAGATTTAAATGTAACGCTGATACAAACAGAGCTGCACTGGCAGTCTACCGGGGCCAATCTTGCCATGTTTGAGGAGAAAATATGGTGCATTGAGGACCCTACCGATCTCATTATTTTACCGGAAATGTTCAATACCGGCTTTTCTATGGAGGCTGACCGATTGGCTGAGCCCATGAACTTCACCACATTTAAGTGGGTGAAGCAAATGGCCAAACAAACAAAGGCTGTAGTTGTGGGTAGCGCTATTATTAAAGAAAATGGCAGCTGTTTTAACCGGTTACTATGGATGCGACCTGACGGTTCTTTCGAGATCTACGACAAAAGGCATCTTTTCCGAATGGCGGATGAGCACGATCATTTCTCGGCAGGAAAGCAAAAGCTAGTGGTATCATTAAAGGGCTGGAAGATATGTCCGCTAATTTGCTATGACCTTAGATTTCCAGTTTGGAGCAGGAATCAAAATGTAGATGGTAGACCTGAATTTGACGTGTTAATTTATACGGCGAATTGGCCGTCACCGCGGGTGAATGCCTGGGATACATTATTAAGGGCTAGGGCGATTGAAAACTTAAGTTACTGCATAGGTCTTAACAGAATTGGTGTAGATGGGAATGGAATAGAGTATCTAGGCCATTCCGTTGTTATTGAGCCCAAGGGTAATGCAATCTGTGAATTAGAAGGAAATGAAGCCATCCGAACGATTACACTGTCAAAAGAAGACCTCGTAAACTACCGAAAAAAATTTCCGGCCTATTTGGACAGTGACCAATTTGAAATCGATTAGCTCTTTGGAAAACGCTTTGTCATATTTTCGATTTGCCTATGCGACCCATTGAAATGGACACTCACATCTCCTTTGAATTTTAATAGCAAATTAAAAACCTTTAGAACGCCACCTAACTTTACCCCTTCCTTCGCTTCGATCTGTACGTGGACTACATCCGACTGCTC
>ERZ1740070.1596-NODE-1596-length-13970-cov-5.282070_pt1 | contig 13970 bp, 15 predicted proteins | sample MGYA00581734_ERZ1740070 | MGnify/ENA primary metagenome ERZ1740070 (study PRJEB43018, sample SAMN04849744) | marine metagenome | isolation source: floating plastic debris | place: Pacific Ocean | collected 2008-09-01 | study: EMG produced TPA metagenomics...
CTTGGTGGAAGCCCGCCTTTTGGCGTGGTCGGCGCAAGCGTTGGTGGGCCTTGCGCCTCTTCGTCGCGATGGGGCTGGCCTTCACGGTGATGGTCGCCTGGCTGGCTTACTCCGCGCCCCTATCCAAGAGCCTTGAGCCCATTGCCGCGCCGCAGATCACTCTGCTCGCCAGCGATGGCACACCGATCGCGCGCTCTGGAGCGATGGTGGCGGAGCCGGTGGACCTCGCCGAGCTTCCCGCCCATGTGCCGCAGGCCTTTATGGCGATTGAGGATAGGCGTTTCTATTCGCATTGGGGCGTTGATCCGCGCGGCATCGCGCGCGCGGCGTGGACGGGCGTGGGCGGGGGCAGCACGATCACGCAGCAATTGGCCAAGTTCACCTTTCTGACGCCTGAGCGCAGCCTGACGCGCAAAGGCCAAGAGGCGCTGATCGCTCTGTGGCTGGAGACGTGGCTGACCAAGGACGAAATTCTCGAGAGATACCTCTCCAACGCCTATTTCGGCGACAATCAGTACGGCCTCCGCGCCGCTTCGCTTCATTACTTCTACCGCCAGCCCGAAAACCTGCTGCCCCAGCAGGCGGCGATGCTGGCGGGGCTGTTGCAAGCGCCCTCGCGCTACGCGCCCACGCGCCACTTCGACCGAGCCAAAAAACGCATGGACCTTGTGGTCGGCGCGATGGTGCAGGAGGGGTATCTCTCGCAGGCGGAGGCGGACGCCTTGCCTACGCCGCGCATCGATTCGCGCACGCGCAACGATTTGCCCACCGGCACGTACTTTGCCGATTGGGCGCTTCCCATCGCGCGCGCGGACAGCGAAGAGGCGGGCTATTCCAGTCAGGTCCTGACCACGACGCTGGACGCGCGGCTTCAGGCGCTGGCCAGCCGCGTCGTAGCACGCGCGGGGCTGGGCGAGGCGCAAGTAGGCCTTGTCGCCATGCGTCCCACCGGCGAAGTCGTCGCGATGGTGGGTGGCAAAAGCTATGCGAAAAGCCCGTTCAACCGCGTCACGCAAGCGCGCCGTCAGCCGGGCTCAACTTTCAAGATGTTCGTCTATCTCGCCGCGCTGGAAGCGGGCTGGGACCCGGATGATGTAATCGCAAACACGCCGATCGAAAGCGGCAGCTACCGGCCCAAGAATTATGGCGGAAAGTACTCCGACGAAATCACGCTGCGCGACGCCATTGCGACCTCCAGCAACGTGGCCGCCGTGCGCTTGTTCAACGAGCTTGGGAGCGAACGCGTGATCGCAACGGCCCGGTCGCTGGGCGTCACATCCCCGCTGCCCGAAGGCGATCCCAGCCTTGCGCTTGGCACATCGACGATGACACTGCTCGAACTAACCAGCGCCTACGCCGGGCTTGCGGCTAACGAATTCCCGGTCAAACCCTACGCGTTTGAACCCGAAGAGCCGACGTTCACCGAATGGCTTTGGGATGTGTTTGCGGGCGAAGAGGACAGCGTCTCGTCGAGCGTCCACGAGGATATGGAGCAGATGCTGCGTCAGGCGATCAACACGGGAACCGGCCGCGCGGCGACCTTGCCGATCGCAAATTACGGCAAAACGGGCACCACGCAGGATTCGCGCGACGCGCTGTTCGTCGGGTACGCTGGCGAGGGTGAGGATGAGCTGATCGTCGGCGTATGGGTGGGCAACGATGACAATTCCTCGCTGGGCAAGGTGACCGGCGGAACGGTCCCCGCGCGTATCTGGAAAGACTTTATGAAGGGGGCGCGTTCTCTCAAAGCTGCGCCGCGGCCAAGACCCTCGCAGTCGCCTGACCCCGAAGGGCCGATCCAGCCCTTCGACCTGGAGGACGGCGCGGTCATTCCGCTAGATGAGGAAGGCAGCGAGCTGCGCTTTGACGAAGACGGCATCATCCTTCGCACCGAGGTTGACGGACAACCTTTGGAAATACGCTTGGAAGAGGGCGCCGATCTGCTGGAGCAGTTGGAAGACGAACTCGAACGCCAGATCACCGACGAGATCGAGAACGACTGACGCGCCGCTTTCCGCGCGCGCCTTACGTCATAAGAATGTTCATCACCGCCGAGGCGATCGGGCGCTCTCGCTCGTCTTGCCAGGCTTCAACGGTGAGATTGGCGTTGCGCCGACCAAGCCGCGTGATGCGCGCCAGCGCGTAGGTGGTCTTGGGTTTGCCGGCGGATAGGTATTGAACGGTGATGTTGATGGGTTTGAGCACCGGATCGCGGCCCTCATCAAGCAGCGCCGTGCGCAAAGCGGCGTAGCCCGCGTTTTCCAGCAATCCCGCCGTTGCTCCGCCGTGAAAGAAACCCGGGCGCCCTTCGACATTGGCGCCGAAATCGACTGTCAGCACAGGCAGGCCGTTCTCGATCCCGTCCACGCTGATCCCTAGAGATCGCGCGTAAGCCGGCAGAAGTGTTTCTTGCGAGGGCTCAACCATTCGCTATGCCCTTTTGGCGGGGGTCGTAATTGATCTTCATGAAGACCCCGGCGACATGCGCGACCGGATCATCGCGGTCGCCGTCATGCGCGACGCCGCGCACGAAGGCCGCCGACTTGGTAGTGCGGTAGCACTCCACACGGCCAAAGACGCTGGCGCGTTCGCGCGCGGGTCGCTGGTAATCGACGCGCAGGTCAAGCGTTACAACCGGCGTAAAGACCGTAGTTTTCTGCCAGATCGACATGCCCGAGGCCATGTCCATAAGGCTGATAATGGGACCCGACGCCAAGACATTGCTGCGCGGATCGCCCAGCAAATCTTCGCGCCACGGCAGTTCCAATTGAACCCAGTCTTCGCCGTGATCGTGATAACGCATGCCCAACCAGCCGGGGTGCCCGCGGCGGAAGAAAAATATGCCTGCCTCAGCCGCGTTGAAGGGCGGCAAGGCCTTGGATCGCGGCGAAGAAGAAGAGGGTTCGCTCATGGTTTGAACGCCTTGGAACGCGTGGCATTTTATTACAATGTCTTAATTTCACGCGGGCCCTTTGGGTCGCCAGTCTCCTTCTTGCGTGGCGGCATTTCTCGCCGCGTATGATCAGGGGATCAGCGATGAACACACCGAAAATTGATCTGGCCGGCCTGCCCGGCCTTGAGAGCGCGCAGGGCCTGTTTGGGTCCTTGGCGCAGACCACGGCAAGCTATGACGACCGTGTCGTGGCCATCATGGTCTATGTCTACGATGTGATGCCTCCCGAAGCGACGCTTTGAGGGCAAGGCTGGAGGGAATAGCTCGATGCGTATCCATCCAGCGATAGCGGCGCTGCGCGGAGCACACTCCTCGCAGCGCCCACACCCGGTCGAAGCTGCGGCGACCTCCTTGCGTCAAGCGCGCGAGGATTGGCTTGCACAACCCAACGTTTCCGCGATTGGTGCAGATGTGCAGCGTTACGCGGCGGGCGCAGATATTGAAAACTGCATTGCTCTTGCGAGCCTGCTCACAAACCCGGCCAAAGCGAGTGATTTCGTCGAAGCGATAACGCGTTCGACGCTGCACGCTTTCGGCGCTTTTCCGCTTGGCGAAACGCCCTATCGCTACCGTGTGTCGCGCGGGTTTGCGATGATCCAATTGATAGAGAATGGCGGGGCAACGCTCAGTCTGGCCGCCTATGAACCGGTGCCCGGTGGCGAGGCTCCTACTTCCGCGCTTTTTAGCGATTGCGACGTTCACGAACTGGTGCTTGCGGGCCGCGTGCAGGGGGTGAAGCATCGCCAGATCAGCGACGGCTCCCTCGTATCAACCCGGCAGTCTTGGCGCGAGGGCGACACCCTCACGCTCAAACCGCGCAGCGAGGCGCGCGAGGTGCTTAACGTTGAGGAGGCGATGCTGATCTTGCGGCTGACGCGCGAGCCCAAGCGTCCGGCGCCGACACGCTTAGTCGACCTAACAACCGGGCAGACGTCGCGCACAGCCAGCGGCGATAAATCGGCCAGCCAAGCCGTGATGGCGCTCAACGTGCTGGGCGCGCTGCGCGATGACGGTGCGCTCGACGTGATGGAGAAAACCGCGCTCAATCGCGAGGAAGACGCCGATCTGCGTTGGGAAGCGGCGCGCCAGGCGCTGGCTCTGGGACCGGTGCGAGGCTTGTCTATCCTCGCTCAATTGGCCGACCGCTCCGGTGATGCGCTCGCTAACCCTGCGCGCGCGCTGCGAGCGACGTTGTTGGAACGCCAACCCGAATTGCGCGCGCTTGTTGAATAGGAGACCCAATGATGCCGCTCGTGATCGACAACCCATCGGATGACAGCTGCTCCTTGCCCGAAGCGATCGAAGGCTTGGCTGATCTGGGCTTTGACCCGCGCGATGAAGGCAATGTCCTGGACGCGGCGGATTGGCTGAGGCGGCTTACCAACAACCGGTCTTTTTTGAGCAAGCTTCTTATCGACCGCTTGACCGGGCGACTCTCTGGCCATGGCATGCAAAGCGTGGACAGCGGCTATGGCCCGCAAGCCATTGTTCTGTCCGGAGTTCGCGGTTCGATGTTCCTGCGCGCCAATATCTGGCCCGCTGAAAACGATCTGTGCTTCCAGACCAGCGGCGCGAGCAATTTCGTCTATGGCGTGCCGCACGATCACAATTTCAGCTTTCTGACGAGCGGCTATGCCGGACCGGGCTATCGCAGCGATTACTACGAATACGAGTATGAAAGTGTGGTCGGCTATCCGGGCGAGGCGGCGGGTTTGCGGTTCATCGAACGCAGCGCCCTGCATGAGGGCAAGTTGATGCTCTACCGCGCGCACCGTGATGTGCATTCGCAATTGCCGCCCGAAGCGCTGTCCGTATCCTTGAACGTGATGCACGTTGACCCGGCGCAAGGGTGGTTCGACCAGTATGGATTTGATTTGGAGCGCGGCGAAGTGACGCGCGTGCTGAGCCCCAACGCGACCGAGGCGTTCTTGCGCGTGGCGGTGGCGGGGCGCACGCCGGACGCGCTCGACTACGCGCAAGGGGTAGGGCAGGGGCACCCAAGCGAACGGCTGCGCCTCGCCAGCTTCGAAGCGCGCGCGGCGCTGCTGGATGTGGGGGAGCGTGACGACCTGTGGCGCGAGGCCGAATTGTGCGGAAGCCGAATGGTCGCGGCGGTGGCGAGAGACAAGCGCGCGGCGCTCGCCCCAGTCAAATAAGCGCGGCGAGCGCGACCACGCCCAGGACGGCGATCCAGAACAATCCGAACGCCCACCAGCATCCGGTGCGGTATCGCTTGGGCGCGCCGCCGGGATCGAGGCTCAGCAGTTCGAAGATGGCGTCCCACATGACGCGCTAGATCACCCCGCCCGCAAGCCGGTCGATCGCGCCTTGCAGGATGACAGCGGCGGCGTGGCTATCGATCGCTTCGGCGCGTTTGGCGCGGCTTATGTCCTGCGCGATCATCGCTCCTTGCGCGCTGGCGGTGGACCAGCGCTCGTCCCACAGCAGCACCGGCAATCCAAAGGCTTCATCCAGATTGCGGGCAAAGGCGCGTGAGGATTGGGCACGCGGGCCCTCGCTTCCGTCCATATTGCGCGGAAGGCCAAGCACGAGGCCGACCACGCTGCGTCCCACGATCAGCGCGGCGATACGTTCTTTGTCCCGGCCCCATTTGCCGCGGCCCAGCGTCTTGCCCGCGGTCGCAAAGCGCCAGCCCGCATCGCATAGAGCGGTGCCGATAGTCTTGGTGCCCAGATCAAGGCCCAGAAGGACGCCGCCATCGGGCAGAGCCTCGCCAAAATTGAGGGCGCTGTCTGTGATCAGGATACGGCTTCCGCGTTTGCGGCCTCCGCTTCGGGTTCTGCCTCAGCGTTGGCGGTCGGATCGACAAGCTCTTTGGCTCGCCGCGCGACATCGGCTTGCGTGTTCGCCCAGAACAGCGGGTAGTCATAGACGTGGTAATTGTTGCCCGGCAGCACGAAGGAGCCAAGCTCTGGCGCATCGCCGATCATAAGCAATCCGCGTTCATCGCAGCGGGCGGGTACGGCGGCGGGCACAAGCTGGCCGTTCGCCATGCTTTCATCGGGCACCAACGTGCCAAGGTTTTCGCTCGCCTGTGCCGATCCGCCAAACGCGCCGGTCAGCGGGTTGGTGCACAGGATCTGGCTCGTCCCGCGCGGTGTTCCGTCAAAGCCGGTCGAGGCGGCGTAGGTCTCGATCACCGCTGAAGGATCAGCGGGTTCGGCAAAGCTTGACCACGACATCAGGCAGCCGGTTTGCGAAGCGGTGGTGCAAGCGGGAATGCCCATAGCGGGCAGATCGTGCTCGACCGAAACGGGCCAACCGACCGCGTAGGCGGCGACCAGACGCTGAGCGACGGGGCTTGGCATCACCTCTTCGCGCAACAGCTGCAGCAGATGCAACGAGCCCTGGCTGTGCCCGGCAAGGACAACCGGTGTTTCGGCGTCAATCGAACTGAGGAAGAAACGATAGGCTTCGCGCACATCGGCGTAGGCGGCGTCGATCGCGTCCTGCGCTTCGGGCTTGTCGGTCAGGAACGCGCCCATCGTCGCCTGGCGATAGCGCGGCGCCCAGATTTCGCTCGCCGAGTTGAATGGGCTGGCCATGCCTCGCACGTAAATCTTGGCGATCCGGTCCGCTTCCGCGTCGGTCGTCTCGCCAATCGGCGCGTTCCAATTGTCACGGCTGAGATAGCTGGTGGGGTGGATGAAGAAGACTGCGAAATCGGGCGCTTCGGGCGTTACGCCGGGCTTTCCCGGTGTGACCTCGCCGCCATCGGCGCTGGCCATGGGCGCAAATGCGGGTTGCCAGCGGGCCGGGTCGTTCACGCCAATGCCGGGGCGCGAGATCCACAGAGCCGGGTCTTCGTAGGCGTTCGCTTCCAGTGGCTCTTGCGGGGTAAACTCGCTGCTCGGCACCAAAGCAATCTCGGCGATCTGCTTTTGGAACAGCTCGTATCCGATCCGCCCGACCAGAAACAGAACGATGCAAATCGCGATGAAGTAGAGGAATTTCTTGGCCATGGGGCAATCCGTCGGGCTGTGGGCGCTTTAATCCAGCGACGCCGCCGGCTGGCTGGCAGCGGCTTCGGAAATCGTGGGCCGCAAAGTTCCCCACGCGCGCTCGCCGCGCAGCGAGGTGAACCATGTGATCGGGTTCCACGTCGTCGATCCATCAAGGCTGAACGTGATGAATTCCGCGCGCCCGCCGACATTTTCAAGCGGGATTGCGTCGCCCAGACCGCGCGCCTCAGCCCGCGCGCGGCTGTCTGCGCTTTCGTCGCGGTTGTCGCCCATGACGAAGACGGGGGCGGCGGGCACCACATAGGGCCCATAATTGTCGAGCGGCTGGTTGGTGCGATCGATCACCAGATACGACGCGCCGTTTGGCAGCGTTTCGCGATAGGTGGGCGGCTCGTAATACTGCTCGCCGGTCGCCGGATCGCGTTCAAGGAAGCGCGTGAAGCTTTGAAGGCAAGGCATGCCACCGCACAGCAGGTCGGGTTCGAACGGGATGCGTACCGGCGGCACGACTTCGCGCTTCACCATCTGCCCGTTCAGAATAACGCGGCCATCGCGCACCTCAATCTCGTCACCCGGCAGCGCAATCACGCGCTTGATATAGTCTTCGTCCCTCATCGGGTGGACCGGGATCACGATGTCGCCATATTCAGGCGTCGAGCCCAGAACCCGCCAGTCGCCGCGAGGCAGCATGTGAAAACTGGCCGAAGCCCACGACCAGCCATAGGGATACTTGCTCACCACCAAACGGTCGCCAACATGAAGGGTCGGCATCATCGAGGTCGAGGGGATGTAGAAAGGCTTGGCGATCAGGCTGTGGAACGCCAGAACCGCGAGCAGCATTAGCGCAAGCCCGCGAATTTCGGCCAGCCAATTGATCTTCTCTGGCTCGGCCGCTTCGCTTTTCTCGCTTGCGTCACCGATTGCAGAGTCCTCTTTCGAGTCATCAGCTGAGCCGGTGGCCGCCTGAGGATTGGGCGCGGGGGAAGGGGGAGTGGTTTCGCTCAAGGTTTTCTTTTCTTTGGTCTTTTTTGATCAGCGTGTCGGCGCTACGCCTTGGGGTAGGCTTCGATGATCACGAAGGCTTGCGCCCATGGATGATCATCGGTCAGGGTCAGGTGTATGCGCGCCTCATGCCCCGCAGGCGTCAATTCTTCAAGCCGCTTTGCCGCGCCGCCTTCCAGCGCTAGCGTTGGAGCGCCGCTTGGTGCGTTCACAACGCCGATATCCTTCATGAAGACGCCGCGCCGAAAACCAGTGCCCACCGCCTTGGAAAACGCCTCTTTCGCAGCAAAGCGCTTGGCGTAGGTGCCCGCGATGGTGAACGGCCGACGACGCGCCTTGGCGCGCTCAACTTCGGTGAAGACACGGTTCTCAAACCGCTCCCCGAACCGGTCCAGCGAATTGGCGATACGCTCTATGTTGCACAGGTCCGATCCCAGCCCGATGATCATGTGTTTGTCCCTTTGGTCATCCTATCATCCCCCACGCGCCAGCAACCCTATGACCAGCAGGAACGCCATGGCGTGGAGCATCACCTGGCTTTTGAACAACGGGTGGGCGAGGTCGCCATGAGCGAAGCGCAGCGCCCCGACATAGCCAAACATTTGCAGGATTACCCAGCCAAAGGCGAGCGCCAGCAGCGTCCCGCTCGCGAAGGCGTATCCGAGCAGGCCGACTGCAGCGAGAAACAAGACAGCCGCGCCGCCGGCCCATCGGGTTTGCTCTTTGGTGAGTTCTTTTTGAGGTTCGCTCACCGCGCCTCATCCATCAAATCGCGCATCCGGCGGATCGCGCCTTCAAGGCCGATAAAAACGGCCTCGCCGATCAGATAGTGCCCGATATTAAGCTCGGCGATTTGCGGGATGGCGGCGATGGGCTGGACGTTTTCGAAGGTCAGGCCGTGGCCCGCATGCGGCTCGATCCCGTTTTTTGCGGCCAAAGCGGCCATATCCGAAATACGCTTTACCTCGCTCGCGATCTTTTCGTTGTCGCCATCCAGAAAGGCGTGCGCGTATTCGCCGGTGTGGAATTCGACGATGGGCGCGCCCAGGCGCAAAGCGGCGTCCAATTGTCGCTCGCTCGCTTCGATAAACAGCGAGACGCGAATGCCCGCGTCGCGCAATTGCTCGACAATCGGGGCAAGCGTGTTGTCGAGGCCAACCGCGTCCAGACCGCCCTCCGTCGTGCGCTCTTCGCGTTTTTCCGGCACAATACAGGCGGCGTGCGGTTTGTGGCGCAGCGCAATTTCCAGCATTTCCGGCGTTGCTGCCATCTCCAGGTTCAAAGGTAGGTCGGTCGCGCTTTGAATGCGGGCGAGATCTTCGTCGCGTATATGACGACGGTCTTCGCGAAGGTGCGCGGTGATGCCATCGCCGCCCACGCTCGCGACGATTTCGGCGGCGCGCACCGGATCGGGGTGATCGCCTCCGCGCGCGTTTCGGATCGTGGCGACGTGATCAATATTCACGCCCAGACGCAGGCGCGGGCTGAGTTGGGTGTTCATAAATGCGGGCCTATTCCTTCCGGCTGCCGGGTTTGGTGACAGCTACGGCGGCAAGCTCGGCCGGGATGTCGTCCTCGGCGTAGGTCTGAAAATCAAACGCGGCGAGCGGGTAGAATGGCACGCCCAGATCAACTGAGCCCAAAGATCGGTCGATCAGCGCGCATTCCGCAATCACTTCGCCGCCTTCGTTGGCGACCGCTGCGATCGCTTCGCGGCTGGATAGGCCGGTCGTAACTACATCTTCGACCATCAAGACTTTGGCGCCCGGTTCCAGCGCGAATCCCCGGCGCAGGTGAAATACACCTTCGGGCCGTTCCAAAAACAGCGCGTCCTTATCCACGACGCGCGCCACTTCCTGCCCAATAATGATGCCCCCCATGGCCGGGCTGACCACGCAATCGACGCGGCTGAGCACATCGCTGGGGATATTTGCAATGACAGCCGCGGCGAGGCGCGCGGCGCGCGAAGGACGCATCAAAACGCGCGCGCATTGCAGGTAATGTCCGCTATGGCGACCGGAAGAAAGCTTGAAATGTCCTTCCAATAAGGCCCCACTGGCGCGGAATTCCGCGAGCACATCGTCCATGGTCATCGAGGCGTTTGGTGAGGCGTTCATGCGTTTGAATTATCCGAATATTCTTGGAAAAACCGAGCGGGCTTGCGCGGGTAACATGCCCGCTTGCATAATTTTCTCCCTAGAAGCGCTTGAGGGCGCGGGCAAGCGCGGCTAATGGAACAGCAACATTGGCATGAAATGTCGGTGGGCGTCCCCGGCTTATGGGATCACCTTCTTGAGGGAAGAGGCGGGGCGTTATGGGATTAATACTGGATAAAATTGGACGCATTGACATGGGTCAACACTCAAGGCTCGCCATGGGCCGCGTTAAGGTCACCTTGCTTGCACTCGTCGCTCTTCTTGGGGCGATGTTCGCTCCGGCCGCGCTTGCGCAAGACGAAGCGCCGGTTGCGGACGCCGCCGTTGTAGAGACCGTCGAGGCGGCTCCGGCAGCAGCAAGCGGATACACTCCGATGGCGCCGACCATCGATAAGGGCATGCCCACCGACCCGCGCGACGATCGCCCTGGCGCGATGGCCAAGTCGCTGACCTTCCAAGACCAGTACACCGAGAACGGCAAATACGCCTTGTGGATGCACAATGTGTTTCTGATGCCGGTGATCACAATCATCAGCCTGTTTGTGCTGGGTCTGCTGATCTACGCGGTGGTTCGTTTCCGCCGTTCGGCCAATCCAGAGCCCTCGCGCACCACGCACAACACCGCGATTGAGGTGGTTTGGACGATTTTGCCCGCGCTTATCCTTGTCGTGATCGCGGTGCCGTCGATGACGCTTCTGGCACGTCAGTACGAGACGCCGCCCGAAGACGCGGTGACGATCAAGGCTATCGGTTATCAGTGGTATTGGGGTTACGAATACCCTGACCATGGCGGTTTCGAGGTCGTCTCGAACATGAAGAAGAAGGCGGACGCGCTGGCTGATGGCGAGCCGTATCAATTGGCGGTCGATAACCGTATGGTTGTTCCGGCCGGTGTGCCGCTGCGCATCCAGACGACGGCGGCTGACGTGATCCACGCTTTCTCGGTGCCCGCGCTTTGGTTTAAGCAGGACGCGGTGCCCGGACGCCTCAACGAAAAGCTGCTGACGATTGAAGAGCCGGGCGTTTATTACGGCCAGTGCTCGGAGCTGTGCGGTACGCTGCACGGATATATGCCGATTGCGGTCGAAGCGCTTCCGATGGAAGAGTTTGAAGCGTGGGTGCTGGAGCAAGGCGGGGAAGTTCCCGGCGCTGATGTTGCTCAGGCCGATGCAGAAGAAGCTCCGGTTGAAGTGGCTTTGGCCGACTGATCCGCACGACTAACGAATTTGACTTATTGCACTTTGAATTTGGGATAGACTGAACCATGGCAACCACCGCTGAAGGTTTCGAGGCGCACCACGACGATCACGCGCACGCTGATCACAAGCCGGGCTTTTTCGCCCGTTGGTTTATGTCGACGAACCATAAGGATATCGGCTCGCTGTATCTGATGTTTGCGATTGTCGCGGGCATCGTGGGCGGCGCTATCTCGGGCATTATGCGCGCCGAGTTGGCTGAGCCCGGCATCCAATACCTCTACTGGTGGGCGGGCGCGTCCGAGGGTGACCTCGCCGCTGCGGGCCACATGTGGAACGTGTTTATCACCGCGCACGGCCTGATCATGGTCTTCTTCATGGTTATGCCAGCGATGATTGGCGGGTTTGGTAACTGGTTTGTGCCGCTGATGATCGGCGCGCCGGACATGGCCTTCCCGCGCATGAACAACGTGTCGTTCTGGCTGACGGTCGCTGGTTTCCTGAGCCTGCTGTTCTCGATGTTTGTCCCTGGTGGCGGCGGTCAAGGCGCCGGCGTTGGCTGGACGGTCTACGCGCCGCTTTCGACGACAGGTTCGGTCGGTCCGGCGGTCGACTTCGCGATCTTCTCGCTTCACCTTGCGGGCGCTGGTTCGATCCTGGGTGCCACCAACTTCATCACCACCATTTTCAACCTGCGCGCGCCGGGTATGACCCTGCACAAAATGCCGCTGTTCGTGTGGTCGGTGCTGGTCACGGCCTTCTTGTTGCTGCTCGCGCTGCCGGTTCTTGCGGCCGCGATCACCATGCTGCTGACCGACCGCAACTTTGGCACGACCTTCTTTGACCCCGCCGGTGGCGGCGATCCGGTTCTGTATCAGCACCTGTTCTGGTTCTTCGGCCACCCGGAAGTCTACATCATGATCCTACCGGGCTTTGGTATGATCAGCCAGATCGTGGCGACCTTCAGCCGCAAGCCGGTGTTCGGCTATCTCGGCATGGCCTACGCCATGGTTGCGATCGGTGTTGTCGGCTTCATCGTGTGGGCGCACCACATGTACACGGTCGGTCTCGACGTGAACACAAAGATGTACTTCACCGCCGCAACGATGGTTATTGCTGTGCCGACCGGCGTGAAGATCTTCAGCTGGATCGCGACGATGTGGGGCGGCTCGCTTCAGTTCAAGTCGCCGATGGTCTGGTCGCTGGGCTTCATCTTCCTGTTCACCGTCGGCGGTGTAACGGGCGTGGTTCTGGCCAATGGCGGCATCGATGACAACCTGCACGACACCTATTACGTGGTCGCGCATTTCCACTACGTGCTGTCGATGGGCGCCGTCTTCTCGATGTTCGCGGGCTTCTATTACTGGTTCCCGAAGATGAGCGGTCGCATGCACTCTGAAGTTCTCAGCCACGTGCACTTCTGGCTGTTCTTCATCGGTGTGAACGTGGTGTTCTTCCCGCAGCACTTCCTGGGTATGCAGGGCATGCCGCGTCGCTATCCCGATTACGCTGAGGCGTTCACCTTCTGGCACGAGATCAGCACGCTGGGCTACTGGATCACGGCCGCCTCGCTCATCACGTTCTTTGTGAACATTGGTTACGCGCTGTTTGCGGGTAAGCAGCCGGGCAACAACCCCTGGGGCGAAGGCGCAACGACGCTGGAATGGACGCTGTCCAGCCCGCCGCCATATCACCAGTTTGAAACACTGCCGGTGATCGAGGACCACCACGATTACCACAACCATCTGCCCGCTGGCGCTCAGCCCGCCGAGTAGTTGGTGAGCAGCCCCGAATAGATAATCAGGGGCTGAAGAACGGAATAAGGGGAGCGCGCCTTTCGAAGGTGCGCTCCTTTTCGAAAGTGAATTTGGACGAGTTATGAGCGCAGGTTTACGATCACCGCAAACGCGAACCCTCCTCGAGGGCGGCGCGCCTGTGCAGGCGGCGGTTTTGCCCGCGGAATGGCGCGATTTCTTCGCGCTGACCAAGCCGCGTGTGATGACGCTTGTCATCTTCACCGCGATCTGCGGTTTGCTGGCGGCGCCTGGCACGATTCACCCTGTTTTGGGCTTCACCGCCGTCCTCGCGATTGCGATGGGCGCAGGCGGTTCGGCGGTTCTGAACCAGTGGTGGGAAGCCGACCTTGATGCCGGGATGAAGCGCACCGCCAATCGACCCCTCCCTGGAGGCCGCATCCGCCGCGACGACGCGCGCGATTTCGGCATGTTCCTATCCGGCGTTTCGCTGGTCCTGATGGGTGTCGCTATCGGCTGGTTGGCCGCCGCGCTGCTGCTGGCTGCGATCATCTATTACGCGGTGATCTACACGATGTGGCTGAAGCCGCGCACGCCGCAGAACATTGTCATCGGTGGCGGTGCGGGCGCGTTTCCGCCGCTGATCGGCTGGGTGGCGGTCACCGGCGAAGTTACCGCGATGCCGATTCTTTTGTTCGCGATCATCTTCATGTGGACGCCCCCGCATTTTTGGGCGCTCGCGCTGTTTGTGAAGACCGATTACGCCAAGGTCGGCATTCCGATGCTTCCGGTTGTCGCCGGTGAGCGCACGACGCGCAATCATATCTGGGTCTATACCCTGCTTCTGTCGCCTATCGCTATCGCTCCGTGGCTCATTGGCGGGACAAGCTGGGTCTATGGCTCGGTCGCGGTCATGCTCTCGCTGC
>ERZ1740070.1597-NODE-1597-length-13966-cov-5.647689_pt1 | contig 13966 bp, 14 predicted proteins | sample MGYA00581734_ERZ1740070 | MGnify/ENA primary metagenome ERZ1740070 (study PRJEB43018, sample SAMN04849744) | marine metagenome | isolation source: floating plastic debris | place: Pacific Ocean | collected 2008-09-01 | study: EMG produced TPA metagenomics...
GGCTGCGGTCTCGGCGCGGGGGGCATGGCGGTGATCCAAGGTGCGGTGAGGAACGGCGCGTCCAAGATCATCGGGATCGATATCAACCCCTCCAAATTCCTGCTCGCCAAATCGCTCGGCGCCACGGAATGCCTCAACCCCAAAGACTACGACGCCCCCATTCAGGACGTTCTGGTCGAAATGACAGGCGGCGGGCTGGATTACACATTTGAGGCTGTGGGCAATGTCGATCTGATGCGTGCCGCCCTTGAGGCTTGCCACAAAGGCTGGGGCGAATGCACCGTGATTGGCGTCGCCGGCGCGGGGCAGGAAATCTCCACCCGGCCTTTCCAACTGGTCACAGGCCGCGTTTGGCGCGGCACGGCCTTTGGCGGTGTCTTGGGCCGGTCTGAACTGCCTGGCATGGTCGATGAATGGATGCGCGGTGATTTCAGCGTCGATCCCTACATCACCCACCATATGAACCACGAACAGATCAACACCGCCTTTGACCTGCTCAAAGCCGGGCAATCGATCCGCTCGGTCATTCATTTCCAGCCCGATGCGACCATGACGGTCAATTCCCTGCCCGGAGAGATCGTGCAGCCATGACATCGGGCTTCGGCCAAAACACGCGGGGGCAGGCCACACAGTCTGCCCCCGCGCGCAAAACGCGCCGCAACCTCGGGCAAACCAGCCTGAAGCGCAAACCCCGCGCGCGCGATCCGATGCGCGAATTTGATGGATTACCGCGCGAATTGCGCGCCTGGGTCGCAGCGGCAGAGCTGCCCTGGCGGCCCGGGTCTGTGCGCAAATCCTATGAGCGTGCCTTGGCAGAAACCGGCAATGTTGACCGCGCGCTGGCCGAACTGGACCGGCTGCAAGAGCGGTTGATCGCCAAAGACGCCAAAAAGGTTTGGGGAGAGGTTCACCCCAGGGCCTGGGGCGCGTAAACTCCCCCCGTTATGGATCAGGTCCACGTATATCATCCACCTCATAGGGCTGCGCTGCGTGCGGCGGTGTGCGTGGGGCTGCTCTTGGGGGCATCACCCGCATTGGCGCACCCCCATGTTTTCATCGATGGCGGCGTGGATTTTCAGTTTTCCGAGGATGAAACCCTATCGGCGCTCAAGGTCACGTGGCTCTATGATGAGTTTGAAACACTGTACCTCTTGGCCTCGAACAATCTGTCCCTCAACGCAGAAGGGGGGCTGGATGAGGCCGACCGCCTGACGCTGGAGCAAAAGTTCAGCGACTGGCCCGAGGATTTTGACGGCTCGGCGCATCTGATGCGTGACGGCAAACCGGTGCCCCTTGAATGGCCCAGCGACCCGAAGGTGCAATTGGTCGATGGGCGCATTCAGGCGGTTTTCACCCGAGCCCTTGAAACGCCCTTGCCGCTGAGCGGCGGCAATGCCGAACTCGCCTTTTACGAATCCACATATTTTTTCGCCTTCAAGGTGACAAACACGCCGCAATTGAGGGGCTCGTCCGGGACCTGCGTGGCGGATGTGATCCCATTTACGCCTGACCCCAACGATGCTTCAGTGCTGACCAAACTGGCCATGCTCAGCCGCGAAGAAACGCCCGATGATGAAAATGTGGGGCTCCTCTTTGCCGATAGGATTGCGCTCAAATGCGGGTGATTGTGACAGCTATTTTGGCTCTGGCCGTTGTCGCCGCCGCGGCCATCGGCATCGACTGGAGCAGCGTGACGCAATGGGTTCTGGACCAGCAACGCGCGTTCCAAACCCAAATGGCGGGTGCTGTGCGCGCACTCAAAGCGGGTGAGCCGGGCGCCTATCTGGCGCTGTTTGCCGCGACGGGGGCCTATGGGTTCGTGCACGCGGTTGGCCCGGGCCATGGCAAATACCTGATGGGGGGTGTGGGCCTGGGCACATCGGTGACGGCGTCACGGCTTGTGGGGATCGCGTCCGTCTCGTCCATCGCCCAGGCGGTTTGGGCCATTGTCTTGGTCTATGGCGGGTTTTCCCTGATTGCGATCACGGCAGGGCAAATGACCTTTCTCGCCGAAGATATTCTGGCCCCTGCAAGCTATATCGCGATTGCCTGCGTGGGGTTGATCCTGGTCTGGCGCGGTGTGCGACGGATCTCGCAGGCTCGCAATCAGACCCAGCATAGCCACCCGCATCACGACCATAACCATCATGCGCACCACCATGACGATGAGGCTTGTGGCTGCGGCGGCCACCATGTCAGCGCGCAAGACATTGCCAAGCTCAGCTCCCGGCGGGAGGCGCTGGCCCTGATCGGCAGCGTCGCCATCCGCCCTTGCACCGGTGCAATCTTCCTTTTGGTCATTGCCTGGCAGATGGACATCCTTTTGGCCGGTGCCTTGGCCGTGATCGTCATGGGACTGGGCACGGCAGCCCTGACCAGTCTTGTGGCACTGTCCAGCGTGACGGCGCGGAGGTTGGCCCTTGTCACGGCCTCTCCCACCGGTATGCAGTCAACGGTTTTTTCGGCCAGTCAGGTCTGTGTTGGCCTCGCGATCATTTGGCTGTCTTTGGGCCTTTTATGGGTCGCGATCTAACCCCAAATTCGTGAGGAACCATGTCTTTCGTACCAACCACTTATGATGAATGGGAACATTGCATCACCGTGCAATGCGGCATCCCTCTGACACCTGAATTCGTGGCAGACCGGATCGCTGCGATGGAAAACCCCTCGGATTTCCATACGCAGAAATTTCTCGAACAATGGGGCGAGGCACATCACGCCCAGACGCTGGCTTGGTTCAAACAGGCTGAGGGCCGCCTCGGCGCATGAGCGCCTCGCCCACGCCGGTGCAGATCACGATCCTGAACGGTTTCCTTGGCTCCGGCAAAACCACGCTGTTGCAGAACCTGCTGGTGCAGGCGCGCGCGCTGCCGGATGTCCGCTTGGCGGTGATCGTCAATGAAATGAGTGAGCTGGATGTGGATGGCCGCATCCTTGACATCACCGAAATCCTGTCGCGACAGGACGCGCTGTTTGTGTCGATCCCTGCGGGCAGCATCAGCAGCCAAGAGGGTCTTGCACAGTTTCGCGCGGGCATCGACACGCTTCGCGACGCCGGGGCGACGCATGTCGTGATCGAAACCTCCGGCAGCACGCATCCCTGGCCGCTGTTGCAGGCGATCAACGAGGATCAATCTGTCCGGCTGCATGGGTTTCTATCCGTCGTCGACACTGTGACGCTCACCCAAGATCACGACCTGGGGCGCGCGATCTTGCCCAAGGCGTCCGACAATCTGGCGCAAGGCCAGCGCGGCATCGAAAACCTATTGGCCGAGCAGATCATGTTCGCCAACCGCATCCTGCTCAGCAAAATGGACCGGGTGGATGCCGACACGCTGCGGAGCGTGGCCGAGACCATTCATCCCATCAACCCCGGCGCCGATATCGTTGGCATGACGTGGGGCAACGTGAAGCTGACCGACGTGCTTGGCATGCCGCCCTATGACCATCACCGCGTCGCGCAATTGGGTGCGGAATTGATGGCATGGGAGACGGAACACGACATCTCCACCATGGCCAGTGCCTCAGACTATCGGATCGACAGCATCGTCATTTCCGACCCGCGCCCGATGCATCCGCAACGGCTTTGGGATGTCTACAACCACTTTCTCGGCGAGACCATTTATCGCTCCAAAGGGTTTTTTTGGCTGCCCTCTCGGGACCGGCTCCAATTGTTGTGGAACCAGACGGCAGGCAGCGTTGGGCTGGAAATCCTCAACTACTGGAAGATCGCAACGCTTGAGGATCAAAGCCTCAACCTTTTGGCGGAGGAGCGTGAAGAAATGCGGCGTCGGCTGGACGGGATGTCACCTGATTTCGGAGATCGTCACTGCCGCCTGACAGTGATTGGCGACCGCGACGGGCTCGGCACCTTCGCCGATGCTGTGCGCGACTGTATCTGTACCGACGCAGAGGTGGCGGCATGGAAAGCCGGTCACACGTTTGAGGATCCATGGCCGAAGGCCACCACGCGGCTGTCCTGAGGCAAGGACCGATAAGGGGATCCCTCAAACCGACCGGTTTGTCCCCGGTCAGATAGGGAATGCCAACCCGCGCGACGCGGACCAAAGCAGCATAAACCAACCGTGACTCAGTACGCGCAAAAGGCGTATGGCGTATTGGCTTGGTCACGGCAGACGGCGCCTGCGCGGGATCGGAGCGTCCAGGCAGGGCCCAGACACGTGCATATGGGCGTTTGTCTTTTGCTTTGCCCATGCGCTAAACAGTTCAGCGCAACATCACAGAACGATAAGGCAGACGCGCATGTCAGACCGCCAATACGAACCCATGACCAAGGCCGAGGTGATCGCGGCCCAACGCGCCTGGGCCAAACATGTCACCGAGCAAAATGTCGAGGAGCTTCTCGCGCTCTATGATTTCGGCAGCCCGGATGAGCCGCTCTTGTTCAAACCAACGCTGGCGGATGTGATCCGGTTGGATCAAGATGGCGCGCGCTCTTATTTCGTGGGCGGCAATCCAGAATATCCCAATGATCATGGGTTTTTGAAGAACAACTGGAAACAGGTGGATTTCCAAAGCGCGGTCGGCCCGATTATCAAGGCTGGCGGGTTGGGCTATAAGGATATGGGGCACTACACATTTGTGAATGCCGAAGGGAACGCAACGCGTGCGGATTATACATTTGCCTATCACAAGTTGAACGGTCAGGTGCTGATTTCCCTGCATCATTCCTCGCTGACCTGGTTCCCTCCGGTCGACGGTTGATGTGTCATCCGTCCCGGGCTTGACCCGGGACCCCGTGATTTACTCGCATGACCCCTTGGTTGAGCAGGCAGGAGGCCCCGGATCAAGTCCGGGGCGGGTGATTTGCCAATCGTGGACCTAAAACCGCGCGGGTGAAAACGCGCTCAGATCCTGATTGGGCGGGGTCTGTGTGACAATATCGGCCAACAGCTCCCCTGATTTGGGCGCCATCATCAGCCCATAGTGGCAATGCCCGAAATTGACGTAGAGCCCGGGCGCGCGTTGCACCGGGCCCAGCACAGGCAAACCATCGGGCAAAGACGGGCGGCGGCCCATCCACAGGCGCGGGTTTTCAATGTTCAACGCGGGGAAGGCGGCCTTGGCCAAACGCGTCAGATGCCTCTTTCGGCGCGTATCCATCGGCGCATCGAGCGGCGCAAATTCGGCCTGCCCGGCAAAGCGCACGCCACCCTCCATACTGCTGGCGATGCACGCGGCATCCACATCCATCACCGAATGTTCGATATCCAGTCCCGGGTCTGGAAATTCCACGTGGTAGCCGCGCTCGGCCATCAGGGGAAACCTGTAGCCCAAAGGTTTGAGCAGCTCCGCACTCCACGCCCCCATGGAGACGATCACGGTCTCGGCGCGCAGCGCCTCGCCTTCGCAATGGATCTGCCACCCATCCTCTGACCGGGTCAAGCCTTGCAGATCACGGCGCAAGACCTCAACGCCGAGCCGCTGCGCCTTCGCAACCAGGGTCTTGGCAATGCGCCCGGGGTTGCGCGCGCGCGCCTGCCCTTTGATCAGGACGGCGGCGCGAAATTCTGGGCTGAGCGCAGGTTCCAGGCGGCGCAGCGCATCCTGGCCAATCACCTCGATTTCCGCGCCCCTGTCCTGACGGATCGCATAGCCCAAGGAGGTCAAGGATGCGCCATTGGGATCACGAAATGCATGAATGTAGATCGCATCCCTCACCAGGTCTTCGGCGCCCGTCCCGTCCAGATGCTTGCGGTAGAGATCCACCGACGGACCACAGAGGATCTCCATCGCCGCCGACGTGGCGCGCATCTTGGCCTCTGTTCCGTTGCGCAAAAACCTTGTGCCCCAGCGCAGCATGGCAGGCCAGCTTGCTGCGCGCACCGCGAGCGGGCGATACCGGCCCAACATCAATCTTGGGATTTGCCGCCACAGCCCTGGTTGCGATTGCGGCACGATCGACCAGGGAGAGATGACACCGGCATTGCCAAAACTTGTTTCTTGGCCTGGGTCGCCGCGATCAATGATGCGCACGGAGACGCCCCGCTCTGCCAGCGATAGCGCTGTGCAAATGCCGACAATCCCGGCGCCGAGGATCGTGACCTCGCCCGTCATGGGCTTAGGCCGTCAAAGGCGTGCGACGGCGGGCAACAACCTGACTTATGATCGCAGGCGACGCGATGATAAGGGCGGCCAGGTCCGCCGACAGGGACGGCGCAATGAAGATAATCCCGGCAAAGGCCATGAGCCAGCGATAAACCACGCCCATCGGGGCCAACCAATATCCCACCACCGCCGAAGACAGTGCGATCACACCGGCGATGCAGCTGCTGGCGGTGTAGGTGAACTCCCAAAGGTCAAACCCGGTCGACGACACAAAGAGCAGCACCGGCGCATAGACAAACGCCATAGGCGCCACCACCTTGCCCAATCCCAGCGTGAAGGCTGATATGCCGGTTCGGAACGGGTTCGAATTGGCAATGGCCGCCGCCGCATAGGCCGAGGTACAGACCGGCGGCGTGATCTCCGCCACAACACCGTAATAAAGCACGAACATATGGCTTGCGATGGGCGGGATGCCCAGCTGCGCCAAGGCAGGTTGGGCGACGGAGACCAACATGATGTAAAGCGCCGTCGTCGGCACGCCCGCGCCCATCAGGATACAGGCCAAGGCGATGAAGACGAGGCTGATGAAAAGCGTCAGATCCTCCACCGTGAAGAGCGTGAAGTCGCCAAACGTGAACAGCCACGCCAGATCAGACCCCAGGTTCGACGCCGCTTGCGTCACCATGAAGCCGATGCGAAACCCCACACCGGTCGTATTGATCACGCCAATGACGATGCCCACCGCAGCCGAGGCAGCCCCCACGGCCAGCGCGTATTTCACGCCCGTCTCAAACGTATCGGCCATCTCTGAGACGAGAATGCGGCGTTGCGGGTTGAGCGTGGCAATGACACTGCCCGCGATGAGGATCGCAGACATGGTCAGGTCAAACCCACCGCCCATATACTTCCACACCACAAAGGCGATGAAAGCCGCCGCGTAGACCAATGTCACCGGCTCTTTCATCCGGCTCATCCCCGCGATGATCGCCAGGGATATGCCGCAAAAGGCGGACATATAGGGCGTGTAGCCGGAAAACAGGACGACGAGCAGCCCGACCAGAGGCACAATATTGGCCCACCCATCGCGCCACACCGCACCCAAGAGAGGCATCGCATCCTTGGCCAAGCCCTTGAGCCCCAGCTTGCGCGCCATCAGATGCACCACGGCGAAGACACCGACATAATGCAGAAGCGCGGGGAAAATCGCGGCAATGACGATGGTGGTGTAAGGAAGCTCCAGAAACTCCGCCATGATGAAGGCCGCGGCCCCCATGATCGGCGGTGTGATCTGACCGCCGGCGGAGGCCGCAGCCTCCACCCCACCTGCGAAATGGCCGGGATAGCCAAGGCGCTTCATGTTGGGGATGGTCAATGCGCCGGTGGACACCGTGTTGGCCACAGACGAGCCTGAAATCGTGCCAAAGAAGGCCGAGGACACGACCGATACCTTCGCAGGTCCGCCCGTGTAGCGCCCGGCCAGAATGGTCGCGTTGTCGATAAAAAGCTGCCCCAACCCTGTGCGCTGCGCGATCACACCGAACAGGACAAAATGGAACACGATGGTGGAAACGACCCAGAGCGTGACGCCAAAAATCCCCTCTTGCGGGAAATACATCGATGAGACGAAGGTATTAAACTTCACGCCCGGATGCTGCAGCAGCCCGGGGAAATACGGCCCAAACAGCGCATAGCATATGAAGACCGAGATGATCAGCGGCAAGATCCACCCCAGCGTGCGCCGCGCGATATCGAGGACCAGCACAATCAGGATGCAGCCAAAGAGCATGTCCCAACTGTTGGGATTGCCCATGCGAAAGGTCATCTCCTCCACACCCAGCCATTCGATCCCGCGCCAGGCGAGACCAAGATAGAGCGCCGATGCCACCCCGAGGATCATCAGCAAGATGTCAAAAATCGGGACACCCCCGATGCGCAGACCGCCTGTCTTGAGGTCGAACGCCCCGGGTCGTTTGATCAGCGGGTAAAACGAATAGGTGAGGATAAAGAGCCCACTGAGATGCCAGCCCATATGCCAGTAATCCGGCGGCACGGCGAAGCCCGCGGTGAGATAGTGATAGACCGCGAATGTCAGTGCGACATAGCGCAGAAACGTCCCAAACCCCGGTGTGACCGACCGTGTGGCGGCGCCTTCGTCATACTTCTCTTCGATCGCGGCGAGCTCTTCTTCAGTCAGCTCGCGCACCTCATCTGATCGCGGATCGGTCATGGCGCGTCCTTCGTCGTGTCAGGGGGGTGTGAAAAACGGGCGGCAAGCATAGCGGCCTGCCGCCCGTCCTCGTGTAAGGCAGGAAGAGGTGCCTTACTCCAGAAGACCCGCTTCTTTGTAGAATTTCTCAGCGCCGGCATGGAGCGGCACACCAAGGGCGGCAATGCCATCCAGCGCCGTGTCGGGCGTGATCTGCTTGCCCTTCGCGTGCCCATTGTCGAGCAGCTTACGGGTGTTGTCGTTCCACAGTGCGGAGGTGATGCCATAGACCAGCTCTTCGGAAAGGTCCGAAGACACGACCAGAAGCGCGGACACAGCCGGTGTTTTCACGTCATAATCCACACCTTCATAAACGCCTGCCGGAATGGACGACGGGATATAGGCCGGAATGATGCCGTTGATCTTGGCCAGATCCTCTTCGCTGAAGCTGTGCAGCTCCATGCCTTTGGTGTTGGACAGTTGCACCATGGCAGAGACGGGCCAACCCGCGGCATAGAAATAGGCATCCAGCTGACCATCGGCCATACGCTCCGCCGACTGGCTGTTGTTCAGTTCCGCCTCATCCATGTTGTCGCGCGTCACGCCCCATTCGGCGAGCATCTGTTCGACGGCCACCTGCGTGCCAGATCCGGCTTGGGCAATGCCCACGCGCTTGTCGGCAAGATCGGCCAGGCTGCCAATGCTTGATCCTTTGGGCAGCACCAGATGCAGGTCCTCAGGATACAGATTGGCCACAACCCGCAGCTTTTCATGCGGCTTGCCGTCGAACTTGCCTTCGCCCAGGAACATGGAGCGCGTCACGTCGGCGGCGGCCATGCCGGCCTCAAGTTCTCCGTTCTGAACAGCCGTGTTGTTGAACACCGAGGCGGTCGTGGACTGCGCAATTGCGATCAGTCCGGGCACGCCGCACTGGCCACCCTCGTCGCAGGGGCGCGAACCGGGTGGGGCTGAAATTCCGTTGGCGATGGTCCCGCCGATGGGGAAATACGTGCCCCCGGCGCTGCCTGTGCCAATGCGGAAAAAGGTCGGGTCTTGCGCCACGGCCGTACCTGCCGCCAGCGTGACCGCCAAAGCGGCCCCCGTAACCTTCCCTGTTAGTTTCGTGAAGATCGTCATTTTTCTCTCCCTGTTGATGACCTCATAAAACGAGTCATGCTTTCAGCGTGGCGCAGGCGGGAGATAAAAACAAATTTTATTATCTTTGGATTTCATAGATTTTGGTTATGGTTTTGACCCATGAACATGTCGCAAATCTCCGCCTTTCACGCTGTGATGACCTCCGCCTCCCTCTCTGAGGCCGCCAAAAAGCTGGGCCGCACGCAGCCTGCCGTCAGTGCCGCCATCAAAACGTTGGAGGATCAACTGGGCCTCAAGCTTTTTACCCGTGAGGGCCGCAAGCTTGTCCCGGTACCCGAGGCGCAATATCTGCTGACGGAAACCTCCGCTATTCTGGGTCAGCTCACCCGCGTGCGCCGCACCATGAAAAGCCTGGCGGATGGGCAGACGGGATCGCTCAATATCGCGGCTATGCCGGGCCCTGCGGCCATGCTCTTTCCCCGCTTCATCGCCAGCCAGATTGAGCCGGATGCCGGCACATCCGTCTCCATCCTTGCGCGCAGCTCAGTCCAGATTGCCGAACTCGCCCGCGCCCAAAGCATCGATTTCGGCTTTGCGGACGCGCCTGAGGCCGACAGCACCGAAGACCTCTATGCGGCGGAAATCATCTCCGCCCGGTCCTTTGTCGCGCTGCCCATTCATCACCCTTTGGCCGCGCGCGACTGTCTGTCCATCGCCGACCTTGATGGTGTTCCCATGGGGTCGCTTCTTTCGTCGCACGCGCATCAACAAGAGGTCGTTGCCCGCTTTGAGGCCCATGATGCGCGCTGGTCTCTCATGGTCGAAAGCCAGACTTTTCTGCAGGTGGTTCAGTTCATCAGTGAAGGGCTTTGCGCGGCCATCGTGGATCCGCTGACAGTGGCCCATGTCAACGCGACGTCGGATTTGCAGGCCTCCGTAGCCATTCGACCTTTGTCCGAGACCTTGCTTTACCGCTACGCCCTCTTTGAGCCGCGCTATTGTCCAATGTCCGTCCTGGCGCTGCAGGTCAAATCGGCCTGGAGAGAAGAGGTGATCCGCGTGCTCAAACAGATCGGCGCGCAACCGGTCATAGAAATGCGCGGTCAGAGCATGTCCGCCAGCATGTCACTGTAGCCAAACAGCCCGGCCAACCCGCCGGTATGGACAAAACAGACGCGCGCGCCCTTTGGGATGGTGCCATCTGCGACCAAGGCGGGCACAGCCGCAAAGGATTTGGCGGTGTAGACAGGATCAAGAAACACGCCCTCATGCTCCGCCACCATTCGCATCGCATTGCGCGCAGTGTCGCCGATCTGACCATAGCCCGGCGCCAGCGCCCCGTCCCAGATCGCAATGTCCTCTGTCGTGACCTTGCCCGCACCGTCATAAAGCGCGGCCAGCCTACCCATAATTCGCCCGATCCGAGCGGTTTGCAGGTCTTTGTCGCGCCGCACGCAGGATCCGTAGACCCGGGCCGAAGACCCTGCCCCACGCACCCCGGCCAGCAATCCCGCATGGGTCGCCCCACTGCCAGACGCCACAACAAAGACGTCGAAATCATCTTTCTCGCGCAAAATCTCATACGCCCCATCCACATATCCCAGCGCGCCCAGCGGTGGATGGTTTTCCGCCAGCGGGATCACATATGGCACGCGGCCCTCGGCGCACAGCGCCTCGCCCTTGTCATAGAGCGCTTGATCGGCTCCGGCCTCATCCTCACCCTCGGGGTAGCGCATGATCTCTGCGCCCAGCAGCTGGGTCAGCACGACGTTGCCGGAGCGTTCATAGGTGGCATCCACCGCCTTCACCCGGTGTTCCAACTGCACCACCGCGCCCATGCCCAGCGATTTGGCCACCGCGGCCGCGAGCCGCACGAAATTCGATTGCACTGCGCCCGTGATCAGGATCGTATCCGCACCTGCCGCCAACGCGGCCCCGAAATAGTATTCCAATTGCCGGGACTTGTTCCCACCCAAAGATGGCCCCGCCAGATCATCTCGCTTGAACCACAGATCAATCCCCAGGGCCTCTGACACCCTCGGCATAGGCGTCAACGGTGTGGCGGATTGGACAATGGGGTGACGCGGAAACTGAGCCATGGCGACAAGCCTAATCTCACCCAACCGCGCATTTCCAGAGCTAACCGCATGCGTCACAACAAAATTGTGAACACAAGACGTTTGGTGAGATGTTAACTTTATGGAATAGTCTCACCTGTCTAAAGAGGGAGACACCGCCGATGAAGCACGCCATCCTAACAACCGCCCTTCTGGGTCTCGCCAGCACCGCCTATGCCGCGGAAGGCGAACGCGTTCAGATCACGGGCGAAATCATCGACACCTGGTGTTACTATTCCGGTGTCATGGGCCCGCCCGAGGCCACGACCGGCACCGCGCATCACACCTGCGCGCTGTGGTGTTCGGCGGGGGGCATCCCTGTGGGCCTACTGGGTGAGGATGGTGAGGTGTACATGGTCCTCAAGATCGAGGGCGATGACAGCTCGGCCAGCGGCGACACCCAGCTGCGGCTCGCCAGCCACGAAATCGTGGCCGATGGCATGCTCTACAAACGCGACGGGCTGAACTACCTCGTGGTGGAAACGGTGGTGGCCGACAATGGCATCGTCAACCAAACCCATGATGACTGGGGCGTGACACCCGGATTTGCCATCCCCGACCCGGAGGCGGAGTGAGACCCATGAAAAAACTGATTGTCCTTTTCACCCTCATCGCCACCCCCGCCGTGGCGCAGGATTTTTCCGCCAATTCTGAGGCCCGCCCCTGGAACCTTGTGGCCGAAGTGCCCGCGCGGTTTGAAGCCACAGTCGTGGATCTCTTGTGCGAACTCGCCGGCGATTGCCCGGCCAATTGCGGCGATGGCCGCCGTCAACTGGGCCTTTTGCGCAGTGCCGATGGTGTGCTGGTCTATCCCAACAAAAACTCCCAACCTGCCTTCACGGGTGCAGCTGTCGAACTCTACCCTTTTTGTGGACAAGAGGTTGAAGTGGACGGGCTGATGATCACCGATCCAGAGCTCAATGTCGACAATGTCTACCTCGTGCAGACCATCCGCAAACTGGGTGACACAGAGTGGACCAAGGCCAATCAATGGACAAAAGTCTGGGCGGAAAAGAACCCCGATGCAGAGGGCAAAGGCCCCTGGTTTCGCCGCGACCCGCGCGTGAACGGCATGATCGCGGCAGACGGGTATCTGGGCCTGGGTCAAGAGGTGGATGAGGCCTTTATCGCGGATTGGTTCTGATGCGCATTGCCGTTCTCCTGGCCAGTGTGGTGCTCAGCACGATGGCATTCGCGCACGGGGATGAAGATCACGGCACACCCAAGGTTGAGCCGCTTGACCTGTCGGCCGCGGTTACGCCCCTTCCTTGGGATGTGGGCGGGCCTTTCACGCTGATTGATCACACCGGTCAGACACGCAGTGAGGCCGACCCAAATGGCCGCTATCAACTGCTGTTTTTTGGCTATGCCTCCTGCCCCGGCATCTGCTCTGCCGCGTTGCCCATGATGGCCGACGCCGTCGACGCTTTGGCCCAAGACGGCGTGGAGGTGAGCCCTCTCTTACTCACCATCGACCCCACGCTCGACACGCTCGACACGATGGGCCCTGCCTTGGCGGAGTTTTCCCCGGCCTTTATCGGCCTGACGGGCGAGCCCGACGCGCTGCAAGGGGCATATTCCGCCTATCAAGTGACGTTTGAGAAACTCTTTGTCGACCCCGAACATGGCCCGATCTATTCCCACGGTGCGCATGTCTACCTGCTGGATCCTGACGGCAAGGTACTCACCCTGCTGCCACCGATCCTGCCTGCCGATCAGGTGGTCGCGATTGTGAAACGCTACACCGAAGCGGCGTTGAACTAGCCGCCCCTAGTATCCCGGGGCGGGGGTTGCATGCCTCACGCAAAGAGTGCTGCTTCCCACTTTTTCAAAATCGGCCGCGCGGAGGTCATCTCAGGCACGCCGCCTGCGTCCAACTCCGGGAAAAGCTTCATCAACTCGACACGCGGGCCTTCGTCCAAACCATCCACCGTGCGCGGCCCGGGCAGAAAGCTTTCGGCCCACATCCCATCGGCGGACACCACCTCATGGCGGTCAAACATGAAGTGGATGTAGGTCACATCCTCCACATCCATCGCCCGCGTCACGTAGTGGTCGTTGATCAGATGCCACACCGCTGCCAGCCCTTCGTGGGAGCCAAAGAGCAGCTCCGTCTGCCAACCGCGCAACAGGACGCGGTGCTGCGGTGAAAGGAGCATATCGCGGTTGGGTTGGTTTGCCCCGAACGCACCGGCGCGCACCCGGATGGGCCGCAACGACGGATCGCGCCTCATATGCGCGGGTCCAATAGTCACGCGGTTGATCCACGCAATCCGTCGAAACCCGTTATCCAGCGTCAAGACCTTGTCCCCCAAGACCAGATCCTCCACCGGCCTTTGACCCTTTGGCGTGGTGATCATGGTGCCGGGCGTGAAGCAGGGCACCACCAAATCAGAGGCGTCAATCGATGGGCGACCAAAACTGCCCGGGCCTTCTTCTGATCGGATCACCTCCAACGGCCCACCAATGGGCGGCC
>ERZ1740070.1599-NODE-1599-length-13954-cov-4.727031_pt1 | contig 13954 bp, 12 predicted proteins | sample MGYA00581734_ERZ1740070 | MGnify/ENA primary metagenome ERZ1740070 (study PRJEB43018, sample SAMN04849744) | marine metagenome | isolation source: floating plastic debris | place: Pacific Ocean | collected 2008-09-01 | study: EMG produced TPA metagenomics...
GACCAGCCGCACCAGCCCCGCCCCGGCGCGCAGCGCGCCGAGCCCGGCCAGCGCCGGCGCCCCGATCATCAGCGGGCGAAAGCCCCCGTCGCCCGGCGCGCACCCGCCGACCACCGCGACGCGCCCGAACGTGCCCTTGTGCCCATCGGTCGCACGCACAGGCAGCGCCGGCGGGCCCTCGCTCAGCTCGATCCAGTCCCCGCTCGCGTCTGGCATGCCCGCACTCTACCGCGCGCGACACACCCGGCGTGTACGCTTCGCCCGTGATCGACACGCACTGCCACCTCACGTTTCCCGATTTCGCCGGGCAGATCGACGAGACCCTCCGCGAGGCCGCCGACGCCGGCGTCTGGGGCTGCATCTCGATCAGCACGACATCTCGCGATTGCCTCGACGCGCTCCGCGTCGCCCAGGCCCACGACAATGTCTGGTGTACCGCCGGCGTCCACCCGCTCTATTCGGGCAAAGGCCCGCACGACTGGCAGGCGGTCCGCAACGTCGCCGAGGATGAGCGCTGCGTCGCCTGGGGCGAGCTCGGGCTCGACAATCACTATGACAAGCCCCCGCGCGACACCCAGCGCGCCGTCCTCGCCGAACAGCTCGCGTTCATCGAGTCGTGCGCACACGACGGCATCGACAAGCCCGTCGTCCTGCACTGCCGCGAGGCGTTCGACGACCTCATCCCGATCCTCCGGGCCAGCTCGCTCGACCCCGCCCGCATGGTCTTCCACTGCTTCACCGGCGGGCCCGACGATGCGCGGGCCGTGCTCGACCTGGGCGCGATGATCTCCTTCACCGGCGTGGTCACCTACCGCAACGCCCGCGAGGTCGCCGAAGCCGCCCGTCTCGTGCCAGGCGACCGCATCATGGTCGAGACCGACTCGCCCTTCCTCAGCCCCGAGCCCGTGCGCGGCACGCGACCCTGCCGACCCGCCTTCGTCGTCCACACCGCGCGTTTCCTCGCCGAGCTGCGCGGCTCAACCTTCGGGGACTTCGACCGCCAGACCGACGCCAACGCCCAGCGCTTCTTCTCGATCGAACGCCCAGGCGTGCCCGGAGCGAGCGCATGATCGCCGCACTCGCCCCCGCCGTCGCGCCCATCGCGCCGGACCGCTCCTGGCTCCACGACCTCAGCCCCTTCCTCTGGCGCATCTCGGGCGACTTCGGCATCCGCTGGTACGGGCTGAGCTACATTCTCGGGGCGGTCATCGCGTTCTTGATGCTCCGTTGGCTCGCCAAGCGAGGCTTCACGCCCATTCCCGCCGACCGCGCGCTCGACGCCATCGTGTCGATCATGCTCGGCGCCGTCATCGGCGGACGCCTGGGCTACATCATCCTCTACCAGCCCAGCCTCCTCGGACTCGTCGATGGCTTCCCCTGGTGGGGCGTGCTCGCGATCGATCGGGGCGGCAGGGCCAGCCACGGCGGCATCGTCGGCGCCGGCGGCGCCGGCTGGTGGGTCAGCCGCGGCTTCCTCACCCACGGCGGCGAACGCAGCGGCGCCGCGCCCACCCTGCACGTCCTCGACCTGCTCGCGATGCTCGGGCCCGCAGGCCTCATGCTCGGGCGCCTCGCCAACTTCATCAATGGTGAGCTCGTGGGCCTGGTCGTCGCGCGCCCGGGCGAGCCCGGGCCCTGGTGGGCCGTGCGCTATCCGAACGAGATCCTCGAGCGCAAGCTCGCCGAACTCCCCCAGACCATCGCCCAGCGCGCGCAGATCGACGCCATCGTCGCGCGGTTCACGCTCCCGGGCGAGACGTTCGACGACGGATTCGCCCGCATGCTGAGCGCGCTCCAGGGGGGCAACGCCGACCTCGCGCGCGAGCTCGGGCCCCTGCTCAGCGCACGCGCACCGAGCCAGCTCCTCCAGGCACTCGCCGAGGGCGTGATCGTCGGCCTGGTGGTCTGGTTCGTCGCCCGCGCCCCGCGCCGCCCGGGCATCATCGGCGCCTGGTTCCTGATCACCTACGGCGCCGGGCGCATCGCGACCGAGTTCGTCCGCCTGCCCGACGCACACCTCGCGGCCCAACGCCTGCTGGGCCTCAGCCGCGGGCAATGGCTCAGCGCGCTGATGGTGGTGGGGGGTATCGCCCTGCTGCTCATCCTGCGCTCGCGCCCCGCGACAAAAATGGGCGGCTGGGCACGGCGCGCACCTCAGTCGCCCTGATCGCCTTCGCCCTCGTCCTCGTCCGCGTTCTTGCTCCGCCCCAGCAGCGCCACACCCATGGTCAGCCCGAAGCCCAGCCCGATCAGCCCGAGCGACCCTGCGACCTGCCCCGCTCCAGGCCTGTACCGCTCGGTCGCCCAGTCTTTGGGGTCGATCTCCGCCGCGCTCTCGGCGGTGAGCACCTCGCCCTCAAAGACCTCGCCCGCACGCGGCTCGATCCCGCGCTCGAAGGGCCACAGCCCCGCCGGCGCCGCCAGCAGCAGCCCGAGCAGCACGCCCAGCGTCGCCTTCTCAAACCGATGCAGCAGGTACCGAAGCAGGTTGCTGACCAGCACGATCCCGAGCACGACCCCCACGCCGACCGGCACCAGCACGCCGAACTGCGCGAGCATCGCCTCGACGTCGCGGTCGATGCCCGCGCGCATGAAGTCTTTGATCGCGCCGATGATTGTCTCGTACTGCCCGAGCAGCAGCAGCAGGTACGCCCCGCTGACGCCCGGCAAGATCATCGCGCTCGCGCCCGCCGCGCCGCCCAGGCCCAGCAAGACCACGTTGTCCCCGCTGGGGCCGGCGCTCGCGCCCGAGCCTTGCAGCAGCACCAGCCCGAGCATCGCCGCGATCCCACCCACAATGCCGATCCACGCGCCGGCTCGGATCGGGCGCAGCATCCGCGCCAGCAGCGGCGCCCCGCCCAGCGTCAGCCCGATGAACAGGCTGTACATCCCCCAGCGGAACTCGGCCAGCGACCACGCGATCACCCCCGCCAGCGCGCCGATCGCGATCATCGCGCTGAGCACTACCGTGCCCAGCAGCACGACCACGCGCACGCTCAGGCGCAGGCGCGTCGCGTCAGAGATCGCGTCGATAAACGCGCGGTAGATCCCCACGGCGACGAGCATCGTCCCCCCGCTGATCCCGGGGACGAGGTTCGCCAGGCCCATCATCGCCCCGCCCACGCTCGCGCGGACGAGCAGTCCCGCCGAGACCGCCGGCTTGTCGCCCTTCTTGGTGCCGTCCGCTTCGCTCACCGCGTCCCCCCTCGCCGACCGATACCATCGCCCGGTGCGCATGATCCGGTGCAAGCGAGCGAGGGTAGCCGTCGCGGCGATCGCGGGCGGCATCGCCGCCGCTGCACTGCCCGGCTGCCTCATCACTGTCCGCGAGGCCTCGATGCAGCCCCGGGCGATGGTCGACCAGCAACGCGGCACGCCCGCCCGCCCCGGCGAGACGTCCGCTTCCGTCCCAGGCGAGCGGGGCGGAGCCTCCCAGGGCCCGGTCCCCTGGCCCGCGCGCTGGGGCGACGAGCTGACCGGGCGCAAGGGCGTGATCCGCGAGGTCGAGGGCCCGGTCCGCCGGATCCGCGGCGTGCGGTTGGGGGAGTTCCACTTCCTGCGCGCCGCCGAGGAGGAGTACGCCGACGCCGCCTTCCTCGCCCGCGCCATCGACGCCGCCCGCACCCCCGGCGCCGACCCAACAGGCTTCCGCTTCAGGCCCGAGGGCCCGGGCAGCTTCGTCTTCCTTCCAGACCCGGCGTTCGAGGGCCCGGACGCCAAGCCCGTCCCCCGCCGCGCCGACGACCCCGCCGAGCTGTTCAAGTTCATCTCCGGGCGCGTGCTCACGAGCTGGCGCAACACGCCCGGCGTCGAGATCCAGCGCACCTGGGTCGCGCTGGCCGACCCCATCGGTCGCGACGAGCCCATCGGCACGATCGTCCTGCTCCCGGGCCTGTTCGGCACGCCCGAGCCCATGATCGATCGGTTCGAGCGTTCGCTGCGTCGGCGCGGGTGGGCCGTCGTCCGCCTGCTCGCCCCGCCCAGCCGTTTCACGCAGCGGTTGCGGGTCGAGGTCGATCCAAGCGACGGGTTCGGGGCCGAGGGGCAGATGATCGCCGACGAGCTGACCGGGCGTGCCGCCGAGGTCGCCTACGCAGCCGACGCCGCGCTCGCCCACGCCAGGACGCTCCGCCCGGCTCTGGCCGATCGCCCCGTCGTGCTGCTGGGCATGTCGGGCGGCGCGATCGCGAGCCCGACGGCCTTCGCCTGGGCCGAGGGCAACTACGACGCCGCGGTCCTCATCGCCGGCGGCACCGACTTCCTCCGCATCAACGCCGAGAGCAACTACGCCCCCTGGGTCGAAGCGATCGAGCTCGTCCCCCCGGGCGCCGCCGACGACCCACTCGGCGACGACAAGCGCGAGCAATCGGCACGCGCCGACCGCTCGCTCTGGTCCCCCGGGCTGGGCGACGCCTACCTCGAGCGGGCGCACCTCGACGGGCACCACCTCGCCCCGCGCCTCGCGGGCGTGCCCACGCTCCTCATCCACGCCACGGCCGACCGCGCCGTCCCCGCCCCACGCGGCGACGACCTCTGGCGCCGCGCGGGCGAGCCCGAACGCTGGGAGGTCCCCGTCGGCCACGAGGTGCTCTTCCTCATGCTGCCCGGCATGGCCGACCGCGTGCACAAGTGGCTCGACGCCAACGTGATCGATCCCGGCGTGCCCGAGCCGGGTGAGTAGCGATGCTCGCCGTGCTCAGCCCGTACCACCTGACCAGCCGCGAGCCCGCGGCGATGACGGCGCTCCAGCTCGCCGATCACGTCGTCACGTTGCTCCCGACCGTGCGCAACGCCGACACGATGGAGGCCGCCGCCGACGCGCCGCGTTACGTGCAGCTCATCGAGAGCTGGTCGTGGACGCGCCCGCTGTGGGAGGCCGGCGTGCTCGCGTCGGGCTTCGAGGGCGACGACGCCGCGCGCGACGTGCACGACGTGACGCTCGAGCTGATCCACGACGACCGCCTCGCCGACCTGCGCCCGATGCTCCCCCGCGTGCCCGAAGAGGACGAGGCCCGCATGCTCGGCGCGATCGCGCACGACCTCCTGCGCGCCGGGCCCAACCCGACGATCAGCCTGCCCGTCGCCGCGGGCCTCGATCGCTTCGCGGCCCGATACGCGCTCGTCTGCGTGCGCAGCGGCGCCGCCAGCGTCGCCCAGAAGCTCGAGGCGAGCATGACCAAACGCCTCGGGGCGGTCGCGATCCCGGTGCTGGTCCAGGCGTCGGCCGAGCGATTGCTCGAGCTGCGCGGGCACCTCGGGCCCCAGCGCCTCGACCTCGCCGGCGCCCTCGCGGATCTCTATGACCCGGGCGACGCGCCGGACGGGCTCACACGTTCCGTGCGCACGCTCGCTTCGGCGTACGAAGCCGCCTTCCAGCGTGCCCTGCCCGATCTGCTCCGCCCCGATCCCGACGCCGACGCCCCGCCTGTGCGTTGGTCGCTCGCGGCGATCGAGGCGGTCAATCTCCCCGTCGACGCCGTGCTCCGTTCCAGCGTCGCCGCGGCCCGCATCGCCCGCGGGCGAGGCCCGGGCAGCGCCGCCGTCGCGGTCGCCGACGCCCCGCCAAGCTGCGCAGGTTTGCTCGTCCGCCCGATCGGCCGCCCGCAACGCTGAGGCGTACCGTCCGCGTATGGGCAGCACACGACACGGACCGCCGCGCAACGCGCTGGCGCACGAGACCAGCCCCTATCTGCTCCAGCACGCGGGCAACCCCGTCGACTGGCACCCCTGGGGTGAGGGCGCGATCGCCCAGGCCCGCCGGCGGGGCGTCCCGATCTTCCTCTCCATCGGCTACTCGACCTGCTACTGGTGCCATGTCATGGAGCGCGAGAGCTTCGAGGACGACGAGACCGCCGCGCTGCTCAACGAGTGCTTTGTCAACGTGAAGGTCGATCGCGAAGAGCGCCCCGACATCGACGACATCTACATGGCCGCCACCATCACCCTCACCGGGCAGGGCGGCTGGCCCATGAGCGTCTGGCTCGAGCCCGAGGGCCTCCGCCCCTTCTGGGCCGGCACCTACTACCCAAAGGCCCCGCGCCACGGGCTCCCCAGCTTCGCACAGGTCATCCGAGGCATGTCCGACGCCTACCGCGACCAGCGCACAGACGTCCTCGAACAGGCCGCCCGCCTCGCGAGCGCCGTGCAAGAACAGCTCGCCGAGCGCGCGCAACCGGTCGCGGTCGGCGAGCCGAGCGTCGCCCGCGCGGCGCAGCGCCTGCTGACCATGTTCGACACGACCAACGGCGGCTTCGGCGGCGCGCCCAAGTTTCCCCAGCCCCAGCTCGTGCAGCTCCTGCTCGATGTCCGCGACCGTGCCGCCGACGACGACACCCGCACCGCGACCGAGCACGCCGCGATCTTCACCATGGATCGCATGCTCATCGGCGGGCTGCACGACCACGCCGGCGGCGGCTTCCACCGCTACTGCGTCGATGCGACCTGGACCGTCCCGCACTTCGAGAAGATGCTCTACGACAACGCGCAGCTGCTGGCGCTCTTTGCGCGCACCGGCGCAGCCGGCGACGCCGAGCACGCCCGCGCCGCCCGGCGCACCGCGGCCTACCTCCTCCGCGAGATGACCACCCCGGGCGGCGCCTTCGCCAGCGCCCAGGACGCCGAGGTCAACAGCCGCGAGGGGCAGAACTACATCTGGACTCGCGAGCAGGCGGAGTCGGCCCTCGCCCATCGACCGGAGCTTTTCGACCTCGCCCTCCGCGTCTACCGGCTCGACGCGACCAACTTCACCGACCCGCACCACCCGGGCGACGGACCAAGGACGGTCCTCCGCTTCGACAAGCGCCCGGACGAGCTCGCCGTCGATCTGGGCATACCCCCCGCCGAGCTGCACGCCAGGCTCGACGAGATCAACGGGGCGCTGCTCGGCGTGCGCGATCAGCGCGACCTGCCCGCGCTGGATGACAAGGTCATCGCCGCGTGGAACGGCATGGCGATCGAAGCCCTCGCCGAAGCGGGGCGTCTGTTGGGCGAGCCCGCGTGGATCGAAGCCGCCGACGGCGCAACCGCCCACGTTCTCAGCGCACACGACGACGGCGCCCGAGGCCTCGTGCGCACATCGCGCAACGGCGTCGCCAAAGCCCCCGGCTTCCTCGACGACCACGCCGCCATGGCCGGCGCTTGCCTCGCCCAGCACCGCACCGGGCGAGACCGCCTCAGCGACGCGGCACGCCTGGTCGAGGCCGCGATCCAACGCTTCGGCGACGGATCCGGCGGCTTCTACGACGCGCCACCCGCGCAGGACGACCTCTTCGTCCGCCCGCGCAGCAGCCATGACGGCGCCGTCCCCAGCGGCGTGGGCAGCATGCTGCTCGTGCTCGTCGACCTGGCGATCCTGACCCGCGAGGCGCGCTGGGCCGAGGCCGCGGGCGCCTGCCTGCGCTCCGTCAGCGCATCGCTCAAGGAGTACCCGGTCGGCTCGGTGGTCAGCGCTCGCGCGCTGCTGCGCATGCTTGGCAGCCGCGACCTGTTCGCGCCCTTCGTCGACTTTGATGAGCGCGAGGGAGTCGAGGATCAGCCGCGGGGCCCCGCCCAGCCCGCGGTCGAGGTCTACGCCGACGCCGAGCGGGTTTCCGTGAGCGAGGGCACGCCCGCGGTCTTCTCGATCGTCGTGCGCGCGCCAGGCGGCGTGACCATCGTCGCGGGCGACGCCGAGGCAGCAGAAGGCCCGGGCCTGCAGCCCCTGCGTGTCGGGCTGATCACGGGGCAGGGCGTGCGCGTCTTCGCCGACTATCCGCCCGGCGAGGCGTACGGCGTCGAGGCCGCGGGCGAGATCAGCGTCTACCGGGGCGAGGCCGAGTTCCGCGTCATGCTCGAGCGGGCCGAGGGCATCGGCGCCGCGCCGGGGCGCCCGATCCTGGGCATCACCTACCAGGCCTGCACCGAGGGCGCCTGCCTGCGCCCGGTCACGCGCGAGCTCGACGTCGCGGTCGATCTGGATTGACGCTCGCGCGGGGCGGCCGCCCGCGAATGGGCTCAGTCGAGCACGCCGTGCGCCGCCAGATGCGCACGGAGCTGGGCGCAGGTGTCGCCCGTGTGGTCGATCAGCTCGGCCTGCCAGCCCGCCTCGATCGCCGCGTCGACGTTCGCCTTGAGGTCGTCGAAGTAGAGGAGGCCCTCGGCGTTGACGCCCACGCGGTTGACAAACGCCGTGAAGATCCGCGGGTCGGGCTTGGCAAAGCCCAGCAGGTGGCTCGCCTGCTGGTGCGTCGCGAGCGAGCACGCGGGGAAGTCGGTCAGGCGTCGCTGCCAGTGGCGCTCGTTGGTGTTGCTGAGCACGGCCGTCTCGAGGTCGGCGACGTCGTTGAGCTCCTCGATCAGCTCGCGCACGCCCTCGTATTCGCCGAGCAGCCACGCGTCATGGATCTGCGCGACCTCCTCGGGAGTGTACAGCCCGTCGACCGAGCGCGAGACGTTGTTGAAGAACGCCTTGTCGCTCATGCCGCCGATCTGGTACCGCGACGCGGCGTCGTGGCGCACGTCGTAGACGTCCGTGGTGTTGCGCTTGCGCTGGTCGAGCCCGGCCGCCTTGACGCCCTCGTCGAACGTCCGGCAGATGCGCAGCAGCACCCCGCCCCAATCAAAGCAGACCACGCGGATATCACTCACCGCCCGTCCTCCCCGGCCCCGTCATGGTCGGGGCCGTCATCAACCGTCTCGTCGGCGGCCTCGCTCGGCGCGCCGGAGGGTGATTGTTGGCCCCCACGGGCGGCCCGGTCGCGATCCTCGCGAAGCGGGTCCTCTTTGATGATCTCATCGAGCACCGTGGTCGCAAAACTGCCCCTGGGCAGCTCGAACGCGCACCGGATGTAAGGCCCGTGCTCGTCCAGGCCCCCCTCGACCTCCGCGTCCTTGACCCGGACCCGCAGCGGGCGCCGCCCGCCACCGGCCATTTCCAGGTCACGCGCCTCGGCGTTATCCAGGTCCGCCGGGGTCAGCCCCGTGCTCGCCAGGGCCTCCCGCTCCATCGCGTCGATCTCGCCCGTGCACCGCAGCATGTCCGAGCCCCACATGGGCCCGCTCGGGCTGATCTGGAACCGCTGGAGGCGGTCGAGCGTCCGCGGGATTTCCTGGTTGGTCTCGTCGATGGGAAACGTCCGGCGCCGGTTCATCACGAACGCGAGGTCGCCGTTGAGCAGCTTGTCGAACGTCTCGTCCTCGATCCGGTGGTTCAGCACCGCGTTGAAGACCGCCGACTGGATCGCGCTGATGTAAAAGCCCGTCGCCGTCCGGTCGATCCGCTGCCATGCCTCTTCGAAGTCGCATCCCTGCTCGAGCGCTCGCAGCAGCAGCGTCTCGTTGCGGAACTGGCGGGGGAAACAATCCAGCGCGGCGGTGTACTCGCCCCGGTCGAACAGCGCCCGCGCCTCGTGCTGCGATTCGGGCGCCAGCGGCCCCGTGCCCAGGAGCAGACGCGTCGCCTCTTCGTACCGCTCGGTGATGATGCAGCGCCCGATCTCGTGGTTGTTGAGCATGTACCCAAACCGCTGCTTGCCCACGCGGTTGGGCAGCCCGCGTTGCTCGAGCGTGCGCATCGCCGCGAGCGCGTGCACCACGCCCGTCGGCTCGACGCCGCGGATCTTGATGCTGAACCGGTTGCCCGAAAGATGCCCCCGCTTGAGCTTGTTGGTGTGCAGGTCGACCCACATCACCGTGAGCTTCTCGTGCTGGAGCGAGGGGAAGTCTTCGGGGCGTTTGCCGGGCACGTGGATCGAGACCACCTGCCGCGTGACGGCCCACTTGTCCTTCAGCCCCGCCTGCCCGATCTGGTGGCGGCGCACGCCGAAGTGCGCCGCCAGCGTGCTGACCAGCTCGACGCTCGACATCCCGCGTTTCTCGACCAGCATGTAGATGTGCTCGCCTGACCCGCACGGGTCGTACAGGGGCACTTCCTCGACGATGAAGTCCTCGGGGCGCTGCTTGATCTTGCCGCCCACGCCCGGGACGTCTTGCGTCAGGTAGCGGGGGCCCACGACGTGGGTGCCAAAGTCATCGGGCATCGCCTGCCCGCCGGTGCGTGTTGAGGCGGTTGGATCGGTCAGAATGGTCCCTCGTCTTCGTCGTCATCGTCGTCGAGATCGAGCTCGGGTCCGATGCCCGAATCGTCGTCCGAGCCGGCGTCGTCATCCTCGCCGACGGGCGTCGCGGTCGCCGCATCGATCACGTGCTCGGCGACAAAGATCGGCACCCCCGTCGCCACGCCCAGCGCGATCGCGTCGCTCGGGCGGCTATCCACCTCGGCCTCGTCGCCCCCGGGCGCCCGGAGGCGCAGGCGGGCGAAGAACGTGTTGTCCGCGAGATCGTGGATCTCGATCGCGAACAGCTCGGCGCCCAGCGCCTCGACCACGCTCGCCAGCAGGTCGTGCGTCTGCGGACGCTTGATCTCGATGCCCGCGAGGCGCCTCTCGATCGCCTGGGCCTCGGGCAGCCCGATCACGATCGGGAACATGCGTGGCTTGGCGTGCGCAACGTCGCCCTCGAGATCATCGAGCACCTCGCGCAGCTCGATGACCTGATAGTCCATCAGCTCGCGGATCAGGATTCTCGAGAGCTGCATCCGGATCATCACACCCGCTCCACCGCGCGCACGCCGGCACGCCCCTACATGGTTGGCCCGGCAGCCTGTGAGTCAACGTCCGGGCGAGCCCCCGCCGGGCGAATGCCCGCCCGCGCGCCCACGCTCGCCCCGCTCACCCCGTTCGGCTGGGTCGGCCGATCGCCCGGGCCCGCCCCGCAGCGGGCGCCCAAACCGCTCCAGCAGCGTCTCGGGCACGCCGATGCCCACAACCTCGACCTCGCCCAAAAGCTCAGCCGCGCCCGCCCCGCCGGCGAGGAAACCCGCCTTGAGCCCCGCAAACGTCGCCGTCCGATCCGCGTGCACGCACGCGCCGGGCGCTTCGCCCGTGTCGGCGAGCATCCCGCTGGGCAGATCCAGGCTCAGCACGCTCGCCCCGGCCTGCCGCCCGCGGTTGATCCACCGGATGGCCGACGATTGTTTCTCGCGGGGCGCGCCGCCTAGCCCGGTCCCCAGCAGCCCGTCGACGAGCACGCCTTCGCTCATCAGCGGCTCATCGCCCGCGATCACGTCGACCCTCAGCCCCATCTGCGCGCACACCCGCGCGTGCAGCCCGCTCGGTCCCTCCAGCGAACCGGTCGCCCGATCGAGCAGGACCCGCACGCGTTGGGTGCCGATCGCGTTCGCCGCGTGCCGCGCCAGCGCGAGCGCGTCGCCCCCGTTATGCCCGCCCCCGGCGACGCCCGTGAGCGGGCGCTGCGCACCCCCGCCCCGGGTCGCCCCGAGCATCTCGAGCGCCACGCGGGCCGCGCCGATCGCCGCGTTTTCCATCAGCACCAGCACGGGCAGCCCGAACTCATCTCGGGCGAGCCGGTCGATCTCGCGCAGCTCGCTTGCCTCATAGACCCGCTGCTCGCGCTCGGGGTGGCGCAGGCGGAGCGATCCGCCCTCGGCGGGCTCGCGGTCGAGGTACGGGCTCGGGCGGTCGCGTGTGCTCACCTATCAGGATAGCGCGGGCCCCGCTACGCTCGATCCATGCCCCATTGGCTCGCGGCCATCCTCGTCTTCAGCGCCCTCACCTGTGCGCTCGGGCTCGGTGTCTTCTGGGGCGTGGCGTGCTACCGCGTCTGGATCACCCGCCGGGGATTGCCCACCATCGCCGACGGCGCGGCTCGCCCATCACCCGCAGACCAAGCCGCCCCTTCCTCACCAGCCGCGCCGCCAGAGGTCGCCCTGGTCGTCCCCGCGCACAACGAGGAATCGCACATCGAGCGTCTCATCCGCTCGCTTCGCGCTCAAGAGGGCGTCAACCTCCGCGTCGTGCTCGCGCTCGATCGCTGCACCGACCGCACACTCGAGCTCGCGAACGGCGCGATCGAGGGCGACGAGCGCTTCACGATCGTCGAGATCGACCACTGCCCGGAAGGCTGGGCCGGCAAGGTCCACGCGATCGTGCGGGGTGTCGAAGAGACCGGCGTCGCGGCGGCCGACCATCTTGTCTTTACCGACGCGGACTGCTGGTTCGAGCCGCGCGCGCTCGTCGGCGCGTTGCGCGTCGCGGACGAGCTCGACGCCGGCTTGCTCAGCGTGCTCACCACGCTGACGTTCGAGCGCTGGGACGAGCGGATTGTCCAGCCCGCGGCGGGCCTGGAGCTGGCCCGCCAGTATCCGCTGCTGCGCGCGAGCGACCCCGACGCGCGCACGCGCCGGGCGTTCGCCAACGGGCAGTTCATGCTCTTCGACCGCGCGACCTACGAGGCGGTGGGCGGCCACGCCGCGGCCCGCGAGGCGCTGCTCGAAGACATCGAACTCGCCCGCCTCGTCAAGCAGCACGACCGGCGCGCCGCGGTCGTGATCTCGGGCGGGCCCGTCCGCTGCGCCATGTACGCCGACTGGCCCGAGATGCGCCGCGGGTGGAAACGGATCTTTACCGAAGCCGCGACCCGCAAGCCCGACCGTCTCGACAAGGCCGCGAGGCGACTGCTGCTGACCGGCGTGGTGTTCCCCGCCGGCGCCGCCGCGGCCCCGCTGCTGAGCCTGCTGGTCCCCGCGGGCGATGCGCTGCGCTGGACCGCGCCCGCTGGGGCGGGCCTGGCGCTGCTGATCTGGCTCGCGGGGCTCGTCTCGGCGTACCGGTTGGGCAATGTGCCCGCGGCGTGCGCGCTCTTGCACCCGATCGGGGCGTGGCGCACCGCGGGCATCCTGCGGGAAGCCGCCCGAGACCTGCGCAAAGGCACACCGACGACCTGGGGCGGACGCGAATACGCCCGCCCGACGCGGTAACCGAAGGCCCGGCATAGCCTTGGGGATGCGACGTGTCAGGCGGAGCTCGGCCGGAGCGGTGCGCCTCGAGCTCACACCCCTCATCGACGTCATCTTTCTGCTGCTGACGTTCTTTATCTTCGCGCTCGTGCTCATGGTCCGGGCGGACGTGCTGGGCATCACCCTGCCCGAGCTGGGTACGGGCACCCCCGCCGAGCGTGCGCCGGCGGTCGAGATCGCGATCGACCAGAGCGGCGTCGTGCGCGTCGCGGGCGAGACCGTCGAGCTCGACGCCGTCGGCGAGGCGATCGATCGTGCGCTCGCCGAGGGCGACCGTGGCGTGCGCGTCGCGGTCGATGAGCGGGCGCCCTCGGGCGTGCTCGTGCGCGTGGCCGAGGTGCTCGCGCAGCGCGGCGTCGCCTCGCTCGACCTCGTCGGGCGACCCGCGCCGGCCCGTTCTGCCCCGATCGAACCCCCTCCCGCCGGGCCCGTCCCATGAGCGTGCACACCGATGATCTGGCCTCGCCCGCCTGGCGGGGTGTGGGGCTGAGCCTCGCGGCGAGCGTGCTGCTGCACCTGGGCGCCGTCGCGTGGCTGACGCTGCGTCCCCCGCCCGAGAGCGGAGCGCGGGCGACGCCCATGTCGATGGAGCGCGACGCGCCCGAGCCGCCGGCCCAGCGCCCGCCCGAGCTGGGGCATCGTGATTCGCGCACCGTTTCGCTGACGTGGTTGGGCTTCGAAGAGCCCGCGCCGGAAGAGACGGCAACGCCGGTGATCGCGCAGGTCGAACAGGCCGCGCTGGCCCGCTCGCTGGGCCTGCCCGTCCCGGCCCCCGCCCCGACCGAAGCGCCGACCGAGGCGCCGACCGAAGCGCCGACCGAAGCGCCATCCGAAACGCCGACACCTGATCCAGTACCGCCCCCGGCACCCGCCCGGGCACCCATGCCGGCACCGACACAGCCAGCCGAGGCCGCAACGCCCGCCCAGCCGGATCGCCCGATCGCCGTTGAAACCGACAACCCGGGCCTGCCCGAACGCCTTCCTGAACTCCGGCCGGATCCCCAGCCCGAACTCGAACGTGCGCCTCAGCCCGAGCCGCCCGCCGAGGTCCCAGTTGAGGCCCCAGTCGAGGCCCCGGCCGAAGCCGAACCGGTCCAAGTG
>ERZ1740070.1600-NODE-1600-length-13947-cov-5.902390_pt1 | contig 13947 bp, 15 predicted proteins | sample MGYA00581734_ERZ1740070 | MGnify/ENA primary metagenome ERZ1740070 (study PRJEB43018, sample SAMN04849744) | marine metagenome | isolation source: floating plastic debris | place: Pacific Ocean | collected 2008-09-01 | study: EMG produced TPA metagenomics...
GGACATGATCACCAAGTTGGGCCACTTTGGTGATCATGTCCGGCACATCTGCGCGACGGGTCCAAATATCACCCAAAAGCGCAACGTAGTCTTCGTGGTTAAGCCCCGCGCGCTCCGCTTTGGATTTGGTGCGCTGCTTCATGCGCGCATCATCAAGGGCTGCGACAGAGAAATCCGGGCTCAGTTCAAACCCGCGATCCTGGATCGGCACATCATAGGCGCGCATTGTCATGGACGTGTGATCATTGAAAGCGATGGACGGCAAAAGGGGGCCGTTCAGCGCCCACTCGATCGTATCCAAGGCTTCAAACGCAAAGGTTTCCCACCTCAACTGCACCCGGTTTTCTACGGTCAGTCGGGGTGCGAGGCGCCGCATGGCCTCCATCAGGTCCCGCCCGCGCGCAATGTCCCTGAGACCCGGTTCCCAGCTGAGGGTGATGGCGTGATAGGCCGTGGCAATCCCGTTTGCGGCAAGCTGTCGGTCGGTGTCGATCACGGCCGCCTCGGTGGGAAAGAACACACCCGGACGCGGCATCAACTGGCGCTCAAACGCATCGCCATGCACGTCGATCATGGCCGGGGCAAGGGTGCGGGTGCGCCCGTCAATGCGCGTGCCCTGCACAGGGCCGCCGATCTCTGCGATCAAGCCATCTGCGACTGTGACCGTGGTCTCAATGACCTCGTCGGGCAAAATGACCTGCGCGCCTTCAATAGTGAACGTCATGGACCGCCTTGTTTTTTCTTGTTCTGCCTCACGGTCCTAGGCCCGGTTTGTGACGTCTGGGTGACGACCGGCACGCGCGGGTTGTCATGGGCTTGTTACGCGGGCGTCATGGGGCCGTCATGGGAATCGTTCCAACTTCGGGAAACACGCTTATGCACCATGAGGAGAGCCGTATGTTCAAAGCATTTGTCACCGCCCTGTCATTGACCGTGGCGACGCCGCTATTGGCGGACCCCATCAAATTTGCCGTGACAGACATCGAAGGGTTGGAGGCGCTGCAACAGGAATTTGCAAGGTTTGAAGCGGCCTTGGAAGAGGTCACAGGCCTCGATCTGGAGCTGTTCCCCGTCTCTTCGCGCACCGCCGCTGTGGAAGCGATCAACCAAGGGCAGGTTGATCTGGTGCTGACGGGACCGGCCGAATACGTGGTGATCAAAGAGCTGACCGACGCCCAGATCGTGGTTGCGTGGCAGCGTCCGAACTACTTTGCGCAGATTGTCACGATGTCCGAAGGTGACATTGGCTCTATGGCCGATCTCAAAGGCAAGATCGTGACATTTGGGTCCGTGGGATCCACCTCACAGCATTTGGGACCAGCCCAGGTTCTAGCTGACTTTGGCATGGCATATGGAGCCGATTACCAGCCGCAGATCATCTCTCGGAACGTGGCGGTTGAGGCGCTTATCCGTGGCGATGTGCAGGCGGTCGGCATGAATGAAGGCCATCTGCGCCGCATTCGCGCTGCCTTCCCGGAACAGGCGTTTACCGTGGTGGCGCGGGGTCGTGACCTGCCGAATGATATCCTTGTCGCGCGGCAGGATATGGACCCTGACGCATTGGAAAAGATCGCCAACGCGTTCCTAAACGATGCCGACACCCTGATGGCCGCTGTGCTGACGGGCGAGGACAATCAGAAGTATGAGGGTGGTTTCTTCCTCACGGAAGTGGATGACGCGGATTACGACTATGTCCGCGATATGTACAAAACCATCGGCGTCGATACTTCGTCCTTTGTCGGTGAATAACCCCCGTCCCGACCCAACTTGGGCGGCGTTCGCGCCGCCCGTTTTTGCGTTTGGCGCGCCGTGAATGGCTGACGTTCTCACCCATAGGACGGCGCAGACAGGCACGATTGCGATCCGGCAAGGTCTTGGTGATCCGGTCATCACTGCGCGCGACCTGTCCAAAACCTACGAGGGCGGGTCTCACGTGCTCAACGGTGTGACGCTGAGTGTCCGTCAGGGAGAGAAAGTCGCGCTGATTGGATCGAACGGATCGGGCAAATCGACCTTGTTGAAATGCCTCATCGGGCTGCACCCCCTTTCTGGCGGCGCGGTGGAGATCATGGGCGATGCCTTTACGGTTCGACCGCCCGTTCGGGTGTTGCAAGCCATGCGGCGCAAGATGGGATTTGTTTTTCAAAATCGTTGCCTTGTGCGGCGCCGATCGGTTCTGTCCAACGTGGTGCATGGTATGTTGGGGCAACCCGGCAGTTGGCGAGGATTTTCACAGACTCTGGCCCCGCAAGCCTGGCGCGAGGCGGCCATGGACGCACTGGCTGATGTGAACCTGGCCGGTTTTGCGGATGCCCGGGCGGATGCGCTTTCGGGGGGGGCAGCAACAGCGCGTGGCGATTGCGCGTGCTTTGGTGCGCAGACCGCAAATCCTGATTGCCGACGAACCCGCCGCAAGCCTTGATCCGGTGTCCGGTCGGGATGTGATGGATCTCTTCGTGCGGCTGTGTCGCGACCGAGGGATCACACTTCTCTTCACCACACATGACATGGATCACGCGCGCGATTTCTCAGATCGAACGCTGGCCCTACGCCGCGGGCGTATCTTTATTGACCGTCCAAGTGCTGTAATCACGCAACGCGATTTGCAGGAGACCTTTGATGGCTGACATGCGCTTGCATGCAGCGCCAGAGCGCTGGTCAGGCCTGTCGCCGATCAAATTCGCGTTGCTCGTGGCCGTGCTGGCGCTGATCATTGCGTCGATGACCCAAGTGGCCCCCACGCCGAAACAACTGGCCGATGGTGTGCCCGGGATGATCCGCCTGACCGACCGGATGATGCCGCCCAATCTTGATCCGGTTTTTCTGACCCGCATGTTCTGGCGCATCGTGGAGACGTTTCAAATCGCGATGGTGGGTGCAGCGATTGGCATTTTGCTCAGCCTGCCGATTGGCTGGCTTGCCGCGCGCGGTGTGACCCCGCTGGGACGGGGCGGCTTTGTGGTGAAGGCCTTTGTGTCGCTGTTGCGCACCATCCCGGATCTGGTCTGGGCGCTCTTGTTCGTGGCCACGGTGGGATTGGGCGCGGTGGCCGGCACCATGACCATCGTTGTGGACACAATCGGGTTCTGCGGGCGTTTTTTCGCAGAGGCGATTGAGGACGCAGAAAAGGAGCCGCAAGAGGCGCTGTCTGTCATTGGCGCAAGCAAAGTGTCCATCTTCTTTGGGGCCATTCTGCCCGATACTGCGCCATCGATGATCAACACCTCGCTCTTTGCTCTGGAAAAGGCGGTGCGGTCATCTGTCGTTCTGGGGTTGGTTGGCGCGGGTGGCATTGGGCAGGAACTGAAAGTCGCCTTTGACCTGTTTCAGTATCAGAATGCATCAACCATCATCCTGGCGATCTTTGTCGTCGTCTTGTTGATGGAATGGGCGACGGATAGGCTCCGGGCAGGTCTGCAGTAATGGGCGCCTATAGAATTCTTAGAAAGCTTTGCGTCAGTCTAAGGTCAAGTTTGTAGTTTGGAACGACCAGACTGGTTTCATGTTCTCGGGTCAATTCTTCGATCCGTACCTCGTGCAACTTGGTGTCCTTTTGCGCGCTGTTCTCAAGAAAAATGCCGACGCCCAAACCTTCTAATATGGCTTCTTTCATCACCGGAAAGCTCGTCACTTTGACGATGCGCCTTATGGTCAGCCCGTTTCTTTTCAATGCGCCCGTCACAACCCGCTGGGTAAGAGATCCGGCTTCCGGCAAGAGCAACGTCTCAGGCACAAGATCTTTCAGACACACGACGTTGCGCGATGCCAATGGGTGATCTTTTCGCAAGTACAGTACGTAACGCGCGCGACAAACAGGAATGTAGTGCCAATCATCCTGCCGGCTGGGGTCCGTCACGATGGCAATGTCCGTTTGTTGCGTTTGCAGCAGCTCCATCGCCGTGGTCCAATCGCACAGCGCGAAATCAATGTTCACATCCGGGTAAAGGGCCGCGTATTTCGAGATGAGCCGCAACGCAGGCTGTGGAGCATTGGCGATGATGCGCAAATGCCCTTCTGAGAATTCTGAGTAGCCACGCAGTTTTTCGTCGATCACCGCATCAAGCACGGAAAACCGATCCGCCAGATCGAAAAATTCCTGTCCGGTCGAGGTCAATTGCACGCCGTCGCGGGCCCGGATCAACAGGCGCACACCGACCGTGGTCTCCAGGTTGGCCACATGTTGCGTGACGGCTGACTGAGACACGCCCATGGCGCGGGCTGCGGCGGAAAAACTGCCCGCGCGAACGACCTGTGAAAAGGCTTTGAATTGATACGGGTTGAACACGTGCTGCGGTCCTCTTCTGATCCAGTTTAGCAGGCATAAGTGACACTTATTTGTCGTCACAGAATCGAGACTTGGCCCGTCTACCCTTTGGCCAGATCGTGAAGCGCGCGAGGATGGGATGTCAAAGATTGTGCTGTCAGGCATTGGTAAATCCTTTGGGTCCACCCAAGTGCTGCGCGGGATCGACCTGACAGTTGAGGCCGGAGAGTTTGTCACGCTGGTGGGGCCATCGGGCTGTGGGAAATCCACGCTTTTGCGCATTCTCGCGGGGCTTGAGGCCGCTGATGCAGGCGAGGTGACAATCGGTGACCGGGATGTGACCCGCATGCGCCCGGCCGATCGTAACCTGGCGATGGTGTTTCAATCCTACGCGCTCTACCCACATCTGACGGTGGCTGAGAACATGATGACGCCGCTCAAGCTGCGGGATCTGGGGCTGGCCGGTCGGTTGCCTTTTGTCGGACCGATCTTTGCGCGGGCTGAGCATTTGCGCCTTAGAAAACAAGTGCATCGCACGGCAGCGACCCTCAAAATCGAAGCGTTGTTGGACCGAAAGCCGGGGCAACTCTCCGGTGGGCAGAGGCAAAGGGCCGCCCTTGGCCGGGCCATGGTGCGCAACCCGGTGGCGTTTTTGATGGATGAACCGCTCAGCAATCTGGATGCGGCACTGCGCGTGCACATGCGTGCGGAACTGTCGGAACTGCATCGGCGGCTGCAAACCACCTTTGTCTATGTGACCCATGATCAGGCTGAGGCGCTGACCATGTCCGATCAGATGGCGGTGATGATGAACGGGGAAATCCTCCAATATGGCCGCCCGGCGCATGTCTATGCGGCGCCTGCCTCGCTGGAGGTCGCGAAATTCGTCGGCTCCCCCGCCATCAATGTCCTGCCGGGTGAGATCAATGGCACGGGCGATCTTTCGGTGATGGGCAAGACGCTGATCCCGGACACGCGGCTTGCGCGGCAACCGGTCTCCGTCGGGGTGCGGCCAGAGCATATGACGCTGGACCCTGATGGGCCGTTCAAGGGCGTGATCCGGCATCGCGAAAACTTGGGCTCTGACATATTCCTCCATGCGCAGGTCGACGGGTTGGACAAGCCTGTGATCTTGCGCAGTCATCCGCGGCTTCTTGCGGGCACCGGCCTTGCAGAGGAGGTGACATTCTCTGCCCTGGCCGATGAGGTGCATGTCTTTGGCGCCGATGGGCTGCGGCAACACGTGGCCAAGCCAAGCTTGGTCGAGGTCGGCTGATGCCCGGGTCGCGCGCCTATCTGTGGTTTATCGGGCCTGCGATCATCTTGATGGTGCTGATCCTGCTTTTGCCGATCGGCATTGCGGGCGCGCTCAGTTTCACGGATTACTCATTGGGCAATACGAGCGCGAATTTCGTGGGCACTGAGAATTATGAGCGCATTTTCACCCGCACGACCTATGAAAAGATGTTCGGGGCCACCTTTCGCTATGTGTTCGTGGTGGTGCCGCTGACCGTTTTACTGGGGCTGGGGGCGGCGCTGCTCATTCATTCTCTGACACGGTTTGGGGATCTCTATAAGACGATCTATTTCCTGCCCGTCATGGCCGCGCTGATTGCCATGGCCATCGTATGGGAGTTTGCCTTTCACCCCACCATCGGGATTATCAACGCCACGTTGGAGCGTGGCTGCGGGACGTGGCTGGAGACGTGGGATTGGTACGCTGCGGGCTGTGCGCGGACATTCCCCCTTTGGCTGACCGACCGCGATTATGCGATCTGGACGGTCGCCTTTATCGGTGTCTGGCAGGGTTTCGGGTTCAACATGGTGCTCTACCTCGCCGGGCTGACGTCGATCCCACGTTCTCTTTATGATGCCGCCGACATGGATGGCGCGCAATCGGGGTGGGAGCGGTTTCGTCTGGTCACTTGGCCCATGCTGGGGCCGACCACCGTGTTTGTGGTGACGATCAGCTTCATCCGTTCTTTTCAGGTCTTTGACACGGTGGAGGCGTTCTATCCGCAAGGCGGGGGTCCGTCGAAATCCGTCTATGTGATGATGTTTGCCATCTATGAAAAAGCCATTCAGCAGAACCTGATGGGGATCGGCGCGGCGATCACGGTTGTCTTCCTTGGGTTCGTGATGTTCTTGACCATCCTGCAGCGGTGGTTGGTGGAGCGGAGGACGCATTATGTCTGATGTCGGCGCCCGCTCGTCCGTCCTGTCGGACAGTCTCGCTCTTCGTTTTTCCACGCGGGAGGCGATGAAACACGCCGTGCTGATCCTGGGCGCGGTGGTGGTGTTGCTGCCCTTATATGAGATGGTCAGCTACTCGCACAAAGCGCCCGTCGAGATCATGCAGCAGACGGGCGGGTTTCTAGGGAGCCAAGAGCCGTTTCGCGATGATTTCTGCATCAAGCTTGGCAATGCTGTTGAGGACTGCATGGTCAATCCCATTGTCTACAATTACACCACCGCGTTCGAGAAGGCGCCGTTGCTGCGGTATCTGATGAATGGGGTTATTGTCACCGTTTCGATCTTCCTCATTCAGGTCGTTGTTGCCCTGCCCTGCGCCTATGCGCTGGCCAAGCTGAAATTCTGGGGGCGTGAGGCGGTGTTCGGGCTGGTGCTCTTTTGTCTGCTCATTCCCGTTCATGCGATCGCACTGCCGCTTTACATCATGTTGGCCAAGCTTGGGCTGACCAATTCTTATGCCGCGTTGATCATTCCCTGGACGATATCGGTCTTTGGGATTTTCCTGATGCGGCAGTTTTTTATGACCGTGCCGGATGACCTGATTGATGCCGCCCGTATGGATGGGATGAGTGAATATTCCATTGTCTGGAACGTGATGCTGCCCACCGCAATCCCCGCGCTGATGGCCTTTGGTATCTTCAGCGTGGTCGCCCATTGGAATGACTATTTCTGGCCGCGGATTGTCATCACCGGCAATCGCGATCTCTTTACGCCGCCCTTGGGCCTGCGCGAATTCAAAGGTGATGCGGATGGGGACAATTTCGGGCCGATGATGGCCACCGCCTGCATCATCGTGACCCCGCTCATCGTGGCCTTCTTGCTGGCGCAACGCCGTTTCATCGAAGGGATCACATTGTCTGGAATGAAGTAGGGCGAGCTTTCGCTCGCCCACCCCGAAATCCCAGCAGGGATACCAACCGGGGCGCTGCCAATCGCCAAACCGTCAGGCCCCAATCAACTGGAGAGAGTAATGAAAAGACTCACAACCGCAATGGCGCTTGCCCTGCTCGCAGGCCCCGCGATCGCTGAAGACAAGATCGTTATCGAGTTCGCCTATCCCTATAGCCACCTCTTTGACGTGACCTATGAAAAGATCCTGCCGAAATTCTATGAGGCGCACCCCAATATCGAAGTGAAGATGCGCGCGACCTATGAAAGCTACGAGGATGGCACCAACACCATCCTGCGCGAGGCCGTGGCCGGCACGCTGCCCGATGTGACAATGCAGGGTTTGAACCGCCAGGCGATCCTGGTCGAAAAAGGCATCGCCAAATCGTTGGAGCCGTTCATCGCCGAGGAGGCTGATTTCGCCAAGGACGGCTATCACAAGGCGATGCTGGATCTGGGCACATTTGAGGGCGATGTCCATGGTCTGCCCTTCTCCATCTCCTTGCCTGTGGGCTATTACAACATGGAGACGATGGCCAAGGCGGGCTACACCAGTGAAAACCTGCCCACGACGTGGGAAGAGGTTATTCAGGCCTGCGTTGACCTGAAGGAAGCTGGCTTGGACAACCCGGTGTTTTGGGGCTGGAACATCACCGGCAACTGGTTCCTGCAGGCGCTGATGTGGAGCCAGGACAAACCCACCGTAATGGGCACAGATTTCACACTGGATGAGCCCGAAGGCCTGACCGCACTCAACACGATGCATGACATCTTCCGCGGCTGCGAGATGCAGAACCTGGAGTGGAAAGCGGCCCTTGCCTCATTCGCTGCGGGCGAAGTGGGCATGATGTTCTGGTCCACCTCAGCGGTGGGCGCGGTCGAACGCTCCATGGGGGATTTCACACTGGTCACCAATGAGTTCCCAGGCCTCAAGGACACAGGCCCGATGGGTCTGCCGGCGGGGGGCAACTCAGCGATGTTGGTGTCGACCTCAGAGGACCCGGCAGAGCTGGATGCCGCTTGGAAGTGGTTGAAATTCATCACCTCCGGCGAGGGTGCGGCCGATGTGGCGCGGACCACGGGCTACATGCCTCCCAACCAGGCGGCCAATGAGATCATCCTTGCAGATTTCTATGCGGAGAATCCGGCCAAAGCCACCGCTGTGCGCCAGCTGCCGCTGTTGCGGGAATGGCAGGCCTATCCGGGCGATAACGGTCTGGCCGCCACTCAGGTGATCTATGACGCGCTCGAAGGCATCGTGACAGGTGAATTCGACGACATGGAAGAGTTGCAGCAAGACCTGACCGAAGAGGTCCAGGATCTGCTTCCAACAGGTTCTTGAGACAAAAGCTGGGGGAGTCTTCCTCCCCCAGACCCGCACCAAAAGCTGGGGGAGCGTTGCTCCCACAGACCCCCTCAGGATATTTTCAGCCAGAAGAAACACATGAAGCTCCTTCAGTTTACCGACATACATCTCACAACGCCGGGCCAGACCATTGGTGGGCGCGACCCCAATGCGAATTTTGATCGTGCGCTTGAGCATGCGATGGCGCGGCATGCCGATGCGGAGGCGGGATTCATCACCGGCGATCTTTCCGATTGGGGGGATCTGGAGGATTATGAGCGCCTCAAGGAGAAGATTGCACCCTTACCTATGCCGGTCCATCTGTTGATCGGAAATCATGATGACCGACCCACATTGCTCAAGGCCTGTCCTGAACTGAAAGGAGATGGAGGGTTCGTGCATCAGGTTGTCCCGCTGTCCCTTGGCCATGCGATCGTGCTCGACACGTGGGGGCCGAAGAGCCATGCCGGCCATTTTTGCGCAGACCGGGCCGCATGGTTGCAGGATCAATTGAGGCGCCTGCCAGGCCCCGTCTGGATTTTCATGCATCACAACCCGGTCCCGACCCGCGTGGCGCCTATGGACAAGATCATGTTGCTCGATACTGATCGGTTCGCGCAGACGCTTGCCCCCCATCGGGACAAGATCCGCCATATCTTTCACGGGCATTGCCATCTGACGCTGTCGGGCTCTTTTATGGGGATCCCTTTCTCTGCGCCGCGGGGCACCAATCACGCCGGCTGGCCTGATTTTGAGGCCCAAAGGCTGCTTTCTGCGGCGGATCTGCTTGAGGCCTATTCCGTTATCTTTGCCGATGCGACGACGACCCTCATACATCAGGTTGAGTTTGGTTATCGTGGTGAGATCAAGAGCGAGGGATCGCCCGAATATGCGCAGTGGGACCGTCTGACAATGGTCCGCTAACCCGTTGTATTTTTCGCGTTTTGGGAGTGCGTGAGTGGCGCAAGGTTGGGGGGCCGTCCGGGGCTGGCCGCAACGTTGATGCGGCTATTTCCGGCGCAGTCCACGGGCCTGGTATGTGCTGACTTTGTCGCCCTGATGGACCAGCGGCGTTAAATCCAACCCTGACACAAATAAGGCCCTGCCGCCGAGCGATTTCCCAAGCTCGGCGGTTGGGGCGGATGCCGTGTGTCTAGCGCCGGATGATCAGTGGTATTGGCCAGTTGGCCATACGCTTGTGGCCGGGGACCAGATGGGCGAACGGAAACTTGGCCATGAATTTGTGCCCGGGCACGATGTGACCAAAGGGGAATTTCGCCATATAGCGGTGCCCCGGCACGATGTGCCCGAACGGAAACTTCGCCATGAACTTGTGGCCCGGGATCAGGTGTTTGATCGGAAAGCTTGCCATGAATTTATGGCCCGGCACGATGTGCGAGAACGGGAAGTTGGCCATGTATTTATGGCCTGGCACTAAAGAATTTGTGCCCTGCTTTCCGTTGATCAAATGCGGGAAGGGCCAATTGGCCCTGGCCCCGCGGCCGGGAACAAGATGCCCGAACGGGAATTTCGCCATGAATTTGTGACCCGGCACGATGTGACCAAACGGGAACTTGGCCATGAATTTGTGCCCCGGGACAATATGGCCAAACGGGAATTTCGCCATGAATTTATGACCCGGCACCAAAAGCCCGATGGGCCAGCTTGCCATGCGCTGATGCTCGCCGAACATCGGCGCGACCCGCACCCGCTTTCCTCGGCTCAGAAGGGGGAATGGCCAATCGGCCATGCGGCCATGCACCGGGAAGATCGACAAAGACAGATCATAGGGTTTGCGCCGACTGATCAGGGGGATCGGCCAATTGGCCATGTGATAATCCGTCTTGGGAATATCCAGCCGCTTGGTCATCATCAACGGGTTGCCCGCAAGGATGCTGGGCGCCTTGTTCGGCCCGTCGCGAACGAAGACTTCTTCGGTCATGCCATCGAGCGGCGTGGCGCCTTCATCTTCGGCGGCTTGGCGCGTGATTGCCGCCACGCGCAACGGGGTGGACCCCGCGAGGACCATGACGACGGTACCGCCACTGGCGACTTTGGATTGGTAGGCCTGAGCGGTGTCAGCGTCCACGTCGCGCGCGACAAGCCTGTCTACCAGACCATCTGCTTCGTCGTACATCCGAATGATGTCAGGCGAAACCGATTGCCGCACCATCAGTTCGCGGCGGAATGACTCGGCCTTGGCAGGGCTGTCGAAATACCTCGTGATTACCGTTGTCATGATACCTCCACTGGTTTGTTCTTTGGTCCAGACGGGTCTGTACCGGTTCCACTAAATTTGCCGGATGCCCGGGATGTCATCAGGGGCAGGGCGATCAAAACGGCCAACGCCAGGAATGCGATCTCTAGCGTGAAGACTAAATTGTAGGGCGTGTGTGGCATAAGTCCCGGAAATGCGCCGGTGCCCACCAGGATATCGCGGATGATGCCGGCCATGGCGACGCCGATGCCTGCACATGTGGCCTGGACCGCGCCCCAGGCGCCAAGCGACAGCCCTATTTGTCCTTTGGGCGCGCGGCGGATGGTCGAGGTGAGTGTGGCGTGGCCAAAGAGCCCGGCCCCGAGGCCCGTGGCAAAAACACCCGCCACAAAGAGGCCGGTGCCCCAAAACGCCGAAGACAGGATCACGGCAACAAAGCCTGGAACGCCGATCAGGGCGGCATAGACGGCCAAGCGGGCCGGGTCGCCGTTTCGGCTCAGCACGCGAGAGGCAATGCCAAACCCGATCAATGTGCCACCCGCCAGCATCGCCGTCAGCTTGGTGGTCTCAGCTACCGAAAGCCCAAGCGCCTGACCGCCATAGGGTTCCAGCAGAACATCGGCCATGCTGAATCCGAAGGTGCCAAGACCAATCAAAACCAGAAGGCGCAGATTGCCTGGGCGAGCCATGAAGCGCGCCCATTCGTCTTTGAACGCTTTTGGGGCGGCATGTTCCATTTCATAGGCGCGGTTGCGATCGCGGGATTCTTGTTTCCACAGCGCCAGCAGGTTCAGCGCAACGGTGACAACGGCGGTCCCTTGAATGACTTGGATAAGCCTGCCCGGCGTGTAATTGGCCAAAAGCGCGCCATAGATCAGCGCGGCAAAGACCATGCCGATCAAAAGCATCACATACATTAGACCTACAACCTTTGGATGGTCCTCTTCCTTGACCAGGTCCGTGGCGAGGGCGAGGCCAACGGTTTGGACAATGTGAATGCCCGCGCCGACCAAGAGGAAGGCCAGGGCGGCTGCGGACAGGCCAACCACGCGGGGTGTGTCATGTGCTTCGGCATAGCCGGACAGCACAAGAAGGGCGAAGGGCATGATGGCAAAGCCACCAAACTGGTACAGCGTGCCCTTCCAGACGTATGGCACACGCCTCCAGCCCAGAGCAGAGCGATGCGTGTCCGATTTGAAACCAATGAAAGCGCGCAAGGGCGCGAAAAGAAGGGGGATGGCCAACATCCCGGCAACCAATGTCGCCGGCACCGCAAGTTCGACAATCATCACGCGGTTGAGCGTGCCGACCAGGAGCACAAGCGCCATGCCGACAGTCACTTGAAAAAGTGAGAGCCGCAGCAAGCGCGAGAGCGGGACATTGTCCGTCGCGACATCTGCAAAGGGCAGATAGCGCGGCGCAATGGACACCAACTTGCGCAGGGAAAACGCGCGAAAGCTACTCATGATCTGTTATCGCCAGTGGTTGCCATCCGAGCCTCCTGTTTCTTTAGGACCGCGCGAGAAAATCCGCGCGGTCCGAGAAGTCCGGAGGAATTGCCCTAAGCGCGCTTAGCCCCTAGGACACATTCGTTTGGCCAACCGGTCAGTTGGCGTCCGGGAGCGTGGCGGATGCCATCGCATCGGATTGCAACACCGCCTTGGTCACTGTGCCATCCGGCAACGTCACCGTGATGACGCCGTCCTCAGTCACATATGATGCCTTGGCCGTATTGGACTCCGTCTCAAGCGCGGCGGAATCGCCGGTGCCCATCGGTACGCCTTGAAGGAAATCATCCACCCAGGACGTATTGCTCAGCACGGCCACGTGCACTGCGAAAGATCCCACGGCGACTGCACCGAGGAAAATAGGGACGCCCACTGTCGGAGAGACGACCAACCACATTTTTGAATTGTTCATGGCTTAACCTCCTCTCAGCCCAGCCAGGGCGTTGTTGCGGCCACAAGGAAGTGTGCCAGAAGCGCAAGCGCGCCAAACACACGTGTGCCATCAATCAGGTAGCTGTGGACTTCTTCGGCCTCTTTCAGAGTCAAGCCGGTTGGCCACACCTTATCATCGTCGGACATTTTCCGATCTCCTCACTAAATTTGAAGATGAGACGCGACTGCCCATTTGGAAATCCAAACAGAAAACCCGCCTCACGACCTTTCGGCGCGGCAAAAGTCGATACCTCATAGTGTAAGTTTTTTTGGACAAAGTAAATGTAAACATAGCCTGTCAGGTCAAAAAAACCGTAATTTGTTGGTTTTGTTACCTTCTAAGTCGTCTAAATTGGCCAGATGGGCCTATGCCATGGTGCGCTGAGGGCCAATCACAGACGCGACATTGGTCATTTTCCATGACCGATTCCTAGCATGGACGCGCGCGCCGAACCCGCAAATCCGTCAGTTATGAAAGGGGATGAGATATGCGCCGGCCCAGGCCAAAACGCATGCGTGGCGCGGACATGTCAACACACGCCGCGCCACGCCGGATGATCAGAAGATCACAAAGTTCTTGTCGACAAGCATGCCCAGGCCAAGGCCAATGATCAAAGCGAGCGCCAGTTTGACAGGTTTGGATGACATGGCCCCGCCTTTCTTGCTCATGCCTTGGACGGGGAACTTGTTGAGACCCCACCGGCTGGTTTCTTGCGGAACTTCTGTTTGATGCCTTCCCACATCTTGGCCATGCCAAGCGGTTCATAGATCATGAAGACGATGATCAGCACACCGAACACAACCAACTCGATCGAGGATATGATCGTCGCATCAATCGCCCCGTGGAAAAGCTCATTGCCGAGCGTGTTCAGCACCACCGGGAAGAGCAGGATAAACGCTGCCCCGATAAAGGCCCCGTTGATCGTCCCCAACCCGCCCAGGATCACCATAAAGAGGATCCGGAAACTGAGCTTGATGTCAAAGGCCACCGGTTCCATCGACTTGAGATAGGTGAAGGCGAAAAGAGCCCCCGCGACCC
>ERZ1740070.1601-NODE-1601-length-13937-cov-13.939706_pt1 | contig 13937 bp, 2 predicted proteins | sample MGYA00581734_ERZ1740070 | MGnify/ENA primary metagenome ERZ1740070 (study PRJEB43018, sample SAMN04849744) | marine metagenome | isolation source: floating plastic debris | place: Pacific Ocean | collected 2008-09-01 | study: EMG produced TPA metagenomics...
TAGTTTGCACGGAGTCATCGGGGCTTGGCACACCAGGGATTAACCCGAGTTCTGGTGTGTCGCAGAAAGGGGCCACGGTTTCTAACATGGCTGCTGAGACGGTGCCCGTACTGTCAGGGTCCGGTTCATCCCAATTGTCGCCGCCCGTGGAGACCACCCACCCCGGTGAGCTGACGCTGACGGGAATCATGGCCTGGGCTCGTTTGAGACCATGTAAGGCTAAATCGTAGGCCAGCTGACCATCGCAGCGAATGCCCGTGGCGTGGACATCGGTGCCCGCTGGATTGCCAGGATTTCCCAGCTCGGGCTGGGCACAGCGGCTTTCCCAGTCCCATCGGGCTCCAGTGAGGACGGCATTCCAGCTGAGCTGATCGCTGGGGGATGGGGACGTGCCCAGGGCCAAGATGGTCTCGAAGCGTCCCTGGGTGGGCAGTCTGGGTCCCTGGCGGGGCTGGTCTTCGCTGGCCAGACGACGGACGAGATCGGCAATGGTGCTAGGGTTTCCGGGTGGGGGAACCAGGGTGCGGGGGAGGCCAAAGAGTGATGAGGGGGCGATGGCCTGGGTGCTCAAACCGCTAAACAATGCGGCGATGCCAGGGGTTTGCAACAGGGCCTGACCACCAAAGCTGGCCAGGTTGTCACTCCAGGATTCTGTCGGGGCTGTCAGGGTGACGGCCACCACTGAGAATAATCGCCGCTGTCCGGTGCGGCTGGTGAGGACTAAATCCACCTCAAGTCGCGCAGGATCTGGATTGGGCTCTGCACCCTCCAGGCGAAATGGATTCACCAGCAGGATACGGACGGGGGTACCGGATGTTGCGATCGCACTTCCCCCATCGCCCCGTTTAAAGGATGGCTGTTCTCCGATGGCCTGGATTTGGACAAACCGACGGGGATAAATCCGCACATGGGTGCCCTCGGGAATCAAGTCGGCAGGCAGGGTGAGAACCACATCGCGCTCGGTATCAGGGCCATCGGTGCCAGCTCGCCAGCTCCCTGTCAGCGCGGTTCTGGGGTCGCTGCTGGTCAACGGATTCATGGGGTTAGGGGCGGGAAACGTTGGCCAGTGGCCAGTGCCGCCTGTTGCCGGAGGCACCGCCAGGGCAGGGTTAATCACCGGAGACACCGCAATGGCAAAGGCTCCAGCTCCGCCACCAGGCAGGAAACCCGTGGCGATTTCTGCGGTGGCCCCCAACACGTCCATGCTGTCCACCAGATAGTCACAGTTGGGAACAGCAGCCCTTACCTTGGGGAGCAAAAAGTCTGGAATGGTGTCGTCATCGCCTGGAACACCGGCAATGGTGGTGGCTGAGCGATTGCCCAACAGATGCCAGTCTAGATCCACCGCCATTACCCGGAAAAACTGGCGGTTAATGGTGGCATCACCGGGTAAGGCAGGGGGGCTCAGGGGAGTGCGGGCCAGGGTGCCGTTGGTGGCCCACCCCCACCGCAGGGGGCGGTCTGTTCCGATCGTATCGGCATCGTCTTCAGCCTGATCGTCAGCGGTGGAACGACCCAGCCGCTGACCTGCCGCCAGATTAACCAGACCGCCATCGGCCACGGGGGAGACCTCTGCATTGGAGCCGTCCAACACTTTTAGCCGAGTCAGGTCTCGATGGGGGGTGTAGCTCCAGCCGTGGGGGTCGATCACCTGGCACCGGATGCCGGTGGCCAGGGCGGCAATGCCGTCCAATCCACCCGCCCCGGCCAGGGTGGCAGCGGCGTCCTGACTCATTTCCAGGGCCGGTCGCCAGCTGATCAGGTCCCTAAACATGGCGGCAACTGCGATCGCATCGATCATCAGCCCCCGCCGATCGTGGAAGGAAATATCCACACTGCCCCCCTGCCCCAGGGATTCTCCGGCTAAATACCAGTTGGGCACCGGTATGGGAGCGGGCAAAGTAATGTCTCGAATCACCATGGCCACCGGCACAGGACGCACGGCAGGGTTGCCATAGCGCGCCACGGTCAGAGCTTCTAAACGACGGGCCGCCTCAGGGTGAAACTGGAGCACCGCCACCGGTCCGGTAAGGGGCGTTCCGGTCACACCGCTCCAGCGAGTGGGTGTGTCTTCAAAGGTCAAAATGCCCCGAAACGCGGCCCGCACCCCCGTTACCGCCAGGGTAAATGTGGCTTCGTCGTAGCTGCTGGGGGTGGCCGTGGCCCAGGCGGGGCTGAGGGTGGGGACGGTCAGACCCAGGGCATCCAGACCTTCGGAACGCAGCTCATTGGCAGCATCATTGGCGGTCAGTACGGTTTGGGGAGGAATAATATCAACCATGGTGATGGGGATCTCCGGCTATCTGGGTCTGCGATTAATCAGGGTGCGATCGCGCCTGCCCTGGATTTTTCGACCGTGGCGGGCCACCCGGCCATCGGGGGATTCTAGGGTCACGGTCAGACGGCCTGCGGTGGGCCGTAGGGCAATGTAAAGGGTGGTGCTTCCTCGGATGGTGCGATCGCGACGCACGGCTATGGAGGTGATGCGCGTAAACATCTCATCAGTGGATTGGAAGCGGGGGATTTTATAGAGCGGCATGGGCTTGCCCACGTCTCGTTTCGGGAGGGTGCGCCCCGGCAGTCTCGGTCTCGGAGAGAGAATCTGGTCGGCCCTAAAGCCCACGTTAAGCAGGTAGGGGCCAACGGATGTGGGTTTCATCGGCACCGATGTCTCAAAAGAAAAGATAAATCCTTGACCGACGGTGCGCAGGCGAGGTGAGAGAATCTCAGGAGCCGGTAGGAGAGATCCCGCTGGCACATCAATGGTTTGTTCCGTAATCCGACCCAGGGGGTCAATCATCTGCACACTCACCAGCAGATCATCCTCCAGGGCCGGGCGATGGATCACAATCTGGTACCGGGTGACCTCAGAATTGGGGATGGGTGAACGCCATAGGCCATTCTTGCCAGCGGCGGGCGGACTTTCTAAAACTGTTGCCAACGTATTGTCTGCCAACCGCTTGTTGCTATCCACCGCCGGAAACTGATAGACCTTGCTATAGCTTTGGTCAGCATGTCTGGCCCGCACATCAACTTTGAGACGATGGGGACCCAGGGGCGTTTCCCCAATGGGCACGGTGCTATTGGCGGTGAGGACCACCTCTGTGACGGCCTCACCGAGACTGTAGGCCAGGGTGCCTAGATGGGGGGGAGTCGCCGGGGGGATAACCACCACCTGGGCCGGACTGGGCTGGGACCGTCCGCCATAAATACCTCGGGACAAATCATCCCCCGACCAGGCCACAGCCCGATAAAACACCTGTTTCCAGGACCCATCGGGGCGATCTCGTCCGGTAATGGTACCCAGGGGCTGAGCCACCCCCGGTTCACTCCCCACCGTTGGCTGTACCTGCCACGGCGCTAACGATCCAGTGATAGTCGCCACCGGGGGACCCATGGTATCCAGGGCCAGGGAGGCGGCTGGCACCCTCACCCGATGCAGATCGATGCGATTGACGGTGGCACCGGGTCGAGTTTGAATCCGCAAGTCCGCGTCAAATGGCGGCGGCATCATGCCCTCGTCAGTCACCCGTCGCACCTCTAAGGTGGGTGGGGCCGGGGTGGCGATTTGAGGCGCGGCAAAGGCAAAAAAGCGCTGGCGACGATCCGGATCGCCCAGGTCGGGCCAGGCGGACTCCACCTGCCCCGCACTCACCCCCAACACCAAATAGAGATGAATCTCTTTGGACCCCCGAGGAATCACAATGGGAGACTCGGTGGCATCCAGGGGTTGGTCATTGATGCGGGTAAAGGAGCGGCGGGCGGGATCGGATTCAAAGGCATCCCTCAGGGCCAATAATCGCTCCGACAGGGTGAGGCTGGGGCTGGGGTCGGCCATACCCCGATCCACCCGCAACTTAGTTTCGGTGGTGGTGTAGATAAAGTAGCCCACGGCTCCGGGGACACTGCCCCAAGTGAGGTGGGCATGGTGTTCGCCATGGGCATCGGCCAGGCTGGTCAACAATACATTTTCCTGCTGTACGTTGAGCACGGGCGGGCGGGGATCCGAGGCAGAGACCACATAGGGGTTTACGGTCCAGGGCCCCATCCGTTGGGGGAGTCGCTGTTCCTGGCCCCTGGCCCACAGGGCCAGCCCGATATGGCCGGTGGCACCGTAGTCCAGATTAAAGCCAGTGATGGTGAGACGATAGCGGCGGGGGCCCTGGAGTGTGGGAGGGGAAGGGACGATCTCCCGTCCATCCACCGAGAGATAGGACAGGTCACCATCCAGGGAGACATAGTCCGGATCGCCACTTTGGGGGACGGTCCCGGCGGCAGTCCCGCCAAAGGCGATCACAAAGGGCGCGCCGCCACCGTCCCCCAAAGACCTCTGTAGTCGTCCCAGGGTGGTGGTGTTGGCCGGAGGAGCATTGCGCTTACTTTGGGCATACATGCGACCAACGAGAATAATCCGCCGGAGAGACCGTACGGTCCAGTCCCATTCCAACTCCACCACCAGGGTGCCTGGACATACCGAACCGCTGGTGGGTGGGGTGACGTCGAGCCGGGCAGAGAGAATGGGCACATGCTGCACCGCTGGTTCAGAAATGTTGTGGCCGACCATGCTCCAACGACTCCACAGACCAAAGAGATTTTGGTGGGCAACGCCGTAGCGCAGGGTGTTGGTGGCGGGGGTACTTGCGATCGCATATCTCTCATCCAGGGCCTGCACCCCAATGGACTCCTGTTCTTCGCTGGTGGTGGCACTAATGGGCTGTAGAGCGCTGTCCAGGGGCCGCTTGTCCATTAGCGGCGTCACCCCGCCCGTCGGAATCTGTTGTTTGCGGGCGGCGGCATAGCTGCCCACCTGGAAGGGCAAGAGTTCAGGCACCTTGTCCCAGGTGAGACGGACAATGCCGCGCCAGGGGCGATCAATATCATCATCGGCTCGATTACCATCGGTGGCGGCGCTGAGATTGGTGGGTACAGGGGGCAATAGGGCTGTCCCGGCAGCAAAAATGATCGCCGCATATTCAATTGGGTCAGAGCGACCATCGATGCCCCGTTCATAGCGAGCGGTGACCATGTAGTCCCAATCACTGCGAGAGTCATCATCAAAGAAAACTCGGTCGGACACCTCTATCCTGGGAATGTCTTCTTCACTGTCTTCGATGGCGGTGCCAAAGCCGCTAATTAAAGACGTGAGCGGATCGGTGGCCGCCCCCACCAACAGGGTTTGCATGGGATGAAATCGGGTATGGGCGGGCTCACCGGACCCCGATACCGACAGGGACTGTTCCAGGGCATAGGTGTGATGTTGTTCCGGTGGGCGAGAGGCCACCATCTCCTGGAGCGGATCCATTAGTCCCTGGCGCAGGGTTTCCAGCATCGCCCCCGGATCCGCCAGCTCCCAAACCGGGGCAGAGGTGCCCGCTTCCATTTCCGCTTCCCACCCATAGAAGGGGGCTCCCCGACGAAATCGATCAAGGGCGGCCTCTTCTGGAGACTTTAAATCTGTTACGAACCCCTGGGGCTGATCCAGATTAAACAGGCCAGACCAGGCGTCGTTGGTGGGTAGCCCGACGATTTCTAACAGTTGCCAGGAGGGATCGCTTGCAGCATTCTCTTGACCGATCCCTGAAATCGATTCCAGTTCAGCGTTTTGAGTGATAACTAAACATTGGATGCTAGGTCCGCGAAAGGTGACCCGGCGAAATCCTGTTCCCACCCCTTGCCAATCCACTAGGGCCGAGGCCATGGGGGCTCCAGCAAAGGCATAGATGGCGGCGTTGGACCCGGTAACCCGAAAGTTCGCCCGGACAAAGACCTTGGGGTCATTCCAGGTAATCACATGGAAGGGAAAAGGTGTGTTGTTCAGCACCTGCGGAGTGAAGACGTCCTCTACACCCTGCATGGGAAACGCGGGTCGCCGCCACACCCTAAAAGGTTCGGTGGGGTAGCCCATGGTGGGGTCCAACAGCCATCGCAGCTGCAACAGTCGTGCTCTTTTCTTTAGACCGCGCTGGGCGGCTATTTGCTGGGCACGGGGAGATTCTATATAGCGACGTCGCACCACCTGCCAGTCCACCAGACCGGCCATGAGAAAAAAGCGGTCGGGGTCAATGATGCGAGATTGAGAGTCTGAACGGGTCATTGATATTTCCTCCTACTCTTCCCACGGGGCACGGGTGGCCGTGATGTCAACAACGGTGGTGCGTTGTTCGGGTTGTTGTAAGTACGCCTCTGGAAATTCGTGGGCGACTAAGTCCAGCTGAATGCGCTGATTGCGGCTGTTGGGCTGGAGTATCACCAGGGCCCGCTGACTGCCCGGTGCTTTGATCACGGTTGCGATCGCACCGTCCCCACCCGGTGTCGGCACTAGAGACAGCCAGGGTTTTGGCTGCAGGATCCAGCGTTCGGTGGGAATATCGCTACTGTCATCAATGATCTTGGCGGGGTAGGGTCGCGATCGCCACATGGGCTCATCCGCATCCACCAGGATGGCCGCTGGCTGGGGTAGCCCCCCATCCTGTTCCCAGAACACGACGATGTTTGCCTGATCCGGTGCGGGCATGGCTTCGAGACCATTGGCCCGCAGTTGTTCATCCAACTCAGCCCCTTGAGGGTCTCGACCCCCAAAGAACGTCTGAATGGCCGTCATACTGCCGACGGAAACGCTGCGGTGGCCCACCCGCACCGCCTTGAGGGCAGAGGCAAACTCAGAAAACGTACCATAGGCCCCGGTGGAAAAGTGACGACGATACACCGATGGCCCCGTGGCATCATCCTCAGCCCCCACATCCACCATCTCCACATCCAAAATATAGTCCGTGTATGGATCGAGGGGGATAGGCACCGTCACCGTACTCTGTCGGGTCCGGGTCTCATCCACAGGAATGCAGGTACCCTCCAGCACCTCTTCTAACGTCTCTTCCCACGGTGATAAGATCTCTGCACCCGCCGGTTCCAGGGTAAAGCCATTAATGGGGAAGGGATGGGGTACCAGCGGTTGTGCCTGGGGATGGTGGGCAGACGCCGCCTGCAGACGAATCCGTAGTTCTTTCCCATAGGCCCCATACAGCCGATCCACATCGTGGGTATTAAACACCAGCCGGAGTGGGTCGGCCCCAAACACCCCCTGCTCTCCATCGGCGGGTAGCGTCATCAGCATCCAGGCATCCAGCCGCGCCGGGGCATCCCCATCGGTTCTAAACCAGAACACCTGGGTGTCGTTGTTGGTCACCCCGTCACTCTTGCGTTCCCCGGTCCAGGTAGCCGTCACCCGATAGAGAGAATCCGGATAGAGCAGTGCATTTTCAGTACTCGCAGGATTCAGAATCGACGTGATCGCCTGCCGTTCCTGTTCAATTTGAGTGTCATCCCATTCCTGGCGAGCAATTTCGCCATGGCGCAGGCTTTCGATGGCGGCCAGGTAGTAGTCCGGATAGAAGGTGCGTTGTTCAGGGTTGTTGGGATTGTTGGATTGATCTGGCAGGACACCAATTTCAATGCGGTCAGTATCACTCTCTCCTGGAATGGTCACCACAACGGGTAAATAGCCCTTCACAACGCCCGTCGTCTTGGCCCACAGCAGGATGTCAGCAATATCATCGGCCCAGGGTCCGTTTAAGTCCGCCCATTTGGGGGGCAGTGGCTTTTTGGAGGGCACCCAGTCATTGGGGGTGGGCAAGATGCGAGTTTGTTCCTGACCATTTTGATCCAGGGTGCGCACCACCATGCGGCCAAATAGCCAGGCCCGCCGCGCCAGCAGTAACAGGGTGGTCTCCTTAAAGCCGCCCGTATGCAGAACAACCACGTCATCCAGGGGACCGTGGGTTACCCCAGATTCGTCTAGCTGCTTGGCAATTTCCGCTTCTTTTTGAGAATTACCAAACACAACGATGCGGCCATCATCAAAAATCGGCGCTTCTAGAACTTTCACCGGACATTGTCGACTAGCCGTGCCGTGGGGGACTCGGGCGGCCTTGCCCGGATTGAGCAAGCTGGCCTGAAGCAGGGTTTGGCGGCTGAGCTGATCCTGCCGCTGCAGCTGGTTAATGGCGCGATCCAGGGACAGTGTGACGGCGGTGGTTTCTGTCTGAACAACTTTATTGTGGAGCCGCTGGGTAATGCGGAATGGTCTCTGGTCAGGACGATGCACCAGCTGGTTTAGAACAAGATCATCATCCCCCAACCGCTGTTCCGCAGGAGATTTTGGTAGGGGGCCAATGGCTCCCAGACCGCCGACAACTACCCGAGGGGGGCGTACTAACTCCGGTCTGGGTCTGAGCACGGGCGGATTAATGGGGCGATTGATCGGGCGATCGATCGGCACCAGAACCGGAGGATTGGTAATGATGGGGGGGCTAATCACAGGGGGACCCACGACAGGCGGACCTAAGACAGGCGGACCCACAACCGGGGGGCGATCATCGGGCCGATCGTCATCAGGGCTATCGTGCTGACAACGCACCACACCGCCAGTGACAAGGGCGGGGACAATGCCGCGACGATAGTCCAGATTTGAGTCACCGGAGCGCCAACGTTCGCTTACCTGCAGCTGGGTATCGGGCGGTTGCGATCGCTTCGTGTCAGCTGGGTCAGGCCAGGCAATCCCTTCCAAATCCCAACCCGAGGGAGAGGCCCCCGGTGGCTCAAATCGGAAGGTCCACAGCACCGACACCGGAGGGGCCGCCTCGTCACAAATCTGACCCCAGCGGCGGGTAACAGATTCCTTTAGCACCTCGCTTTTCTCAATCGCTTTGGAGGCCGGGGTGGGTTCCCAGGTAAGCAGGGCCAGCTGGGCCACCGGGTTTGGTTCACTGGGTTGATTCAGAATCCACCAGGTAGCCGGAGCCTGGGTACCAATCACCGCATCGCCGCCTGGGTTTAGCCGTTCTAAGGTGACATCGGTGAGAACATACTGATACTCCTCTGCCCCCCGAGGTACATAGCCGCTGGCGGGCAGTCCCGATGAGCCGTTGACGCTGTCCCCCAAGAAGGTGAGGGTGTCGGCCTTGGGCGGCATCACCATGGACAGGATGGGAATCGAATCGATGGGCACCGTTAGTAGGTCACTTAGGGCCGCACCATCGGGCTGGGAGTCATTTTCCAACCCGTCTCCCAGGCTGGCATCCACGGGACGATCCACCCCGGTACCCACCGCCAGGGCGGGGGACCGACTCTTGATGGAGAGTTTTTCGATCAGGGTGGGTAGCGGTGGTTTTTCTGTTTGGCTACCCATTTCAATGGTGACGCAGCCCTTGATGGTAAAGAAGAAGAACTTCACCCGACCGCAAACCTCACCATGAATGTAGGTCTGTAGCCCGCTGGCGCGCTCTCGCACAATCACCGTGAGTCTGGCATGGGCCCCAATGGAGATAATAAACAGCCGCAGCTCGCCGCTAATTTCAAACGTGCCCCCCAGCAGAAAGGGACTAAAGCCGATGACGGCATCCATGCTGCCACCGATGCGCAGGTACAGCCCGATGTCCACGTTGCCATAGACCAGGGAGGCGGCTGCACCCAGCCCAATGGCAAACCCTTTAACCTCGGGTAGCAGACCGTTGTATTCGTTGAGGCCATCGCCCTTGAACATCAGGTAGCCTGTGCCCTTCACCAGGTCGAGCACATTCACCTCCACGGGGGCACCATAGTCGCTGCGCTGCCCCAGGTAGATGTGCCACTGGTTAGGATCGCTGAAGCTAAAGACGGCCTCCACTGGAATCCGCAGGGTTAGCAGTCGCTCAATGCTGTATTCGATCAGAATACCGATGAGAAAATGCTCGGGGGTAATTTCAATCACCGCGAGAATACCGGCGGAGACGCCTAGCTCATCGACGCTGGGTGGGGGCACCAAGACGCGGGCATTGAGAATGATCAGGATGCGGGGACCGGGCAGCTCCAATAGGAAGGTACCATCCAGATTCATGATCACCCCGCCTTCCATGGTGCCGATCAAAATGCCAAGACCAAAGGCCCAGCGGTCGGCGGCAGGGGTCCACAGCTTGACGCCCCCATTGGCCAGTAGATGGGGCTGTCCACCAGCCGCTTCCAACCAGGCCAGGGCGGGTACGCCGGTCCCTTCGCCAATGGTGGCATTGCGCTGGTAGTGCATGCCAAAGATGCCCCGGAAGCCAAAGATACCTAGCCCCGACTGCCCCAGGGGAATACCCACCGGCAGCACAATATTTAGTCCTACATAGACGCCCGTGAGGGGACCGCCGTCCTCCGGTGGGATTTGGGCAATTTCGATGGCGGCGGCCACCCGCAGGTTAATGGGGCGAATGGTCAGGTCGATTTGGCCGCCAATCACCCCGTCACCGATTTCGAGATAGCCTTTACCTGCGATCGCACCCGGAATATCAATCCCGGCGGCCAGGGCCGTCAGCTCAGGCGCACGGGGTTCATCCAGATACACCCGCACCCGCGCCCGCTCAATGCTGACCACCCCCAGATCAACGGCAATACCCACATCCACCTCAAAGGTCATGGGATTGGTGCGAGAAATCCGCGCCGCCAGCACCCGCAGGATTTTATCAAAGGGTTCAGCGACCTTGAGTGCCCCATTGCGAGCCACATCAATGGTGTAACCTCGCGAAGCATCAAACACGGGCCGCAGGCTAAACTGTTCGCTGCCGTCTTCAGCCCGATTCCCCAGACGCATGCCAATGGCCTTATAGCGTACGGCCAAGGGATGGTCCCTCTCAATCTCAATCAACACCGTGTCGCCCAGGCTGATGCGAACTGACCAATCCACCTCCACATCAAACAACAGAAAGGCTTCCAGCTCGCCCTCGCGGTAGTGCTGCAGGTACTCAGCCCCAAATAAAATCACCCGCTCCACCTGGAACCAGGGTAATGCGGCCACCACCCCCGGCAGCGCCAGGGCACCCCCAATCAGCACCGCATCTTCCACCCGGCCCTGGTTACCGTCAGTCACGCCGACCAACAGGGGCCAAAAAGAAATATAAGACCCCAACAATGTGAGACCAAAGTCTTTTTCCGTGGGGGGAGTCTCTCCCGGCAGCCAGCCACCGCACACCAGACCGTCCTTGTCAGCAGGGTTGGCCCCCACCTGAATCAATGTAGTAATCCGGCCAGTGGCATTATCCGACTGGGCCAACAGCCGAATTTTGGTAATCCCGTCGGCTGGGTTGCTGGGGGCCAGAGGGGCACCACTCTCCAGGGTGCGAATATCCGGCGGACTGTTGCCATTTAACTCACCGGAGTTAGACAGCTGGGCCTCGGTGGCCGTCTGGATATCAATCTCTCCTTCTATCTCTCCTGCCACCAGGGTGTCCCGCACAATTCGCACCTTGAGCTTGACGTAGCGGAACCAGTCCGGTGCTCGCGGCGGGGCTGGGGGCCTATCTGTTATTTGAATAATCGGCTCAGGCGGGGGTGGGAGGGCCGGACGAGACAAAATTCCTTCGGCCTGTTGTTCCGCCTGGTTTAATCCAGGGGGTAAGGTTACCGTTGCCTTCCACCAATGTCGCCGGTCAGGGGTGGTGTGGGTCTGCCAGTCTGCTGTCCAGCCGGCTAGATCGCCATAGGCAGAGGGGCTCTTGGGCTCTGGATCAATGTTGATGGTAAAGTTCTTCGCCGGATAGGCCGCCTTGATCAGCTCCCGAACAACAATCGCCCGCCGTCTGGCTAACAGATAGTTATAGTCTCTCTTGCCGGGTTTGCCCTCGTAGCTGGCTTCCCCCGAAATCGTAATGGTGGATAGGGGGGGCACCAGCTCAAAAAACGCGCCGTAGGCCTGGAATGGAGGTAGGGCTCCAGTCTCTCGCCCCGCGCTCCGAGCCTCGCTGATGGCCTTACCGCTAGAGACATTGCCGGTGCCCTGGCCATACTGTCGCAGCCGCTCGTCTTCATTGGCGAAGGGGACCGGCTCTGGTTCTTCAAAGTAAAAGTAGAAATCAAGGGTGGAGGGGACAGTGGTGCCAGGGCGACGGGCGCGAATGGTTTTGGTTTCACCGGGTGCGATCGCAACAGCAAAACTAGTTTGCGCCGGACTCTCCCCCGGTTCTCCCACCACAGTCCATCGCACCGTGGCATCCGCCGGTCGTGTGGTCAGCAACACCGTCCGTTCATTTTGAGACGCCACCACAATCTGCGGGGTGTCACCGGGGGTAGTGGACAGCATTGCCGGCAGCGGCGATGGCGGCTGTTGCCCCGGTGTGGGCAACGTGGGCTGTGGGCTGAGCCGTTCAGCCGTAATCGTCAGCGAGGATGAAATCGGTGTTCCGGCAGACGCATCCTGGCTACTAATTTCCAGGGTTTGCGACGCATCACTGCCCAAATCAATGTTAAACAGCCGCCCTGTCTGGACCGGCCCCCCATCCACCGAAAGACTGGCCGTATAGGGCGCACGCCCCCCCTCAATATCAATCACCATGCGAGTTTGGGCCGGGATTCTCGCCACCGCAGTGGTGTCGCTGGTGGGCTCAATCCGATACACCTGACCCGTCTGATCAAAAAATCGAGCCCGCAGTTCAACCGCCCCCGACCCCTGATTAATCAACGCCGCCTCAAAGTCACCCGATACCCCCGCATCATCCCCAAAGCCAATCAGCAGGTCTTCCACCCCCACTTGAAAGGCAAAATCCTTCGCCCCTTCCGGAGCGATAAAGAACCTCACCTCCGGCAAATAGAGACCGCCCCAATCATCCCCAAAGCCAAATTTCTCAATGACAGCGGGCGGGGTATAGCCCTCCGCCAAATCCAACACTGCCTTGCGGAAGGCAAACCCGATGGTGCGATCGTTTTGCCCACCAATCAGGGCATAGGGCGGCTCCATCGATATCAGCTCAGCCACCCCAATATCCCCCGGATCGTCTAAACCAGCCACCCCAGCCGATATCAGCTCAAACCGCAGTCGGCTCCCCGCATCATTGCCATGGGAAAATCGAAACCGCAGCTTTGGCAGGGTGAGGGACACCTCTTGCACAGACGGATCGGGAATCAACAACCCCTCAGGCGTCATCTGCGCCGGATGCAAAAACGGCGGCCTTACCGATGGCGCATTGAGAATTAAATCCAGCCCAAAGGCACTGGATGGGAAATCCGAAAGGGGCGTATCCAGCGGCGGTGCATCCCAGGTATCCAGCACATCTCGCACAGGTCTGAACCCATCATCCGCGATGCTGCCTACCCCATTAGCAATAATCGTGGACCCCGCCCGGGGCACAAACAGTTCAAAATCCAGACTTGTCTCACGCAGATCAAACACCGGTGAACGTCGACTGGGGTCAAAGGGCGGCTCCCCCTCATCCACCTCAGCGTCAATATCCAAGCGACCTGAGCCAACATCAATCTGCGCCCGACCGTTAAACTCACATCGCCCCCGAATAACAATCCCCAAAGGAGAGGAAGACAAGTCAAACGTTGTTACTCGAATAACAGATAGGGCCGCATGGTTGGCGCCTAGATTCTCTCCCCTGACCAAATAGGGGGATACCAAATCGAGCAATGCAACATTGAACGGCATAGTGCCTCCTCAATTGGCCACTGAACCATCAGTGACATTCTGGTTATGATGTTTGGCAAGCGGTAGATGCGTGTAGATGCCCACGGTTGCTGTCTAACAACCCGTCAAGTAAAGGTTCACTATGGACATCTTTCGTACCCGTAACGTTACTGATATTTTTTCTAGATGGCTGTGAAACGCAATTAAACGTTATTTACTGCAATAAAGGATATAGGCCTGAAAAGTGGCCGCCCACCCCTGAGAATGCCTGAAAGCTTCAACATATGGCGAACTTGGCGACCTGCGAAATGTATTTAACAGTCTGAGCAGAAACCGCTAACCTGATGCGAAAACGTCCTAGTGCATCAAGACGTTTGCTGTAGCAGTGATCGCCAGCACAGTCCAAGAAAAATTGATGGGTCTGTAAGCAGACCGTAGGGGTAGGCTCCAGAGCGTATGGAGGTGTTGGAAAATATCTCCATACGCTGCCGGGGTGTGCGCTGATGTAGTTTTGCCGTAGAGT
>ERZ1740070.1602-NODE-1602-length-13932-cov-7.615407_pt1 | contig 13932 bp, 10 predicted proteins | sample MGYA00581734_ERZ1740070 | MGnify/ENA primary metagenome ERZ1740070 (study PRJEB43018, sample SAMN04849744) | marine metagenome | isolation source: floating plastic debris | place: Pacific Ocean | collected 2008-09-01 | study: EMG produced TPA metagenomics...
GCGGCAGCAATTCTCTGGTGAGCTGAATGTGCGGATCAGCCAGTTCGCGGCGGATTTCGTGAAAAACCTGCGCACCTATATGGGCAATGATGATCGCGTGCCGGAGCTGTCGATCCGCTCATTTGGATACATGTACCTGGCTGAAGACGAAGCCTTTGCCAACGTGCTGCGAGAGAACCAAAAGGTTCAACTGGCGGCGGGTGCCGCAACACAGCTTATGACGCCGGATGAGATCAAAGCCGCTTATCCGTTCTACAATGTCGACGACATCGTCCTGGGTTCGATCAACCTTGTGGATGAAGGGCTGTGGGATGCAACGGCGGTATTTGACTGGTGGCGCAGGTCGGCCCGCGAAAACGGGGTTGAATACATAGAGAACGAAGTGGTTTCGATCACCAAGAACGCGTCAGGTCAGAAGGTCGAAAGCGTGACACTCAAGTCAGGAGAGGTCATTGCCTGTGGTCAGGTGCTGAATGCCTCTGGTCCGCGTGCAAGTCGAACTGCAGACATGGCCGGGATCAAAATCCCGGTGGAGCCACGCAAACGATATTCGTGGATTTTCTCGGCGGAAACACCGCTTGATCGCGACCTGCCGCTCACGATTGATCCATCGGGCGTGCATGTGCGCGAAAACGGCGGTGGCACGTATCAATGCGGTGCGCATTCTGACATTGATCCAGCGGTGGACTATGATGATTTCAATATGGATTTCACGCTATGGGAAACCCATGTCTGGCCGGTTCTTGCCGCCCGCATCCCGGCATTTGAAGCGATCAAGGTCCAAGCCGAATGGGCCGGGCATTATTCAATGAACACGTTCGACCACAACGCCATCCTTGGGCCGCATACCGAAGTCGAGAACTTCTTTTTCATCAACGGGTTTTCGGGTCATGGGCTGCAACACTCCCCGGCGATGGGGCGCGGTATCGCCGAGATGATGGTGCATGGGGCGTATAGAGCGCTGGACCTGTCGGAATTCCATTTTGATCGCATACCCGCAGGTCGCAAGATCATCGAGAAAGCTGTGATTTGATTCAACCTGTCACGGGCGCCTTTGCTTGGGCGCTTGCAGCCAGGGAAACGACACATAAGCCATGGGAAGGATCGAAGGATGAAAAAGCTTGTGTTGACTGGTGCCGCCGGACGTCTTGGGTCTTATCTGCGCGAGCCACTGTCGCAAATGTGCGACGCGTTCGTGTCGACCGATATCGCTGATGCGCCCCAGCATTTGTATGCAAACGAGACCTATGTGCAGGCGGACCTGAGCGATCTTGAAGCGATGGTTGACCTGCTCAAAGGGGCCGACATGGTTGTTCATTTTGGCGCGGTTGGGGACGAAGCGCCCATGGACGTGCTGTGGGGGCCAAACTTTTACGGCGCCTATACCATTTGGGAAGCCGCTTATCGCAACAAGCTGCGTCGGGTCATCTACGCATCGTCCATTCACGCGGTGGGCATGCACAAGAAAACCGACTTTATCGGGATCGATGCGCCGCATCGACCAGACACGTTTTACGGCCTCGCCAAGTGCTTTGCCGAAGACCTTGCCAGTCTCTACTGGGACAAGCGCGGGCTTGAGTCGGTGTGCCTGCGTATCTTGTCATGTGCTCAAGTCACGAACCCGCGCGCCGTTGGGTCATGGTTGTCCTATGACGATCTGATCAATCTTGTGCAACGTGCTATTGACACACCGATCACTGGCTTTTCCGTGGTTTATGGCGTGTCGAACAATGACCGCGCCCCTGTGGACAACGCGAAGGCTCAGCATCTGGGGTATCGACCCAAAGACAATGCCGAACAGTTTGCAGAGGAGATTTATGCGCAGGCTGGCCCGCTTGATCCACATGATCCGGGTAACACGTACCATGGTGGATCATTTGCAGCCGTGGAATTGGGACACAGCGGTGTTGCGCACCTCAACCTGGCTGCCGAAGACACTGGCACATCATAAGGCCGCGAGAGACGATCAATCGCGACCCGGATCGCGGGGGTATGTGCCGAGGATGTCGAGCATCGAGGTGAAGTATTCAAGCTCTTCCAACGCGCGTTTTACGGGCGGGTCATCGGGATGGCCTTCGATGTCAGAGTAAAACTGGGTCGCGGTGAAAGACCCGCCGACCATGTAGCTTTCAAGCTTGGTCATGTTGACGCCGTTTGTCGCAAAGCCGCCCATCGCCTTGTAGAGCGCCGCAGGGATGTTGCGCACCTGAAAGACGAAGGTTGTCATCATGCCATGGTCGCCGCGGCGGCGGTTGTCACCCTCTTGCGACATCAAAAGAAAGCGGGTGGTGTTGCTGTCCGTGTCTTCGATATGGCGGGCCAGAAGATCGAGACCATAAATCTCGCCAGCCAGTTCGCTGGCCAGAGCCGCTGCGTGTTTGTCACCGCGTTCGGCGATCTCGCGAGCGGCGCGCGCGTTGTCGGCGTTCACGCGGCCGCGGATGTTATGCTTGGTCAGGAACTGTCCGCATTGCGGCAGCAACACCAGATGCGAATGCGCTTCGGTGACGTCGGACAGTTTTGCGCCAGGCACACCCAAAAGGTTGATGTGCACCCGAACAAAGGCCTCATCCACGATTTGCAGACCGCTTTCGGGCAGCAAGCGGTGAATGTCGGCCACGCGCCCGTAAATCGTGTTTTCCACAGGCAACATCGCAAGGTCTGCCTTGCCGGTTTGCACCGCTTCGATCACATCCTCGAACGTTCTGCAGGGGTACGGTTCCATGTCGGGGCGGGCATCGCGGCACGCCTCATGGGAGTACGCACCAAGTTCCCCCTGAAATGCGATCTTTTGCGTCATAAAGTCCTCGGAAATCGGCCTAAAGGCGTTTGGTCGCGCCTTCTACACCTTGCCTTGGTTCAGGGGAAGCAATAGATACCCGCGCGATACGCAGGAAACTCTAGCGATGGGTACCCAACGATGTTCGATACTATGACTTTCACAAAGGTCGTCGGAAGCTTTTGCGGCGCGCTTTTGATCTTTCTCTTGGGCAAATGGGCTGCCGAAGAGCTGTATCATGTTGGCGGTCATCACGGCGAAGAAGTGGCGGTGTACGTCATTGATACCGGTGACGGCGAAAGCGAAGAGGCTGCGGAAGAAGAGGTTGTTGAGGTCAACTTTGACACATTGCTTGAAACCGCTGATGCCAGCGCAGGCGAGCGTCAATGGGGCAAATGCCGGGCGTGTCACAAGTTGGAAGCCGGCGAGAACGGTGCCGGACCCTACCTTTACAACGTGGTCGGCCGGGAGGTTGGCGTTGCAGAAGGGTTCAACTACTCGGGTGCTTTGAACGAAGTTGCTGACGTCTGGACCGTTGAAAACCTTTACTATTTTATCGAAAACCCACGTGGCTGGGCGCCGGGCACTTCCATGGGTTTTGCCGGACTGGGCAAGTCTGAAGACCGTGCCAATCTGATTGCATACCTCGCGACCTTCTCTGACTGATCGCCAACGGACTGAAAACGTTGATCGCCGCTGTTCGCAAGGACAGCGGCTTTTCTTTTGTCACATTTTCGTTGGAGCACTGGCAATTGCCGGGCGGTCACGCAATCTCAACTTGAATGTGGGCGAAATCGATCTTTAGCTTAAGTTAAGCGAGGAAACGTCGTGCCAAGACGCCATAGAGGAGTGCCAGACATGCCAAAGACGCCAGGCAAACCATCCGTCACAGGGATTGACCGACGTCACGCGATGAAAATGATCGGTGGCTCAGCAGTTGCAGCCACCACATCGCTGAACGGGTCGATGGCACTGGCGGAAAGTCACAGCTCTGGCGCTGAGATCGTTCGATCACATGGTTATTCATATTTCGGCGACCTGCTTTACCCGGCCGGGTTTGAGCACTTCAACTATGTGAACCCAAACGCCCCGAAAGGTGGTGAGATCAAGTTCGGCGCGCGCGGTACGTTTGACGGGTTTAATCGTTGGGCATGGCGCGGCAACTCGCAATCAAACGCATCGGTGGTGGGCGAGGGCTTGCTCGCGCGGGCAGCGTTCGGAACACCGGTTCCGGCTGACTCCCTGACAGATTCATACTGTTTCATCGCCAGAGAAATCGAGTATCCCAAAAGCAAGGAGTGGTGCGTGTTCCACATGCGCGACGATGTTGTGTTCCGCAACGGGAACCCTGCCCGCGCATCGGATGCCAGATTTTCGTTCGAGCTTTTCCGAGATCAGAGTATTCGCTCGTACCAGCAATTGGTGAAAGAAAGTATCGAGTCCGTCGAAGTGATCGACGACCTGACCATTCGGTTCAAGTTCTTTGATGACATCTCTCGCCGGTCGCTAATCGAATTGGTTGGTGGCACACCAATTCTGTCCGAGGAGTGGTACAAAGAAACAGGTGAGGAGCTCAAAGAGCCGTCAATCAATCTGCCCATGGGAACCGGGCCGTATCAGGTCGGAGACTATGAGTTTAACCGATACGTCGTCTATGAGCGAAACCCGAATTACTGGGGCTGGGACCACCCGGTCAATGTGGGACGGCACAATTTCGACCGCATCCGTTACGAGTATTTTGCGGACGCTACGGCCCAGTTTGAAGCCTTTAAGGCTGGGGAGTTCACCTTCCGGACAGAGGCATCACCAAAGCGCTGGGCCACTGGATATGATTTCCCCGCCCTGGACAAAGGCGACGTTGTTCGGGAAGAGATCCCGACAGGACTGGCACCTGGCAACACAGGCATCATCTTCAACACCAACAAGTCACCCGTCGATAACCGGGACGTGCGCCATGCGCTCACGCTGGCATTCAACTACGAATGGACGCGGGAATCGCTTGAGTTCAGTTTGACCGAACAACGCAGCTCATTCGCCCAAAACCAAGAATGGGAAGCGAAAGGAACGCCAGAGGGTCTGGAACTCGCGTTTTTGCAATCACTTGGAGATGTGGTCCCACCGGAATTGCTGTCTGAACCCGTTGTGATGCCGCACACATCAAATGCAGACACTCCCGTCGATCGCCGTAACAAACGAACCGCTTTGCGCTTGCTGGAAGGAGCAGGATGGACGGTGAATGACCAAGGTCGCATGGTCAACGAAGCCGGAGAGCAGATGTCTTTGGACTTCCTTGTTCTATCGACCTGGGACGACGCCCGAAAGGCGACGATTGAAACTTACGTCAACACCCTTCGCGATTGGGGCATCAATGTTGATGCAGACGCTGTGGACAGCGCGCAAGGGCAGCAGCGCTTTATTGACAAGGACTATCACCTGATTGAGTTCCGCATTGGTGGTTTAACCTCGGTCGGCGTCGGTCTGCGGCAGGCCTTTGGTTCGGAAACCGCGATTGTCGCAACGCATAACGCGTCAGCTTTGCGCAGCCCACTTGTAGACGCCATCATCGAGGCGGCGCTCGACGCAGAGTCGCGCCAAGAGGAAATCACAGCAATGACGGCCTTGGATCGCGCGTTGCGCTATGAGTACGTTGTCGCGCATGCAGGCTACGTGCCGGATTATTGGGTCGCTTATTACGACATGTTCGAACGACCAGAAAACCTGCCACAACTTGGGCTCGGCGTGCTGGATTTCTGGTGGTTCAACGAAGACAAATACGAGGCGCTTAAAGCCTCGGGCGCGTTGAGGTAACTGACCCTTGGGCGCCTATATCCTCCGCCGCCTGTTGCTGATCATTCCTACGCTATTAGGGATCATGGTCATCAACTTTGCGCTGACCCAGTTTGTCCCCGGCGGACCCATTGAACAGACGCTGGCGCGTTTTCAAGGCGAAGGCGATGTGTTTAGCGGCTTCTCCGGAGATGGTGACAGCGCAAACGCCGCTGAGACTTTTGGCTCTGACAGCGACTACATAGGCGCACGCGGGCTGCCGAAAGAGTTCATTGAGCAGCTCGAAGTCGAGTTCGGTTTTGCCAGGGTAGTGTGCGAAGACGGTTTCACAGGGGTCCCGAACGTAGAGGACCCGGCCTGTTCCAAAGAAGACATCGGTGCCGTGGAGCGGTTTGGCATCATGATGTGGAACTACATTCGGCTAGATTTTGGGGAGAGTTACTTCCGATCTATCGGGGTGATGGAACTGGTGTTGGAGAAGATGCCAGTGTCAATCTCACTTGGGCTGTGGTCCACCGTGATTGCCTACTTGGTGTCAATCCCGCTTGGCATACGCAAAGCGGTCAGAGATGGGACGCCGTTCGATACGTGGACCTCTGGGGCGATCATCGTGGCGTATGCGATACCTGGTTTCCTGTTTGCCATCCTGTTGCTGGTGCTGTTTGCCGGCGGGTCTTATTTACAGATATTCCCGTTACGCGGTCTGACATCCGAAAATTTTGACGAACTGTCGTTCTTTGCAAAAGTCGCGGATTATGCGTGGCATATCTTCCTGCCCGTTCTGGCCTCGACCATATCAGCTTTTGCCACACTGACCCTGCTGACCAAGAACAGCTTTCTGGACGAAATCAAAAAGCAATATGTGATCACCGCCCGCGCCAAAGGCTTGCCAGAGAACAAGGTGCTGTACGGTCATGTCTTCCGCAACGCGATGTTGATTGTGATTGCGGGCTTCCCGGCGGTGTTCATTGGTGTGTTCTTTTCCGGCTCGCTGATCATTGAGACGATCTTTTCGCTGGATGGGCTTGGACGCCTTGGGTTCGAGGCGGCGGTTGCACGCGATTATCCAGTTATCTTTGGCACGCTGTTTGTGTTTGGCCTGATCGGGGTGGTCGTCGGCATTCTGTCGGACCTAATGTATGTGCTGGTAGATCCACGGATCGACTTTGAACGGCGGGAGGGCTGAACATGGTTGCGCAGCCAGAACCCGATATCGTCACAGCGCCACCCCAGGCTGTGCCAGATGCGCCCAAGCGTGGGCGGTTTTCACTGTCGCCGCTGAACCAGCGGCGCTGGAACAACTTCAAACGCAATCGCCGGGCCTTTTGGTCGCTTATCGTGTTTTGCGTGCTGTTTGGTCTGTCGCTGTTTGCCGAATTCATCGCCAACGACAAACCGATCCTCGTGCAGTACCGCGGTGAGTTCTACACGCCGATCTTTAATTTCTACCCGGAAACGGCCTTTGGCGGGGATTTCCGAACCGAAGCCGCGTATCGCGACCCTGAGGTGCAATGCCTGATCCGCACGGGTGGGCTTGAGTCCTGTTTCGATGACCCAGAAGGCTTGATACAGCAGGTAGATGAAGGGTTTGTTCCGGACGGCGACTTTGAGAAGGGTTGGGCGCTTTGGCCGATCATTCCCTATGACTATCAAACCCCGGTCGATCGCCCAGGTGCTGCGCCACTGCCCCCGAGTGAGCAAAACTGGCTGGGCACCGATGACACCAAGCGGGATGTGATGGCGCGGGTGATCTACGGGTTCCGATTGTCGATCCTGTTCACTCTGATCGTGACAGTTTTGGCGAGTGTCGTGGGCATCGTCGCGGGTGCGTTACAAGGCTATTTCGGAGGATGGCTTGACCTGATCTTCCAGCGGATCATTGAGATATGGTCCTCTACCCCGTCGCTTTACATCATCATCATTCTATTCGCGATATTGGGGCGCAGTTTCTGGCTCCTTGTGTTTTTGACAGTGCTGTTCGGTTGGACCGCCCTTGTCGGGGTGGTCAGGGCAGAATTCCTGCGCGCGCGGAACCTCGAATATGTGCGGGCGGCGAAAGCCCTCGGCGTGTCGAACACGGTCATCATGTTCCGCCACATGCTCCCCAACGCGATGGTCGCGACCCTAACGATGCTGCCGTTTATCGTAACCGGGACGATCTCAACCCTGGCCGGGCTCGACTTTCTGGGCTTTGGTTTGCCGTCGTCAGCCCCGTCATTGGGGGAGTTGACCCTGCAAGCGAAGCAGAACCTGCAAGCACCGTGGCTTGGCTTTACGGCGTTCTTTGTTTTTGCGCTGATGCTGTCGCTTCTGGTGTTCATCTTTGAAGGTGTGCGCGACGCGTTTGATCCAAGGAAGACCTTCACATGAGCCGTATCCTTGAGGTCAATAACCTGCGCGTCAGCTTTCGGCAGGACGGGCAAGTGTTTCCGGCGGTGCGGGATGTGTCGTTCGCAATCGAACGCGGTGAGACTGTTGCGTTGGTCGGTGAATCCGGATCGGGCAAATCGGTGACTGCACTTTCGACGGTCTCACTGTTGGGCGAGTCGGCGATTGTCGAAGGATCGGTGACCTATAACGGCGAAGAGATGGTGGGTGCCTCGGAAACCGCGCTGCGTAAAATCCGGGGCAATGACATCAGCTTCATCTTTCAAGAACCGATGACGTCTCTCAATCCGTTGCACACGCTGGAAAAGCAGTTGGCAGAATCCCTGGCGCTGCATCAGGGCCTGACGGGTGACGCCGCAAAAGACCGCATTATCGAACTGCTCACGAAAGTTGGCATTCGCGATCCCGAAACACGGCTTGGCGCCTATCCGCATCAATTGTCCGGCGGGCAGCGGCAGCGCGTGATGATCGCGATGGCCTTGGCCAACGGGCCAGAGCTTTTGATTGCGGACGAACCGACAACGGCGCTGGATGTCACGATCCAAGCGCAAATCCTTGAGCTTTTGGCAGAGCTGAAAGAAGCCGAGGATATGAGCTTGCTGTTCATCACGCATGATCTGGGGATTGTGCGTAAGATCGCGGATCGTGTCTGCGTGATGAAAAATGGTGAGATTGTTGAGACCGGTCCAACGAAAGAGATTTTCGCCAATCCACAGCATCCTTACACGCAGATGCTGCTCAGCGCTGAATCGACAGGGTCACCCGACCCGGTCAAATCAGGCGCGGAAGAGATTGCGCGCACGGAAAACCTGAAGATCTGGTTCCCTATTCAACGCGGGTTTCTCAAGAGGACTGTTGGGTACGTAAAAGCCGTCAACGATGCCTCCATCGCTGTGCGTGCTGGTGAAACAGTTGGTATTGTCGGGGAATCCGGATCAGGCAAGACCACGCTGGCTTTGGCCATTATGCGTCTGATCCAGTCCGAAGGTGGCATCACCTACCGTGGTCAGAACGTGCGGGATTGGTCGACCAAAGAACTGCGCCGCTTGCGCGGTGAGATGCAGATCGTGTTTCAGGATCCGTACGGCTCTCTGTCACCGCGAATGACATGTGAACAGATCATCGCCGAAGGGCTGGGTGTTCACGGCGCGCCGGATGGCAGATCGGACCGCGAACTGGTGACCGAGGTCATGACTGAGGTTGGCCTCGACCCGATGACAATGCACCGATATCCACACGAGTTTTCCGGCGGACAACGCCAGCGCATCGCAATCGCGCGCGCCATGGTGTTGCGCCCCAAACTGGTTGTGTTGGATGAACCGACATCTGCATTGGATATGACGGTGCAGGTGCAGATCGTGAATTTGTTACGCGAGCTGCAGCGGAAATACGATCTGGCTTACCTCTTTATCAGCCACGACCTGAAGGTGGTGCGTGCCATGTCACACAAGGTGATCGTGATGCGTTCTGGTGATGTGGTCGAGTACGGCTCTGCCGATAACGTGTTCACGCAACCGCAGACAGAGTACACAAAAACACTGATGTCTGCCGCTTTCGATCTAGCGAGTTAAAACCCACGCGTCACGTGTGGCCACAACTCAGGTTCCTAAATGGCACTACTGTGCCCGGCTGACGAAAGCTCATAGGCATCGAAACTGCGCGCGATCATCCGGGCCAGTGGGCGCGCATCTGGTGGCACGTAAAGACCCGAGTCGTCGACTGTGAGTAGGCCGTCAAAATCCGCATTTGCCCGGTGCAGCATCGCCATCACGTTACTTTTGGTCGTTGCATAATTCGAAACCAGGTCATCAACGCTCACACGGAAATCGCACATCAACATTTCGATCATGCGCGACCGCAGCTTGTCATCGTCGGTGAATGCATGGCCGCGCACCGTTGAAAACTCCCCTCCCCGGATCGCTTTGGTGTAGGCGCCGGTTGCCGGCGCATTCTGCGCAAAACCTTGCGGGAACTTAGAGATCGAGGACGCGCCAAGACCAACAAGCACCTCGGACGTGTCATCTGTGTACCCTTGGAAGTTGCGGCGCAGTGTTCCATTGCGTGCAGCGACGGACAGGCCGTCTTCCTTGGTGGCAAAATGGTCGATCCCAATCTCTTGATAGCCGTCCCACACAAACAGTTTGCGCGCGGCTTCGAACAGACTGAGCCGCTCATCCGGACGCGGCAACGCATCCGACGGGATCATTTGCTGGCGTTTTGCCATCCAGGGCACGTGCGCATAGCCATAGAGCGCGACGCGATCCGGCGACAACGACAAAAGCTTTTGCACCGAATCCACGATACGGCTGCGCGTCTGATCGGGGAGTCCAAAGAGAATATCTGCATTCAGACTTTGAATGCCTCGATCGCGGATCATATCAATCGCGGCTTTGGTGGTTTCAAAGCTCTGTTCGCGCCCGATGGTTTTTTGAATGTCCGGATCAAAATCCTGCACGCCTATTGAGGCACGGTTCATCCCACTTTCAAAGAGCGCGTCGAGACGGGCGGCGTCGATCTCATTGGGGTCAATCTCGACCGAGAATTCATACCCTTCGGCAAAATCCGCCACATCCCGTACGCCCTCCATCAGGTCGCGCACATGATGGGGCTGCATCATGGTGGGCGTTCCACCCCCCCAATGCAGCCGCGACAAGCGCACACCGCGTGGCAGATATCGTTTGAGAAGCGCCAGTTCTTCTTTCAGCGTTTCGACATAAGCGGTGATCGGCTCACCCGTGGCGGTGCCTTGCGTGCGGCAGGCACAGAACCAGCACAGACGGCGACAAAACGGCACATGCATATACAGCGATATGTCCGAGTTTTCCGGCACTTCCGTGATCCAATGCGCAAAATCCTTAGGTTCTACGTCATTTTTGAAATGCGGCGAGGTCGGGTAGCTCGTGTAGCGAGGTACCTTCGCGTCGAATAGTCCCAACCGGGAAAGTTGTGTTCTTGTCACCATGTGCCTACGTTTACGGTATGCTGTTGGGGAGCAGCATTGACCCAGATCAAGAACCGGACGCATGTTGAATCAAACCAGCCTTACCGTTTCGCAAGATTGTAGTGATTGCCCGATCCGCCACCGCGCCGTGTGTGCACGGTGTGAGTCGGACGAGTTGGACCGGCTTGAAGACATCAAATACTACCGACGGTTCGAAGCTGGCCAGACCGTGATCTGGTCAGGGGACCGCATGGATTTTGTGGGGTCCGTTGTTTCCGGTATCGCAACGCTTACCCAAACCATGGAAGACGGCCGCACGCAGATGGTTGGCCTTCTGTTGCCCAGTGATTTCGTAGGTCGCCCAGGCCGCAACGCTGCGGCTTATGATGTGGTTGCGACCACAGATATGGTCATGTGTTGCTTCCGTAAGGCGCCGTTCGAAGACCTGATGGAGCGTACACCGCATATCGCGCAGCGCTTGTTGCAGATGACGTTGGACGAACTGGATGCCGCGCGCGAATGGATGCTGGTTCTGGGTCGCAAAACTGCGCGTGAAAAGATCGCCTCGCTGTTGTCGATCGTTGCCCGCCGCGATGCGTCTTTGAACATGAGCGGCCTCAGCGGCGCGGTGTCGTTTGACCTGCCGCTGACCCGCGAGGCGATGGCTGATTACCTTGGTCTTACGCTGGAAACCGTATCGCGTCAGGTATCTGCTTTGCGCAAGGACGGCGTGATCCAACTGGAAGGCAAACGCCACATCACCGTGCCGGACATGAGCGTTCTGTTGGAAGAGGCTGGCGACGACACAGATGGCGGGATGCTGATCTAGCGCTACTGGTTCATTGCCACGACGTATCCGACACCGGCGGCCACGATAAGACCCAGCACCACTGCAAAGGCAATTTTCCAAACTGACCAAGGGCGTTCCCCCTGGACAGCACCAGTGCGCCCATTGACGACGAAGCGATAGCTTTTGCCGCGGTATTTGTAAGCCGCCAGCCAGACCGGCAAAAGGATATGCTTGAAGGTCACATCAGAAACGTGTGTGTCCACATTGTGAACCCTTTGGCGATCACCACCGATGTCAAACTTCACATCCCGATGGATGACGCGATCCATATATGCGCGCGCTTCGACAAATCCTTCTTTGAGGTCAACCGCATAGGCTTCGGCTCGAAAACCGGCAAGGAATTCAGGATGATACGGCTCCATCGCGGACAAATCCCATGGCCCCAGACGATCTGTGTAGCGCTTTGGCAAAGACCGTGACGCCAGGACCAGAACATCGTCAAAGAACCGCGCCACACGACCTGACGCGGGGCGCCACCGCACCTTGGCAACGCGTACCGTTTGGGTCTTGCCGTTCCGCGTGACCCGGCGATTTACGTAATAGACCGTCCCACGCGCGCCGCGATAGGATGACTTTGTATCCGCATCAAACGTCCAGTATGGCACATAGATGCCGGTCATCTTGCGGCCTTTGCGGGCATATTCCTGCAATCCGTTTGGGGCAAACCACAAGCCGCCCAGCCAGTCTTTCATGGCGCTACGGGCGTTGTCTTCGTCCAGCGCAAACGGCAAAAGACCTTTGGGTTTGATATGCCGGTTGCGCCCGGTATCGGCCACGACGGGTGTCGCGCAAAACGGGCATTCCGCAGCGTGAACGCCGGGATCAAACTCAACCTGTGCTGCGCAATTCGGACAATGAGAGACCCGCGTTTCTTCCATTTCCTGTTCGGGAAGACGGTTGGCAATCGCTGCGTCAAAGTCGATTTCACGAATGCCGGTTTGCCCCCACGGGCCGACACCTTCGATCGTGCTAGTGTTGCCGCAATGGTCACACAAAAGCTGGCCGCTGGCCGGATCAAACCGGAAGTCCGCACCGCAGTTGTCACAGGGAAACCGGTGTTCCTCCACCGGTGCCGTCAGCGTGTCCTCAGACAAAGGCCCTGTCCCCTGCTTCTTCTCTTCTCAAATATGCAACTGCGCCGCCGCCGCGATCATGCCCCCGGCGGGGGTGGCGGCAAGACGGTGAAGAGCTGCGCCAGTTCGACCACGTCCTCGGCTTTCATCCAACCGTCCTGTCCAGGTGTCCAGACATAGCTTTCGCGTGTGAGATCACCGTCTGTTGCCATACGTCCCAGAGCGGCCTTTGAGTAAGGACCCTTGGTTTCGCCGTTTTCTGCCACGTGCCAGACATGTTCCACAGGGGGTGGCGGTGGGGCCATCTGCCGCGAAACCGGTGCAGCGCCTTGTAACTGAGGTTGCGCACCCCAAGGGCCGCCTTGTGCTGCGGCGTGACCGATCTGCATGCCCAGACCGGCGCCCAAACCAGCTTGAATGGCTGCTGCGCCACCGCCGTCTTTTCCGAGCGCTTCAGCTGCCTGAAACTGCATGTATTCGTTTAGATTTCCGATCACGCCCATAGATGAGCGCTTGTCGAGCACCGCTTCGACCGCAGGTGGGAGCGAGATGTTTTCGATGTAGAGCTCTGGTAATTCCAGCCCGTACTCCGCCAGTTTGGGCGCAATCTCTTTCGCGAGAAGCTGGCCCAATTCGCGCGTGTTGGCTGCCATGTCGAGCACCGGAATGCCCGCCCGCGCGATTGTTCGCGAAAACTCCTGAACGATGATGTTGCGGATCTGGTAGCTGATCTCATCCATGGTGAATTCACCGTCGGTGCCAACGATTTCGACAAGGAATTTCGCTGGATCAACAACGCGTACCGAATACGTCCCAAAGGACCGCAAGCGCACCGGTCCGAACTCGGGATCGCGACAGATAATCGGATTTTTCGTGCCCCATTTCAGGTCCTGAAAGCGGGTTGTGTTGACGTAATACACTTCGGATTTGAAGGGTGACCGGAACCCGTGATCCCAATGCTGTAGCGTCGTCATGATCGGCATGTTGTTGGTCTCAAGCATGTAAAGACCGGGCGTGAACACATCTGCCAACTGGCCCTCGTGCACAAATACCGCCGCTTGCCCTTCGCGCACGGTCAGCTTGGCGCCGTACTTGATCTCATGCCCTTCGCGTT
>ERZ1740070.1604-NODE-1604-length-13927-cov-14.552552_pt1 | contig 13927 bp, 16 predicted proteins | sample MGYA00581734_ERZ1740070 | MGnify/ENA primary metagenome ERZ1740070 (study PRJEB43018, sample SAMN04849744) | marine metagenome | isolation source: floating plastic debris | place: Pacific Ocean | collected 2008-09-01 | study: EMG produced TPA metagenomics...
CTATCCTTCCGCCTCAACCCGAATGTGATCATGGATGGCGGTCCTGGCCATCGCGGCACCTGGTGGGACAAGGTTCCAAGCAAGTTCGAAGGCTGGGGCGCAGCGGAGTTCGAAGCCGCAGGGTTTCGGGCCGTGCCGCCCGCGACCGTTCGCCGTGGCTCATATATCGCGCCCGGCGCCGTCCTGATGCCGTCTTTTGTGAACATTGGCGCTTATGTCGATAGCGGCACCATGGTTGATACTTGGGCGACCGTCGGATCTTGCGCGCAAATCGGCAAGAATGTGCATATTTCGGGCGGTGCGGGCATTGGCGGCGTCCTTGAGCCGCTGCAAGCGAGCCCCGTCATCATCGAAGACAACTGCTTTGTCGGCGCACGTGCCGAGGTAGCAGAAGGCGTCATCGTTCGCGAAGGCTCCGTTTTGGCGATGGGTGTGTTCCTATCTCAGTCGACCAAGATCGTTGACCGCCAAACCGGTGAAGTTCGCTATGGCGAGGTACCGCCTTATTCTGTGGTTGTTCCCGGCAGCCTGCCTGGCCAAAACGGAGGCCCTGCCCTAGCAGCCGCGATTATCATCAAAACTGTGGACGAGCGCACGCGCTCTAAGACCGGTATTAATGAGCTTTTGCGCGACTAATCGCGCGGATATGACAGAGACGTCATAGGAATAGGACTTGCATACAAGCACTTATCCACCCTTTTATTGCGGATGGGGCTCGATTTGCGAGAAATGCTCGCTATAGTGGGCACTTAACAAACGGAGTTCTCCGTGACGATAAACATCGCTGGTAGACATATGGATGTAGGAGACGCGCTTAGCGAGCGTATCTCTGATGGGCTAGAAGCCGCCGTTACTAAGTATTTTGACCGAAGTTTTGACGCCAGTGTCACCGTGGAAAAACGCGGGCACGAGGTTATCACTGATTGCAATGTGCATCTTCCATCAGGAATTGTTCTGCAATCTACAGGAACCGCAAGTGATCCATACGCCTCTTTGGAGGAGTCGCTTGAGAAGATGGAAAAACGGGTTCGCCGTTACCATCGTCGTCTGAAGGATCACCACAAACGTACCCCGCTGCCGAGTGAGCCAGCAAATGCCTTCATTCTCAAAGGCGGGGACGACAATGAAGCGCCCGAGGATAAGGGCGAAGCGCCGCTTATCGTAGCGGAATCTGCGTCAGATGTAAAAACCATGTCCGTCTCAGAAGCTGTTATGCAGCTGGAGCTGTCAGACACCCCTGCCGTTTTGTTTCGAAATGTGAAACACAGCGGCCTGAATATGGTGTACCGGCGTGAAGACGGCAATATTGGGTGGGTTGACCCGGCTGGACATTCCGCCACCGGTTGAACCGACAGGTCTGAGTAAAATGGCAAATGATCTTTCAAGCCTCCTCGCGGAGGGTGTTATCCTTGGTCCGCAATCGAGCGAGAGTCGCAAACAGATTCTCTGCACGCTCGCCGACGCAATCGGTGAGAAACACGGCATTGATGGACGCGATATTTTCGACGCCGTCATCGAACGCGAGAATTTGGGATCGACCAGCGTTGGCGAAGGCGTTGCCATTCCGCATGCGCGTATTCCTCAATTGAAGGCCCCTGTCGGTGCGTTTGTGCGCTTGCACGAAGGGGTCGATTTCGACGCCATTGACGGTCGCCCTTGCGACCTGATCTTTATGCTGCTTGCCCCGAATGCGGCAGGAGCAGACCATTTGCGCGCGCTCGCGCAGGTCAGCCGCGCTTTCCGCAATGAAACGTTTCGAAACGCGCTGCGGGATGCCACAGGCCTCGAGGACGTGTCAGCTCTGCTCTGCCCGCAAGCCATGGAAGCCAGCGCCGTCTAAACGGATCGTGATTGGCGAATCTCTGCCCTGAAACTATATCTCCTCGGACTTGAGGAGACACAATCATGAAAACTTATGCTGGCCTGACTGCGTTAGGGCTGATCTTGAGTCCTATGGCTTTCGCCCATGGTCCACACGTTCCGCTGATCCAACAAGCGCAACCTACCCCCATCACCACGACCGATCTCGGTGACGGCCTCTACATGCTGCAAGGGCGCGGCGGCAATATCGGCGTTCTGGTCGGCGACGATGGCGTCTTCGTAATCGACAGCCAATATGCTGATATGGCCCCGGGTATTCTGAGCGCGATTGATGAGATTGCTGGTGAAGCCCCGCGTTATTTGGTCAACACACACTGGCACGGCGATCATGTTGGCGGAAATGCCATCATTGGCGACACGGGCGCGACCGTGATTGCCCATGAAGGTGTGCGTGATCGGGTCACCGTAGATGTGACCCGCGATTTCTTTGGCCAAGACTCCACAACCCCTGCATTGCCAGCATCAGCTTGGCCGGTAATCACATTCAATGACGAGATGACGCTCTATCTGAACGGCCAAACCGTTCGCCTGATCCACGCCCCAACCGCGCATACAGATGGCGACACATTCATCTATTTTGAAGAAGCCGATGTGCTGCACACGGGCGACCTGATGTTCAGCGGCATGTTTCCCTTCGTCGATATCACCTCAGGCGGTAGCTTCTTAGGCTTCACCGCAGCCTCTCAAGCGATGGCGGATATGATCACAGACGAGACTCGGATCATTCCCGGTCATGGTCCGCTCTCGGCCAAGTCAGACATTGAAGCTATTATTGATATGCTCGAGGGCACGACGGCCGCTGTGCAGGCCGAAATCGATGCTGGCAAAGATATAGAAGCGGTTCTCGATGCCGCGCCGCTCACCCCTTGGGTCGAGGACTGGGCCTGGGGCTTTATTGATGAAGCTCGTTTCACGCGTTTGATTTTCGCTGATCTCAGTCAGGCAAACGAACCCGCGAGCGAATAAACGCTTAGCTGAGATTCGACTTAATCGTCGGTGAGCGTCGGATCACCTGCGGGGATAATTACTTCATCCTCAACGGTGCTCCACTCGACATCCATCATGAACGTGCGGACATCGACAATCGATTGTTCCGCATGTTCTTCTTGGGGCAAATGGCCAACGCCCTCATAAACAGCGAGGGTTGTGTTCGGAATCGCATCAGCGAATTTCTGCGCGCCAGACACCGGCACCAAATTGTCGTCTGTTCCCCACATCACCAAAGTCGGCACTGAAATCGCAGACAGTTTGTCCGCAGAAGCCTCTGTGCGCTCCCCGCCCATGATCGCCAAAAGCGTGGCCCGGTGTCCGGGCGCACGCGACAACGCAACATAGCGCTCGACCAATTCATCAGTGACGAAAGACTGGTCGGTATAAGATCCTTCTAGCCCGGACCGGGTCAGAGAGGTCATATCCAGATCTTTCAAGACCGCTCGGGCGATCGGGTTTGAGAGAAGTGTGAAGATAAACGGTGAATCGTCGCCTTCCCCTTCCTCCTCCGGCCAGCCAGACGCGGCCACCAGAATGAGGCCGTCCAATGTTTCTGGATAAGCCAGCGCATAAGACCAGGCGGTATTGCCGCCCATTGAGTTGCCCGCGAGCGTAAATCGCTCAACGCCAAGATCCTGTGTCACCTCGTGAACAACTTCGGCAAATCGCTCAATTTTAGCTTGGCTTGGGTCCTCAGCGCGGGTCAGACCGTGCCCTGGCAAGTCGAGGGTGATGACGCGATAGTCGAGCTCAAGCGCGGTTTTCCAAGCTTCCCACGTGTGTAGCGAGGCCGAAAATCCATGCACCAAAACGATCGTAGCGCGGTCTTGCGGTCCGGTATCTGTGAAGTGGACTTTCAGCCCATCATCTAAGGTCATGAATTGGGTGTCGGGGACCGAGTAAATGGTCTCCAGCGTATCGTAGGGAATGTCTGCTCTTCTGAGCGCCAACCATCCTGCAGCGAGCACAGCAATGATCGTGAGACTGACGGCAAGCGTTCTGCGCATCAAACAAGTACTCCACTAATGCCCTGTGTCGTAAAACCGTCAAAAATTAACGATGTCAAAGGAAAGATTCAGGCCCCGCAGACAGAACAATCCGGGTTCGGACGAAGTTTTAGGGTCCGACTTTCACCCGAAAGCCCATCAATAATGAGCAAACGCCCGATCAGCGGAGCGCCAGCACCAGTGATGAGTTTTATCGCTTCTAAGGCCATACGGGTCCCGACCATGCCGGTGAGCGCCCCAACAACGCCGACCTCATCGCAGGCTTCGGCCTCTGGCGGCAATTCAGGTACAAAACAGGCATAACAGGGGGCATCAGCATCGCGCCCAGAGGCATAGACAGAGACTTGCCCGCTCCACCGGCTAGCCGCGCCAGACACAAGCAATCGCCTACTTTCATGCGCAAAGCGGTTCAGCGCGAACCGGGTTTCGAAATTATCAGTGGCATCGATCAGAATAGATCCCATCACCTCTGACCCATCGCCAAACCGCTCGGAACGCGCAATCACATTCGTATCGGGGTTCAGCGCCGCCAAACGGCTCCGCAGGATGCCTGCTTTCTGCTGCCCAATATCGGCATCAGCAAACTGAACCTGTCGCTGAAGGTTCGAACGATCCACGCGGTCATCGTCCCAAATCTCAATCTCACCGACCCCAGCCGCCGCGAGATACAGCGCGCAGGGGCCGCCAAGCGCCCCCGCCCCAATGATTGAAACACTCGCGCCGCGCAATTTCTGCACGCCGGGTCCGCCAATCTCTTTTAAGAGAATGTGCCGCTTATGACGCTCGAGCTGGTCTGCTGTGAAAGCCATCAGCCTTCTTTATCGACCAGAACAGAATGTGGCGAGTGAGAACATCACGCGCTGAGATTGTCATGTCGCAGACATATTTCGCCATTTTTCAGCAAATGCCTGCCACAAGTCCTTACTAAAAGGTTAACAAATACGTAGGGTTCCTTTTGGGAGGATGGCTGATGAGTGACCAAGCGCCGGATCTGGCGGGTTCGCTGACAAAAGAAGATATTGTCGATCTGACGAAACGTCCGAGCGATGCGTTCAATCAGGTTGTTCTGCAAGCCGATTACACGACCCGCGCCGCCCTCAGCTTCTATCGTTTCCGACAGCTCGGCGGAGATTACCGTGTCAAAAACGAAAAATACTCAGATTTCAAAGCGAAACGCGCCTTAGCCAAAAAAGAGAATGAAAACCCAGATGAAGCCTTATCATCTGAGGTGCCCCCAAAACGAACCCGCAAGCTGCGACTAGGCGAAGCCACTGGGCGCGGCGTCCACTACGTTTCCAGCCATCCCAAAGTGCCGCTGCTGCAAATGTCGATCATCGCGCTGATGATCTTGTTTGAGAGCGCCGCCAACGCCTATTTCTTCGCGAAGCAGAGTGAGTTCGGCATTGCCGGCGGCGTGTTCCAGGCGGCTGCCGTGTCTCTTGCCAATGTCGCCGTTAGCTTCTTCATCATCGGCTATTGGGGATTGCGGCACATCTCGATGCCCTGGGACAGAGAGAGCTTTTTTAGTCGCAGGAATTTGTATTTTGCGGTTGGCGTCGTCGCCATCGTGATCGGCCTCATCCTCGTTCTATTGGTCAACCTGTCGGCGGCGCACTATCGCAATATTCTCGACATCCAAGCATTGGGTTTACAACTCCCCGAAGGCATTGGGACCAAGATCTTTCCGCATTTCCTGGTCAATCCAGACGTCTGCGAGACGATCCTAAGTTCCGACCTGGGCGATACCATTGGCAGCGCCGCCACAAATGCGATGTGCCGCCCGTTTGCAATTCATTCGCTCGACGCGATGGTGCTGCTCGCGCTGGGGCTCGCCATTGCTGCCTTCGCCGCCTTTGAAGGGCGCCGGCTCGATTCGCCTTTTCCAGGGTTCAGCGACGCGGCCCGCGGCCTCGAAAGTGCCCGCTCTGATCTTCAGGACGCTTTGTACGATTTCGAAGACAGCTATGACGACATCAAGGAATTGGTCCTGGAAGTGAAATACGGGCCCGAGGAAATGGAGGACAAAGACCTTAGTCCGAAAGAGAAGATGATTATTCATCGAACGATGCAGGATATGGTCGCGCCCTATCAAAAACTGCTGAGAACGACCGATGATGCCTTGTCAGATGAATTCGGCCTTGAGCATGCGATTGTTGATCAGTTCCGGGTGAAGGCAGAGAGCTAATGGCACGGCGTCGGCGATCGAGACAGAAAAAACAGCGCAACCAGGCGATCTTGAACTTTGTGCTCGCTGGCTTGGCGGTCGCAATTATCGGGTTTTCCTTTTACGCGCTACAACCTGAACCTTATGACGAGCTGACTTTGTGCGAGATTTCAGATGAGCTGCCACCGCACACGGCAGTCATTATCGACAAGACCGATGAATATAGTCAGCAGCAGGCAGGCCTAATCGCCGCAACCATTCGCCGAGCCCGGGATCGTTTGGACGTTGGCGAGCGCTTTACTCTGTTCGAGCTTGATCAGTTTGGTCAGTTCGATCCACGCGGCGAGTTTTCGCTTTGCAATCCAGGGCGCGGAGACCAAGTGAACGCACTGTTCCGCAACCCGGAGCGGATTGAAGAACGCTTCAATGAAAAGTTTGATCGTCCGCTCGAAGCCGTGCTCGAAGATCTCGTGGTTCCGAAAGAAGCCCCGAACAGCCCCGTCCTGGAGGCGATGGCGCGACTCGGCCAAACAGAAGCCTTCTCAAACCGCGCACCAGAACGCCAGATCGTCATCATTTCGGACATGCTCCAAAACTCAGACGTTTTCACTGCTTATGGCGGCGGCGGGGCGATGCCCGAGACGATGCCCAGCGCATATGAGGTTGCGGACGCGACCATGCGCCGGTTCGGAAACAGTCTTGATGGCGTAGCGCTTGAGATCCGTTTGATCCCGCGCCCGCGCTATGTCGACATGCAGCGGGGCGCGCTCAAAGACTATTGGAATCAGGTGTTTGATGAGCTCGGCGTCGATGTGAGCTGGCGCGACCTCTAACGCACCCGAAAGATCGCCATCCCATCATAGCCTTTGGCCCCAACGGTCTGCAGCGCGGTTTTATCGACCTCTTCGAGCGTCGCAGCATAAGCCATCATCGCGCGGACGCCTTTGACGCTGTTTTCTGCGCTGCCCGCATCAAGTACCGCTCCCCCACGAACAATATTGTCGGCGACAATGATCGAACCCGTTCGCGCCAGTTTCAGCCCGCGTTCTAGATAGTTCTTGTGGTTGACCTTGTCGGCATCAATGAAAATGAAATCGAAGGTCCGGCCAGCTGCGATCTCATCGTCCAAGACCTGCATTGCCGGGCCGACACGCAAATCAATTCGGTCACCGAAGCCGGAACCGGTAATGTTGTCCTCGGCCACACCCGCTGTTCTTGTATCAATCTCTGTCGTGACCAACTGCCCATCTTCTGGCAGAGCGCGGGCCATGGCGACCGCCGAATAGCCGCCGAGGCAGCCAATCTCGAGCACCGTTCGCGCGCCGCTTATCCTGATCAAAAGCGCTAAAAACTCAGCTTGCAGCGGCGTAACAGCATGCGGCACTAATCCGGCGGCCTCGCTGGCTTGGGATATTTTCTCAAGAATAGGATCATCTTGGAGCAGGTTCTGCTCTAAATACTGGTCCATCGCGGCATGAATATCGAGCATACTGCAGGTTAACTTCCCTTAACGGTGTTCAGCCCTTGAGCCATTTTTTAAACACGCCTACGACTTACGTGGGAGAGTAGAGTTTCACAATAAAGGTCGCCATGATCGGAGCCCAGTCGCGTCATTTTGCGCTTGCATGTTTGATGCTGCCATTTAGCGCAATTGCGCAAGATGGTGGAGGGACGCAGCCGCCTTTTCCTCAAAATGTCGGGCAGCTCTATGAACAGAGCCAGCAGGACGTCACACTTCCGCTCGCCTCGAGTGGAGCGGCACTTGATGCCACCGCAGCAGCCGTATCTGTGCCACTGGAAAATCTGGTAACACCAATGCGATGCATGACCGCGTGGTCGTACCTTGCTGGGCGGGCAATCGAAACACCCGATCCGATGCGCAGCCTGCACCCAGATTTTACCGAAGCCACTGCAAGCGCTCACTGGCAGCACTGGCTGAATGTCGACTTGGTTGACAATCAAGGCGTGCTCAGTGCTGATTTCCACCAACGCAGGCTAGCCGCGGAACGAGCGTTCAGCATGTCGCTGGCGCAGCGGGAAGAGGCCTATGCCTTTCAAACGCTTGGGGCATGCTATGTTGAGCCTACGCGTCGAACGGTTGGTGATCCGACGAAGCTGCTACGGAATTTTATGATTGAACATCAGGGCTTGCCGGAGACCTATGCTGTTCCTGGCCTGCAGCGACAGTTACGCGCGTTTCCCGTCTCCGTGACCGACGAGATTGAGAGCGATGTGGGCTGCACCGAAGTTGATGAGGCGTCGCAATTGGACGCGGGCGGCCGAGCAAAGTTGCAATGCTTTGATCGCGGCGGGATCCTTGTCTCAAAAACGAAAGTGACACTTGAAACCGGCGAAGGCACGTGCCGCGTCACCGCAATTGTTCAGTGCGAGAACATTCCCTAGCCTGCCGAAGCTCGCTATGGCTCGTCGCTTATGACTGATTTGCCTGTCCCCGTTGGTGAGACGCCGCCCGATACGATGTATGCGAAACCCGCTGAATGGGTTGCAAGCGGCGCGGGTGCGCAGGGCAATCTGTTCCTCACCGGCCGGGCTGGCACCGGCAAAACCACCCTGCTTCGCAAGTTTATGGCGGAGGCTGGCGAAAGCGCAATCGTGCTCGCACCGACTGGCGTTGCAGCCATGAATGCGGGCGGTCAGACGCTGCATTCCTTTTTCAAGTTCCCGCCCCGTCTGATCGAACCCCAGGATGTGAAACGCCTTAGAACAGCACGCCTGATGAAGGCGGCAGAGACGATTATCATCGATGAAATCTCGATGGTTCGAGCCGACATGCTGGACGCCATTGATCGCAGCTTGAAGCTCAATCGGGGCTCGAAACGCCCATTTGGCGGGGTGCGCATGATCCTGTCGGGCGATCTTCATCAACTGCCGCCCGTCGTTCGCGGCGACGAAGATCCCATCCTGAAAGAGCGCTATGGCGGGCACTATTTCTTCAATGCCCCCGCGTTCAAGGAAGCTGAATTCGCTCTGCTCGCGCTAAAGCACGTCTTCCGCCAGGAAGATCCGCGCTTTCTCGCACTGCTCGGCGCGATGCGGCAAGGGCGCTTGACCCCAGCTGATCAAAGCGTGCTGCGCAGTGTCGTCGCCGACCGGGACGCGGTCGAGGCGAGCGAAACTCACATCGTACTGACCCCGAACAATGCCAACGCTTATCGAATTAATCAGGCGCGGCTCGAAGACTTGCCCGGCCCGGAAAAAATCTTCGAAGCGCGCGTGCAAGGCGACTTTGACGAGAAGACCTACCCTACCGAAGCCGACCTTGAGCTGAAAGAAGGCGCGCGGGTCATGCTGATTAAGAATGATCCTGAAGGTCGATGGGTAAACGGATCCCTCGCCACTATTGCAGGCTGGTCGGGGCGAAACGTTGTCGTTGAGCTTGGCGGCCTCGAATATGAGATCGAACCTGCGGCCTGGGAAAAGTATAAGTACTCGCTGGATCCCGAAACAAAGAAAGTTTCCCGCGAAGTGGTTGGGACGTTCAAACAAGTCCCTGTACGACTTGCTTATGCCGTGACCATCCACAAAGCGCAGGGGCTGACGCTTGATAAGGTCTATATCGATCTAGACCGGGGTATGTTTGCCCATGGTCAGGCCTATGTGGCCTTCTCAAGGGCGCGGAACCTCGAAGGCCTCGAAATCTCCCGGGCCTTACGCCCGAGAGATCTTGTTATGGATCGTAATGCGTTCGCATTTGGAAAACTTGATCCGATTGAAGACAATGATGCGTACCTGCTGGCGAAGTTTGCGCGAGAAGATGACGCGCTGATCTAGCCAACCAGCTAAGCGTGCTCTGGTTTTTGCCCAACTATGAAGAGCACCATACCACCACCAGGCTGCCAATAATGAACTGTCTTGAAGCCAATTGACTCAATGTCTGCTTGTAGCCGTTTTGCTGTAACCCGGCGCACACGGGGCCACTGGCCAAGCATATTCATGATCGGGAACATCGGCTCGAGGAGGCGCATGTACCACTTTTCACGAATACACACGGTGCTTGAGATGAAATACCCCCCAGGCTTCAATGCTTCATAGACCCGGCCCATTGCTGCCATGCGATTGTCGAGTAGGTGAAGAATATTGAGGCCGAGTGCGGCATCGTAAGAGCCAGGTCTGGCTTGGAAACTGTCCATATCAGAGACAAAGAAGTGAACATTGGTGACGCCCGCTGGGGCAGTCTTATTCCGGGCGATGCGGATCATTTCCGGCGACACGTCCATGGCGTCGATATGCTTCACATAAGGCGCATGAAGGATGGCCGTTGAGCCAGTGCCACAGCCAAACTCCAAGACGTTGGACTCTGGGGTAAAATACTCCCGGGTCAGGTCGAGCTTGATCTCATAAGCCTTCTGATTGGCGATGGGCTGCTTTGAATATTTCTCGGCTGTCTTGTCCCAAAATTTTGCTTTATCCGGCATCGCTGCCTCCTTCTGAAGTCCCGCGCGGCGCGGGATACATGTATGATCAAATTGCATGCCCGCTATCTATCTATTCAAAGATCAGATAGAAATTGCCGAAACTTCAAAGGGACCTATACGAAAACCAATGAACTGGCAGGCAATATCCTTCGATTGGAACCAAGTCCGCGCCTTTCTGGCGACGGCAGAAGAAGGCTCACTCTCAGCGGCCGCCCGGGCGCTCGGGCAAACTCAGCCGACGCTCAGCCGGCAAGTCGCCGCGCTGGAAGAAGAACTTGGCGTGACCCTGTTTGAACGGGCCGGCCGCGCAATGGCACTCACATCAGCCGGGGCAGACCTGCTCGAGCATGTGCGCATAATGGCCGATGCGGCCAACCGGATTTCGCTCTCAGCATCCGGTCAATCCCAAACCGTTGCAGGTAAAGTCGTGATTACTGCAACAGAAATCGTTGCGACGCGAAAACTGCCCTCCATCGTCAAGAAAATACACGCCGTCGCGCCAAATCTCGAAATAGACATCCTCCCTTCTAATGAGGTGCAGGACCTGACCCGCCGCGAAGCGGATATCTCGATCCGTAACGCCCGCCCCGAACAACCTGACCTGATCGCAAAACTGCTCTTGGAGACCAAAGCCCACCTCTATGCGTCGCGGGACTATATCGAAAGTATAAGCCCGATTGCGGATCTCAAAACATTAGAACAAGCCACCTTTATCGGACTCGACCGCACCGATGAGATGATTGAGGCGATGAAAGAATTCGGGCTTAACCTGAACCGCAACCAGTTCCAATTCAACTCGCCCAGTGGGCATGTACTGTACGAATTGGTCCGCCAAGGTCTCGGCGTCAGTATTCTAACCAAGGATATCGTATCCTACAGCCCAGAAATAGAACCGATCTTGCCAGAACAGTTTTTCATCCCAATCCCGGTTTGGCTTGTCACCCATCGCGAGCTTCACACCAGCAAACGGATCCGCGTGGTGTACGATATCCTTGCTGAAGAACTGCCAAAGTCAGGCAATATTTGACCTCGAGCAAGCAAGGTGCGAGCGTCGCCTCGGCCATCAATAATCAGGAGCCAGGAATGATCAGTCTCGCCCTAAAGTGGATGGCGCGCGCGATGTTCGCGCTGGCAGCGTTCTCGGCGCTCACCGCGATCTACATGTATTATACGCTAAACTTTGGCAGTTGCGCCGAAGGCGGCCCGACATGTAACACCAATGTCGCCACGCTTTATGCAGCTGGTCTGGGTATTGTCGGTTTCGCCGTCACCGGATACGCAGCACATGTGATCAGCAAAGGCTTTTCAGACCAACATGATGGCGATTAAGCCAGGCGCGAAATCTCTTCGCTGAGACGTTTGTCACCGTCTGTGGTGATCTTCTCCAGAACCTTCACACGGTCACGTAGGCGGAGCACTTCGCGCTCTAGGTCTTCCATACGCAATTTCGCTTCCTGATCCATTTCTGAGTTGGCACGCGTTTCAATCCAGGTCTTTACGACCCCCGCGCCGACCGCGATCAACACGATCAGCACAACCATGGTGAAGGGACTGTCGATATCCATAACTTGCTATCCTGACTTTATCGTTATTCGATATATAGCACGTTAGGCGTGTGACGCAAGGATTTATCTGCCGGTCGATCCAAATCCACCCGCGCCGCGATCCGTATCATCAAGCGTTTCAACTTCGTTCCAAACCAGACGTGTCACCGGCGCGAGCAGCATTTGCCCAATCCGCTCGCCCCGCGCGATCGTAAAGGCTTCTTGGCCATGATTGATCAGGATAACTTTCAACTCGCCGCGATAGTCGCTGTCGATCGTGCCAGGCGAGTTCAAGCAGGTAATGCCATGCTTTGCGGCAAGGCCGGAACGCGGTCGCATCTGAATCTCATAGCCTTGTGGAATAGCCACACTAAGCCCGGTCGGCACCATGGTCTTCTCACCCGGATTGAGGACAAGCGGCTCATCTTTGGCCACCGCCGCTCGGACATCCATGCCAGCTGCGCCAAGGGTTTCATAAGCGGGCAGATCTAGCCCCTCAAAATGCGGCAAGGGCCGCACAGCAACAGTAATCTCAGTCATAGAAACGCAAAGCGCCGGAGTCGGGGGGATGAGTCAAGCGCCAGGCGCCAGGCTTATTCAGCAGCAATCTTATCCGCTTCGTCGCCAAACTCTTCCGCAATGCGCGCCACTAAGCGCGTCGCCACATCTTGTTTAGTCATACGCGGCCAGCGCACTTCAATGCCTTCGCGGGTGACGAGCGCAACCTCGTTCATTTCGCCGCCCATAACATCGCCGCTGACATCGTTTGAGACAATCCAGTCACAGCGTTTGCGCTTCAGCTTTGCGATCGCCAGTGCATCGACATCATGCGTCTCAGCGGCAAACCCAATCACTAGGTCCGGGCGGTTTTTCTTCTTGCGCGACAGCGTGGCGAGGATGTCTGGGTTTTCCGACAATTCCAAGGTTGGATGCGGATCGCCATCTCCCTCTTTGAGTTTCATCTTTTTTGCGGCGGCACGGCTTGGACGCCAATCCGCAACGGCGGCCACCGAAATAAAGACGTCCGAAGGCAACGCGTCCTGGCAGGCGTCGAGCATCTCGCGAGCGGTTTCAACCGGCACGTAATCCACACCATCTGGCACTTGTAGAGCGACGGGCCCCGAGACCAACGTCACCCGCGCGCCGGCTTTGGCAAGCGCGCCTGCAATCGCATAGCCCTGCTTACCGCTGGAATGATTAGATAGAAAACGCACCGGATCGAGCGGCTCTCGCGTTGGACCAGCGGTGACCAAAGCGTGGCGTCCGGCGAGGGGTTTAGGATCGAGACCATAAAGAACTGGCCCATCGCTGAGCAAAGCTTCGATACGATTGGCAATTTCGAGCGGCTCTGGCAGGCGCCCTGGTCCAAATTCTCCGCACGCCATCGCGCCTTCATCTGGGTCCATAACGGTAACGCCATCGCTGCGAAGCGTCTCAACATTGCGCTGCGTTGCGGCGTGCTCCCACATGCGAACGTTCATCGCCGGCACCATCAGTACCGGCTTATCGGTTGCGAGCAGGGTCGTAGACGCCAAATCGTTCGCTAAGCCATTCGCGGCCTTGGCCATCAAATCCGCCGTCGCTGGGCAGACGACAACCAAATCCGCCGACCGCGACAGCTGGATATGGCCCATATCGGCCTCATCATCCAAGTCGAACAGTTCGGTAAAAACTTTCTCGCCTGACAGGGCCGACACAGAAAGCGGGGTGACGAATTCCTGACCGCCTTTTGTGACAATGCAACGGCTCGCAATACTGCGCCGCGCCAGCTCTCGGATCAGCTCGAGAGACTTATAGGCAGCAATCCCGCCACCAATGATCAGAAGAATACGCTTATCTGACATGCCACATACTTATGCCACTTCTGGGCCATGTGACACAAAACAAATGAAAAAACGACCACAC
>ERZ1740070.1605-NODE-1605-length-13922-cov-5.966034_pt1 | contig 13922 bp, 9 predicted proteins | sample MGYA00581734_ERZ1740070 | MGnify/ENA primary metagenome ERZ1740070 (study PRJEB43018, sample SAMN04849744) | marine metagenome | isolation source: floating plastic debris | place: Pacific Ocean | collected 2008-09-01 | study: EMG produced TPA metagenomics...
ACGGAGACCATTGATTAAATCCTCACACACAAACTGAGGTGGAATCAGGATTAATCCAAAATCAGCCACAATGTTTGCAATGATCAGTAACTGGAATTGTCTATTTTTCATAGCCTTAACGCCTGCCCCCACAGCTCATTTGATTTGGACTCATTAGCCCCTCTGACTTGGCAACAAAATCTACCTGACCATTGGTCGCGATTAGTACGTCTGTTGCCTCTACAAAGGAAGCTGTTTCAACAGGCGTTGCAATTGTTGCTAACCCTACCTCTGTCTCTAATGGACGCCAATCTTCCCAGACTGCAAAACTGTTTGAGATATCTGGCGAATTTGGTAAGCCGCTGCGTCCGCTTACCGTGAATGAATTATCTGCTGCCACCAAGCAGCTTGTTGAGACTTGGTCGCTCGAGTCAATCAGTTCGCTCGTTAGTGTGATGCGATCCTGGCGAGGTTCAAGCTCTGCTGTGTTGATTTGGACTAAACCATTCACTCCTGCTTGAGAACTAGCAGTAATATCGTTTTCGGGAGTCTGGAAATCACGAAACTGGAGCCCCAGGAGAGCCTGGGTAGTAATGGCAATATTGCCACCATCCCCTTGTACGGCATTTGACACAATATCGCTGTTGCCTAGCCCTAGGATTACTGGGGCCTCAATGATAATGTTGCCGCCAGTAGCCTCATTAGCGGCGTTAGTTGAAATCAGTGCCCCCCGTAGCATGAGCAGGAGACTATCGGCCATGAGAAAAATATTTCCTTGATTGCCAGCAGCCACTTCTGCTTGTAACCGTCCGCCGTCGGTTAAGCGAATTTGGTCTGCCATGATGGTTAGATCGCTAGCATCTCCCAGGTTAAGGCCACTGACGCTGATCCTCGCTTGATCGCTGACGCGTAGTTCCTGGGCTGTGATATTGATTTTGTTTGCCGAAGCCTCTGTCAGGCTTGAGGCAGCGATTAGGCTGATATTCTCTCCAGTATCAGAAACTCCACTTACTTCAATTTCATTAGCTTGAAGTAAGATATCTCCCGCATCCCCAGTACCGAATGCCGCAGTAACGATCTGGGCTCCAGCCCTAACCCGCAGCAAGTTCTCAACCTTTAAGTCAATAGTTCCGCCAATGCCGCTAGCCTCAGGTTGTGTGTCGGCTAAGATGCTGGAGACAAAATCACCCGATGGTGATGCCCCTGCCAGGTCTATTTCGTTTGCTTGAATGGTAATATCTCCTCCATTTCCCTGCCCAAATGTGCCACTTGCAATGAGACCACCCTCTAAAACCGTCAGCGTGTCAGCTTGTATGTCAATTGCACCAGCATCGCCTTCTGCTGATGTGTCCGCAAAAATGCCAGAGGAAAAATCCCCTGATGGGGTGACCCCTATCAGGTCTATTTGATTTGCTTGAATGGTAGTAGGGCCGCCATTTCCCGGCCCAAAGGTTGTATTACTGATTTGAGTTCCCCCAGTGAGACGAAGAGTCTCGACATCGATGAATAACTCTCCACCTCGACCGATTCCATTGGATAAAACTTGAGCATATAAACCGGTACCATACTCTGCAAAAGAATTGTTATTGTTTTCTACTGTATTGGCAATGATCGTCAAGTTTCCACCGTTACCAGCACCCGAAATACTATTGGAAACAAAGGCCCCGTCGGCTATTTCTAATATCGCTGTTTCAATTAATAGATTACCAACGTTTCCGGTGCTGTCCAATTCTCCTTGATTGAAAAAAGCACTCGGAAAATCTCCGGTTTGACTGCCACGAATTTCGACCGATTCAGAGGCTCGGACGTGAACGTCCAAGCCTTGCTCTGCTCCCAATACATTACTGATAATGGCTGACGCCTCAAGAATAGCAAGGTTACCTGCTTGAAAATGAAGGTTACCACTGCCCTCTCCGCTCACATCAACTGATGCGGCTTGGGTAAACGTGAGATTGCCAAAACTATCGATAGTTGAATAGTCTACTGTAAATCCATTAGTTGCAGGAATTAGAGAAACCGTACCAGTCTGGGCCACACTGCCCAGTTCTATACGACCCTGATTAGCTGTCAGGTTGCCGCCTTCAACTAAAATATCTCTACCGATTAGAGCCAAAGTCTCACCAGAGTCGACTTGTAGTCCTATCGGGCGATTATCTCGAATCGGTGCGACCGTACTAAAGTCGAGTACCAGGTTATGGCCAGCCCCTGCCACTGTAATCGGTCCAGAATTAGGACCCAAGCCTAGCCCTACTGGAGTCGATATTGTTAATAGAGGGACCGGAGAAGCCTCGGTGGCACGAAATTCAATAGCATCGCTAAAGAGAACGCTCTCAGCGGTGCTAGCCACAAGGGACCCACCGATATTTAACGATGCATTTTCGCCAAAGAAGATGCCATTGGGATTGAGTAAAAAGACATTCGCTATGCCATTGACCTGGATTAGACCATCTATATTAGATACTTCAAAGCTAGTAACGCGGCTAAAGATATTTTCAATATCAGTAGCATTGTTAAAAATTGCAGACCCGTTGGTCGGAATAGAAAATTCTGAAAAGCTATGGAAGAGGTTATTGCCAGTGCGATCGCCAGCCTCAATCACAAAGTTTTGGCCATCAGAGGAGGTGACAGTCGTAGAGAGAGTGCCATCTGATGTGATTTGAGCCTGGGTACTCGATGCAGAAGCTCCAAAAATCGCAATAAGCAGACAAACGACACTAAGTAGCTGCCTCTTTAAAACGTATTGTGGCCTTAAGACATCACAAAACATAGACATCGCTGATTTAGGGAATGGGTCTATTTATAGCCACTGCTTTTGACAATCTCTTATCGCTAAAATCAGCTTAAAGGCCAGCGGTATGATTTAGACCCCTCTAAAGAATAGCTTAGTCAAATTTGTGAGGTAAGCTTTGCCCGAGAAAAACTTCTAACCATATTTTCAACGTACGGCGCAGCCAGTTCCTTTTGAGCAGGTTCTAATCGGCTAAGGATCTCACCCGCTAGCAGCAAAGTGCCTTCTACTGTCATGTCCCAGGGGATATTTAGGGTACCGAAAACGATAAGACAAATAGCAATGAGTTCTTGTTCGATAAAAGCTGTGTTTTCTTCAAGCAAGCATAACCAAAGATATATTTGAAACATATCAAAATCACGTATCGATGAATGCCTGACAACTGCATTATTGAAATCACCTCTACGGCTGCTATATTTCGGAAACAGCTCAGACCAGCCCTTGTAAACCGCTGTTGAAATATCTGTTACCAGCGACAGCATATTTTCTACAAGTTTAAAAGTTGGGGAAGCTGGGTGATGGCTGGCTGCGGCGGCACAAACACGTTGCCATGGTAAAGCCACCTGCTCTTCGAGAAATCTAAAGTAGCAGCTGATAAAAACTTGCTCTTCGGGTGCTAGCTGTTCGAGTAGTAGGGTGTTGCTTAAGCCGATTTGGGTTGTCATAAAGCCGACAGACTGCCAGCTTTTAGCGGCCCTGTGCCGCTCTTTCAGCTCCAATAAAAGAGGGGCTAAATTTATAACAAGTTTGTCTATCTTGGGTATACCCCAAGTTTCTAGGGACACAGCCTCCAAAGGTTGCTCTGGTGTAGCTCGAGATGAAAGTATGACTACTGTTGAATCTTGATAATTTTCTATTAGTTTTAGATAGATCTGACTAGTGAATTTAGCTAGATTAGCGCTCTCTTTAAAGGATGAAGCATCCTGATAACAATAGAGTTCCCTTGCTCTTACTGCCGCAAGGTTACATTGGGTTTGAATCAGGTGTTTGCCTAATTTATCGGCTGTGGCTATACGTCCCTGTTGTGAAGCTGCAGTATGTAGCTTGTTGCGAATAGTATCATCGCTGCCTGCCGCTAGCGTAGATAAGTTGGGGAAATAACGAGCAGCCCAGGTTTGTGTAAGTCGCTCAGAAGCTGTAGCGTGAGATGATTTATGATTCATCAGCATATTAACGTATCAAATTAAAATATTTTTTGGTATTGCTGAGCCTAAGATGATGTTGACTATCAGGGGCTAGCGGCAGCTCGGCTTGTTTTCTAAGTCCGCGATCGCATCTTTTTTCCAACTATCTCTCTATATTTTTGTCTATACTTTAACCAGGCCAGAGCATTGGCTGTAAATGGCACTGCCCAAGAGTATAGCAAGCTTGGTTAAGAGAATAATAATAAAGACATGAGATTATTCTTATCTAAGAATATCTCATTAAAATTATTTAATATATGGGAGTAAGACAGTAGCCAGGTCTGAAACTCTGTTCTTATTTATTTTTATAACTTAAATCTAGAAAGCGCTGCCTGATGTGCTCTCAAGAAAGCAAGGCCGATTTAAGGTGATTTCGAAGATAGCTCCCTGTGGTTGATTACTTTTAACACAGATTTCGCCTTGATGGGCGTTGACAATCATTTTGCATAGCGCCAGACCTAACCCAATTTGAGGAACATCAGGTATCAGGCTACCTATCTCGTACTTTTCAAAAATCTTTTGCTGCAGCTCATCAGGGACACCGGGACCGAAATCAATCACCTGTATTTTGAGCGCACCTAATTGAGTCATATCCACATCTATAATAATATCGCTGTTGTCTGGAGAAAACTTAATAGCATTAGATAAAAGATTATCTAATGCGCGATACATTAATGTTTCGTCCATTAGTACGCTGTCAGCTAAGGACCTTGAAAATTGACTGGTGAGTGACTGCTTTTTTTGCGCTGCGATCGCATCAAAATTCTCAAGCAAAGACCCTACAAGCTGACGAATATTCACCTCTGTTTGATTGAGTCGAATCTTACCAGATTCCAGCAGCGCAATTTTTAGTAAATCATCGATTAAAAGCTGTACTCCCTGAGCCGACTTATAAATTCTCTCCAGTCTTTCCTGAATAATTGAATCTACATCCATTTCAAGAAACTCTACGCCTAGAAGTACATCCGTCAGACGATTGCGCAGGTCGTGTACAAGCATATGCACCATGTCTTCTCGAAACTTAAGCAAGGTCTGTAGATCGTCGTGCTGGTGCTTGATCCGCAGCATTGAGCTTACCCTAGCCTGCAGTTCTAGACCATTAAGTGGTTTACTAATAAAATCGTCAGCCCCCGCATGAAGACAGTGGGCAAGGTCTTCTTTCCTCGTCAGCGCTGTTACCATCGTAATGGGAATAGACTGCCACCTAGGAATTGCCCGAATCTGCTTACATAGCTCAATTCCGTTAATGCCCGGCATCATCACATCTAAAAGAATCAGATCTGGCTGAATAACATCTAAAGAAGCAATGACCTTCTGCCCATCATCGATATAGTGAAGCTGATACCCCTGATTGCTAAGCAAAACTGATATCACATCAAAATTGTCAGACTGGTCATCAACAATAAGAATAATAGGAGTGTTCATAGGATAGCCTCCTAAATAATGGTGCTACTGAGTCTTATAATTCTATCCGTAATTTATTGGCTAGTAGAGAATTACCCACAGAAGTTTATCCATTAAACCAGCAACGGCAAAAGTTCTTATAAAAGCTGCTGTATAGTATCAGTTAGTTGTTTCATCTCAAATGGTTTGGTGAGGGAGCGATGATTTTCTAGGGAGTAATATTGACTTAGGACTTGTTCCATCTCTGGGGCTACTAAGGACACAATAGGGACATTGATCAAGCCTGATTCATAACGAATCTGTTGAATCACATCTAAGATATCTGTTTCGTGTAGATGACTATCGAGCACGATCAGCTCAGGTAAGGTACTCTGAGCTAGATCGATAATCTCCTGAGCGCTTGCTACTATTTGTACGCAATATCCTTTAGCCCTCAGATAGCTCATCATCGTGATACTGTTGGCGTCTTTATCATCAACTAACAAAATCAAAAAAGCTCCCATGGAGGCAGACTGATTGCCTTCAAAGTTTGATCGTATCTGCAGAGACATAGTCGGAGAAAAGGGAGCAGCCAAAGTACAGGGTAGATCGATGGTAAAACAACTGCCATGACCCAGATTGCTCGTGACTCCCACCGTCCCACCATGGAGATCAACAATGCGTTTTACCAGGGCTAGCCCTAACCCTGTACCAGAATATTTACGATTTAAGTCACTATCAATTTGGATGAACGGTTCAAACAATTTGCTGATATTTTCAGGGGCGATACCAATACCCGTATCGCCAATAGCAATTCGTACAAATGTTGTGGCATCCTCTCTATTTGTTGAAGCAGTCAGATCGGCTTGATTGTCTGCCTTTGAAGAAGTCTCTACCTGTAGTGATTCTCTTGACTCATGCTGTTTCTTTTCTTTATCGGCAGTGGACATACTTGTAGATGAATACGTTTGAAGACTTACCTCTAAACGTATGTGTCCTCCCCTGGGGGTAAATTTTACGGCATTACTCAGTAAATTAATTAACACCTGGCGTATGCGTCGCCTATCCGCCGGTACATTAGGTAAATGGGTCGGTAAGTTAGTCTCAACTTGAATAGATTTTTGCTCAGTCTGTTGCATAATAAAAGCAAGACTTTCTCGACAAATAGGATCTACCGCAGTTGAAGTAATATCTAGCTCCATCTGACCGGACTCAATTTTGGCAACATCCAAAATGTCATTAATCAGTTCCAGCAGATGGTTACCACTACGCTGGATCATTTGTAATGGTTTAATCTGTTGTTGATGAATTTCTCCAAATATGTGCGCTTGTAAACTCTCCGCCATACCTAAAATAGCGTTGAGGGGTGTGCGCAGTTCGTGACTCATATTGGCTAAGAACTCATCTTTGAGCTGGGTGGCGCGCAAAAGTTCTTCATTGGTCAGCCGCAGCTGCATTTCTGCTTGTTTGCGCTTAGTAATATCTCGCACAATTTTTGAGGCACCTACAATTTTTCCTTTGTCATTCCTTAATGGAGAAATAGTCGCTGAAACCTCTATAGGCACACCGCTCTTATGAAGATTGATGGTTTCAAACTGTCGTATCCGTTCTCCTTTCCGGAGCCGCTCAATAATTTGAGGTTCTAGGTCAATACGCTCTGGAGAGAAGAGAATCGAAATTGACTGCCCGACAGCTTCGGCTTCTGTATATCCAAACAGTGCTACAGCAGCAGGATTCCAGCTAGTAATCGTACCGTCTAAGCGTTTCGTGATAATAGCATCATCGGTTGACTCAACGACATCAACCAACAGACGAGCACTTTGCTGACTCTGTTTGTATTGAGTAATGTCTTGGATTAGAGAGAGCGCGGTAAACTGTCCGTCTGCATCAGATAAGATAGAGGTTGAAATATGGATCGTGCGCTGTTGACCATCTTTGCACTGAATTTCAGCTTCTCTAGTAGACAGTGTATCTTTTCCTGTTTTTAACTTTCTTGTATAGCGTTCAGCATATGTTCGCAGATCTTGACCATTGGGAACTAAGCCTGGAATCACCCCTAAATGATTGATTTCGTCGAGGGAATAGCCAGTAATCAAATTCATTTTCCGATTCCAAACCGTGTGATAAATAAACGGAAACTCGTCTATTGGATGACACACACACAGCCCTTCAGCCATGTTTTCAAGGATTTGTTGACGGAATGCATTTTCTCTTTGGAGTTTTATGTCAGCCAGCTTACGCTTAGTAATGTCTCGTACAAAGGCTAATGCATAGGTATCCCCGTCAAATTCTAGATGGTTGGCAGTCAATTCAACAGGAGTTAGCCCTCCTCTTTTAGACTGAACCTGGGATTCAATGGTCATGGAGGGCTGTTGCTGAATCGTTTGCCAGATCTGGCTCCAATCTTCAAGCGAAATGGTGGGATAAATATCCGTGACAGAAAGCGTTAGCAGCTGCTCTTGCAGATAGCCTAGCCTGCTGCAGGCGATGTCATTAACGTAATGAAAACGACCATCAGGACGAATCATAAACACACAGTCGGCGGCCAGATCCATAGCTGACTGTGTGATCAGTAGGGCCTTAGTTCGTTCTGCAACTTTGGCTTCTAATCTTTGATTGAGCTGTTGGAGCTGCTGCTGGGCCTTGGTGCGTTCGGCCTCTAGTCGTTTGCGATCGCTAATATCTTGAACAATAGCCAGACAGTGGGTATCTGGCTCTTTTGGAAAATGAATAAGACATACGGCTGTCTCTGCCCAAAAAACCGTTCCATCCTTGCAGAGATATCGTTTCTCTATCCTAAAGCTCTCTATCTGACCTAAAAAAAGCTGATGTATTTTCTGAACAGACTGGGCCGCATCGTCAGGATGACTAATGTCATGGATCGTCATCTCCAATAATTCAGCCTGACTGTAGCCCGTCATCTTACAGAAATAGGGATTCACTGATGTTAACCGCCCCGTTTTCATGTCGGATTCGACAAACCCTACAACCGCTTGCTCAAAAGCAGCTTTGGTTCGTGCTTCGCTCCGTACGCTCGCTCTAATCTCAGTTGAAAAACCCTTACAATAGCTAGGATATCCTGGACAAATACCATCTGCAGCATTGTCAAATAGCTCTCTGTACTTGTCCTCCGTTTTTTGTAAATTTGATACATCTTGCTTATGCTTTGAGCGCTCTCTAGCATTCTGAAGCTCATTCAGTAGAATTTCGGGTAAACGTGCCAGGTCATCTCTTAGCAAATAATCATGGGCACCTGCTTTGATCATCTCTACAGCTAGGCGTTCACCCACAGTGTCTGAAATCACCAAAAACGGAATATCGAGCTGACTTTGATGAACAACAGATAGACCAGCCAAAGCATCAAAGCCCGGTAAATTGTACTCTGTGATGATCGCATCCCAGCAGTTATCAGCCAGGGCAGTACGCAGTGCTTCAGCCGTTTTTAACCATTGCCAAACAGGAGCAAGCCCGCCATTATTTAAAGCTTGTAACCATGGCAGCAGGCTACTTTCTGACGCTACGATAAATAGAACATTTATGCGTTCACGCATGGTCACAACGCTCCAGGCCGTTTAATACTGTTCTATTGGATATAAAATAATAATATTATTGATTTTTATGAATCACTCATTAAATAGGCATGCGATATCCTATGCCCCGGACGGTTTCAATCAGATTGCTGCCTAGCTTTTTACGCAGATAGCCTACATACACATCTACAATATTCGAGCCAGGAGCATAGTCGTATCCCCATACCCGATCCAGTAGCTGTTCACGAGTGATCACCTGTCCAGGAGAGCTCATAAAAGTTTCTGTCATTGCAAATTCACGGGTTGACAGCTCAACGGTTCGATCCCCAACCTGTACAGTACGCGTACGCAGATTAAGTACAACCCCCTGATGACTTAATATCCACTCATGCTCAGGATTGACGGGCATCGCCGTCCGTAACCTCACACGGATACGAGCTAATAGTTCCTCAAAGCGAAATGGTTTAGTAATATAGTCATCTGCCCCTAGATCAAATCCGGTCAGTTTGTCGGTCATCGTATTACGAGCGGTCAAAATCACGATTGGCAGCTGACAGCCTTGACCTCGTAATTCTTGAAGTACCGACAGGCCTTCCTTGCCAGGCAGTCCCAAATCGAGAATGAGCAGATCGAAGCTACCCCCTAAGGCATCGGTAAGGGCTTCAGGACCTGTCGTTGCAAGCTTAGTTGCAAATCCATTTTTTTGAAGTCCCTGCTCCACAAAAAAAGCGATGCGAGCTTCATCTTCAGCAATTAAAATCCGTCTCATTAGCAATTTTCTCAACAAGCAGGCTTTATTAGCAGCTGATATATGGCTAGTTTTAGCTAAAAAGTCCATTTTTCATTAAAACTGTCCTTTTTAGGTTAGCAACTCTCCAAGAGTAACTGGTACACCCCCATAGCAAATTAAGCCATCACCCTTACTAATTTAGAGACGAACCAGGCTGTAGACTACGTGACTAATCAGCATCTAGCAGATAGAATCATACCGAGAATTGACAACGCCAAATATAAGAAATTTCTCATAGAAATAAAGCCTATGAGCACAGTCTAATGTCGTACTCATATAGATTTTAATAACATCAGATATAAGAGTAATAGCAGCCTTTTTAGGTGACCTCAACTAGCTCTCAGCTCCCGACACTCCTGTTCCCCATTCTAAAGAAACTAGATTCCAAACCTATATTCTTCGAACAGGAAATTCCTCAGACGCTAAATAGTTTGTTCATATCAGTATCTGCCTTACGTCAGGTATATTTTCAGTTGTGTTCTAACAAGTATTTACCATGTATCCTCTTATTGGACTTGTCCTAGAAACCTTTCCAAAATCATCAGAGGCATTTATTCTTGATGAAATTTTAGAGCTAGAAAGACAAGGGCTTGACCTACATATCTTCTCCTTAAGACAGCCATTAGAGCAGGATACTCTCGTCGCTCATCAAGTCAAAGCTCCAATTACTTATGTGCCATCACTATTGCCTAAATTTGATCGAGAGCAAGAAAAGCAGTTAATAAATGCTCAGGTCGAATTGTTTGAGCAAGACAGCGCGGTCTATTTGAAGACTCTAAAGCTTTATCTAAACCGTCATGAAGATCAAAAGTTTAATGAGTTTTTGCAGGGGGGATATTTGGCTTGGAAACTTCAGAGTTTAGGTATTACTCACCTTCATGCTCACTTTGCTGGTTTACCAGCTGCTACAGCAGAAATTGCGCAAGCATTCTCAGGGGCGTCCTACAGTATGACGGTCCATACCCAAGATATTCAGCTTAACGATCAGACCGCTCTTGACCGTCGGATTACAAAGGCCGAATTTGTTGTTACCGACAGTGAACACAGCCGTAAGCATCTAAAACAAGTATCTACATCTGATACGCCTATCCATATGGCATATCATGGCGTAGATATTGACTGCTTTCGTCCCTGTCCTAGAACACAGCAGTTAGACGTTCCTTTAATTCTGAGCACTGGTCATTTATGTGAGAGTTCAGGATTTTCCTATCTGCTTGAAGCTTGCTATTTACTTCAAAAAAAAGGGATTGCTTTTAACTGTAAGATCATCGGCGATGGCCCCTCTAAAGAGTCTCTTCAACAGCAGATACACGATTTTGAGCTGGGCGAGCATGTTGTCTTAATGGGTAATCTTTCGCAGAAACAGCTGATTGACTATTATCAGCAGGCTACTTTATTTGTGCTGCCTTATTTAGTAAATGATAATGGCGAGCGGGACGGTATTCCTAATGCGTTACTAGAAGCCATGGCTATGGAGCTACCGGTTGTGACAACTGATATTTTAGGCATTTCTGAATTAATGCAGCCTCAGTACAACGGCATGCTGGTAGCTGAAAAAGATTCCCTAGCGCTGGCTGAAGCATTAGAAACCTTATTCATGCAACCAGAGCTAGGTAGAACTCTTGGCAAAAATAGCCGGGTAATTGTTTCAGATAAGTTTGGCCTTATCAGTAATATGAGTCTGATCAAAGATAGTCTCTTGAGAGCGACAGAACAGCCTATGAGGTTGGATTCTTATGTATCGAAACGAGTCCGAATAACAGCGTCTTAACGCGGTAGTTCTAGAAAAGACTGTAACGCTGTCCGAACCGCTGGTGGCTGATACTGTCAAGAGCACACAGTAAAGCGTCCTCCTACACTTGTACGTAGGAGGACGCTTATGGTTTCTTATATTTTTGAGCGATCCGATGACAGTTCAGATAGGTTGCATGTCTAATTTAGCAACGGCATTTTTTCAAACTAGGATGCTTTATCCTGAATACTTGGATAGCGCTCGGCAAAGTAGCTACCAAGAAATGTGCTAACAAAGGTTAGTACAATCGGGCCAAGAATAGTACCTAGAATACCGTGAACGCTAAAGCCGGGTACAAACGCAGATGCTGCCCAGAAGCAGATGCCATTTACCACAAATGAGAACAGGCCAAATGTGATAAACGTCAGAGGCAGCGATAGCAGGCTGATGACTGGACGAATAAATGTATTAACAACGGCGATGGATAGGGCTGCAATCAGGGCCGCTGGAAATGTAGCGAGATCGACACCGGGGACAACTAGATCAACAACCAGGAGACTTAAAGCCGTCACTAAACCTGAGACTAAAGAAGTAAGCATGTTTTTTATCCTATTCCTCAATTACGTATCTTTTACGAAAATAGTGCCAGATTTATGGTGAAACTACCTCTCTATTTTGATAGATTTTAGGCTAATGCTGATTTGGAGATGCATCAGTCAGTTGGAGATAGCATGCAGCAGCGTATTGCAGCTGATTAGCACCGGTTATCTATCATTGTGCTGACCGCAAAATCATTCTATAGAAAGATGCTGTTTTGACTAAAAACCGAGATGGTTAGGGCACACGTTAATACTGCTATAAAATAATGAAACTTCTGCGATTTACCCTTGGTATCTTTCTTCCCCCCGTTGGTGTCTTTCTGAGCTACGGCATCAGTACAGCCTTGATTATTAATATTTTGCTCACCCTGTTGGGTATTGTTCCAGGAAGCATCCATGCTGTTTGGGCTATTGCTAAACATTACGAAAAAGCAGGCAGCGAAGCGTACTAAACGTTTTTAAAATTCTTGCAGCATTCCTACAAGCGTTTGCCAACAGGCAGACGCTTTATTGTTTGAGAGGGCTGTAGCAGTTTCTAAGGGATAAGAATTTGATAAAGTTTACCCCTAGAGAAATACTCCATGGAACGTCTGTACATCTGGGGTATCGCTTAATTGATTTTGTTTTCTAAGCGGCCATAAAGGAGCTGTTGCGACAATAGTTTAGTACGGCCAAGGTCCGCTGTTCGTCATGGCTTAGATGGGGTCGAGTGTCTGGTGACCAGTTGAGAGCACAGTCTGCTAGCAGCCCCGACTCGTAAGCATCAATTATGGCCGGATGAATATAGTACTTACGACAGGTTGCTGACCGATTGCCCAACTGGCGAGCGGCTGCTTTGATCGCACCAGTAACAGCATTTTCAGATGTTGTTGATGCGAGTGCTTTACAGGCAACTACTGTTCCGCCCCAGGTACGAAAATCTTTAGCCGTGAACGATTCCCCCATGGCAGATTGAAGGTATTCGTTAACATCTCCAGAGTCAATGGTTTGGCGACTACCGTCATCGTCAATGTACTTAAACAAGATGTAGCCCGGTATCTCTTGACAGCGGCTAACAACATTTGCTAGACGACGGTTATGCAGGTCAATTTCTTGATCAACGCCGCTCTTACCTCGAAATTCGAATGTGAGATGGTTGGCTGTGACATCAACATGGCGCTTACGCAGAGTCGTCAGCCCATAGGAGCCGTTCGCCTGGCTGTAGTGGGAGTTACCAATGCGCACCAGCGTGTGATCCAGCAGCTGTACGATAGCGGCGGTCACCGTGTTTCGGTCTAGGGTTAATGGTTTGATGGCAAGCTGCTGCTGTGTGGTTTTTCTGAGGGCTGGCAGCTTTTGGGCAAAGGGAATCAAGCGATCAAACTTAAGCTGGTTACGAAGATTGATCCAATCTGGGTGATAGCGATATTGTTTGCGACCCCGCGCGTCTCGGCCAGTGGCCTGTAGATGACCGTTGGGGTCTGGACAAATCCAAACGTCTTCCCAGTTGGGAGGAATTGCGAGTGATTCAAGCCAGCTGCGCTGCGTACCCGGCTGAACTCTGTTTCCGTCTGAGTCAATATAGGTAAATCCTCGTCCCCAGCGATGGCGCTGAATACCTGGTTCTTCATCGCTGACGTAGCGCAACCCAGCCATCTGTGCTGACCTGGCGGCATCTTGATAAAGGGCGGTAGAGTGCAGCGGCATGCGATCGCAAAAAAACTATCTCTTAATCTATCCCTGATATTTGACTAAAAGGGTCCATCTAAAGGCTTAACTGCGTTAAAATCGGGCGTTGCTGAACCTCGGGATGGCTTTATTTGAAAAATGCTGACACGTGGCATTTCTAACAGATCGGTGCATCCCTTAAATCAGCAACGACTAAAATCGCTGCGCTATCCGCTCGAGAGTGATCTGAATTTTGTGTAAGCGGTCTAAGATCCAATTAATGAAGGAGA
>ERZ1740070.1606-NODE-1606-length-13912-cov-4.387025_pt1 | contig 13912 bp, 12 predicted proteins | sample MGYA00581734_ERZ1740070 | MGnify/ENA primary metagenome ERZ1740070 (study PRJEB43018, sample SAMN04849744) | marine metagenome | isolation source: floating plastic debris | place: Pacific Ocean | collected 2008-09-01 | study: EMG produced TPA metagenomics...
TGCGGCCGATCCCTCGGCTTGGGTCATGTCGCTGGCGTTCCTCAAGGCCTCGGCGGGCGTGCAGGCCGAGCACACCCGCCACCGCGAGCGGTGCGCGATCCTGGGCGCCGACACGATCTGCGTGGTCGATGGTCGCGTCGTGGGTCAGCCCGCCGATCGGGCCGAGGCGGCCCGGATCCTGCGCTCGATGCTCGGGCGTGAGCACGAGGTGCTGACCGGTGTGGCGCTGCTCTGCCCCAGAACGCTCGAGCGCGACCTGTTCTGCGATCGCAGCTCGGTGCGGATGGGCGAGCTGAGCGAGCGTGACCTCGGCGCGTACCTCGACTCGGGCGAATGGGGCGGGAAGGCGGGCGGGTACAACCTCGCCGACAGGATCGACGCGGGCTGGCCCATCGAGTTCGACGGCGAGGCGAGCTCGATCATGGGCCTGCCCATGGGCCTGCTCACCCAGCGGCTCGCGGCGTTCGCCAGGCGCGTCGCGGCCGCCTGAGCGGGCGGGCCCGCGATCGCGGCAATCGGGGCCGAGCGGGGCGTGGCGGTTCCTACACTCGCGTCCCATGATCGACCTCAAAGCCCTGCGAGAAAACCCCGACCACTACCGCGACGGCGCGCGCAAGAAGGGTGTCGATGTCGACATCGACCGCGTGCTCGAGCTGGACAGCCGGCGGCGCGCCGCCCAGACCGAGCAGGAGTCGCTGCGGGCCGAGCAGAAAAGGCTCGCCAAGGACACCGGCCCCAGGATCGGGCAGCTCAGCGGGAAGCTCAAGGGCGCCAGCGACGAGGGCGAACGCGCGGCATTGCAAGCAGAGATCGAGCAGATCAAGGCCGCGCCCGCAGCGCTGAAGGAACAAATCCAGGCCCTCGACGCCGAGCTGGAGACGCTTGCGCCCGAGCTGACCGCCCTGCTGCTCTCGATCCCCCAGCCGCCGGACGATGACGTGCCCGTTGGCAGAACCTCCGACGACAACGTGGAACAGGCACGCTGGGCGCCGGACGGGTGGGACTGGGACAAGACCTACGAGCAGAACCGCGGCTTTGCGCCCGCGACGCACACCGAGCTGATCGAATCGCTCGGGCTGGTCGACTTTCAGCGCGGGGTCAAGCTGGCCGGCTCGCGCAGCTATGTGCTCACCGGGCTCGGGCAACGCCTGCACCAGGCGGTGCTGCGGTATGCGCACGACATGATGGCCCAGGAGTTCGGCTTCACGCCCATGAGCGTGCCCGTGCTCGTGCGCGAAGAGGCGATGACCGGCACGGGCTTCTTCCCAAGCGGGCGCGACCAGGCCTACCTCATCCAAGAAACCAGCCGCGGCGGCGGGCAAGACCTCTACCTCACCGGCACCGGCGAGGTCGGGCTCATGGGCCTGCACCAGGACGAGATCCTCGACGAGGCGGACCTGCCCCGGAGGTACGTCACCGTCAGCACCTGCTTCCGGCGCGAAGCCGGCGCGGCGGGCAAAGACACGGCCGGGCTCTACCGCATCCACCAGTTCGACAAGGTCGAGCAGGTGGTGATCGACGTTGCCGACGAGGCCAAGAGCCGCGAGCACCACCGGGCGATGCTCGGCTTTGTGCGCACGCTGCTCGAGCGTCTGGGCCTGCCCTACCGCCTGATCCAGTGCTGCACGGGCGACCTCGGCGTCAAGAACGCCGACATGATCGACGTCGAGTGCTGGATGCCCGGGCGGGGCGAAGACGGGACGGACGGACGCCCGGTGGGCGACTTCGGCGAGACGCACTCGGCGAGCCGGCTGTACGACTTCCAGTGCCGACGCCTCAACATGCGGTACCGCGCCGGCGGCGCCGGGGGCAAGGGGGCGACGGCCTTCTGCCACAGCCTCAACAACACCGTCGCCGCGAGTCCGCGCATCCTCATCCCGATCCTCGAGATGCACCAGAACGCCGACGGGACGGTCACGATCCCCGAGGTGCTCCGCCCGCACATGGGGGGCATCCAGACCATCGGGTGAGCGGTATCCTGCGCCCGGTGAGCGCCCACCTCCCCCGCGGGGCGCGGGCGAGGAGATGGGAGCGAGGCATGGCGGCGGCAAGGTGGGCGGGTTGGCGCTGGGTGCGTCTGGTCTCAATGCTCGGCTTTCTGGTGGTGGGTGCAACGGCAGCGGTGGGCGCACCGCCGCGGGTCGTCAGCGCGTCGCCCGACAACGGCGACATCGACGTCGACCCGTCAACGGGCCAACTGGTCATTGTCTTCGACCAGCCGATGAACCGAAGCGGCTTCAGCGTCGTCGGCGGGGGCGAGAGCTTCCCCGAGATCACCGGACAGGGGCGCTGGCGGAATGCACGGACGTTTGTGCTCCCGATCCGGCTGAAGCCGGACCACGGCTACGTGCTGAGCATTAACAACCAGCAGTTCACCAACTTCCGGTCGGTCCGGGACGAGGCGGCGGTGCCGTACCCGATCCGGTTCCGCACGGGGAGCGCGGCCGCCGAGCGGGCGGAAGCCGGCGGCGGGCACGCCGAGGCGGTCGACCTGCTGCTGGAGGCGCTCACCAAACACTACAGCCACCGCGACAAGACCGCGACGGACTGGGCGGCGGAGATCGAGGGCGCACGGGCGACGCTGGAAGCCTCCGCGTCGCCCCGCCAGTTCGCCCAGCGGGTCGCGACGCTGCTGAGCAAAGCGCAGGACAAGCACATCTGGGTCGACATCGACGGGCAGCGCCTGCCGACGTTCTCCGCGCCGGCCGTGCCGAACGTCGACCCGCGGACGCTGCCCGTGCGCGTGCCCAACTGGAAGCAGCACAGCCGGGCCGTCTCGTCGGGGCGGTTCGAGGACGGCGTGGGGTACGTGTGGATCGAGACCTGGGACCGCGCTCGCGAGGGCGAGGTGATGACGGCCCACGAGGCGATCGACTCGATGCTCGACGCGCCGGCGATCATCATCGATGTTCGCGGGAACGGGGGCGGGGACGAACTGCTCGCGCAGTCCGTCGCGTCGCGATTCGTGCCTCAGCGCACCATCTATGCCCGCCACGACTGGGTGGATGCGGGCAGCCCGACCGGGTTCACCGAGCCGGTCGATCGGGTGATCGCACCGAGCGAGACGCACGAGCGGTACGGCGGGCGGGTGATCGTGCTCACCGGGGCGGTCGTGATGAGCAGCGGCGAGGCGTTTGTGCTCATGATGCGTGACGCGGCGGGCGCGACGACCGTCGGCGGACACACGCAGGGCAGCAGCGGCAACCCCGGGCCCAACGACCTCGGGAATGGTGTGGTGGTGTACCTTCCGCGCTGGCGGGCGATGACCGTCGAGGGGCAGCGGTTTGAGGGCGCGGGACTGGCGCCCGACGTACCGGTCGAGGTGACGGCGGTGGAGCTTGCGGGCCGCGACCCGGTGCTCGAGGCCGGGCTTCGCGAGGCGCGGGAGTGAGCCTTGCCCAAGCTCTGCCCCAAGGTCATCCTCGAGGGCACACGCCTGACCGGCAAGACCGATCTCGCGTTCGCGCTCTCCGAGCATCCCCGCGTCACCGGCCCGCGCAAGTACCGCTACCACCACCCGCTGATCAGCGGCGAGTGGTGCGGGTTCACCAACACGCCCTGGGGACGCGGGCTGATCAACTTTGAGCCGGGCGAACAGGGACGCGCGCTGGAGACGTACGACGCCTGGCTGCGCGTCACCGAGCTGCTGCCCTACTACCCCTGGATCATCGATCGATTCCACCTCTCGACGCTGATGTGGCAGCGCGAACAGCACGGGGCGGGCGAGCCGGCGCGGCTGGTCGCGCTCGAAGCCGGGCTGCGCTCGATCGACGCTCGTCAGCTGCGTTAGTGGTTCCGCCTGATCGTCTGCGTGCGGCGTGAGGACTCGTTCGAGGCGGCGCGGCGCGAGCGCCTCCGGGTCTCGGGCAACCCGAGCCAGTACGACGACCTGACCGTGTTTGCCCGCGAGCAACGCCACCTGCTCGAGCTGGCCCGGTGGTCGAGGTTGCCCCGCCTGCTGCTCGACGTCACCGACCTGACGCCCGAGCAGCGGGCCGAGCGGGCGGCGGACTGGCTCTCACGCACCGGCGGGCTCTACGCTTGCGGCGTGCTGAGATGACACGACCCGGAGGGAGCTTGCCATGACGATCGAACCCGTTCACCTGGGCCGCACGGGCCTGCTGGTCAGCCCGCTGTGCCTGGGCACGATGAACTTCGGCTGGCACGCCGGCGAGAGCGATGGGCACAAGGTCATGGACCGTGCGCTCGATCTGGGCGTCAACTTCTTCGACACCGCCGACATGTACGGCTGGGAAGGCGAGCGGGGCGACACCGAGAAGATCATCGGGCGCTGGTGGGCGGGCGACGCGGCCAAACGAGACCGAGTCATCATCGCGACCAAGGTCTACCACGCGATGCCCCACAAGCATCCAGAGCCCAACCGCGGGCGGATGGGCCTCAGCGCCCGCAAGATCATCCGCCACTGCGAGGACAGCCTCAAGCGGCTCCAGACGGACTGGATCGACCTTTATCAGATGCACCACATCGACCGTGATTGCCCGGTCGACGAGGTGTGGGAGGCGATGGAGACGCTGGTCAAGCAGGGCAAGGTGATCTACGTCGGCAGCAGCAACTTCGCGGCGTGGGACATCGCGACGTACAACCAGGTCGCTTCGCACCGCCACACGCAGGGGCTGGTCAGCGAGCAGAGCCTGTACAACCTCGACGCGCGGACGATCGAGCTCGAGGTCGTGCCCTGTTGCGAGCACTACGGGCTGGGCATCATCCCGTGGAGCCCGCTCGCCGGCGGGCTGCTCGGCGGCGTGCTCGAGAAGATCGAGAGCGGGCGGCGCGCGGCCGACCACATGCAGAAGCGCATCGAAGAGAAGCGCCCGCAGCTCGAGAAGTGGGAAGCGCTGTGCAAAGAGCTGGGCGAGAAGCCCGCCGCCGTCGCGCTCGCCTGGCTGCTGCGCAACCCCGTCGTCACGGCCCCGATCATCGGGCCGAGGACGATCGAGCAGCTCGAGGGGTCGATCCGCGCGACCGAGATCGAGCTGAGCGACGAGGTGATGGGCAAGATCGACGAGATCTTCCCGGGGCCGGGCGGGGAAGCGCCCAAGGCGTACGCGTGGTGACGGGCGCCGGCTGAGGGCTGATCCGCTCCCCCGCGCCCCGCGGGAGAGCTGTCGAGCGGAGCGAGACTGAGGGGGGTTGGGCGGTCGTCATCGCGGCAGAAGTCCGGCGGCGGGGCCGGGCGTTGCGGTGGGGCGGGCGTGTGGGCGCGCGGTTGGGCGGGCGGCGCGCCCCCCTCCGACCCGGCGGTGCCGAGCGACCTCCCCCGCGAGGCGCGGAGGAGCAGAGCAGAGGCCGGCGAGCCGTCGCTCCCGCGCTGGACTAGTCGAGCCCCTCGATCTCCAGTTCCGTCGCGTCGCCCGTGTCCGGGTCGAGCAGCAGGAGGCGGTGGGCGTTGGTGTCGGCGATGACGATGCGCGCGGGCGCGATGTCGGTCGCGGGCAGCGCGACCAGCCCCTTGGGCTCGTCGAGCTCGAGCCCGGCGGAGTACACGGGCGTCGTGAGCTCACCGGTCTGCGGGTCGAGCCAACGAAGGGCGTTGTTGTAGGTATCGGCCAGCAGCAGACGCTCGGGTGCGTTCGGGGGCCAGGCGGCGATGCCCACGGCGTGCTGGAGGCGCCCGATGCCGGTCGCGCCGTCCTGGTTGCCGAAGTCGAACAGGCTCGAATCGGTGAACGGGTTGGCGACGGCGCGACCCACGAGCGTGCGCACGGTCCGTGTATCGAGATCGAGCGCACGCACGGCCGAGCCCTCGGTGTCCATCGCGTACAGCGTCCGCCGATCGGGGCTGAGCTGGAGGCCCGAGGGCTGGGCGAAGGCCGAGTCTTCGAACGTGTCGTCGTAGATGTTCTCCGCGCCCGAGCCGGCGAGGTTGGCGACGACGCGCGATCGCAGATCCATCGACCAGATCTGGTGCGTGCCGGCCATCGCGATGTAGAGGATCTGTCGATCGGGGTCGATCTCGAGCGCCCAGGGCGAGGCGATGGGCTGGGCGATGCCGCGCTGCCCGCCCGAGCGGTCGTAGCCGCGCTCGCCCGTGCCGGCGATGGTGGTCACGGCGCCGGTGCTGAGGTCGACAGCGCGGATGAGGTGGTTGGCGGTGTCGGCGACGTAGAGCGTGCCGGTTGATGGATCGAGGACGGAGCCCTGCGGGTCGTTGAAGCGGGCCGGCGCGGGGCCGGCGGTGTCGCCCCCGTCGCGCCGCCCGCGGACGCCGTCGCCGAAGGTACGCAGCACGCGGGCGTTGCCCTCGGCATCGGGGAGCGTGGTCAGGATGAATCGCTCGTGCGAGCTGTCGGCGATGTAGAGCATCGCGTCGCGATCGTCGCCGGGCGCGAGGTAGGTCACCTTGCCCGGGAAGCGCAGACGGTCGAGCTCCGGGGCCTCGGCCTCGGGCAACTGGAACCGGCGCTGCGGCGGGGCGAGCGTGCCGGCGACGCGCCCCTCTCTGAGCAACTCGGCGATCGCGTTGTCGAGAATCTCCTCGTTGCCCTCGCCGCTGACCTGTCCCACGGGCACGCCGTCGGGCCCGATGAGCACCAGCGTGGGCCAGGCCCGCGCGCCGAAACGACGCCAGACCTCGAAGTCGGTGTCGACCGCGATCGGGTGGCGACGCCCGTATCGCTCGACGGCCTGGCGGATGTTCTCGATGTCACCCTCGGCCTCGAACTTGGCCGAGTGCACACCGATGACCACGAAGGGCTCGTCCGCGTACTTCTCTTCGAGGCGCTCGAGCATCGGGATGACGTGGATGCAGTTGATGCAGCAGTAGGTCCAGAAGTCCAGCACCACGACGTGGCCCTTGAGATCGCCTTCGAGCGTGAGCGGGCCGTCGGTGTTGATCCACCCGCCGGTCGGGTTGATGGGGCGGACGTCGGGTGAGGACGGGGGCGAGGGCGGGGCGGATTGAGCCGACGCCGGGCTCGCGACGCCAAGGGCAAGCGCGAGGGCGACAAGGGCGGAGGTGAACGGGGCGGGCGTGCGGGCCATACGGGCTCCGGGGAGGGGTGTCGCGAGGGTCAACGACACGTTCGCCGGGCTTGTTCCGAGCGATTCGGGCGGGCAGGTCGGGTTGGTCTGGTGGGTCGGGTGTCGCGTGGGCGTGCGGCCGGCCCGCGAGGGGTGCTCCAAAAAAGCACAACGCCCCGGGCTTTGAGGGCCCGGGGCGTATGGCTTTTTCAGAGAGGGCGGCTCGCTTCAGCAAGGCTGACAGCGGGCCGAGGTTTCGTGCAGTCGTCGATCGCCTGGATCAGCGACGGCGACGGACGGCGAGGAGGCCGCCGGCACCCAGCAGAGCGAGGCTGCCCGGCGTGGGGATCTGCGCCCGGAACTCGGTGAGCGCGAAGTCGAGCGCCTCGGTTTCGGGGGAGATGTTGAAGACGAGCGTGAGGCCGTCGACATCGGTGGCGTCGAAGCCGGCGCCGATGTCGAGGTCGCCCAGCGTCCAGGCGACGGTGCTGTCGCCCGCACCGACGACGAAGTCGATGGTGGCGCTGCCGCCGCCGAAGGTTTCGGCCTCAAAGCTGAAGCTGAACTCCTGGTCCACACCGACGAAGTCGAGCTCGAAGCCGACGATGCCGAGGGCGGTCGTGTCGAGGTTCAGGCCGGCGTCGTTGTTGTCCCAGTTGATCTGCGCGACCTGGGTCACGCCGACGTCGCTGCTGAACAGGATCGCGCCGACGTCGCCGTTGATCATGATGCCTGTGTCGAGCAGGAAGCTGTTGGTCAGCCCGAACTCGTTGTTGATGACGCCGAAGTTTGCCTGACGCGGGCCGCCCGCGTCGTCGTTCGGGTTGGCGTCAAAGTCATCGAGGATGATGGTCTGGGCGTTGGCCAGACCCGCGCCGATGAACAACGCGGCAGCGATGGTGATGGTCTTCTGCATGATGATCTCCTACTCCTCCTGAGAGCCATTTGGTCTCTCGCCGGCGTACCCACAGAACCCGGCGAGGGTCTTGCCACGTCCGAGATCACGGACGGACACATGGAGTGGGCCACATGGACCGAAAACGGCCACCTGATCGGACGAAAAAAGTTCAAGCCCCCCCCAAACGCCGCCGCCTCGGTCCGGTGCACCGGAGCAAGGGGCCGGGTTCGGGGGGGCGACTCGATGCTGTGGATCAAGGCCCGCGCTGACTCAGACGCGATGACGCACCGCCGGGTAAGCGTTGGGTCAGGCGAGCCCGAGGCGGGCGGCGCTGACGAGGCCCTCGCTCTCGATCGGCTCGGGCGAGTCGGCCGCGCGGAGGCAATCGATCAGACGCACCAGGTCCGCGGGGATCGGCGCCACGCACTCGACGGGCTCACCCGAGACCGGGTGCTCGAACGCGAGCAACGCGGCGTGGAGGGCCTGGCGGTCGATGATCGTCTCGCCGGCGCCCTCGCGGAGAACGGAGGCATCACCCGGCGCGACGAACGCCCGCCCGCCGTAGAGGTCGTCGCCGACCAGCGGCCAGCCCTGATGGGCCATGTGCACGCGGATCTGGTGGGTCCGCCCGGTCTTGAGTTCCAACTCGACGAGGGTGAAGTGCTGGTCGCCGACCGAGCGGTGGTGCAGGCGATACCGCTCGCGCACGCGGCAAACGGTGACGCTCGGCTTGCCCACCTCGTCGAAGCGGACGACCTGCTTCTCGCGGGCGCCCTTGGCCCGGCTCTGGTGCGGGCCCAGCGGCATGTCGATCACGTGGACGTCGGGCTCGACCCGCCCGTGGACGACCGCGAGGTACCGCTTGTTGACGCTGCGATGCTCGAACTGTCGCCCGAGCTTCCAGTGGGCCTCTTCGGTCTTCGCAAAAACGATGCAGCCGGTGGTGTGGCGGTCGAGGCGGTGGACGACGCCGGGGCGGGCGTGCTCGGTGCCCACGGTGCTGAGCGAGCCGCCCGAAACGTTGGCGAAGTGCCAGGCGAGGGCGTGGATGAGGGTGCCGGTGTTCTCGCTGCGCGCGGGGTGGACGATGATGCCCGGCTGCTTGTTGAGCACGACGATGTGCTCGTCCTCCAGCAGGACGCTGAGGTCGATCCGCTCGGGCTCGATCTCGCCCGAGGGTGGCGGCGGCGGGCTGACCTCGACCACGTCGCCCAGACGGAGCTTGGTTGAGGGCTTGGCCGGCTGCCCATTGACGCGGACATCGCCCTCGTCGATCAACCGCTGCACGTGCGTGCGGCTCATAAACGCGATGCGGCCCACGATGTACTTGTCGAGGCGGGCGCGGAGGTCACGCTGGAGCTCGAAGCGGACGGTTGGGCGCTCGCCGTCGCCGGCCGAGGCGAAGAACGCGCGGAGGGCGGCCTCATCGACGAGCCCGCCGGGGAGGATGAACCGCCCCTCGCCCTCGTCGGGCGGGGCCGTCAAGGCTGACCGGGCTCGGAAGCCGGCTCGCGCGGTGCCTCGACCGACTCCTCCGGCGAGACTTCTGCCGGGCCTTCGGTCGCATCCTCGGGCGTGTCGTCGGGCGTGTCATCGCGCGTGTCGTCGATCTGGGCCTCGACCTGGAGGTTCTGGGTATCGACGGCGTCGTTGAGGTCGATGCCGCCGCCGGTGAGGTCGATGGCTTCGAGCGGGGGCGCGGGGTCGGTCAGGGCGGGCAGGTCGCCCTCGGCGTAGAGCTCGGGGACCTCGGTGAGCGCCAGGATGCCCTCGGCCCGCTCACGCGCGACTCGGGCGAGCAGCTCGTCGCCAGCGCCCTCGGCGGTCGTTGCGGCGTCGCGGTAGTGGCCCGCGGCCTGCTCCAGCTCGCCCCGGCTCCCTGCAACGGCCCCCAGGCCGAACTGGGCGCTCGAAGTCAGCAGCCACTTGCCCGGGTCGCCCTCGGTCTCGGTCAGGACGTCGCGGTACAGGCGCCCCGCGTCGTCGAGAAAACGGGCGACGCCCTCGTCGTCGAGGTTGTCGTCGGCATTGGTCGGCTGCCCGTCGGGGCCGAGCACGGCGCCCGGGCGCAGGCGGGTCATCGCGGCCCGCAGGTACAGGTCGGCGGTGGTCAGGCGGGCCAGCGGCGCGACGCCCCGGACACCCTCGAAGCTGTTGGCGACCTGACGCAACGCGTCGGGGCTGGGGTTGCCCCCGCCCATCGCGGCCTCGAGCTGCCCGAACGCATCGTTGATCTTGTCGATCCTGGCCTGCTGGATCCGCTGCCAGGCGAACCAGGCGCCCGCGATCACCACGATGACCAGGAGCACGGGCGTGCTCCACTTGTTCAGAAAGTCGAGGAGCTCCTCGTTGATCCGCGATTCCTCGCGGCCGGCGCCCTCGGTGATTTTGGTCTGGCGGTCGTCCACGGCGTTCCCCGGGATCGCCTGATGCAGGCGAATCTGATGCGGCTTCGCCCCGCCAACACGCGCGGGGCGTGGACTTTAGGCGGTGCCCCGGTCAGGGCCCCGCCGGCCCCTGCCACCAAGGCCACGGGCGGGGGTCGCGCAACGCCGAATCCGGCACGAGGCGTTGGCGGATCAGCCCCGCCAGCTCGTCGATGCCCGAGCCGGCGCGGGCGCTCGTCACGGCGCCGGCCCATGGCGGCACGCGCCCCGCGCGATCGCCCCGCGTCGCGACGAGCAGCCCCGTCCACGACGCGGGCGCCTCGGGCGCGAGCGCGTCGCAGCAGGTGAGGACGAGGTCGGCCGAGGCGAGCTGTCGGGCGGTCTCGGCGGGCGGGCGGGCGGCGGTCAGCCCGGCGGTGTCGAGGTAGCGGAGGGTCAGCCCGTCGAGCTCGAGCGTGACGCCGACGTGGTCGCGCGTGGTGCCGGGCTCATCGAAGGCCAGCGCGACCACCCGCCCGGCGAGCGCATTGAGCAGGGAGCTCTTGCCGATGTTGGGCGGGCCGACGGCGACGACCAGAGGCGGGCTCAGCAGGTGCGCCAGGCGCGAGCCGACCTCGGGCCCGACCGGCTCGCCCCCCGCGGCGTGGCGCTGCGGCTCGCCCAGCAGACGCTCGATGCCCAGCGGGCTCGGGCATTGAGCCAACGCGTCGAGCATGCGGGACTGGAGATCGGAGCCGGCTTCGGGGCGAGGTGCGACGCCGGACCGTTCGATGCCGCGCTGGGTCAGGGCGCTTGCCAGCGCGTCGAGCACGGCCCGACCGGCGTGGGGCATCAGGTCGACCGCATCGGGCGACCAGCGGGCGATGACGCCCCGATCGATGCCCAACAGCTCGGCGACGCGCGATCGCCCGGGCTCGATCGTGGGCAGGTTCAGGCGCTCGAGCGTGCCATCAAGATCGCCCCCGTGAAGGCGAACGACGGCGATCGCGCCGCCCGCGGCGGGCGGGGTGAGCAATGCCCAACGGGTCTCAGCCACCCTGCTCTGCGTCCAGATCGTCGAAATCGGCGGCGGCAATCTCAGCGGCGAGGCGGATGCCGATGAGTTGGAGATCGGGCACGAAGCTCTCGACGATGCCGTCGGCCTCGAGCACCCCGGCGTCCCCGCCGGTCGCGACAATGGGCGGGTAGGCGTCGTAAGCGATGGCGTAACGCTCGGCGGCGACCCGCACGACACCGCGGAGCATGGTCGCGACGCCCAGGCGCATGGCATCGGGCGTGTTGGGCGCGAAGGCCGGTTCTTCGCCCGGCAGCTCGAACTCGACCTCGGGCAGCGACTCGGTCTGCTGGTGCATCGCTCGGAGCATCATGTTCAGGCCCGGGGCGATCAGCCCGCCCTGGAAGACGCCCTCGCCGTCGATGAAGTCGACGGTGACCGCCGTTCCGGCGTCGACGACGACGCACGCCTGCCCGGTCGTGCGGTGGGCCGCGAGGGCGTTGAGCAGGCGGTCCTGGCCCACGGTGCGCTCCCCCGATTCGTCGAGCGTGTGGCGCAGGGTCAGGGGCAGGTCGCGCCCGATCTGGATGGGGGCCTCGAGCCCGGCGGCCTTGAAGGCGCGCTCGATCGTGCTCGCACGCTCCGGCGCGACGCTGGCGAGCGCGACCAGTGGCGCGTGACCCGCGGCGCCCTCGTGTGCGCGCACCGCCTCGATCAGGTCTTCGAGCGACTCGTCCGCGGCGAGCGAGGCCGCGTGTCGCAGCTCGCGGCCCTCGAAGGTGCCAAAGCGTGTGCGGGTGTTGCCGACCGCGATCGCGATCAGCGGCTGGCTGAGCTCGGGCGGCAGCGTCTGGTCGTTGGTGCGTTCGGGCATCGGGTGAGGTTACGCGTGCCCGGGCGTGTTCAGGCGGGCCGGGGGATCGCGGGCTCAGCGGGACGCGCGATCGGGGCTCGTGCTAGGCTCGCGCGGTCGCCGATCAGCTCTGGCGATACACGAGGTGCGCATCCCCGATGGAATCCTGCCGGATCGATCCAGAGCTAGAGCGGATGGAGATCGCGGGGTTTGCCTTCCCGCTGGGGGCGTACCCGGTCGAGCCCATGGAGCCCCGGGCGGGGTACCAGACCGACTTTGAGCCCGCCGACGGCGACGATGAATCGGGCGAGTGGGAAGCCTGGCCCGATCGCTACGTGTACGACGCGGTCGTCCCGGCGGGGCGGCTGGCGATGCTGGTGCGATCGCTGTTCGCGTTGCTGCCGCCGCGGGTGTTTCCGATTCTCGATTTCATGGGCCACGACGCGTACCGCGAGATCGATCCGTACATCGCGTACGAGCTGGTCGGGCTCGATCGCCTGCTGGACGGGCTGCGTCGGTTTGAGCCGTTTTTGATCGAGGACGGGCTGGTGGGGTTCGGCGCCGTGTGCGATGACCCGTTCATCTATGTGTTCATCGACGAGCACAAGATCGTGACTATCCGGGCCGAGTCGGCGCTGACCGACAAGGTCGAGGCGGTGCTGCGGGCGTACGACCTCGAGGCGATCGAGGACCCGGCCGGGGCCGACGCGGCGGCGCACGAGCACCGCAGCGTGCTGCTCACCCCGCGCGACCGCCCGGACCTGTTGACGCCCGAGGAGATCGTCGAAGAACTCCGCGACCGCTGGCGGCTGATTCTCAACGTCGACCCGACGACCAACACCGATGATGACGGGAACGACCTCGGCCCGACCCCCTTCCGGTGCCTGATCAGGTGTGAAACCATCAGCGAAGATTCCCCGGCGAGCGGGAAACCCGGCAAACATCGCGAGGGCGCCACACCCGGGCAGGAGCGGGTGCGGTACGCCGAGGTCTTGCTGGTCGCGGCGAACCTCGAAGATGCCCACGAGCTGGCATTGCGGGCGGTTTCTGAGATGGTTGAGACCGATCCGATCTGGTCGGATCACCAGGTCATCGCGAGCGATCGGCTGCTGGCGCACGAGGCGGCAAAGCTCGCGGCCGACGACCCCAATCTCTTTGCTGCAAAGAACTTGAGCAATCCGGGCATCGTCGGGGCACGCTGGCTCGCACCCCAGGACGCTGAGTAATTCCCCCCGTTGGCTCGCCCGCACGGGGCCGGGATCGCCCGCTGGACGAGCGGCCGCGCGTGGTTGTCCGTGGCGGGGTGGAACCGGGGAGGGGGGTGCGCCGGATCATCTTTCACGCGCTGCGTATCGCCCGGGCCCCGCTTCCCGGTCGGCGTCGCGGACGAGGGCGTGCCGAAAGTCGGGGTCTTTGGTCGATTGCGAACGCCGGTGGCGAACGCTAACCTCCCGCCCACGACGGACACGCAGAACGACGCTCGCATCCCCGGCGTTCCGGGGGTGAAGAGCCTGCAGCCCGGAACTTCCCCGAGGGATGCCGGGCCGACCCGGGGCGATCGCGCCCCGATCCCCTGAAGGAGACTCGGGAATGGTTCGCCTGCTTTCCACGCCGATTCGCCCCCTGGCCCTTTCTGCCGCGCTGCTCGCGGCCAGCGCCGGGACAGCCACGGCCAACCCGAGCGTGCTCGACGCGCCGTCTGCCAAAGCCACCGACGCGGCGGGCATGCTCGCTCGGGCGTCCGCCCTGCTGACGGGCGGCTCGGCCGTGCGGGCACGGGCGATGCTGCTCGAGCTGAC
>ERZ1740070.1607-NODE-1607-length-13911-cov-9.103132_pt1 | contig 13911 bp, 4 predicted proteins | sample MGYA00581734_ERZ1740070 | MGnify/ENA primary metagenome ERZ1740070 (study PRJEB43018, sample SAMN04849744) | marine metagenome | isolation source: floating plastic debris | place: Pacific Ocean | collected 2008-09-01 | study: EMG produced TPA metagenomics...
AACTCATGATCTAAAGTTTTTTTCTCGGAACAAAATTTAAGTATCCAATACATTTACATTTTTCTTTAAATTTTAATTTCCTTGTTGGTCAGTCAGTCGTATGAACCTATTTCAGAAATCACCAATATAATGTAGGCATATTCTCTAGGCTAGAATATACATAATCAATGTTGTCATTCTTTAAAAATGACACATAACTGCAGAGAACGTAATATGTGGTGCACTCTAGTGATGCCACATGTACATTACCGGCAGTGTATTTTACACAGATGTTATGTTTGTTTACTTTGTAGACTGATGTTGAAGGCAGATATGACCCATTCCTGTCTAATGTCTGGTCACCAAACCCCCTGATGACACCAGGCAGCACAACCGATGCTGCTGCCGCTAACCTTGATCCGGCAGCGAGCCTCTGGAACTACGGACCAGCAAAACCAGATGACGGTGAAAAGAAAGCTTAGATCTTTGTGTCGTACATTTACCATTCAACTGTATTAAAGACGGACTGCCAAACTAGACAAACACTTTGAAAATATTGTTTTATAAGTTGGTCAATCAACTGTAGTCAACGGAAAAGAAATAATGGTAGCAAGTTTCAGTCTGAATTGTTTGCTTTGATCATACACTATGTTTTTCTCTCATCCCATGAATATGCGGAAGTACAATATTAATGTGGCATGTTAAGATCCAACAAGGTATTTTGCTGACAAAGTTTAACCATGTTTTGGTGAGCCAAAATCATCAGCTGTTATGAAATATTCTGGGTTTATTTGCCGTGCTGTAAGCTTTGTAATGCTGCTATTCACGCCGTGTGCCCTCGGAAAAAATTCCCATGCCGTAGTGGCTTTGATCTAAACCTGTCCGAATGATGGCAAGTTGATTTTTTTGGGACATTGTGGGTACTGGTTCTTGTTATTGTGTAGTTGTGGGCTAAATAAAATGATGATACTTCAGTCGAAAAGTTCAACGGATATAGCTTCCGCCTAAGTTGGTAATATTGTTAAGTAATATTAAGTCATTGCTCATTTTTGACACATAATTTGCATTTACAACACACGAATGAACATAGTGAACATCGCTCAATAATTTGGGGGTAATGATTCATTTTTTAGCTATGTGATCCTGTCGCACCTCCCAAGAATCTATCAATGACTGAGCAAAATGATCATTCATATGACATCAATGTCCGAATTCACCCTAGTGTGACTACTGACTATAGTTGGTTGCATGTTTATTTGACTCATGCGCATCACATCTCTGACTGGGACTGTTTTCAGGGTGTAGCGATGTGGCACATAACTGTATTGCAGAGGCGATTGCCTTAGGTTTGATGCTCATATTATGCTATAATTGGGCACCAAAATCAGTTAACAATTTTTATTTATAACATAACCGCCTCATCACATGCACACAGCATAGCTTTATAACACGCTACGAAGGGGGATGACATTTCCTAGGACACAACAATATGTACGGTATAGTGTTAAGTTAAACTTCAGGTACTACTGTCGGTTTATTGTTCAACATTCTCTATGAATCTCAACGAATCTATGTAGGTGCAGATTACATACGTACTTATCCTCTAGCTTTTTTTTTAAAAAATCAAAAATCAAATGATTAGATATCATTACCCATTGTCAGGGGTTAGGTAGTTCAGCTTTATTTTATTTTTGCATACCTGTGCTGTGCAAGAGGAGAAAACATGGTGATATCACCACGATGACTTTGAAAAGACGCGGACGAGTATAGTAAACTAAGAAACAGTAAAAAAAACTGGCCATTCCCATTTCATAGTGTTGTGGCGGAATGTGGAAATACAGATCTGATACAGAAGGATAATTTTAGGAAAAAAAGGACAGTCCGAGTTGGATCGGGTAATGTAATCTGTGGTTGCCAACATCAGCAGATTGAGGAAAATATACGTTGAGAAACAATGAGTGATTGCTCTGGGAACAAATAGAACGCCAGTTTTAGACTTGGCATGCCCTAAAACCCCGGCATTGACTGATTGATTGACCAAAAATCTAGTCTAGTCTACCATACCAATAAGAACACCATCTGCCTAGTTTTGGGTTTGGTGACCCAGCCAGACTAGACCAAATCTATGTCTTGGAGCTTTACCATAAATTGCGCGTCCTATAAAAGGCAACACCTGACCATGGACTGACCCAAGGGCCTATTACACATCCTAACCGACCTAAAGCGACAACACTCCCTTGATTTTTTGCTCACTTTTAATTATTTCTGGTTTTGTTTTCAAATACCAAAGGGCTCAGAAAAGGTCTTGTGGGATGCAATACTTTTATTAACTGAACCCAGGTCCATGAAATGATTACAATAAACCTAGATAGTGAAAAGGATCCGGTAAATTTTTAAATTTCAACATTTTAATATATTTAAGTGTCCAGAATGAGGCAAATCCTGTATGCAAATACCTGCCAATTTATTGTAAATTAGAACTCGATCCCATGACCAACCAAAATAACCATGTGCATAGACATCGAAGTCAATATTTGCCAACTCAAAATAGAGATGCACAAGAAAATATAATTAATAACGCCACATTCTATTACCAGAAATCGCAAATTATCGTATCAAAAAGACTGAAATTATACCTGTGTAAGTAAAGGACAGATTGAGCGTTAGACAGATGTACCAAGGCTTACAAACCATGTCAAATCAAAAAATTGCTGTATATGGCTAAAAGTATTTGTCTAATCTTTTCTCACTGGAAAAGCATTGATCATAATGACCTGGCACAGGTTTTGCTTTACAGTAATCTGCAGTGAATGTCATTGGTCTCATGTGACATTCTTGGGCAATTTGTCTATTGATAACCAAAAATTACAGATTTTACGTAACAGCTTAGGGAGATCTGCACGATCATACCAAACACTGCGCAATCATATGTTTGAAAGGTGCAGCTATACTCAAACACAAGAGGTACTCATCAGAAGAAATTTCATCCCACTGTTGCTATTTCTATTTTCGCTACCTAGAAAAGGTACCAGGAGCTAAAGATGTACCGGTACAGTGAAGCTTAGAGAAGCTCTACACCACAAAATTGACCAAATAGCAGCAATGTTGCCTGTTGTCTGCATGGTACTAAGCTTAGTGTCTCAAAGCTGTGTAACATGTATACTGCTATATTTCGCCTTTGCAGGTCCCAGCCCCATTAGCCGAAAATAACAAGTCTCTTACAATCGTAATTTTTACTCGCATTATGTGCATAGTGCTCCCAACACCATTGCCACGTAGATAGACTAGGTTGGCTGGTGACACTCGCCATTTTATTTTCATGGCACCTGAAAGCTGAATAGGCTGTAGACATAAACAGAAACCAACAGTAGCGCAGATTTAGTGGCACTGGACTGTCTGCGGATTAAATATTTCCACGGATTAATATCAAAGCCTGGTTTAGCCCCCCAGCATTATGTCATTGATTGTATTAATTATCAAGAAATCATTACAATTGGAAAAGAAAAACTCTTATTTAAAGTTAAATACCTAACTAATGACAATTTGATATAATAATATTAAGTGGCTGTGGTTCAATTTAATGATACTACAACAACTATATTTCCCATAAAACGAGCAAGGTTTATTCACCGACAGAACTTATGTTTTGTAAAGTCGTATACCAATACGTTCATTATCATAATGATTATAGGAACCTAAATAACAGTTCAATAATACGAGAGCGCTATTACAGCTAGTGGTAATTATCGATGAATAGGCAAGGAGCTCGGATTGGTTGATTTAAGTGGCCATCGCGCATAGACTACCATATTAATATCCAGCAATCTGGGAGTTATTTACATTATTGGCATTCAGTGGAACAGTCAACTAATCTGTTTTCATGGTCTGGAGCAAAGGTATAAAATTGCAAACGTGTACCATAGTGTAGCCAACATCAAGTTTAACTCAGTTTTTCCTGAATATTATCTACAAATTTGGATAATCTTACAACACAAGAATATACTGGATATTTTACTGTCACCATCAGGTGCTTACCAATCAGGATTTCAATATTAAAGCGGAATGAAACTAAATGATGGGATCATGCTACCAGAGCACATATGTGCTGCGGAGCCTCGATAAGTAACTCTAGCAATCGGATTATTATTAATAATTTCCATCCATACAAAAAAGCTGAAAAAACTGAACAAAACTCGGATAGAAGACAGCCAGGATGTGGCCCATCAGCAAGAGTTTGCTGTTGCTGCCTATATGCAGTTGCTGTCTCGCGATTACAACTTTTATTGTAATACTGGCTAGTGGATTAACGCAAGCGTCTATGATCGATTCCTATCCCTCAACTCTTTGTCAGGTAAGATTAGGTTGGGTTCAAACCTAAGGTGTCATGACCAAATGCTTGTGAAACCTGGTACATACATATGAGGCCAAAGTTATCTATAGCTCAGATGATTGCCAACTGATTTTGTTGTAGTATATTCAGAAATGCAAAACCATGTTTTGCCCAGATGGTTTTGCCTGGTACCAAAGGGCTTGCGATTTGTGTCAGGTTGAATGCATTCATTTCGATTTTGATGTCGAGATATAAAGCCTTGATACCTTACTGTTACAGTACTAGTTCAGGAAGAATCTGAAATTATAGATTGTCAATAGTTCATCATTTCTAGGTGTCATATATCTAAGCATGACAGGCAGCTGATTTCCTAACAGAGCGTTCAAGTTTTCAAACTATAATCTTTTAAACTTTTTAATAAAGTTAGATAGGTATTATATTTTCTCATCATGCCATAATGAAAAGTCATGTCGGTGTTAAATCAGTGAATTTTACCTATAGTATTTGGTACCTTAAATCATTGTGTCTAGTCGCAGAGGACTACGGTTCAAGTCTTCAGATTTTTTAATGTGTTTCTTTATTTCCATTTGAAGTTGGCCATTACAATAATTCACCTCACGCATTTATTTCTCTTTCTCTCTAGGTAACTACTGTAATTTCTATGGTTTTAAGTAAACATTCATTTGAGGAACACTTGATTTATCTACACTTTGGTATAGCGAGCTTGCTAGACATATTGAGAGACTTGAAACAAACTGTAGGTGTCCTTTCTATGAGGGTTTGAGGCTTATGCTAAAGTGGCAGTCAATTTGAGCTCTTAATATGGAATACCTGCTGCTTAATAAGGTGCTCTTACCACCTTCTATCGTCCTCTATACATTTTATCAACGATCTTATTGTACACGTTCATATTATCCTCAAGAGGCAAACACAACAAGCTACAACTACAGTCTAATTGTTAGATACACAATCCATAAGGTAATTGCTGGTTTGATATTAAATTGACCACACATGGCCAACAGGTTTGAACTAGAGTGGAGAGTAATTGGAGATGGAAATTTCGACCAGTGTACTGTACTGTACATACATGTATTAGCCTGCTCTGAAAATCGGAACCACAGTAGGTGCCCACAGCGCAAAATATTTAAGCGTGGGGGTAGCAGTTACAGGGACAAGCAAGCAAATTGTGACACCAGATGGCATTATGCAAATATTTAGCAAGCTATACGACCAGGAGGGGTATAATTAGTTCCTTGTGTTTAAATTTTCTGCCAAAAGGGGAACTGTCAAATGGTGGTGTATTCATTGTCCCCTCCTGACTTGTCTATGTTTCAAGATTGCAGCCTTGTATTGAGACATCCCACATAATTTCTTGATCACAAGTGGCGGTAAGGCTGAAATACCGAATAATATTATATAACTCGTTTGTTGTCTTGCTTTTTCCCCCTTTCTCCTTTCCACGGTACAAGATGGTCTTAACCAAAGCTGTTTTGTCCAGCTCCAGTTTAATAAAGGTTTTTCATTTTCCTTTCTCCCTGAGTGGCCACACAAAATTTTATGGAAAATGACAACCTGTCTTAATTTCAATGAAACATTTGGGTTGCCAAAATCGAAAAAGTAACTGTGGTTATGACATCAATAGGACAACATTACACGAAGCTACAGGATACTTTTTGTGGTGAGAATATGGTTACCTAAAGGCCAGTAAACTTGCCAAATGAGAAGTGCATCCTTGTCGAAAAGTTGGGCAAGCCAAAAATGAAACATAAATCGACAAATCTCAAGGAAACTCATAGCAACAAAATCAAGAAAACTCTAAGATGAAAAACATATTAATTTTTTTATTGACTTCTCTCAACTTCCATGTACCAATGTGTGCTGTGTCCAACTCGTCCCTGGTACTTACTCTATCATACACCTCCATTCCAGCGCTCACAATTCAAACTTGGATTTACTGTTTAAGGTTTAAATAAAAATGCGGAAACTCCAATATATTAAGTATCATTGGCCTGGTTTATGGTTTCTTGGTGGACTGTTTTTATTTATTTATTGCAGTTAACATACTGCTCTGCTCTCTGCGCCTTAAAGAGCAAGCAAAACGGTCACCTCACCTGCACTCACAGGCTAAAGCTGCACAGCTGAGAATTGACAATTATTACTTATGCTCTCCATTAAGTTTATTATTAGATATTAAATTTAACTTAATGATACCAGGTTGCATGCCAGTTGGACATTACAAGATTTAGATCACGGAACATATTACTGTCAACCTGGCGACTGCACATGACCTGTTAAATACACAAGCATGGAAATTACTGGCACTTGTATAACATTAAGATGCTCATCTCATTGTTATGCTGAGTCAGTTGGTCTAGCAAACTTGTGGGAACTTTTCATGTCAGCAGAATTTCATGACCAAATACGCAAGAAAGTGGTATGTTTAGGCAAATGTTCTAACGATAAGCAATACAATTTTTATAATGATAATTTACATTATATATCAGTAGGCCTATTGGTGACCCATATCTTGGCAGGATCTAGGTTCCACCTACGCTGCTCCTAGTTTTCAGTCCTCCAACCTTTCAATGCCGATATTTAAATTTGTACTAATGGATACTACACTTAGCAATCTCTTATTTGGAGGGGTTGTTTCATTGATTGATATCTCTCCAAATGAAGAATGGAATTTCCCAAATGACTTCATACAAATTTTGAATTTCTCCATTAAAACGCTAGCGGTAGAACCTACATTTGATGTGCATGTACACTTAACGAACATCGTAAACTGAGCCTCTCTTATCCGTGCAATACTGCATACTGATAACCATTCAAATTATTATTTTTCAGAAATCTTTATGCGATCATGGATATATGGAAAACTGCCACTGTATATCGGAGCATATACAAGATCTTGATTCAATCCTAGGTGTAGGTGTACACCCGAAATTCCGTACAAACACGATCTGTTCACAGAAAGAATTCCAGCTGACTTTTAACCGATTACGTGGACTAAGTGATACTGGTAGGCTTGACCCTGAACTAGTATGGAAATGCTTTAGAGAAATAGGCCAGTTTGGAAGGAGGGTAAAGAGAAAAGTGAAACCTCATAAGAAACCTAGTAAGAAACCAAAGACAAAGGTTCGTAAACCAGAGGAGCACACCATAAGCAAATCACGGAAATTTTTTGACGATGCTTTCCTCTATGAGGTCAAAGAAAAGCAACTGAGAGCGAGAAAGTACCTCGCCATGGATATGATAAAAGACACACCAGAAGAGGGGTATGAAGAGCTTGTCGAAAATAATCCAACAACATTACTTATGGATACAACGACACAGAATGACATCATGGAGAAAACAACAGATAAGGATTTAATGACGGTCGAATCAGAGGTGGTGTCAAGCAAAGATGACAAGGTGAATAATCGCAGTCGTCGAAGCAATCCAATCAATTCCGGAGACAGCTGGGAGACGTTTACTCGGCCACAAGGAATTACGTGGAGGCTCACCGACCCGTACACCGATCCTACTGGAATACTGACTAGCGCGAAACAGCGAGACGAGATCACTCTGGCACTTGGCACATGGGAGCGATCGTCAAACCTGTGTTTCAGAGAAGACACAACGTCGCAAAGCGTCAACTTCGTGTTTCGGTTTAGACCAGGTTTGTAGCATAAAACATACATGTATCAACATTGTTAGAATTAACTGCTGGGAAACCTGTGCTGGCAAGTGAATGGCATACCAATACAAAGCCCTACAATATTCCTGTTGGCTGTGTGATAACTTGTGAACAAAATCATCAAAAAACTAAGTGGGTGACACTCCTCGCATGTTCACAAACATCCGAACGAAACAAGATGTCATCAGGCGCAAACAAACATCGTGAATCCAAAAATCGGAAACAAATGAGTAAATAATAGAATAATATCCCCCAGATTAATCTTTGGTATGCGTAAGTTTCCACGGTGATGGTACTCTAACACTTCCTCTTGACTTAGGGTGGGAAAACAGTTAAGATTTCATGAGAATCCCACTAGATTTTTCAGAGCCTTTTACTGCATTACCAGTTGTACATAGTTAATCTTGCAAAAGTTATTTATTTGGATATTGGCCTATGTGTATTTGCATTAATCTACTTAACATTACCTGTGCCAGAATAATAAACACCTTTTTACGGGGATTTATGTGTATTATCGATAACTTTCCCTCATTGACTCAGTTTAATCATCCACCCATGCAACTGCATGGATGAGTAGATTAATATTTACTGCGATATATTATGAAGACTTGGTTTCCTTGTCATTGCAGAGGTGCATGGCTTTCACGACTTCAAAGGTACTCCAGCCCATACTAAATCTAAGCAGTACATTCACCTCAACAAACAGTTTCAATGGAAACTGACATCGCAAGCAACAAGTAAGTCGTGACAGTAACCATGTGCTGAAGCTTGTCATTTCTTGCCATACCATGCCATTTCCTTGTATGGCCAAGGAATTAATGTAATGATATCCTTTGTACGATAACCATTTTGTAATGCCTTAGCAGTAGCAATGTGTAGAAATTTTGAGCAGATTGGAATAGGTTTAAGCCAATCCTCCAGCAAACCACACAAGCAGAGCCACCGCTATTTTGATTCTTTTGGCAGTCTTAACAGCAGCATATAACATGGCATTGGTTGGTTTTCAGATGGAGCAGGTTCTGCCGTATTAAGAACTGTGTTAGAGCATGAGATTGGACACTTGTCTGGTTTTGGTCATAGTTTGACTTCACCAGTAATGGGCTCCAATTACAACCCTAGAGCTGATCCAAGTTTACTCAGTGATGCTGACCTGATTAGTCTCAAAGAAACTTATGGTAAGTGCAAATTATAAGCTACATGATGTACTCTTGTTTCGCTTGTAAGATTTTTTGTTTGCGTCATATGACAATAAGACTTTGACTGAGTGAAGTCAGCAGCTATCTGTGAAATCATCTGTGTATATAAAACCATCTATCATAGTTTGATGCTAGCATACTTGCTCAAACCGGTCAACTGTCTTGATAAAGTTTACTCTCAGCTAGATCTTCGCTCATCCATATTTGGAAAGTCACGTTGCAAATAAAATATGACTTTCTGACTTCCAATAAGGCTAGTAAATTATTATTGTCCATTGTGCCATCCCCAACATTTAGAAAATTATTAACACAGAATTCTTCTACAACAAGAAAATTAACAATCCTCTGTGCTGTTGACCACAGGTAGATGTACAGGAAAGTTTTACACTCTAATCGATGTTCAGTGGAGAACAAACTATCCTGACGGGAGCGTGGGACTTTTCTATCGCACACTGATTACAAAGGAGACGCTCGTGTGGCAGTATTCTAATAAGGAGAAAAGACCGACAGAAGAGTACCCTATACCTGTGATATCAGAATTCCCAAACTTTCAAGGCACTCCTACCGCTGTTTTCCAAGTTTCTACATATGAAGCTCCAAAATATGTGGATGATGTCTATCTCATCAGAGGTAATTAGACGACTAATTTGCTCAGTATTACTATTTACGGAAATTGGCCATAAGTTGGGCGCATTCCCCCCTAACCTTACACATTGATGTTTTTCTGACCATCTATGTCAGTCCATCCATATAATCAGTCCCACATCTTTTAAAGGAATAAATTTTGCTGTAATTTGGACAAAACTTATTTGGATTGGTTGGAAGACCTATAAACTAACCAGTTTTTATCCAAGAAATTGATTTTGTTCATTTCCAAGGGTGGTCCTGTATCAAAAGCAACAACCCATAGAATGGACGCTGGCTGTAGATCCTAAAGAGAAAGAGAAAACAAGTCAAAAAAATATGAACCTGTCAGATATCCCTACATTTTCTTAACAACTTAAATTAAATAATTTCTGGAATGTACTATACAGAAAATTGACCCTTTCCCTTTTCAATAAAACTATGCAAGCAAGGCCTCAAAGCAGCATGTGGTAATTTGTGAGACAATTTAAATTAATATTGTCTATTTAAGATAGAAAATAACATTATAATATAGGAAATTTGCATTCTTGCACCAAAACAAAGTCTGCGTGGAAAAGCCACTAAGTCTCCGATCAATGGTTTGTTTACAAGTTTATCTACCTGGGAGAGCAAAACTATTTGGCAACCAAACAAATAAACCAATTACCATAATATTAAACTGCATGCAAAAAGATTTTTAATTGAATTTATCAATCATTGCCATTCAAAGAACAGCACTGAAGCGGGTCATACATCCTTGTCAAAATGATGTAATTATGGAAAGATCAAAACCTGAATTTTCACACTTTGATTTCTGCTCAAATGATTAGGGTATTATGCATAATTAAACAGGGTGGATACTCCAAGCGCACCAGAAGGCCTAGGACGTGGATACACAAATTATTAAACATCCTGCTCTATTGAAGATAACCATCCATTAGGAGATACGTTTCCATTTCGCAAGATTGCTGCACTTCCATACTTGACTAATGGGTTACCTCGATTTTGAAGATTGAAAATCTATAGATAATTATAGAGTTTCATTTTACATTTAAAAACTTGCATACTGCATAAATATTTTGTCGATGGTAGCTTATGGCCGGCTTATTAAAAGGATGTAAAACATTTTACGATTCATTTAATGAAAATAATTTCCTATTGGCAGGTAATTATTATCAGAAGTATGTGTCCAAGTCATATGGCATGACATACACAGGAGAATCTGGAACGATGCGTACGTTTGATATACCAAATACAGCCAACGTCGACTCCGCTGTGTATGACCCTCGTACAGAGCGAATCTACTTCTTTGTCGGATCAACGGTAAGAAAAGTGAAGCTGGCAATAATCCATTCTTATCTTTCCGTTTACTCTGTTCCACTGTTCCAGAAGTACTATTGTGTGTATTTTTACCTCCCGGTAATACAGGACCATCCAATCAAGTGTCTATTGGTGTTACACCAACACCATCAATTACTTCAACCGGAAATTTCAATGATAATATTCTCTTTTTATTGTCAAACAGGTGTATGAAGTTCAACCAAAATACAACGCCCAGGGGTATGTGAGCAGCTATTTAAGAACGGCAACTTTTCAAATATCCCAGCTATTTCCTCCTGCGACCAGTCAGCCAGCTGGCAGAAACACAAACTACCTCAGTGGAATAGATGCCGTATACATTCACGTCACCGGAAAGTAAGCCATCAACTTATTGTTTTAGAATGTAATGATATAACAAGTGACAAAACAAGGTGGTATACATAGTGTTACAAATTTTACTGCACAATGAATGAATTTGATTCCGACAACCATTCTCTAAAACGGAAAGAGCACAGAACTTATTGATAATCTTTGCTCTTTTTCAGAATGTATTTCCTGAAAGGCCTGCATATATGGATGAACATCGGGTATAACCTCAGTGGAAACAAAGCTGAGAACTCAATCCAATACCTTGGAACACAACTGGATGCTGCAAATAACAATTTGTGGGACTTTCTCTGTAACCCGTTCACATGTAAATCATGATGACCGCACCTCTAATGTTGTGCTAACTCTGCACCTTGTTATGTATTCGGTTGCAAGCACACCAACCACACAACACATCGCTTGATGTCGTCCATGTACAATCACCAATGTTTCACTTGCGTCCATCACAACCTTCAAACTTCCTGCGGATTAGTTTGACAAACAATGTTGTCCTGTTGCACTCTAACACATGTTGTGAGTCCATAATCACCCTTGGAGACGATTCCAACCTAGATTCAAATGAACCAATCTTTGAATTCATGACGACATGTCATCACCCTCAAGCTTGCGAAACACTGAGCTTCATTTGACATTTAACAGTGGAAGATGAAGACATTGACTAGGGAGGAAGACAATCTCTGTTTTAGTGCCGTACTGTATACCTATGTAGTATTATAATCACACTGACATCTGTCATTCAGAATGAAAATACTCAAAGATGTGTGCATAATAAGTTATTTATTATATTATTAGTTTCGTTATTTCTCATTTTGTATATAATAATTTTCATGAATCCTAAACTAAGGATTCATTTTTTCTGCGTCAGACTTCCAGTCTTGTGGTTACACCCACTTGTTCTTCTTTGCTGAATTAAACCAACAGTAAAATGTGAGGCTAATAGTAAGGCCAACATAAAACTAGGGAATACATTTTGAATTTCCCGACGCCAATCCAAGAAGCCAAAGCTTGATGAAACATTAAACCTACGTTTTGCTATTATGAATTCTATGAAATCATCAGTTTTACATCAAATATGACATTAAGCTTATTTTAGTTTACCAAACCTCCCACCACCTCTGCTGCGGTATTGCTCCCCGTGTATATGTTGAGTATGATTGTTATTTTGTCGCATCAGTAAGTAATTATTACTAATGACAATGTGTGTGCACCAAATTGTACCTCAGTCATCTAACTGAATGCTATAATTATCGCTATTGTTCAGAGTGATGGTTTCAACTCAGGCATCTTAGACATTCCCCCAATTCAACGTGACATGAACACAAACTGATATTTAAAATTTCATTCCATAAAATTTCGAGAGCACTATTTTGAAGTGCAACAATTTGTTCTTTTTTTAATTTTTGTTTGTACAGCTTACCCAGCCACATTTGGAATCCAACCTAACAACATCAAATTTTCAAAATGTGTTTAACACAAGCATAATTTTGGTAATTTTATGTTCTTAGGTTATTTATACAATTTCTCAAATTTTGGTGGCTAACTCTGTGACGATAGTCGGTATATTGTTGATATCTGTTAACTTCTGTCTCATTCCAAATGGCAGATATGGCTAATGGGTAACAAAGAATGACTGATCTGGTGTGATGTTTTGTCTTGTTTTTTTTATTCTTTATTATATATTCTTGCAACGACATGGAGAGCACAGAATTATTTTTGTAAATGTGGTGTTGTTTTTGTTGGATATATGTAAGAAATATATCATCATGTTAGCAAAATTAAACTGCTTTGTCATGAACATACCGATAGTTATTACATGCGGCTTTGTGCAATCCCTTTAGAGCACACCTTTGGTGTAAAGATGAAACTTAATACAGGATTTGGGATAACGGAAGTATCACCGAGTTAACTTATCTAGCTTGACAAATATTCACTATAATGCACATGCAATGCATATGCACATGGATGTATGCATGAAAGTAAAGCCCAATGTAATGACATGGTGGATCCGCTGGTAGATGACTGTCTTTCAGAAAGAATATTAAATGAAAGTAGTTTTGAACCACAATAAGTGTTGACTACCCATCATATATTACATGCTTTGATGTCGCCCTGTCTCATAGAGTATGCTATGATCCTTGATGTAAATTAGGAATGAAGGAGTTATTCCCTCACACAGAGAGCATATAACTCAAAGAAACCACTGACATTTTTACTTCAGATTTTCGATGTGGCATCAGCTCAATTCACGAATAGCATTTTTGGCTGGTTTGCCTACAGGCTGCATGGATGAGGATAGTTGGGTGGCTTCTTGGGTGGGAAATGCTCACATGTCTATTAGAAAGTATACAGGACTGCCGACTATTGGAAGGCGTTATTACTTTTTAGTTTGTGTAGGG
>ERZ1740070.1608-NODE-1608-length-13908-cov-5.665343_pt1 | contig 13908 bp, 15 predicted proteins | sample MGYA00581734_ERZ1740070 | MGnify/ENA primary metagenome ERZ1740070 (study PRJEB43018, sample SAMN04849744) | marine metagenome | isolation source: floating plastic debris | place: Pacific Ocean | collected 2008-09-01 | study: EMG produced TPA metagenomics...
CGTAGCGTTTCATCAGTTTTCCCAGGTCCCGTTGACACGCGGCCGCGCGCATTTCGCGCTTATATGCGATAATCCAAAAATCCAGAGGATCGTACGCGCGGCATTCAACGCACAATATGCGACATGAGGACCATCACAGCGCCGGCATTTGAGCGGCTTTGTCACAGGCAGAGTGTCACGACGCCCGGTCTTTGCGCGCTTTGCCTCTTTTGCGCGGGCTTTGGGACGGCTAGATAAGATGTTCTAGCGGGATAAGGCGCGCGCATGGGTTTTTGGATCGTGACATTGGGGCTGGCAGTTTTGTGCTGCGCCGTGCTGGCGCGCGCGATCCTGCGCCATCGTGCAACCGCGGCCCCGGCGGCGGCCTATGACCTTCAGGTGTATCGCGATCAGCTCAAGGACGTCGAGCGGGACGTGGCGCGTGGGGTGATCTCTGACGAGGATGCAGAGCGGTTGCGAACGGAAGTGTCCCGGCGTGTTCTGGCGGCGGATGCTCAACTTCACAAGGACGCAACCCAAGGCACGGCACGGGCCAAACCGTCCTTGATCTTGTTGGGTGCTGTGGCGGCCAGTCTTTTGGGGGGAACGGCCTGGATTTACGCAGAATTGGGGGCGCCGGGCCTCTCGGACGTGCCGTTGGCCGACCGGATCGCGGCCTCGGACGCGGCGCGACAGAACCGGTTGAGCCAGGCGGACGTTGAGGCGCAACTGACAGTGCGACCGGCCGAGATCGAGGCTGATCCCGGCTATCTGGAGTTGGTGGAACAATTGCGCGCCGCGGTGGCAGGACGACCCGGAGACGCGCAAGGGTTGGCCTTGCTGGCGCGACACGAGGCAGGGCTTGGCAATTTTCGAGCCGCCCATAAAGCGCAGCTTGCGCTCCTGCAGATCAAAGGCGAGGCGGCCACCGCCGAGGATTTTTCAACGCTGGCCGATATGATGATTTCTGCCGCGCAGGGCTATGTGTCCTCGGATGCAGAAAAAGCCTTGCGCGCGGCGATGTCGCGGGATCCTGAAGACCCGCGCGCTCGGTACTACCTGGGCGTCTACATGTTGCAGGTGGATCGGCCAGATGCTGCATTCCGGCTGTGGCGTGACCTTTTGGAAGACAGCCAGATGGATGACCCCTGGACACCCACAGTCCTCAACCGCATCGGTGAGGTCGCCCTGCGCGCCGGGGTGCAGTATGACCTGCCGGATATTCCTGGCCTCTTTTCCGGTCCGACGGATGAAGACCTCGACGCCGCCGCAGGCATGACCGCCGAAGACCGCGCTGCCATGATCAACGATATGGTCGCAAGCCTGTCGGCACGCTTGGCCAATCAAGGCGGCACCGCCGAAGAATGGGCGCGGCTGATCCGGGCGTATGGGGTTTTGGGCAATGTCGCGCAAGCCCGCGCGATTTGGGAGGAGGCGGAGCAGGCCTTTGGCAATGACGATGCTGCGCTCACGCTGCTAAGGTCATCTGCCGACAGCGCCGGGGTGCTTGAGTGATCTACGACGACATCAGCGCCTTTGCCGATGCGCTTTCGCCGATGCGGCCGATCCTGGGGCTCGACTTGGGGGAAAAGACCATTGGCGTGGCGGCATCGGATGCCCTGTTGCAGGCGTCCAATGCCGTGGTCACGATCAAGCGCAAGAAGTTCGGCCTTGATGCGGCAGAGCTCTTGAAGATTGCGACCGCGCGCGAGGCCACTGGCCTCATTTTAGGGCTGCCGCGCAATATGGACGGGTCCGAGGGGCCGCGCTGCCAATCGACACGCGCCTATGCGCGCAACCTGTCCGCGCTGACGGACCTGCCGATTTCATTTTGGGATGAACGGCTCTCGACCGTGGCGGCAGAACGCGCACTGATTGAGGCTGATTTGACCCGAAAACGTCGCAAAGAGATCATCGATTCGGTCGCTGCCACGTACATATTGCAAGGGGCGTTGGATCGCTTGAGGCACTTAAGGGCAGGCACATGAACATTCCCGTTTGGACCCGAGACGAGGTTGAAAGCCCCTGTGTGCGGCTTTGTGTTGTGCATCCTGAGGCCGGAATCTGCACCGGGTGTTATCGAACCATGGATGAGATCCGCGATTGGTCTGCGATGACCCCTGCCTTGCGCCGCGAGATCATGGATGGCCTGCCAGATCGAGCAGGTTTGCTGAAAAAGCGGCGCGGTGGACGGGCGGCGCGGCTGACACGCGGCTAGAGCAAGGCTCGTCGCTTCCTTCGGGCGCGTCTCGCCTAGGGTAGATCCAGCCAACCCCGGGTTCCAGGCGGCAACTCTGGACGAAAATACGCAATCATCCGGCCTTCGCTTGGGGCTTTGGCCCCGTCTTCCCAGGGCGCAACTCCATGAAGCGCCAGCCTGTGTACAAGATAGGCTTCACCTGGTTCTGCTGTAACCTTGACCCGTGGACAGGTGTCAAACACCTCTTGTCGGGTGGCTTGATAGATCGCGGTCAGATCCACATCGTCCCATTGTTCCGCCGGGCGTTCTCCCAAAGCCTCATGAAACGCGGCCGCCATGCGCTTGTGGCTGCCCTCCCAGACCACCAACGGGCTGGCCTTCTCATCGCAGGACGTGAGGGGAAGACCCAAAATATAGGCGTGCTGTTCCTTCAACATGCGTTTCTTGGGCTGCCCCACGCCCAACAGACCATCCACATGGGCCGCGTCGCGCTTGAGCCGATAGCGGAAGGCCGCGTCTGTTTCAGTGTCGCGCGGGCGCGGATAGCCGGGATAGATCACCGAGATCTGACCAGGATGGAGCGGAAGCACGCCATAAATCTCTTGCGCCGCCGCGTAGGCCGCCCCAGTGAGCGGGCCCGCCTGCCCCACCGCGCCCTCCGGATCACTGGGCAAACTGTCCACGCCGACAAACCAGGTGCCTTCGCATTGCAACCAGACGCGGCGCTCTTCGGGGTCATTGACACGCTCCAGGGCCGCGTCGCGGGCGGCCTTAATCCACGGGGCCAAAGCCGCGTCTGTGGGAAATTTCACCCAGCCTTTGTCAAACAACGCGTCGATCATGGCGCCCCCTTTTGGTGACACGGGGCTCATACGGTGACATCCGCCATGTCCACTTGCTCCAAGGCAGCAATGACCAATTCGGTCCCGGCCCCTGGGCGTGTCGCCCCTTCGGACAGAATGCGACGCCAGGCACGGGCGCCCGGCCGCCCTGCGAACACACCCAGCATGTGGCGGGTCACCTGGTGCAGCTTGCCGCCTTGGGCAAGATGGGTTTCGATATAGGGCAGCATGGCGCGCACCGCATCTTGGGCGCGACGGGCCTCACCAGCCATACCAAAGATCCGGCTGTCAGCCGCGCTTAGGATATCCGCGGGATGATGATAGGCGGCGCGCCCGAACATGACCCCATCGAACCCGCGTTTGAGCAGGGTTTCCGCCTCGCTCAGCGTGCTGACCCCGCCATTGATCGAGATGTGAAGCTCTGGGAATTGCGCCTTCATGCGCTCAACGAGATCGTAGTCAAGCGGCGGTATCTCTCTGTTTTCCTTGGGGGAAAGGCCCTTGAGCCAGGCTTTGCGCGCATGGACAATAAACCGGTCCACGCCGACATGCGCCACGCGTTCAAGAAAATCCGGTAACACCGCCTCGGGCCGCTGATCATCCACCCCGATGCGGCATTTGACCGTGACATCCACGGTGACGCGCTCCCGCATCGCGACACAGCACTCTGCCACAAGGTCCGGATCCTTCATCAAAACCGCGCCGAACGTGCCGGATTGCACGCGGTCTGAGGGGCACCCCACGTTGAGATTGATCTCTTGATACCCTGCGGCCTGCCCAAGCTGCGCGGCCTTTGCCAACTCTTGCGGATCAGATCCGCCCAGTTGCAGGGCCACGGGATGCTCATCGGCTGAATGATCCAACAGATGCAGCGCCTCTCCTCGTACAAGAGCGGGGGCGGTCACCATTTCGGTGTACAGCAACGCCTCGCGCGAAAACTGTCGGTGCAGATACCGACAATGGCGATCTGTCCAATCCATCATGGGTGCGACCGACAGACGGGCATGGTGATGCAGGCGGTTTGTCATATCAGGCGCGGACCGGACCAAAGGATGCGTTACCGCTCTCTACCGCAAGACGTCTTACGCCCGCAATGGACCGTGATGTCAAAGCGCCTTGAGCCCCCGCGCGACCAGTTTGCAGCATCGGGCCGACAAGTGAGTGGCGACGCTGCTCAGGTCCAAATCCCCGCGTTTCAGGAAGACGGCAAGCGCAAAGGCCCGCGTGTCTTGCGTCATGTAACCAAACCAACCCGCATCATCGGCGGCCTGAAGCTGAAACACCCCAAATCCTGCGATGATGCAGCCTAGGTCGGTGGCCAACTCATGCGCGCCCGCTCCGCCGGGCACGTCAGAGACCACATGCGCCAGTCGCGCATGCATGAGTTCATGGGCCATTAGATTGATAAACCTAACAGGGTGGTTCATCTGCTCGGGGTCATAGCGAATTATGGCGACGTCGCCGGTCTGTTCGAAACTACCAGCTACAGATGATAAGGCATTGTAATCATGCCTATATTCCGCAGGCAACACGTCCAATGGCAGGAGCTCAACAGGGTCGTGAAACGCCAAATGTCTTTGAATGTCACGCACCACGAGCTTGGCCGTTTCTGGACTGTTTCCGCCGGGCGCATCAAAGAACGCCCGGGTGGGCAGGATGGGTCCCGGCGGTGGGGTAAAACGGGTGTCGAACCAGTCGAAACACTCAAAGATCCAGTGTCTAAGGTCATCAGACACCAACGGGCGTGTCCAAAACATGCTTTAGAGCCCTTGTGCAGACAATCGATGCACGTCTCGTTACTCGGCCTTGGCGAAGGCCTCTGTTTCCTCAAGAAGTTCCGGATACCACTTTTCCAACGCCGGCAAAAAGGCATCGCGGATGCGGGCAACCTGGGCCGGGGTCAGCTCATCGCGCCAGACCCCGGACTCGCCTTTGGCAAAAAAGCGCGCCATCCCGTCTGGGCGTTCCGTGAAGCCAAGCTGCTCTTCTTGTTTCTTGAGGTTGTCAAAGCTCGTGGCCTTGATGGCACGGGCCAGTTTGGCGCTGTCAGGTTTCACGCTCAGAAACTCCAAAAGGCCACGCACTGTCTTGGGCGCGGTGTCCAGCATATCCTCATACCGGACAACGTGGCGCGGCAAACCTGGTGCCTCTGTCCAACTGCGAATGTGGTCATCCCACCGGCCCAACGCGTCGCGAATGCCGGTTTCCGTGCCCATAATCGTCTCAGGGTTGGTCATCCTGTCGATCGCCGTGTCAATGTCGCTGCTTTGATGACGGGCAAAGGACGGGGCCAGGTCAAACGGGTTGCGCAGCATGTAAACCGCGCCCGCCGTCAGTTGCGGCGGGATCAGATCCTGCCCCAGATAGCGCACCGCCTGACAATGGGTTTTGACAAAATGCGTGCCCTGCTTGGAGTTCGCGATCAGCGCCAAAGCCTTGGGTCGGACCTGCAACCAATCCTCCACGCTTGCGGCATTGAACGGGCCACCATTGGCGGCATCAAAGAAATCTTGGCGCACATCGGCGGTGGTGAAACGGCGCAGATTGTTGATATCAGGCGCCTGCCCCGCGGGCATGAAGTAATTGGCCAAAAGCGACCGCATCCACGTGTTGCCCGATTTGGGATAGGAAGCGAGCCAGATGATACGTCTGAGATTACTCATCAAGATATCCGAATTTTTCCATGACCTTACCATGCTCTGCCCGGACTTTCTCTATCAGTTCCGGGGCCAGTTCGTCTTTCCATTGATCCGACTGACCTTTGGAGAAAAACGCCTTGGTATGGGACGACTTTTCTTCAAACCCGGCCACGCTCTCTTGCCCGGACAATTCCTTGAAACTGGAGAATTTAACGGCCTTTTTCAAGCGCGCCTCATCCACCGGGATGCCGATATGGTCCAAGAGCTTGGCAAACTGGGCCTCCGCATCCGTCAACAGGTCTTCGTAGCGCAAAATGAGTTGCGGATACTCGGCCGGTTTTGTCCAACCTTCGACATGAGCGTCCCATCGGCCCAGAAATTGACCGACGGTGTGTTGGGTTGGCGCGATCCAGTTGCTGGGATTGGCCAGCGAGGTGGCCGCCTGTTCATGGGTGCGTCCGAAATGGCGCGCGTAGGACAACAAAACGTCCATTGGGTTGCGCACGATGTAGACAGCGGACCGGGTAAGATCCTTTGGAATCATAAACTTACCCTTGATCGACCCCGGCATGTTGTGGGTCTTCACAAAATTCACATCGGCCCCGTTTGACACGATCCCGCGCAGGACCTGATCGCGCAGACTGAGAATATGATCGACATTGCGCGGGTCAATCGGGCGTCCGGCGACCATGGCATAGGTCTTGACCACGGAATCCCCCATGGCAAAGCGATGCGCCTGATTGATCGGAACGGGTTTGTCCCCGTTGACGAGGTAATTGGCCAGAAAAATCCGCGTCCACGTATTCCCCGATTTGGGGTAGGACGCGAGCCAGACAATGCGGCGCAGATCAGCCATCGAGATACCCAAATTTCTTCATCACGGCCTCATGCTTTTTACGCGTCTCAAGCGCCAGATCTGCATCAAGCTCATCCACCCATTGCCCCGATGTGCCTTTGGAAAAAAACGCGTCTGATTTGACTGAGGCTTCGGCAAAACCGTCTTCGCTCTCTTGTTTTGAGAGTTCCTTGAACGACGAAAACCCGATCGCCTTGTCCAGACGTTTTTCATCCACGGGAATGCCTATGTGCTTGAGAAGAGACGAAAAACTCTCTTCCGGTTTGGTTTGCAAATCCTCGTAGCGCAGCACAAGCGTGGGGAAAACCTTGTTCTTGGTCCAGCTGTTCACATGCTCCGACCAAGAGCCGAGATACTGAAACACCGTGGATTGGTCCGATACGGTGGTGTTGTCCTTGCTTGAGACCGCTTCCACCGTTTGTGCGTGGGTCATCCCAAAATGCCGCGCGTAAGACAGCACGACATCACGGGGATCGCGCATGATGTAGACAGCAGAGCGGGTAAACTGCGGCGGGATCAGGTCGACACCAAAGGCCTTGCTGCGAATGTTGTGGGTTTTCACGAAATTGACATCCGCGTTATTGCCGACAATCCCACGCAATACCCTGTCGCGCAGTTTGAGAATGACATCGTGATTTTGGAGGTCAAACGGGCCGCCGGCAACCATTTGATAGGTTTTGGTGATCGTGTCACCCATGCCGAACCGATGCACTTGGTTGATCGGAACGGGATGATCGGCATTCATCAGATAATTGGCGAGAAAAATCCGCGTCCACGTGTTGCCGGACTTCGGATAAGAGGCCAACCAAATGATGCTTTTCTTCATGACAGTTTGGTTTCCCACGAAAACCAGTCAAAAAAAATGGCGGGGGCTTTCACCCCCGCCATTCCTAAGTGTCTGATAAATCAGAAGCTCAGGTTGATCGCAGTACCGAGAACCGTACCGGACACGTCTGTGAACGGAGTTACGATTTCGACGTCACGCTCTTCGTGCACGAGGTAGATGTCCCAATCGACGCCCGGCCCGAGGGTCCGGCTTGCGCCAATTTTGTAGGCTTCACGCTCGATGCTGCCGATGAAACCGAACAGACCGTCTGTTTCACCCTGGTATGTCAGAGCTTCGAAAGCCCAAGGACCAGCGGCGTCGTAGACGATACCGAGGCTCCAGCCTTCCTGATCACCGGTGCCGAGGATGGCGCCGTTGTCGTTCTCAGTGTAGCTACCGCCAACAGTGATGGAACCGAAGGTCACAGATGCGCCAACACCCCATGCTTCCGGATCGGAAACAAATGCGGCGGCAGGTGCATCACCCTGACCCCAACGCGCAGCCAACGTAACGTCGGTTGTGCCGAAGGAACCGGAGTAGTTCACACCAATGTCGAAGATGTCCGACAGAACAGCGTTTTTGTTGACCGCGAAGGAGCTACCAACGTTTGCAACACCGGTCGGTGCGTAGGACACACCAATCGTCAGACCGTTGAAGTCTGGCGTGTAGTAGGTGATGCGGTTCACGTCGTTGTTGCCCGCAACTTCGATGAAGCTGGACAGAGCCGCCTGACGGAAGCCTGTCTGAGTGCCAGCAACAGCGGAGAACGGGATGAACGTGGATGTGGACGGCGAGTTGATGAACATGGACGTCACGGAAGGTGCGCCTGTCATCAGCTTGTAACCGGCGGAGTTTTCCGCACCGATGTCCAGCTGACCGAACGTGTCGGAGCTGATCGTCATGTACGATTCGTCGATTTCACCGGAACCCACGTTCTGAGCTTCGAGCTGAACGTTGATACCAAAGGTCAGACCGTTGTCGAGCGTGATGCTCGGCGTGAAGATGATCTCACCCGTGGTGTGGATGTCCACGCCTTCACCGTCGAAATCAGCGCCAACGATACCGGGGGTGCTGATGTCACCGATGGCGACGTGTGTGTTGAAGAACCCACCCCAGTCCAGGTTCCAGTCCTGGGCTGTCGCGGGCGCAGCGGCTACGCCAAGGGCGATTGCGCTGGTGCAGAGTAGTTGCTTTTTCAAGGTTATCCCTCCTAGTAAGCAGGATAAATTTTAGTCCACCGCACCAATGCACCGATACGGCTTGATCATGGAATGGTCGAAATACGCGGGTAGGTCAACGAAGCCCCCCAAGCTTGCGCCACTGTTGCCTGCGTTGTGACGTAATAATCACACAGTTGCGCGGCCCGCCGGCCCGTTTCCCGGCTCGATACAGCGAAAAACCCAATTTTTAAAGCGTTTGCCGCCATTTTCAGGGTGTGCCCCGATTCCCATTGCAGCGCTGACACAGACGCATTGTTGTCGCCGTCCCGTCGCAATTCTGCCGCATTTCGCTTGGGCAGATTCGGCCTCTGCCGTGCTGAGATTCGGCCCCTTTGCGCCCGACGCTATGACAGCGATGCGCGCGGAAAACTCAGATCGTCCAAAAGCGCCTCAGCCCGCAACAGGCCCGCGCCTGCTGTCTCAAGCAGACGTGGAAGAACCAGCCACTCATGGGTCCAGGCCGCGCCGGAGCGCTCTTGCTCGTGATCCATCGCAAGATGCAACGCACCAAGCTGTGCGCTGGCATCCCGCCCAAGGGTGATCAGAACTTCGGCTTTGACCGGGTTGGTCTTGTGCCCCATGGCCGATGATCCACCACCGGACAACAGCGTGACCTCATCCACGCCCTGCTGCGCCATCAAGGCAATGTCGTGGCCCATCTTGCCCAGGCTGCCCGCCACACGGGCCAACCACGCACCAAGCTCCATGATCCGGGAGCGGTCCGTGTGCCAGACCGGTGCGGGCGCAAGCCCCAACTCCGCGGCAAACGCCGTGCGCACGTGGTCTGGTGACGGCCCGAACCCCTCAGCTGTCCCCACAGGGCCGCCAAGCTGCACCACACACACGCGCGGTTTGAGCGCCTCAAGCGCCGCCAGATGACCTGTCAGAGGGCCGTGCCACCCGTCGATCCGCCGCGCCAGCGTGATGGGCAAAGCCGCCTGCATGCGCGTCCGCGCCATCAATGGCTGCCCCCCCACATCCTGCGCAAGCTGCGCCAAGCGCGCGTTCAGCCTCTGTACCCGTGCCTCAAAGACGCCCAGACAGTCCGCCACCGCCAGCATCAGTGCGCTGTCCATCACATCCTGTGACGTCAACCCTGTGTGCAGGGCCGGGTGCAGTTCGACGTCGATCATCTCTCGCAACTGCCGCACAACAGAGGGCACGGGCATGCCATCTGTAGCGGCCTCTGCCACCAAACAGTTGTGATCCAGCGTTGCCTGCTCAATGGCGCCTGCGGTTTTTGTGGCCAATTCAGCCGGCACAGCGCCTGCCGTGCCGAGCGCGCGGGCAAAGGCGGCCTCAACCCGCAAAATGTCGGTGATCTGGCGCTCAGGCGACAGACGCGCCCGCGTTTCAGCATCGCCCGTGACGCCGATTTGCCAATCCCAGGTCACGCGACCGCCCTCAATCCCAACATGTCGCGGGCCTGCGCCGGGGTGGCCACAGGGCGTTCGTATTTCTCACAGAGCGCCACCGCCCGCGCCACCAGAGCAGCGTTTGAAGGCGCCAGGCGGTCCTTGTCCAACCGCACATTGTCTTCCAACCCCGTCCGCGTGTGCCCGCCCGCGGCAATCGCCCATTCGTTCACAACAACCTGCGCCGCACCGATGCCCGCGGCACACCACTCCGCCTCCGGGGCGCGCGATCGCATCATCTCCACATAAAAATCGAAGACGGTTTTGTCGGCAGGCATGGCGTTTTTCACGCCCATCACGAATTGGACATAAAGCGGCCCATAGAGCAGACCGTCCTGATGCATAGAGACCGCTTTGAGAATATGAGACAGATCGAAGGCTTCGATTTCCGGCACCACCTCATGGCCGCGCATTTCGCGCGCCAGCCAGGCGATCAAGTCAGGCGGATTTTCATAGACACGCGTGGGAAAGTTGTTGGAGCCCACAGACAACGACGCCATGTCGGGCCGCAAGGGCAGCATACCGCCCCGCTCTGTCCCTGCGCCTGAGCGTCCTCCGGTGGACATTTGCATGATCATGCCCGGACAATGCGCGGCGATCCCCTCCTGCAGCCGTGCAAACCGATCAGGGTCCGAGGTCGGGGTGCCGTCCTCTTGCCGCACGTGGCAATGGGCGATGCTGGCACCTGCTTCAAAGGCCGCATGGGTCGACGCCACCTGTTCTTCGATGCTGATCGGCACGGCCGGGTTGTCGGATTTCTGCGGAACGGATCCGGTGATGGCGACACAGATGATACAGGGTTTGGACATGAGCGGGCTTTCCTTCGCCAACATGCCTAGCGGCTAAAGCGCGCCCTCGCCAGCAAAAGCGAGACGCGCCCCACCGGACGCGACGAGCGGTGCCTCACATGCCGCGCTCTTCAAAGACTTTCTTGGCCGCCCGAAAACACTCAAGCCCCTGCGGCACCCCGCAATAGATCGCCACCACATGGATGATCGCGCGGATCTCTTCCTTGCTGACCCCATTGTTAAGCGCGCCACGGCAATGAATTTCCCATTCATGCATCTTCCCCAGGGCACCGATCATGGCGAGGTTCATCATAGACCGCGTCTTTGGCTCAATCACGTCATCGCCCCAGCCAAAGCCCCAGCACCAGGCCGTCATCGCCTCTTGAAACGGACGGGTGAAATCATCCGCAGCGGCGAGGTTTTTCTCGACATACTCCGCGCCTAACGTGCCTTTGCGCTGTTCGAGCCCTTTCAGGAACAGATCTTCGTCAAATGTATCGGCCATTGGGCCCTCCTTCTTTCATGTGTGGTTTAGGTGCCATGGCGCGCCAGCATGTCCCGGATCGACGCTTCGATCTGACCGCCACAATACACATCCCCGAAACGCGCATTGTTTTTGTCGCGCAATTGCTTCAGGTCTGGCAAAGCCAGCATGCGATCCGAAAATCCGGCAAGATTTGGTGCGGTTTTGTCCAATAAAGGCCGCAACGCGCGCAGCTTGTCCGTCATAACACCCCAAAGCACAGCGACCATCACATCGCCCAGTCCCGGCGCGTCCCTGCCAAAGAGGTAACCCGCCTCTCCCGTGACACCTTGCGTCTCCAAAAAGCGTTCAAAGATCCGCATCCAGCGGGGCAGACGGTCTTCGACAAAGCTTTCCCACTCGCCCAGGGTCCACATGGAGCGCCCCCCGAACAAGGTCAGCTCATCGAGCACATCATTGACGTCGCCCACGACTTTAGCGGTCTTGGCCACATCACGAAGGTGGTCCGGCATTAGCCCGTGTTTGGCGCCTAAGTAGGCCAAAATGGCCGGCATTTGCGCCAAGGTCAGGTCTGCGCCGTGATCCATCAGCACCGGGGGCGCCATGAACGGCTCAGGCTGATCTGCGGGTGGCCTATGTTTCAACGCAGCGACATCCTCCGCGTCCGGCTCGTCACAGCTTGGGCCCGCCAGACACAGCACCGCACGTATAAACTCACCCCGGAACGGAATAGGCCAATAGTAAAGCGTGTACTCCGCCATCCTCAGCGCACGGAAATCGCGACATTCTTTGTCTGCACATAGTTCCAAAGCGCCTCACGCCCCTTTTCGCGCCCGTAGCCGGATTTGCCATAGCCGCCAAAGGGGGTTTCGACGCCGCCCGCGTACCATTCATTGACAAACACCTGACCGGCCCGAATTTTCTGCGCGGCCCGCGTCGCACGGTCGAGATCGCGGGTAAAGACGCCGCCGACAAGCCCATAGTCTGTCCCATTGGCAATGGCATAGGCCTGCGCCTCATCCTTGAACGGCATCACCGACAGAACCGGGCCAAAGACCTCTTCTTGCGCGATGGTCATGTCGGGGGTCACATCCGCCATCACGGTGGGTTCCAGAAATGCGCCGGGGATGTTCATCTTGCGCCCACCGGTGACGACACGTGCACCTTCAGCCTCGGCCGCGCTGACCATGCCCGCGGCGCGGTCCCGCTGCGCCTCTGAGACCATGGCGCCCATCGTCGCGCCTGCCTCGGCCCGATCAATGCCCGGGCCTATAGACAGAGACTTCGCCACCTTTTCGGCCCGGGCGACCAGCTCGTCATGACGGCTTTCATGGACGATCACGCGGCTCATCGCCGAACAGACCTGACCGGCGTTGAAATAGATGCCCCAGCGGATATCCGTCTCAAACGCATCGAGATCAGCATCCTCATGGACAATGGCCGCGGATTTTCCGCCCAGTTCGAGCACGCAAGGCACCACATTGGCCGCGGCAGCCGTGGCAATCGCGATGCCGGTTTTGACCGAACCGGTAAAGACGATCTGATTGACCCGCCCATGGCCTGAGAGCGCCGCACCCGCCTGATGGCCCCACCCGCATAAGATGTTGACCGCGCCCTTAGGCAGGCCCACGGCCTCCGCCGCATGGGCAAAGATGTAGTTGGACAAGGGCGTCAGCTCGGGCGTTTTGATCACGCAGGCATTGCCCGTGGCCAAAGCCGCAGACAAAGACCGTGCGGTCATCTCAAGCGGGTAGTTCCACGGGATTATCTGGGCTGAAACGCCGAAGGGCTCATAATGCGTGAAGTCGAAGTACCCCTGCCCAAGCGGGATCGAGCGGCCTTCAACTGTTTCCGCCTGATTGCCGTAATACTCAAAATACCGGGCTGAACCCTGGATCTCTTTTTGCGCCTCCCAAAGCGGCTTGCCTTGTTCCAGCGTCAAAAGCTTGGCCAGCTCATCGGCATGCTCCAGCAGATAGCGGCCCATGGCCTGTACGATCCGGCCCCGCTCCACCGGGCGCATGGCATGAAGGACACCGCTGTCATGAACCCGTGCGGCAGCCGCCACGGCCCTGTCCACATCTGCCTCATCGGCCAAAGCTTGCGTGGCCAGCACCTCGCCCGTGCCGGGGTTCATGACGTCGACACGCCCCGCGCCGCCATCGACCCATGCGCCGTCAATGTAGTTCTGCCAATCGTCTTTCATCGGGTGTCCTTCCTGGTCAGACAGTGACGCGGTGTTCATAGAGCCGCTGGTAGTGGGGGATCATGCGCCGATACACTTGCTGGACCCGCGCGGGGCTGTCGTCAATGTTTATGTATTTGCGCGTTTGCCGGGTGAGACCGGTGGAGTTTGCCAGATTGGCGTGAAAGGACCCGCCATCCCACCAACTGTGCTCAGAGGGATCGCCGCCTGGCTCCCATGTCAGGGCCTCAGACAGATACGGTATGCCGACGCCCTTGCAAAACGCCTCTGTCACCTTTTCGGGGTCATCAAGCAAATCATCGCTGTCGATCACTGGCGGCGGGGCGCCGTTGAGCGCCCAAAGCAGATCAAACAGCGCGCGCTGTTCGGGAAAACCCACTTCGCCTTCGTGGAAATCGGGCCATTTGTCATGCATCGAGGTGATCGTCTTGGCCGGATCGCGGATCAGGAAGG
>ERZ1740070.1609-NODE-1609-length-13907-cov-5.452498_pt1 | contig 13907 bp, 11 predicted proteins | sample MGYA00581734_ERZ1740070 | MGnify/ENA primary metagenome ERZ1740070 (study PRJEB43018, sample SAMN04849744) | marine metagenome | isolation source: floating plastic debris | place: Pacific Ocean | collected 2008-09-01 | study: EMG produced TPA metagenomics...
CCATGATCCGCATCGGTCGCTCATATTGGGATGGGTGCCGGATGCCATCTCTTCTGAACCACTAAGGGATGTGGATCGATCCATGAGGTGACGACAAAAGTGTCCAGGGCGGCAAAGTATAGGGGAATCTTAGACTGGTTTACAAAGCCATAGTTGATGACGGCTCCATTGAGTTCGGCGATGCGTTCGTTAATAGCGAAGTCTAGATCTCCGCCACCAAACATGACTCCCCGCACACGAGGATCACGCTGATGGGCTTTTGCGATCGCATCAATAAATTCAAACGGATTTTTACGCTCGATGTACTTACCCATAAACCCGAAGAGAACTGTGTCGTCATCCCAGCATAGTTCTTTTCTAATTGCCTGAATTTCTTCGGGAAAGGCCGCAATAGTTTGTTGGAAACGATCGCCATCGATGGGATGACAACCCCGGACAATTTTGTCGTCTGAAACCCCATAGTGGCGCAAATGAACTTCGTTGTGATCGCCGCAGGATAGCCAGTAATCGGCTAAGCCGTTCATCCATGGATATAGCAATGCCATGGCGATCAACCTGGTGCGACTGTATCGACCATCGGACATCATGCTGGCATCATTCTGCATGATCAACGGGATACCTCGCAGCTTGCAGAGGAGAGCCGTCAACCGGTAGGAGTAGTTAACAAAGCTCTGCATAAAGATAGCGTCAAAGTTCTCAGATTTTAGACGATTAATCAATCCGGGACTCAGTGTGGTATCGGTACGCTTAGGAGGAACCTTTCCGAGAATATCTTTGAGATATTCATAGTTATAGCCACCGAGCAGATCTACATCCCAGGCTTGAGCTTTTTTCCCTAGAAATGGATCACCGCTAGACTGGTTCTCACTGGAGATGTAGAGGACCTTGACGGACAACTCGGGCTGCTCGGCCAATTTTCTCCATATGGGACCATGGTGCTGAGTTTGATGGGTAAAGACAATGCCTAGGCGAAATTTATCATGTGCGTTTTTCATGGTTTTTATTTATTCTCCTACAGGTCTAACTATTGTTTGGAAGTGATTGGTTGGAAATGACGGGTAATAAACAGGTTTTGATGTAAAGAGTCGAGCAGGTACTGCCCTGATGAAAAAAGTCTGTTAACTGGGATGATTAGAGCGTCTGTATACGTTGCGATCTCGGCTGTCGTAACGCACATTGTTAAGCTGACGGGCCAAGAAATACAAGATTCGACGAATCGGATTGAATAAGGAAGAACTAAGCACAGGATATTCTGACTGATAACCATACTTTAGCAAGTAAGGCACTGCAATTAATTCAAATTTGAGCTGTTCCAGCTTAGCCATTGCGGTCAAATACTTTTTAGTATTTCTCGCATCCAGCCCACCACGTAGTTTCCTATGAATGCTCTGCTGGTAATAAGCTGGAGCTATCTTCTTATTCCGTTCGAGGTTGTTGAAATCTTCCTGCATAGAAGGCCGATATTCAATTTCTAGAAAATCACAGAGTTGCTTCAAATTAGACGTGGGATCCTGGATCAAGTCGTCATAACGAAGTTCATAAACTTGATGGGTTGGATTAACCTTGAGAAAGTCTTCAACTCGCCTTAAGCCATCTACCCAATATAGTGCGTTCTGTATGACTCCTTTGGGGCCAAACTTAAACTCGCTAGTCTCATGTACTCGCTTATAAGACAGAAAGACATCTCGTCCATCACGAATAACATGAACGATCTTGGCTTGGGGACAAACGTTGTGAATGCGGTCCAGGCTGGATATAAGGACAGGCGCTTTAATGCCCCATAGCAGTTCGTCCGTTTGCTCCTGTCGGTGAAATGCCTCATAAAGCGTAGCGTTAACATCTGCAAATGTTTGAGGCAAACGCTCATTTAAATAGCGAACCATATGCTCTTCTGACATGCCCCAACCATCTTCCTTGGCTGACAGCATAAAGATCTTGACAATTCGCTTATAGTCCTCTTCATTAAACTGCGTTTTATTCCAGTAGTAGGGATAAGCCCTGGCAATAAAATCGCTTTCATAGGGAATATAAATTTGCTCACTGGCGTTCAGGATCGATGTGAGCAATGTGGTGCCAGATCGCCCTGAACTAACGACAAATACGTCAGGCAGTTTAAATCTCGTTTTACAAGTAACCATAAGAAGATTTCCTAATACCTTTTATTCCAGTGAAGCTCATTGAATATTTTCTTTTAAACGGACTGTCAAACAGATTATTAAAACCTAGCATTACGACTATTCTACGTGGTTAATTCCGTAATACATCGTCAAAACATAAGCATAGCTAAGATAGCGTTAAGGCTTAACTAACAATGAAAAATTACCAGTTCAAGTCCTGCTCATAGCCTAAATCAATTAGGGTTTGACCAGCAACTCTCTTAAAGGCAGCTTTATGGGATGCATTAAATCGTGTTTTCCAGCCGCCAATACTCCCCTTTCCTCCTTTTTTAAATGTATGGGACTCTTCCGGACTCAAGACATAGGATGCAAGTTTATCCTTGATTTCCTGATTTGAAAGACTGATATTAAGGTGATCCAATATCTGTTCAACTATATAGAGGCGCTTATCTTCAGAGCCACCACCCCGTTCGCCAACAAGATCCTCAAATTTAACAGCGTAGGTATTTAGATCATCAATCCATCCCTTCCATCGAGAGAAATCCATCCCAATATCGGGCTGAGAGACATTAGATCCAAAAGGACTGCCTAAGGGCAACCCTTCGATAGACCGCATCAACTGTTGATCAAAATCAGCGTATTGCTTCGTATAAATGTCATGTAAAAAAATACGTTCTTCCTTAGTCACCCAACGGGCATGGGAAACAGCAACATCTCGAAGATCCCGATAGATAAAAAGGGTTCTGCAGTGAAACTCCCGCAGTACATCTAAGACTTCATTACAGTACATCAGATGACTTCTAATGATTGAACCCTCAGGAGCAGAACCTATTTTCCACCTTACATGGGAGGCTGTGTTCATTACGCCACATAGTGCCTGCACTGAAACAATATCGTCCCATTTTTGTAGCCCTGGGATGGAATATAAAATCTGATATAACAAATGAGTCCCACTTTTAGGGAAAGAATTACAAAGTACTAATGACTTTGATGTTTTTCCTCGCAGCTGTTCCAATAGCTTTTGTTGCCAATATTTTGTGGCGAATACTACGTCACGACCGTTTAAACGAACGACATCTTGAAGTTGATAACTCATGGGCTCTTACCTGAAAGGTATTTAGTGGCAGTATGATGTACTAAAGATTAATTAACTGTTTTAACAAGAGAAGCTATTGGTAACTGAGAGAAACTCTGTTCCATTACCTGTTCATATACCTGGGCCACCCGTTCAGCTGTACGTTCCCAAGTAAATTCACGAACATGATCTAAGCCTTTCTGACTCAAGCTGGCACACTCATCCGGATGCCCGTACAAATAACGAGCTGCATTGGCAATTGCCTCAACGTTTGTTGGGTCAACAAGAATGGCGGCATTCCCCGCCACCTCAGGCATTGCAGTCACATTAGCTGTAATCACTGGTGTTCCACAGGCCATAGACTCCAAAATGGTTAAGCCAAATCCTTCGTAGAAGGATGGTGCCATTAGACAATCGGCTGCATTGTAAATCTCGATCAGGTCAGTTTTGTCTGGTTGACCTAAGTAAGTAACGCAAGACGTTAGACCATGACTCTGAATAAACTGTTTTTGCTCTTGATTAAAATCAGTGCCAACCTTCCAAAAATGGACGGGAATGCCTTGAGACTTGAGTAAATCAACAGCTGTTAAAATCCCAGAAACATTCTTACGGGAATTATTGGAGCCGACATTCAATAGACACCAAGTCTGATCTGTCAGACCATATCGATGCCGAACATCCTTAACTTCATTTGACGATAGACACCGAAATATCTGGTCCACAGCGTTGGGAACAACAGTAATAGTCTCGGGGGAAACGCCAAGATGCTCAACGGTATCCTTTTTGGTGTGGGAAGACACAGAAAGAATATGATTTGCTTGACGCATTCCTTCTACTCCCCAACGCCAGGCAGTCATACTTACCAGTGGGAAGCGAGCTCGCCCCTTGAAGGTGTCTGGGCGAATCAGATTAATTAAGTCATGACATGTAACAACATTAGGTCGTTGAGCACTGCGTAACCATGAACTTAAGTAACCATCGCTGTGGTCGATGATATGAAAAATGTCAGCATCGAACTGCTGTAGGCGATGAGGATAACGCCAATATCGTTCGTAGTACTTTTGAATTCCACTTATCCATGGAAAAGATTTCGCAGACCCGGTTGCAGAGGTTGGGTAAAATTCAAAAATCTCCCAGGTGGGACGAACAATTTTCAGTCCATCAATAAGTCTGTCAGCGTAAACATCCATACTGACAGAGGATTTTGGTGTTCTACGAAGGATGGCAACACGCATGGGGGCATTCCTACAACGGGGACTTAAATGTCACAGTTAACTAGCTAACGATGGCTCTTAAACGATTCAATGTCGTATCTATAACCTTAGGCCGCAGGTGTGGGGCATAAAGCCAGGTAATGCCTAAGCGTGCTAGGGGCACTGGCATAAAGCCAACCCACAAAAATAAAAAACTATATATGAGCCGCTTAAGCAAATTGTGACTAGAAAATTTCCATAGGGCAGTTAGTCCCCAACTCACCAGCATAGCTGCGTTGTCAGTTTTGACAGGATGAACCTGAGGTTCTAGGCGTAGAGATGCCAAACGCGACCAAATACGGCCAAGAGAGCGCTGCTCTAAATCTTCGGGAACCTCAAGTTTCAGTTCCTTTGCTCGTTGTCGCAACAGTAAAAAGTTTTGGAGATCATGGTTGACAAACCGTCGAAAGCGGTTACCTGATACGCTTGTCAGCGCCCACTGATTGCTATCATGAACTCGATAAGCACCGATGTCGTCATCAATTCCTGCCAGCTTACCTGCGTAAAATGGAGTTGAAATCATCAGGTAGTCATCGGCGGTGGTTTTATATTCATCTGGAATTGGAAATACTGGCACAAGCGTCTCATGACGGTAAGCATTGCCGCTCATGGGAGCACTAATATAACTGCTTTTTTGTAGCAGTCTGCGCCAAACTTCACCAGAAGATAAAGTCATCCCCACAGATGGGATGGAATATCCCAATGGTTCGTTTTTACCATCAACAACCTTTAACCGAAAATGGACCTTCCCAATTCCCTCTTGGAAGGCGTTTACAATTTTCTCAATGGTATCAGGCAAAAGATAATCATCTGCATCGAGAAACAGAACTATCTCCCCTTTGCAGGCTGTGAACCCAGTATTTAGAGCTGCAGCCTGCTTTCCGTTAGCCTGAAAAATAGCCTGAATACGATTGCCATACTGACTAATCAAATCACGAGAGTTGTCAGTTGAGCCGTCATCAACAACCAGAACTTCCAGATTCGAATAGTTCTGATTCAATGCACTGTCAATTGACTGGCCCACAAATTGCGCATAGTTGTAGTTATTGATAATGACGCTCACAAGTGGTTGATTATTCATAACCGGATTACCTCTCACTTGGAGCTAAGCTCTATCCAGCAATGGTCTAAGTCGAGTCAACACCCATTCAACTGACTTGGGGCGACTTTCCTGGGCAAACAGCCAACCAATAGCGGATTTTGAAATTGAAATTGGGACCAGACCAATGTAAAGGAACCAAACAACAACAATGATGCGCTTCTTCCAATTCATATCAGAATGAAGCCAGACAGAAGAAATACCGTGATAAATCAGCTTAAGGGCATTATCATCCGGCACTGGATGATTCTTTGGGTCGAGCCGGAGGGACGCCATTCGGGCTCGTAAATGGGTGTTAGTCCTGAGAAGAATATCACCAGGGATTTCATAACCGAAGGCTGTTGCTTGCTCCACAAGCAAATCACGCTTTGTCAAATCATGTTTTATGAAGGAACGGAACCGCTTACTGTCCATTGATGTGCCCCAGTTGTTGCTACCGTGCACTCGGTAGCCTCCCAGAGGCTCCTCCACAGCTGTAATTTCACCATGGAAAGCAACAGCTGTGGCTAAATAGCCATCTGCCGAAATCCTATACTTCTCTTCTTCAATGGGAAAAATCTTGGATAAAGTGTTTCTTGACAGTGCATTGGCACTTGTAGGTGCCACACCGTAAGTTCCCTTAGTCAGAAGCTTTGGAATCATATTACCTCGACCTAAATATTCACCTCTCGAGGGATATGTGTAGCCAAGAGAGTCACCTGAACCATCAATTCCATTCAATAGGAAGTGGACTTTGACTGTATCAGGGGTCCAAACAGAAACAACCCGCTCAACAGCATTAGGAAGCAAGTAGTCATCTGCATCTAAGAAAAAGATGATTTCACCAGTGCTGGCTTCAAATCCAGCATTAAAAGCTGAAGCCTGGCCTCCGTTCGCCTTAAAAATGGTAGTAACACGATCTTCGTAGGAAGAAATAACGTCTCGAGAGTTATCTTTCGAGCCGTCATCTACCACAATGACTTGAATGTTTTCATAGGTTTGGTTGCAAGCACTCTCAATGGCTTCTCCCACAAAGCGAGCGTAATTGTAGTTATTAACAATAATACTTACAAGCGGTTGTTGCTTATTCATATAAATACATCGGCTTTCAGCTACTTGCCGCACGGCATAAATATAAAAATGGAGGCTTAAATAAGATTAGAAAAAACGAGAAAATATCTACGTTTTTTAATGTCCTACAGCCTTTATTATAGGCTTGATTAAAGTTAGCTAAAATTCTCAATCATTATAGATCAATACGAAATTAAAATCAAGCTTAAACATTAATACTGAAGCCTGTTTAACCCGTTATTTAGGTTGAGTTAATCTAATGTTCAACCTAAATAGCCAGCTTGTCTGTACCAGGAATAGATCCAAAAATTTTATGAGAGTACTCAATTAGATTTTCAACACTTAACAACTTACAATAGGCCTGATTGTCAATAAAGGACTGCCAGCGATTGAGGACATCCATCTTATAAGCCTCACCTGCGTACTTGGCACCGTCAAAGGAACTACCACGGCCTGCTGGTGATACATCATTCAACCCATCATCAGAGAAGCTGATACCCAATTGATCAGAAATTTCCTGACGATATTTAACATCGACAAACCACTTATTGTAGTTAATGAAAATCTTTTTGTTTTTTAAGTGAGATGTTTCTCCCAGACATTCCTTTGCATAGGAAATCCAAAGCTCTGGAAGTGAGTAATGACGAGAATATACTTCCAACATATCAAAATTAGGACCATTTTCCCTCGGTTTTGTCTTCAGTCTACTGGCGAAAAGATTGAATGGATCGCGCATTACGATCACATCAAATGTTTCTTCACTTTTGCCTAGATAAACGCATCGCTTTCGTTCAAAAGAAGGATGGGCGATTTTTTCGAGTTCTTGATCTTCATAACTGTAGATTAAGCAGTCTTTGTATGAGAAATTTCCCTCTCTATGCTTTTTCCACCAATCGATATCTTTATGTTTCCAATCTTCTTTGTGTACGGTTAGTTTGCCAGCACGTAGCTGGCTCTCATACTGATTTCGATATGGATTTTCTAATGGCCTGACATGGTTTATAAAAATTGAATTGTTGTCAACCTGATTGCCAATCCAGTTGATGATTGCATGATTCCCAGAACGCCTTAACCCTAAAACTCTAATTTCTTTCTTATTAACAACAGGAACAGACTTTGAATTGTAGCTAAAGCTTCTAATAGTATCTTCAAAACTATAAAGCAACTTTTGTCTGGAGCGTCGGGCTAAGTAATTTATCCTCTTTGGTGAGAGAGATCGTAGACTTTTGGGTAAAGGCAGCATAGCTATGTCCCTATCAAGAAACGGAATAAAATGAACATTTGGAAAATATTCAGATATCGAGACAGGAGGGAGCAGCTTAGACCTCGATACTTTCCACAACATCAGAAAACTTTCCAGCTTTCACGACTTGTCCTTCGCCTAACATGTATATGCGATCGCAATCTTTAATAGTAGTTAAACGATGAGCAATTGTTATCAAGGTTATCTTACTATCTAGGGAGAGAGAGACAATAGAATCTGTTACAAGCTTTTCAGTTTCATTATCCAAGGCTGCAGTTGCTTCATCAAGAACTAAAATTTCTCGGTCATGGTAAATGGCTCTTGCAATTCCCACACGCTGGCGTTGCCCACCTGAAAGCAGCACCCCTCTCTCTCCCACCAGCGTATCAAGACCGTTGGGTAAATTGTCAACTACTTCAGTAAGCTGTGCTACATGAATAGCCTTTGATAGCTTAGCGTCATCAATTAATTGTTCTGGAACACCAAATGCAATATTTTTTTTGACAGACTCGTCAGTTAAAAAGATTGCTTGAGGAATATAAGCAATCAAGTTTTTCCAGGCTTCCAGATCCTTATAAATTGATAACCCATCAACTTTTAAATCACCAGACTGAGGAATTATCAAACTGAGAATAATATCTACTAAAGTTGTCTTTCCAGCGCCAGACTTTCCAATAAATGCAATAGATTCTCCTTTATTTATACAAAGAGAAAGATTACGAATAACATCTTGGGAGGAGTTTGGATATCGATAGCTAATATTTTCTATTCGAATTTTCTTATTAAACTTAAACCGCTCAGAATCAGAGGAACCATTTAGATCAGAGCCGACTTTACTTGCCAAATCAGGTAAATGCTTGGCAGAACCGTTAAGAGATAAATTAGAACTAAACTTTTCCTGCTCGGTTGCTAGGGACTCTAATTCAAGCAGTTCATAATAAACTTGGTCAACTGTGTAGCTAGACGCCCTTAGCTGGTTGATACCATTAATAGAATTTGAAATCGCGGGCAACAGTCGAATAGATGCAATTGCAAATACGCCAAGTACCGATGTGGTTCCAGCAACTCCCTCACCATTAAGCAAGACTGAAATAGATATAAGGGAAATAACACTGACAACTATCACACATTCCAAAACAAACCTGGGAAGAATTCTGAAAGCGATAAATGTCCGGTGTGATGTTTCGAGTTTGCGTGCTTGGCTAGCAATCTGCTTTTCAAAATATTCCTCACAGCCAATCACCTTAGTTTCCTTGACACTACCAAATGCATGATTGACAGTCTGAATAATGTCAGCCTTGCTCTCTCGCATCTGCTTTCCCCAACTCCTAACCTTAGGTGCAAAAGAGTTGAAGAAGAGCAAAACAGGCGTTAGAGCAACTAGCAACCCGAGCATCGTTGATAGGCTGGTGAAGCATAGAAGAGAAAATAGTGCAATGAATAAAAATAAATTTGCCAACGTTGTTAACAGTGGCATAAAGATAGTGTTTGAAAACGCATTAGCAATTTCAATAAGCCTATCTATGATTGAAGAGCTATTCTTCGTAATGTGATAAACATAGGGCGCATCAAGATAGCTACGCACCATTTTGATAATCAACAATCGTTGCTGACGATCGCTAAATCTGGTGATGAAAACCTGTGTAAACCATGCTGCAAATGCTTTTGAGATAAACACTATAACAGCAATCAAACCAACTAGTGCAACAAACTGGCTCGCATCCTCAACCCCGAAGAAGTCACGTATTCGAACTAAAATTGGTGTCTGTTCAATTACATTAAAATCACTTGCCAGGGCTATAAATGGTCCTATAATTCCTATACCAAGCGCCTCGATAAAAGACGTAACAATAAAGATAGCGCCAGCAACCAAGAGGCTAAACTTGCTTGCTGGCAAAACATAGAGCAACTTTTTCAGATATCTAAACATATTTTCAGGCTTGTATCAGTAAGGAATATAGGAACAGCATATGACCTATATCGATAGATTAAGGGAGAAGTCTCTTAATCCAATCTCGGACATAGCAAAAAATGGAAAATAAAATTTAAATTGATACCACTAATGTAACATCCAGTGAGAAAGATCCCTTTTAATTAGTGTTTGAAGCTTTAAAATGTCGTCTTTGCAAATTCCTATTAATTCCTCCTTTAATTCGCGGGAAAGTTTGGGTTTAGGTTTACGATTTTTTTCCTTGATGTAGCGCAAAAGTTCAAGTAATTGCTTTGGCAAATATGGATTTAAAGAGATAAGAGGAGACTGATTGCTTAGAAGCCTATTTAGAACAAAGTTTTTGGGTAGGGCAGAAACATTTTTTCGAGATAAATCAGGGATAAAATTTTGATCAATATCAAGAAAATCAAAGATGTCCCTTAACGTTTTAATTGGTCTTTTGTCTAAATCTTCATAGAGATAAACTCTCACCTGATTTGGTTCAAATACATCAAAATACCGCGAAAGCTGGTCAAAATAAAAACCAGCTTTTTGATATAAACAACCGGGTCTCCAATACTCTTGTGAACGTTTACTCTCCGATAGCAATGAATGTTCAAAAGATAGCGGCTCTACACCATCTCGAAGCTGAAAGCAATAGGCAGAAAATGCTCGATCGGAAGGATTTCTAAGAATCGCAATCAGCTTAACATCTGGGATAAGCTTTTTTATCCTCTTTGGAGTTTCTGGAAAAAATATGTACTCAGTTGATGCTTCTCCGATGGCTTTTTCTGTGGTGATATCCTCGAATAAGCCCTCATACTCCTCAATCTTCATCTCATTTCTAATGGTCCCTTTGCGTATCGGTCCACTTATATATTGAGTGAAGAATTCTGGTGCAAAGAAACGTGGCTCCTTTTCAGGACTCATAAAAACTTGAGGATGTTGAGCTAAATAATGCACCAGAGATGTAGTACCACATTTAGCTGCGCCAATTACTATAAAGTTAGGCAGTGTCATAACTAATCCCTCCTTGCTGCTCTATCCATGAGCTGAAATACAGTTGGCTCGATACACCGCTCAACTTCTGACCCCCCCTACATACCTACAGACGCTTTCAACTCAGCCAGTGGGAGAGTTCACAGTCTATTAAATCTTGAAGATTTAATATGTCATCCCGATAACCATTAATCAACTGAAGCCTAACTTCCTCTGACATTGGCAAAAAATCCTTAGAGTTCCAGCTTCTTACCTTCTGGGCCACAGTTTTCCGAAGAGCTGCAGGTACAAGATCCTTAGCCACTGCACGTACCAAGTTTTTGCTATTAAATAGATTTTGCAAAAACTTGACCTTTGGATTGTTGGAAACGTTCTTATAGGCTAAATCTGGAGAGTAAGAACTATCTACGCCTATAAAAGAGAAAGTATCCTGTACAACATCCAGTGGTTTGGACTTTAAATCATCAAATAGCAGAACTTTTATCTGCTCCTTATCAAACTTGTCATAGTAGCGTTTGAGTTGAGCATAATAATAGCCACCTTGACGATAATGCCACAGATGAGCCCAGTTCTGACTGATTCTTTTGTCCTCATAGTGTAAAGCATCAGCGAATGAGTAGGGATCTAACGCAATCAAGTGCTTGTAGCATGAATAAGCTCTATCCACAGGATTGCGAAGAATAGCTATAAGTTTTGCCGTAGGCACATAGTGAGCAATGCGTTCAACAGCCTTAGTGCTATACATGTAAAGTGGAGACGCTTCTCCGATCGCAGTCTCATTGATGACACCGTCGAAAAGCTTGTAGTATTCCGAAAGACTAGTCACCGAGGTTTTATTGATTGCTTTATCAGGATTCTGAAAATTTAATTTCTCATCTTCTAATGCGAAAAACCGAGGCTCTTTCACAGGACTCATGTAAACCTGTGGATGTTGATTAAGATAGTGATAAAGAGATGTGGTTCCACCTTTTGCAGCACCTATTATTAGGAAATTGGGTAACTGTGCCATAGCAATTAAATATCTATATAATTTTCAAATTAGATTCAATGTAAGCCTATAAATAACCGTTATAATCAATTACTTTTGCAGTAGTTCTATTGACATACTAGACATATACTTGGATAAGTAATCTCAATGAAAAATAAACGCTTGAAATATCCAAGGTATTATACCGTTAAAAACTCTGAAGCGCAAATTTTCCTTGTGCTAAAGCATCTCTACTAGGCATTAAATTATCCTCGTATACTTTGCTAAGTTGAAATTGCTCAAGGATTTCCATTCCCTTGTCTATTTGTTGAGCAGATAGCTGATTCTTCCAAGAGTCAAGCAAACTATCTCTAGACAGTTCTTGGCTGAAATTTTTAGATGTTCTTGTGGGCTTATAAATCCTTTGATTCAAGCTTTCTCCCTGGTCGTAGCCAAGCTCTAAATAGTTAAACAACTTCTCAATTTCTTGAGCTGGACGAGATACTAAATCCTCGTAGAAGATGATGTGTAGATCCTGACAATTTAAACTTGTCAAAGGTACATGATGAATAATAGCCCAAATTAAAATCTGCTTTTCTATAAAGTCATCACCTATGGAGTGAATTGCTTCGCTAAACGGTTCCAAATAATCACTGCATAGAGCTTGTTGATTTAAAAATTCTTTGGGTTCTGTCATCCAGGTCCATTTTTTAAGTCTTTGCTTAGATAGCGCAACTGAGAAAGGATTTCGAATAAGTAGTACTTTTTTCACGCCAGGGATATTGTGATGTACCCATGGCATTAATAGGTGAGCAAAAATATCCTTTACCAATAGACCTTTGTAAAATAAGCGAGGCTTGCTAACATCTGCTCGAAGGTGCTTAAATTCACCGCTGAAAACAGATGTTAAGAAGTCACCAAGGGGTGACCCCTGGTCTTCAGGTCTCAAGTATTGAAAAAGTGAGTAGTCCCGAACCTTTTTCACAATGTAAGGATGAAACGGTTCAAAAAATTCACGATAGCCTCTATCTGCATTGAGCAGGTCTGATAACCAGGTGCTACCACTTCTTCCATCGCTGACTAGCCATATTGCCTCTTTATAATTTCCTAAATGATAGTTAAGGCTGGCTAGGGGAATTCTCGACGTTTTTTTATAGACCTTATGAGTTTTTTCAACTGCCTTTTGAATAAGCTTACAGTTCATTATTTCTCACCCTGATTTGTTTTGTTTTGAACATTTGAAGATGCCTGGCTAAATCAACAATGTATTCAAGGGCTTTACTGGAAAACACCTGCTGCTTATGAAAAGGCTCTGATGAAATAATCGCTCAATGCAATTGTTCGGTAGAGCAAGATAAGCAGCAGGCGCTAAGTTATTACTATTATCTTAAACGAACAGATCTATTTCTCTTGTTTAAAGAGGTAGAAAGGCATCGTTAATGGTGGAAATCAGCAATCCATTGGAATCCTTAATATATAAATCGAGCAGCTGGTTAGGCTGTGACGACAGGTCAGGTAAAATACCCTCAATTCTTTTTTCGGATATGCCAGTGATGATTGCTTCCTCAGCCGTAGCTTCCTGGTTACCAATAAAGACCTGAACATCATCAAGGTCTAAGGTTGGATTTGCACCTCCAGGAGCTAAGTCATCGAAGTTGACACCACCAATGATAAAGTCTGCACCCGACTGAGCTGGAGCCCGCCAAGGAAAGATATCATAGGCAGTTGGATCTGTGACTGTTGAATCAACTGGAATAGCAACGTGAATCTCGTCTGGATTAAAATCGATGCCAAGAATAGCTCCGCCAGGACCAGTGACCACATCTAAACCATGTGAAACAAAGTTGTTGTCCCCAGTAAGATTATCCTCAGCAACCTTATTCAAATCAACAATACTGTCTACCTGTTCGCCATTAGCAGACAAGTCAATGCTGTAAAGCTGCTTTTTAGCACCAAATCTTTGAGCTAACAAATTACCCCGTAACTGACTATCAAAAGTGGTGGCTCGATACTCGGTAATACCGTTGGTTGAACCATCGAAAGTACCAATTGGAGCTGTATATCCCTCAGCTGGCAAGTCAACTGGACTTTCAAAGTAAATATTTTGACGAGGATCTGTACGACCACGATTACGGTTAGGACTGCCGAAGTAGGCTCCTTCTGTAATCAGATTG
>ERZ1740070.1610-NODE-1610-length-13893-cov-5.112299_pt1 | contig 13893 bp, 14 predicted proteins | sample MGYA00581734_ERZ1740070 | MGnify/ENA primary metagenome ERZ1740070 (study PRJEB43018, sample SAMN04849744) | marine metagenome | isolation source: floating plastic debris | place: Pacific Ocean | collected 2008-09-01 | study: EMG produced TPA metagenomics...
TTTCTGGCCCGCGCTTTGCCGGTCGGCGGCGGTATTATCGCCGCGCTGATGGTGATCTCGGCTTTGTCCCCTCGCGGAGTGGTGAGCTTCCTGCTCAACCGGGATGAAGTCTCGGTGATCGATGAGCGCCTAAGCGTCGACAACGCGATGTATCGCGGCCGCGACGATTTGGGGCGGCCCTTCTCGATCACGGCGGGCGAAGCGGTTCAGCGTTCCAGCGCCGAAGGCCTTGTGCGCATGGACGAGCTGATCGCGCAATTGCTGTTACCCGATGGCCCCGCGCGCCTGTCGGCCAATGGCGGCACTTACGACCTCAACAGCGAGATTGTCGCGGTTGATGGGCCGATCGAACTGGTCTCGGTCGATGGCTATCGGATGACGGCAAACGGCGTGTCGCTTGACCTCGATCAGCGCGAGATGGTTGGCGACAAAGGCGTGGAAGGGGAAATCCCGGCGGGCGCGTTTCGGGCCCGGTCCATGCGCGCGGACCTCTCTTCGCGCACGCTCACGCTTGAAGGCAACGCGCGCCTTACCATGATACCCGGCAAAGCGAGTTTACCCCAATGATCGAGGCTTCTTTTCCCAAGCGCATGGGCGCTCTGGCGGCCGGATACGCGCTGGGCGCGTTTGCGCTCACATGCGCGCTGATGGGCGGAATGGAACTGCACGCACAAGGCGTGGCTGGCGGTATCTCATCGCACAACACGCGCGCACCGGTCGATATCGACGCAGGGCGCATCGTCGCGCAAGAGCGTGAGGACCGCGTGATCTTTTCCGACAACGTCGTCGTCACGCAAGACAACCTCACCGTGCGCGCCAACCGCATGCAGCTCAACTACCTCAACGCCACCACGCTGGAATTGCAGCGCATCACGGCCACAGGCGGTGTCACCGTCTCGCGCGGTGTGGAACAGGCGAGCGGCAGCACCGCCGTTTACGATTTCAACCGGCGCATCATCACTCTCGTTGGTGATGTGCGCTTGAAACAGAGCGCCAACACCTTGTCGGGCGGTCGGCTGGTGATCGATCTCGATACCGGCCTCTCCAGCGTGGACGGCAAAGCCTCAGGCAGCGACGGGACGGGCCGCGTGCGGGGCACGTTCTCGGTCCCGCAGCGCGACGAAGCCCCAGAAGAGCAATCAGATCAACCCGATTAAGCGGTCTTAGCGCCGCGCAGCAAAGCGCGCGATTTCCGCCAATTCCTGAGCAAGCATCGTTTCCGCCGACTGGCTGTTGGCCAGCAGATTGCGATGCAGCGCGATCAGGCGCGGGATCAGCCGCTCCAATTTGCGCTTGGGCCAGCGCGCGATTTGCGAGCGGATGTCGCGCTCTTCCTTCCAGAAAATGCCCAGCTGCGCCTTCTCACCGCGGCCCAGATTGTCGAGTCTGCCGCGCGGGCCCAGCTTGGCGGTGATTTGCGCGAGCTGCGTCGCGCGCCGTTCAACCGCCAGCAGCAAACCGACGGGGTTGAGCCCCAACTCGCGCATGCGGTGAAGCTCACGGCTCAGCTTTCCTGTCTCGCCGCCCAGCACCGCGTTGACGAGAGGTTGGAACCCGTCCTCTTCGGTCGCCGCGCCGATCTCGGCGTAATCATCAACGCTGGCGGGCGCGGGCGATTGCGGATCCGCGCCGACATAGAGCGCCAGCTTGTCAACCTCGGATTGGGCAAGGCGCACATCCAGCCCCGCCGCGCGCGCGATGCGTTCCGCCAGGTCTCCGCCCAGCCGCAGACCCGCCGCATCCGCCATGGCGCGCACCGAGGCCGCGACGCTCATCAGATCGGGCGCGTAGAACATGCCGACCAGCGCGTCGGCGCGCTTTTCCAGCAGTTTGGCGGTGCGCGATTTGTCGGTCGCCGATGTGGCAACAATGATAACCGGCGCGGGATCGCCCGCTCCGGCCTCACCGGTTTCGATCAGGGTTTTGAGCGCGTCGTGCGCCTCGTCCCCGCTGGCGCGCACATAGATGTGGCGCGTGTCACCAAATAACGAGCCCGAGCGCGCTTCATCGCCCAGCATCGCGGGATCGCGCCGCAGGTCCGCGCCGGACAATTCAACGCGCTCGCCCGGATCGGGCAGCGCTTCGATCACCTTGGCCGCCGCTGCGCTCGCGCCGGCTTCATCGGGCCCGCAAAAAAAGAAGATCGAGGCTTTGTCCGCGCCTCTGGGAAGGCCGCGCGCAAAGTCCTTGTTGGCAGCCTTCATTCGCTGGGGGCCGACGCCGTCTGCGCCTCGTTCGCCCGCTCACGCAGCGCCAGCGCTACGCGCGTTGTCATCTGCTGTGCCACTTCCTTGGCCAGGTTTTCGAGCGCGGTCTGTTCGGCGGCAATGGTCGCGTATTCGCTCGACACCACGTCAATCCCGGCGTCTGACCCCGCGGTCGCATCCAGCAGGATTTCACCCGTCGCCAGCTCGATCAATTGATAGCGGGTGCGAAAGATGCGGCGCTCGCGGCTGATCGTGTCATCGTTAAGGACACCCAGCGCCTCAAGCGCGTCGTCCACCCGCACATCCAACCGGTATTGCGGAGTGGTGGATCCAGCGGCTTCAAACCGCTCAACCAGCGCGTTGCGAAGGAGCCAGCCGCCGCGCCCTGGAATAGGGGGCACATCAACGGCGGCGATGCCGGAGGTCACCGCGGCTCCCGTGGACCCGGCGTACATGGGCTGAAGCCCGCAGGCGCCGAGCGGCAGCGCGAGCGTCATGAGCGCCCCCACAAACCACACTGCGCGTGTCATGTGACGATGTTGACCAATCTGTCGGGCACAACGATCACCTTGCGTATCTCCGCTCCATCAAGCGAACGCTGGACCTTCTCGCTCGCAAGCGCAAGCGCTTCGAGGTCTTCTTTCGCCGCGCCCTTGCGAGCGGTGATGGTGTCGCGCAGCTTGCCCTTGTGCTGGATCGCGATGGTCACCTCGTCCTCGACCAGCATCGCGGGATCGTGTGCCGGCCACGGCGCATCCGCTATCAGCCCTGTGTGTCCGGCGACCGACCACGCCTCTTCGGCCAGATGCGGCATCATCGGGCTGACGAGGTGCATCAGGGTGCGGATCGCGAAATTTCGGCTTTCGCTCGGCTTGGCCTTCTCGGTCGCGCCGGTCAGCTCGTAAATGCGCGCAACCGCCTTGTTGAAGCTGAGCGCTTCGATGTCCTCGGCCACCGCGACGATGGCTTGATGCGCCTTGCGAGCCAGCGCCTTGTCCTCACCCGTCGCCGATGTGTCGAGCTGTTGGAAAAGCCTCCACAGGCGCTGAACAAAGCGCCCGCAACCCTCGATCCCGTCCTGCGACCACGGCAGATCGCGTTCGGGCGGGCTGTCGGACAGCATGAACCAGCGCACCGCGTCCGCGCCGTAATCCGCAATGATCGCGTCGGGATCGACGACGTTCTTCTTGGACTTCGACATTTTTGTGATGCGCCCGGCGGTGACTGGCTGACCGTCTTCGATGGTGATCCAGTCCGCCCCGTCCTTGCGCACTTCGTCCGGGCTAAGCCAGCTGCCATCGCCGAGGCTGTACGTCTCGTGCGTCACCATGCCTTGCGTGAAGAGCGCAGCGAAGGGCTCTTTCACATCGAACTTTCCGATATGGGCGAGCGCGCGGGTCCAGAAGCGAGCGTAAAGCAAGTGCAGGATCGCGTGCTCGATCCCACCAATATAGTGCTGCACCGGCATCCATTTGGCGATTTCTTCCGGATCGAACGGCGCGTCGGCGGGCTGCGAGGCGAAGCGCAGGAAATACCAGCTGGAATTGGTGAAGGTGTCGAGCGTGTCGGTCTCACGCAAAGCCGGTTTGCCGCTGATCGGGCAGGTCGTGTGCTTCCAGGTGGGGTGGCGTTCCAGCGGGTTGCCCGGCGTGTCGAAGTCGATGTCTTCAGGCAAAGTCACGGGCAGTTGGTCGCGCGGGACGGGCACGGGCCCGTGATCGGGTGAGTGAATGATCGGGATCGGCGTTCCCCAATAGCGCTGGCGCGAAATGCCCCAATCGCGCAGACGCCACACCGTAGTGCCCTTGCCCCAGCCGCCTTGTTCAGCGCGCGCGATCACATCGGCCTTGGCGTCCTCGACGCTCATCCCATCGAGAAAGTCCGAATTGACAATGACGCCGTCGCCCGCTTCGGCCTCGCTGCCCATGGGGGCCTGCGCGAGGCTGATATCCTTGGCAACGACGCGCGCGATAGGCAGTTCATATTTGGTGGCAAACTCAAAATCGCGCTGATCATGGCCCGGCACACCCATGACCGCGCCCGTGCCGTAATCCATCAGCACGAAGTTCGCGATAAAGACGGGAAGGTCCACCCCCGTGAAAGGATGCTTGGCGGTGATACCCGTGTCAAAGCCCAGCTTTTCCGCCGTTTCCAACTCCGCTGCCGTGGTGCCGCCCTTCTTGCATTCCTCGATAAACGCCGCGACCGCCGCGTCATCAGCCAGACCTTGCGCGATCGGGTGATCGGCGGCGATGGCGCAAAAGCTTGCGCCGAAAATCGTATCAGGACGTGTGGTGTAGACCGGCAGCGTCTCCCCATTCGACAGATCGAAAGCGAATTCCAAACCGGTGGACTTGCCGATCCAGTTTTCCTGCATCAAGCGGACCTTGTCGGGCCAATCCTTCAGCTCGCCCAACCCTTCCAGCAGGTCTTCGGCGAAATCGGTGATTTTCATGAACCACTGGTCAAGCTTGCGCTTTTCGACCTCGGCGCCTGAGCGCCAGCCTTTGCCGTCGATCACCTGCTCGTTGGCGAGCACGGTCATGTCCACCGGATCCCAGTTCACCTCGCTAGAGCGGCGATAGATCAGCCCCGCTTCAAACATGTCGAGGAACAGCGCCTGTTCGTGGCCGTAATATTCCGGATCGCAGGTCGCAAATTCCCGCGTCCAGTCGAGCGCAAAGCCGATACCCTGCAACTGCTTCTTCATCGCCGCGATGTTGGCGTGCGTCCATTCGCGGGGATGGACTTTCTTTTCCATCGCTGCGTTTTCCGCCGGCATCCCGAACGCGTCCCAGCCCATCGGGTGAAGCACTTCGTATCCGCGCATCTTCTTGTAGCGCGCCAGCACGTCGCCCATCGTGTAATTGCGCACATGGCCCATATGGATGCGGCCCGAGGGATAGGGGAACATCTCGAGGATGTAGCTTTTGGGCTTTTCCGAATCCGAATCGGCGGTGAAGGTGCCCGCTTCGTCCCACGCGCGCTGCCAGCGCCCGTCAGCGAAAGACGGATCGAATCGAGTGTCGGTCATGGGAAAACGCTCGTGTTCGAGTGGATTTGAGGCCGGAAGCCTTAGCCCTGGATCGCTTTGCGGCGCAGATCGCGGGCCTTGGTCAGGATGATGTCCTCAAGCTTTTGCACCGTCGCGGCCTGAACCGGGGCGTCGACCCAGTTGCCGCTTTGCGCAACCTGGCGGATCGCTGCGACGCGCAGTGCGTCTGCGCGCAGATCTTGGTCGAGGATCGTGATCGTCATCTTGACCCGTTCTTCGGGGTTCGAGGGGTTGGCGTACCAATCGGTGACGATCACGCCGCCATTGCTATCCGCTTGAAGAAGCGGGGCAAAACTGACCGTGTCGAGCGCCGCGCGCCACAGATAGGCGTTAACGCCAATCGTGTTGATTTGCGCCGATTGCAGCTCGCTCGTCGGCTGGTCGCGCCCGCCGCAGGCGGCCAACGTAGCGATCGCCGCGAGAGCCAAAGCGGCGCGCGAAGCGGTTGCCAGCGTCGATGCGCGAGCGATGGGAGCCGAAGGATTAATCGTCAAATTAGACACGGCGGATGCGTTCCTCATTCATTTGCAACACCCCTATAGTGCGCGTGTGCGTTGCGGCAAGTGCGCCGAACCCGCGATGAACGGCGAAATTCACGCGCGACGGCGTGCAGACCGCGGAGCTATTTGTGTGAAGCGCGCAACAGGGGGCGAAGATCCGACTCGACAAAGCGCTGAAGTGATTGCGTATGCCCCCGCAACGGTTCTATTACTTCTTGCGACTAAATGAGTCTTGAGTACGATCAGGCGTTGTTCACAATGCCTTCGATACGGGCTTCGGACAAAACCGGTTTTTGGAGTGTTCAGGCGATGTTACGCGCGCGACAAAAGAAAGGATCGACGCAGCTGAAGCTGCCGTTCTTCGCTATGTCCGCCGCTGCGATGCTCGCCCTTCCAACCGCCAGCTTGGCTTTGGTCGGTCTTTCCCTCTCGGAAAATCGCGATTCGCCTTCGGCGCTGGACCTGTTTACGCCCGCTTCCGTAGACCCGGATTTGGCCGCGCGCGTCGCGGACAGGGCTCGCGAAAAGGGCCTGCGCTTCACGCCAGCGGGCACCAACCCAGTTCTGCGCGATCGCACGGTCACTGTGGCGGTTCGCATTGACGACGATATCGCCAACGCGATTTCGGTGCGCGACGCGGTCAACTCGGTGCCGGGCGCTGGCGAAGGCGTGGGCGCGCTTGAGACGACTCGCTTCAACCTTGGCACTTCACGCGGATATCAAAGCTTTGCCCGCACGATCACGCTGCCGGATAGTGTGCGCGAACTCAGCCTGCCTGACCTTGCGGACTTCGCACCGATCCAGCCCAGCGCCGAAGAAAAGCCCAGCCGCCTGCAACCGCGGATTGAGCTTGAAGATGAACGTGTCGCCGGTCGTGCGGCCAGCACGCTTGGCAATCTGGGCGCGCAAACGGTCGATCTGGGCGGCTCGTTCCGCCTGTCTTCCAAGATCGACGTGACCGCGGGTGTCCGCGTCAGCCAAGAGCGTGAGCGTTTGGGCCCCCTCACCAATTCGGCGAAGGACAGCCAGTCCGTCTATGTCGGAACACAGATTAAGTTCTAATCCGCTGCGTCCTGGTCGTCTTAAACAGCGACACGCAAGACTAGAACTTTAGTGTAAGACCCCGCGCTTTTGCGGGGTTTTTTGTTGCCTGACGTTACGTCACCGCTAGGCTTGCCTCACCATATCTTGGGAGGGATTACATATGAGCCGAGTAGCCATCGTCACCGGAGGCACCCGCGGAATCGGCGAGGCCATCTGCCAGCGCCTCAAGCGGCAGGGCCACACGGTCATCGCCAATTATGGGGGCAACGCGGAAAAAGCCGCGGCCTTTACCGAAGCGACGAGCATCCCGTCGGCCAAATGGGACGTGGGCGATCACGAAGCCTGCCTTGAAGGCTGCGCCAAAGTGGCCGAGGAGTACGGGCCGGTCGACATCGTCATCAACAACGCCGGGATCACGCGCGATGGCACGCTCCACAAGATGAGCTTTGACGACTGGAACGATGTCATGCGCGTGAACCTTGGCGGGTGCTTCAACATGGCCAAGGCGACCTTCCCCGCCATGCGCGAGCGCAAGTGGGGACGCATCGTCAATATCGGCTCAATCAACGGGCAGGCGGGCCAATACGGCCAAGTCAATTACGCCGCCGCCAAGTCGGGCATCCACGGCGTTACCAAAGCGCTGGCGCAAGAAGGCGCGAAGTTCGGCGGCACCGTCAACGCGATCGCGCCGGGCTATATCGACACCGATATGGTCGCCGCCGTGCCCGAACCGGTGCTGGAAAAGATCGTTGCCAAGATCCCGGTTGGTCGTCTGGGCCAAGCCGAAGAGATCGCGCGCGGCGTCGCCTTCTTCACGTCCGACAACGGCGCTTTCATGACCGGGTCAACGATGAGTATCAACGGCGGCCAGCATATGTATTAAGGTCAGGAGCCCGAAGCGCTCGGGCCCCCAGAGAGGAACCGCCTATGCAGATCAAAACACACAACCCGACGGAATGGCTGACGCATTTCGGGCTTAACCACGCGGTTGAAGTCAAAGGTGGAGAGCGCACGCTCTATCTGTCGGGCCAGACCTCCTCCGACAAGAACGGCGATCCGCTGCATCCCGGCGACTTGGTGGCGCAGTTCCAACAGGCTTGGGACGAGCTTGTGAAGGCGCTTCACAGCGCCGAGATGACGCCCGCGAATCTGGTGCGCCTCAACATTTACACGCTGGATGTGCCCGCCTTTATGGAGGCTGCCGAGCAAATCGTGCCGATCTATGCAGAAAGCGGCGCGCAGCTCAGCGCCACCTTGCTGGGCGTGCGCGAATTGTACCATCCTGATATCCTGATCGAAATCGAAGGCACGGCGGTCGCCTGATAAGGGCTATAGGCCCACCTGTTTTAGGGTTTGGTTAACCAGCCTACGATAGGCTTTGTTCACGGTTGCAAAGGCGCGAGCGACCCAAAGGGCGCAAGCTAACCCGTGAGGCAAGTCGATGAGCGAACTCGAAAGGCACGAAGCCCAACAGCACCCCGTGGTGCAGACCAACGCCATAAAGCGCGCCGCGCCCATGCTGCGCAGCGCCAAAGTGGTGTGTCAGGCTGGCGAATATATCTGCCTTGTGCGCGACGTATCGGATGAAGGCGTTCTCCTGAGCTTTCTCCACGATGTCCCGCCCGAGCCGCGCATCATCCTGGTTCTTGCCAACGGCCAGACCTATCCGATCCAATGCCTCTGGTCCGCTGAGGATCAGGCGAGCTATCGCTTTGCCGGATCGATGGCGCTGGAGGAATTTCTGCACGAAAGCGCGCCGTTCCAGATGCGGCCCGTGCGCCTCGCAATTGGGGCGTCCGCGCGCATCATCGATGGCGTGGCCAGCCACACGGCGGCCCTGCGCGATATCTCAACCCACGGCGCCAGCTTTGAATGCTGCGCCGGCTTTATTCCCGGACGCCTCATCAGTTTTCAGATTGGCGGACTTGCCCAACAATTGGGCGAGGTGGTGTGGAGCGAGGAGGTTGGAGGCGATCTCCAAGGAGCCGCTCGGATCGGTGTCCAATTCCAGCTGCCCTTGACCCTTCGCGATCTGGCGGCGGCCTCGATCAAACTGCAACCCTTCGCACCCAAAGCAAGCGCTGCGATCAACGACGCGCCCAGCGAAGCCAGCGCGGCTTGAAGCGTTTTAGGCTCTCGTGACCGCAGGCTTGGCCTAATCGTTTAAGCGCCCTAGCACGGGCGGTGATGGACACGCCCTATCATCCGCCGGTGAAGCGATCGATCGCGATTGCAGGCCACAAGACATCGATCAGTCTCGAACCGGTGTTCTGGGACGCGCTCAAAGCCGCCGCCGCGCGCGAAGGGCTGCCTATCAGCGCCCTGGTCGCGCGGAGCGACGCCGAGCGCATTCAAGCCGAAACCCCGCCGGGGCTCGCCAGCGCTATTCGAGTGTGGCTGGTGGCGCATGGATAAGACCATCGCCGCTTTCCAAGCCACCGGCGCCCTCTGCTTGAGAGGACTGATCCGTGAACGCCAGAAGGATTGGGAAGAGGTATCGCGACCCTGCTTTGAGCTCGGTAAGCCGGGCCACCGAATTGCCCGTTCTCCCGACATGGAGGCGTTGGCGCGTAGTGTCTGCCAAAGTTCGGTTTTTGGGCAAGCTGCGGGCACAGGTTGGGTCCCCGTGCGTGCGATTGCCTTCAACAAGTCGCTGAAAGCCAATTGGGCGCTGGGCTGGCATCAGGATCGCACCATCGCGGTTGCGCAACGCGAAGAAGCGCCGGGCTATGAGGTCTTGTCTAACAAGGATGGCCTCACGCATGTTGAGCCGCCGTTCGCTGTGCTGGAGCGAATGGTGACGCTGCGCCTTCATCTTGATCCGGTCGATGAAGAAAATGCGCCGCTTCTGGTCGTCAAAGGAAGCCACAAACTAGGCAAGCTCTTGGATGAGGAAGTGGAGCAAGTAGCCGAGAAGTCGGAGACGCTCATCTGCACAGCGGAAGCGGGGGACGGATGGCTCTATGCGACGCCGGTTCTGCACGCCTCCGCGCGCGCGTTCGGTAAGCGCCAGCGACGCGTAATTCACCTCGACTTTTCGCGCGATGAGTTGCCTGCGCCACTGGAATGGGCGGGCATTGGCTAGACCGCAACGCCTCTGACCATGTCAATCATCGCCCACCCGCTCAATATCCGCGCCCAGCAGCTGCAGCTTTTCCTCCAGCCGCTCGTACCCACGGTCGAGGTGATAGATACGGCGCACTTGCGTCTCGCCTTCGGCCGCCAGCGCGGCGATGATAAGGCTCATTGAGGCGCGAAGGTCCGTGGCCATCACTTCCGCGCCGGTCAGGTTCACCGGGCCCTTCACAATCGCGGTGCGCCCCTCGGTGCTGATATCCGCGCCCATGCGCGCCAGTTCGGGCACATGCATGAACCGGTTTTCGAAGATCGTCTCCTTCAGCACGCTGGTGCCCTCAGCCTTGCACAGCAAGCTCATCAGCTGCGCCTGCATGTCGGTGGCAAGTCCCGGGAACGGCGCGGTGGTGAGGTCGGTGGGCTTCAGCGCGCCATTGGCGGCGACCGTCACGCCTTTCTTGTCCTCATTTACGTGCAAGCCGATGGCCTGCAGCGCGTGGAGCGTGGAGGCCATGTCGTGCGCGCTGGCTCCTTCCAGGCGCACCTCGCCCCCGGTGATCGCCGCTGCGCAGGCGTAAGAGCCCGCCTCGATCCGTCGGGCATCACCTTATAGGTCGCGCCGTTGAGCCGCTTGACCCCGTGGATGATGAGATCGGACGTGCCGATCCCCTCGATCTCAGCGCCCATCGCGACCAACAGGTTGCACAGATCGACAATTTCAGGCTCGCGCGCAGCGTTGAACAAGCGGCTTGTCCCATTGGCGAGCACCGCGGCCATTAGCGCGTTCTCGGTCGCACCCACGCTCACCACCGGAAAATCAAAGTCACCGCCCGGCATTCCGCCATCGGGCTGCATCGCTTTCACATAGCCTTGGGCAAGCTCAATCTCGGCCCCAAAGGCTTCCAGCGCTTTCAGGTGCAGATCAATCGGCCGGTTGCCGATGGCGCAACCGCCGGGCATCGACACCGTCGCCTCGCCCGCGCGCGCCAGCATGGGGCCCAGCACCAGGATCGACGCGCGCATCTTGCGCACCAGATCATAGGGCGCGACGCTGGAGGTGATCCGCGTGGCTTCCAAACGCATCGTGCGCCCGAAATCCTCTGGCCGCGTGCCCTGGATCGCGGTGGTCACACCGAACTGGTTCATCAGGTGCTGAAAGCCATCAATATCAGCCAGACGAGGCAGGTTGCGCAACGTCACCGGCTCTTCGGTCAACAACGCGCACGGGATCAGCGTCAGCGCGGCGTTCTTCGCGCCGGAAATGGGAACCGTGCCGGAAAGGCGGCGACCGCCGCGAATAAGTAATTTGTCCATGAAACGTGCCTTACCTGAGCCAACCTTTCACGCAACTGACACGTGCGCGCATGTAGGGTGCGCTTTATCCGGAAAGCGCCGCTGTACCCATTGACCTTGCAACAGGCGCGCGGCACGGCAAGCCCGGCTTCCGCCAGGCATCAGGGAACAAGAGAATGACCAGCGCGACACTCAAACCGATCAAGAAGGCTGTTTTCCCGGTCGCGGGGCTTGGCACCCGCTTTCTGCCCGCCACCAAGGCCATCCCCAAAGAGCTGCTTCCGGTCGTCGACCGCCCGCTGATCCAATGCGCGGTGGACGAAGCGCGCGAGGCGGGGATCGAGCAGCTGATCTTCGTCACCGGCCGCGGCAAGACCGCGATCGTCGAGCATTTCGACGTTGCTTACGAGTTGGAAGACACGATGAGCTCGCGCGGGAAAGACATGACCGTGCTTGAGCCCACGCGCGCGACGCCGGGCGATATAATCACCGTGCGCCAGCAAGTGCCGCTGGGCCTTGGTCACGCCATCTGGTGCGCGCGCGCGATTGTGGGCGATGAGCCTTTCGCGATCTTCCTCCCCGACGAGCTGATGATCGGCAACAAGGGTGGGACCGGCTGCATGAAGCAGATGGTCGACGCGTATGAGAAGGTCGGCGGAAACCTCATCAGCGTGCTCGAAGTGCCGATGGAAGAGGTGCCGAGCTACGGGGTCATAGACCCAGGCGTGGCGAATGGCGCTTTGACCGAGGTTAAGGGGCTGGTCGAAAAGCCGCCCTTGGAAGAGGCCCCCTCCAACAAGATCGTCTCAGGCCGTTATATCCTTCAGCCTGAAGTGATGCGCACGCTGGAAGGTCAGGAAAAGGGCGCCGGCGGAGAAATCCAGCTAACCGACGCGATGGCCAAGATGATCGGCGACCAACCCTTCCACGCGGTCACCTTTGACGGCAACCGCTATGATTGCGGCAGCAAACTGGGCTTTGTCGAAGCGACGCTCGCGCTGGCGCTGGAGCGCGAGGATATGGGCGCGGACGTGCGCGCTATGGCTGAGCGGTTGTTGGGGTAAAGCCCGCAGCCCTAGCGGATTAGTCTACCGGCCAACGTCGGCGGGGCGTGAACATGGCTCTCAGACGCCGACTTTTGGGTTCGTTCGGTCCAAGGGCCGCGGTCTGCAAACGGTGTGGGAGCCGAAAGCGAATAACTTATTTCTGCGGGCTAGAGACCTCCGGCTTAGGCCATTTAGTACAGCTGCCATTACAGCCCCTGTACAAAGTGAGGTTGGCAAAAGTCTCCAAGTCTTCCGGTTAAAGCTCTGCGAGTTTAGTCTCCTTTGAAGTCAGGGATATTATCAGTGCCCGAGGATTCTCAATGTCATAGGATGCCACCCATTTCCGCTCACCAACTGCGCCAAAGCCTTTACAACCGTAACCAGAAAAGAACTCGTTCCCATCGACCAATGCGGGCTCGCGCAGACGATTAAACATCAGACAAAATCTGACGCACCCACAACTGAAAGCGGCGTCGGCCCGGACCTGCTCACAAAGAATAGCTTACTGTCTTGTGACCAATACACCCCCTCAGTGGGACCAGAATTGTCTTCAGCGTAAGAGCAAGAGGATAACGCAAGCGCCATAAATATGGCCAGCAATCCCACGGGTTTGGTCTGAGTCATCGTCACCCTGTTTCACACCGCTAACCGATCCAGAGACTAAGTCAGCTGATCCGCGCTGACAATTGCTCTAGGACATATACCTACCAAATAGCGGGCACCAAACTGGCCGGAAATGCCTCGTTAGCCCACCTTCAGCTCTTGCGAGTTACTGAGTCTTTCAGCCCTCACGAAATCCCCCGGCCCGCATGAAAGCGAACCGGGAGTTTTGTTTGGGCCTTTTGAGAGCGGTGACGTTTACTCAGCCGCTTCGTCGCTTTCGAAGCCGTCGATGACGTCTCCGTCGGCGGCGTTATCCTCAGCGCCATCGTTCAGAAAAGTCAGCTTGGACACCGCCTCTTCGAGAGCTTTGGGGTCCTTGGCAGCCGCTTCGGCGAGGCCGCCGAGCGAGGAACCGTCGAGGCCCAGCTCTTTCATCAGGCCATCAAGAACCGGAGCCTGCGCACGGTAGGCGAGGGCTGCGGAGACCGCGTCGTTGGCGAGATTGCCGGAGCCCTTTCCGCCCGGCGCGCCACCATCGTTGGCCGCGCCTGACGCGCCGCCTCCGTTGGTGAGGCCATCGACCTGGACGATCTTGATCGAATCGATCGCTTCCATCGGCTTGGCGCTCTCGCGCACAACTTCCGGAAGAACCTTGAGCAGCGCCAGTTTGGTCTGGAGGCTGATCTGATCCATCGAGAGGATGTTCGCCGCCTCGTTGACCGCTTGCTGACCCGCCGCTTCGACTTCGAAACGCACACGGTCGGCTTCAGCGCGAAGTACTTCAGCGTCCGCCTCACCCTTGGCTTCCAGCCTTGCGGCTTCGGCGCGGTTGGTCGCTGCGTCTTTCTCCGCCTCGGCTTCGACCTTGATGCTGATTGCGTCGCGCTCAGCAACCTTGGCCGCTTCAATCAGTTCGATCTTCTTCTGACGCTCTGCGACCTCACTTTCACGCGAAGTTGCAACCTGCTCTTCCGCAGCGACGGCAAGAGCGCGCGCAGCGTCGGCTTCGGCCTTGGCTTGGCTTTCTTCGCGGCTTTTGTTCTGAACCGCGATCTGCTGTTCCTGACGAG
>ERZ1740070.1612-NODE-1612-length-13890-cov-6.167907_pt1 | contig 13890 bp, 13 predicted proteins | sample MGYA00581734_ERZ1740070 | MGnify/ENA primary metagenome ERZ1740070 (study PRJEB43018, sample SAMN04849744) | marine metagenome | isolation source: floating plastic debris | place: Pacific Ocean | collected 2008-09-01 | study: EMG produced TPA metagenomics...
ATATTACCACCTAAAACCTTTTTGGGAAATCTTTATTTGTGGTTTGTAGGGCGGCTTCCTTCCTGGCCTATTGGGGTGTGGGGAACTCGTATTTGCCCCACGCAGCACTTCAAGCTCACCACCCAAAAAATACACCCCAAACCACTCACCTAACCTAAACTGAGCAAAACCCCTTTGCTCCATATGAACCGCAAACTAACCCAAGGCCCTGTCGGCAAACAACTCCTCACCCTAACCATCCCAATGGTTTGGGGCGTCTTTGCCATCATCGCCTTCAACCTCGTCGACACTTATTTTGTCGGCCAGCTCGGCACCGCCCAGCTGGCCGCCATGAGCTTCACCTTTCCCGTCGTCATGACCTTTGGCAGTCTTGCCATGGGCCTTGGCATCGGCGCATCCTCCGTTATCGCCCGGGCCATCGGCGAAGGCGACCTCAGCCGAGTCCAACGCTTTACCACCAATAGCCTTACCCTTGCTGTCAGCGCCGTTGTCCTCTTTGTCAGCCTGGGCCTACTCACCATCGACCCACTTTTCAAAGCACTCGGAGCCGGTCCCGACGTACTCCCCTATATCCATGACTACATGCGTATCTGGTACTTTGGCATGGTCTTCCTGGTAGTTCCGATGGTCGGCAACAGCGCCATCCGCGCTGCAGGCAACACTCTGACGCCGAGTATCATCATGACCCTGTCTGCCGCCGTCAACATTGTTCTCGACCCGCTACTCATCACGGGTGCCCTCGGCTTCCCCCGGCTAGAAATCCAGGGTGCAGCCATTGCTACCGTCATCGCCCGCGCCACCACTTTAGTTGCCGCTCTTTTAGTCCTTCGCTTTAAAGAAAATCTTCTCTCCGCTCAACTCCCCAACATTAACGAAACTCTCTGGTGTTGGAAAGACATTCTTACAGTTGGCCTCCCTGCAGCTGCGGCTAGCATGATCAGCCCCATCTCCATCGGCGTCATCACCAGTTTTCTCTCGGTTCATGGCCCCGCCGCTGTTGCTGGGTTTGGTGTGGCTTCTCGATTAGAGTCATTTGCCTTAATTACCGTTATGGCGCTGTCCGCCAGCATGGGGCCTTTTATTGGCCAAAACTGGGGTGCACAAGAGTTTGACAGGGTACGCATAGCCATGCGCCAAAGCTTTTTATTCTGTGTTGGCTGGGGAGTATTTATGGCGATTATTTTAGGTTTGGGCGGCCGGTCATTTTCGACTTTATTTAATCAAGACCCTAATGTAGTTGCTGTCGCCAGTCAGTATCTATGGCTAGTTCCCATCAGCTACGGCACTGCAGGCATTATTCAGGTGAGCAGTTCTGCGTTTAACGCCATGGGCAAACCCACACCGTCTATTGTCATGACAATTGCTCGGATGTTTGTGCTGTATATTCCGCTGGCTTATGTCGGTAGCCGCATCGCAGGGCCAACAGGGATTTTTGTGGCGGCACTGGTATCCAATTTGGTGGTGGGTGTAGGAGCCTATTGTTGGAATCGTAAAGTGTGCTTTGAACCGGTAACCATTCAGACAACACCTCAAGAGGCGCTGAATCGGTAAGGTAAACACTAATGGTCTTGGCCTTTCATGCTCAAATTTTTGCAGGCAACCCTTCTAATAGGCGCTCTGGGAGCTGGGCCACGGCCCGCTGAAACGGTGTGGGGTCATCTAAACCACGGGATAAGATTAATGAGCCTTGGATTGTCATGACGGCGTCTTCGCCTCGCTGTTGGGCGAGGTCTGGGGCTAAACCAGCGTCTATCAGAACCGATGAGATCGCATCCACCAACGTCTGCAATCGCGCCTTGATCGCATCCTGAAACATATCCCGCGCTCCCCCTGTGATCAGGGAAGCTAATAGACAAGGCTGCTCTCCCGCTTCGTATAGAGCAGAGATGCGATCGCACATCCTCTGCAACCGATCTAACGGCACCCCATGCCCCTGCAGTGGGCCTACAATATTGTCCGCCATCCACCGCCCCGAATAGGCCAGCGTCTCCTCCACCATCTGCGCCTTCCCACCCGGAAAGTGATGGTACAAACTCGCCTTGCCTAACCCGGTAGCCTCAGCAATTTTCGCCAAACTGACACCGTCATATCCATGATGACGAAATAGTCGAAACAACACCGGCAGATAGGTTTCACGCGCCACAAACAATCACCAAATCTAAATTTTCACCCCCTGTAAAGGGACCGCTTCTAAAGGAAAGCTATTGACATTCTACCGAACGATCGGTACAACTTGATCAGACCGATCGTTCGGTACACGCATCTAAAAATTTAAACATTCGGAACTAAGCCATGCCAACCCTTTACGGCCATCCCATGTCAGGCAACAGCTATAAAGTCAAACTTATGCTCAGCCTGCTGGGCATTGATTACGAATGGGTCACCGTAGACCTACTCAAGGGCGAACATCGCCAGCCAGACTTTCTGGCCCTCAATCCCTTTGGCCAGGTGCCGGTGTTAACCGATGGTGATGTTGTGCTCGCCGATGCCCAGGGAGCGCTGGTGTATCTCGCTCGTCAATACGACGGCTCCTGGTTACCAACCGAGTCTGTTGCCCTGGCTGACGTTGTCCGCTGGCTATCTATTACCACCGGAGAAATTCGCCAGGGTCCTGAGTCCGCTCGTTTGTATCATCTATTTGGTCTCAAAACTCTTAATATTGACCGTGCCACTGAAAGAGCCACCTTTATTCTCAATCAGCTGGAACAGCATCTAAGCAGCCACCCATGGCTTATCGGTGATGCCCCCACAGTCGCCGATATTGCTGCTTTTCCCTACATCGCTCTTGCCCCCGATGGTCAGATCGATCTCTCCCCATACCCCCATGTGCTGTCCTGGATTGAGCGCGTTAAGCAACTACCCGGTTTTGTAGGTATGCGAGGAATTGTGTAGGGTCGTTGCATGGAACGGCCCTACACAATTCGTAAACCCTTAGAAATCCTCAAACCTCACCCAAAACCATGCCAAGTAAATTTGCTGATATCGCCTTTACCCCTGCTGTCAAAGCAGCCCAAACCCAGCGGGGTTCAAGAGAAACCTACGAACGCTACACGGCTAAAGCCCCGGCCAACGACTCAATTACGCCAGACCTTGCCGAATTTATTGCTCAAATGGACGGCAGCTATCTAGGCACCGTCAGCTCCAACGGCTATCCCTACATCCAGTTTCGCGGTGGTCCCCCCGGCTTTCTCAAAGTTTTAGATGACAAGACTATCGGCTTTGCTGATTTCTCTGGCAATGTTCAGTACATCACCGTTGGCAATCTCTCTGAAAACGACAAAGCCTTTCTCTTTTTAATGGACTATCGCAACCGCCGTCGCTTTAAGCTTTGGGGCCACGCTCGCTATGTTGAGAACGACCCTGAGCTAATTGAACAACTGCGAATGCCAGACTACCCAGCGAATATTGAACGGGCCATATTGTTCACAGTTGAAGCATTTAGCCAAAACTGTCCTCAGCATATTCCTGTCCATCACTCTGAAGCAGATCTCCAGGCAGCCATCTATGCGGCAACAGCCCCTCTACACGCCAAAATTGCCGAATTAGAAAACAGACCCGGACTATCACAATAGCGGCTCTACCAGCCCCATCATTGTTAGCCCAGCCACTAAGCCAATGGAGCTACTGCTGGTTTTGAGACTCAGCTGTGGCAACAGCTCATGGAGAACAACAAACAGCATGGCGCCAGCGGCAACAGCCATGCCCACTGGCGCGACCGTTGCCCCTAAGCCCACTAACGTAACCCCGAGCAAACCACCAAGGGGCTCTAGCCAACCAGATACAGCAGCCAAAGCCAACGAAACACCCAGACTATGCCCCAGCTGTCGCAAGGCCAGAGCCACCATCAATCCTTCAGGTAAATTTTGCAACGCCACCCCCAAAGCAATGCTGGCGTCATGGGTTGACTCCACACCTACCCCCACGGCCAACCCTTCTGGGAAATGATGCAGAGCAATCGCCAGCACAACCATAGGTGACGTGCCTGAGTTTGGAGCTCTGAGTCAGACTGAGAAAATACCGTCTTAAGACCCTAGAACAGCGCTGCACCGACAACAGCTGCACCGATAATTGCGCCTGTACCGACACCATAGCCGGCTGAGTGGCCAGCCATTACCCAGGCCGGTATCAATAAGTGAAAATGCCGCTGCTAGCATGACGCCACTCCGCTTAGCAATAGCATTTTCCAACGCTTGCTGAACCGCGACGTAAACAGCACCAGCTATGTAACCCCCTTAGGAGGGAAAATCATATAGCAGTTTTTTTGTCTAGTTATTACTGCTGCGAGTTTCCTGTAGCACCGCGATATTATAGTTACTCGGAAAGAGTTGGTGCTGCGGTTGCGGGCTAAGTCCTTAGCAAAGCTAAGGACTTAGCTTGAGGAAAGTCCGGGCTCCTGAAAGGTCAGGCTTGCTGGGTAACGCCCAGTGCGGGTGACCGTGAGGATAGTGCCACAGAAACATACCGCCAATGGAAAGGCGGAAGGCGGAAGGCGGAAGGCGAAGTTTAAGTTGATCCTTAAGTTCACCCTTTATCCTTTTATCCTTCGTCCTTTTACAGGTAAGGGTGCAAAGGTGTGGTAAGAGCGCACCAGCAGCATCGAGAGGTGCTGGCTCGGTAAACCCCGGCTAGGAGCAAGGTCGCAGGGGTAATGGTTGACCTTTTTCCAGCCCCGCTTTTGGTGTACCGCTAGAGGCGATTGGTAACAGTCGTCCCAGATAGATAACCGCCCGTTGATGTCCGCATTAGCGAGAACAGAACCCGGCTTACGGCTAACTCTTTCCATTTTTTGTGCGGAGGATGGGCTCAGCCCACCAGGTGATATTGGGTCAGAAGACAGAAGACAATGAACAATGGTTAGTAGAGGAGCATCCCCAACGACACCAGGAGCTAAAGCAGTTTATAGCTGCATTGGGTGTCACCAACAGCCAGACTGTGCGTTGGGAGTTGATCCACCAGGCGCTAGTGGATATTTCTAGCTCAGCTAACCACAATAATGAGGTACTCGAATTTTTAGGGGATGCGGCCCTACGATTGGCTGCAGCTGAATTTTTACAGGAAAATTACTCCCAAATGTCTGTGGGAGATATGGCAGCCGTGCGATCGCAGCTAGTCAGCGACCGGACGCTAGCAATTCTGGCCCAGGACTATGACTTTAACCGTTATCTCCTGATCTCTTCGAGTGCTGCTGGGGATCGGGCGGGGCAAAATTCACGTCTGGCCGATGCCTTTGAAGCTGTCTTGGGGGCGCTATATCTCAGCACCCATAGTCTTAGCCTGATCCGGCCCTGGCTAGATACCCATTTTGAGCGTCTGACCCAAGCCATCAAAAACGACCCGGCCCGCCAAAACTACAAAGCAGCCCTACAGGAACTAACCCAGGCCCATAGTAAACAGCTCCCCGAGTACATCGTCGAAGAGATTAGCCAGCGCCACGGCGATCCAGAACGGTTTTATGCTCGGGTGCAATATCAGGGCAAACTTTGGGGAACTGGTAAAGGCCCATCCATTAAACAGGCCGAACAACGTGCGGCTCACCAAGCTTACGAACAGCTCACCTCGACCCTGGCGAGCTGAGCTGATGGGCCCAGTAATTTTTAACTACAAGGTAACTACAACGTCATGGGCCAGATTCAGCTTGCACTGATGGGGGTAGGGCGATGGGGAACCCATTTGCTTCGTAATTTTTTGGCTCACCCGCACATCTCGGTGCGGGCAGTGGTTGACCCCCATACTGAGCAGCTCAGCGCCACTGCCAAAGCATTTGGGTTAGATAGCTCAGTTGCACTGCTAGAAACGTGGGAGGACGCCTTAACCCTTGAGGGATTAGACGCCGTTGCTTTAGCAACTCCTGCCGCGACCCACGAGGCTATCGTCACCGCCGCCCTCAAGCATCAGCTACATGTGCTGTGCGAAAAACCCTTGACTCTCACACCCCAGACATCCGCAGCGCTGTGTCAGTTGGCTCACCAACAAAACCGCCAGCTGTTTATCGACCACACCTATTTGTTTCATCCCGCTGTTGGCCAAGCCAAAACTCAGCTGGCAAGTCTAGGAACACCCCGCTATGGCTATGCCGCCCGCACTAACCTTGGTCCTGTCCGCCGTGATGTCGATGCTCTTTGGGATTTAGCGATCCATGACATCGCCATTTTTAACCATTGGCTAGATGATTTTCCCATTAGCGTTCAGGCTCAAGGATTAAACTGGCTGCCCCAGCCCCTGGCGGATGTGGTCTGGTGTCGTCTTCGCTATGGCAGTGGGTTTGAAGCCACCATCCATCTTTGCTGGGCAAACCCCCACAAACAACGACAGCTCAGTGTGGTGTGCGATCGCGGCAGTCTCATCTTTGATGAAATGCGACCCGATTCCCCCCTAACTCTGCAGCTTGGTCAGCTGGAATCGGGCTCGTTTCAGCCTATCGGGTTAAATACTGTCACCGTTGAGGTGCCTAAGCAGGAGCCACTAGCAACGATGTGCGATCGCTTTGTCCACAGTATCCTTACAAATCATCCATCTGCCCTGTCCTCAGGTATGGTCGGCACAAATCTAGTCAGCGTTTTAGAAGCGCTGTCTAAATCATTAGCTCAACAAGGCGGGTGGACAAACGTTAAACAGCTATACAAAATCGGCCAAAACCCAGTCAGCTAGACAGACAGAGCCCTCCAGCGCTCAGGCTAGGCATCTGCCGGCTGACCCACCAGCACCGCAGCGTCGGCTGTTTCTTCTGGTTGTGGCTCCTCAGCCTCACCCTGGTTAGCCAATAGCGGCAAACTTACGGTCACTGCAGTCCCCAGGTCTACACCTTCACTGTAGAGGCTGATACTGCCCCCCATTAGCTTCATAAAGTTTTTAGAGATGGCCAGCCCCAACCCTGTTCCCTCGTAGCTACGGGTATGAGTACCATCCACCATGACAAACGGATGAAAGAGCTTTTGCTGATCTTTGGGCTCAATGCCAATACCAGTATCCTGAATCGTGACGCTGACCCGAGGAGCTGGAACCGCTTCTGAATCATCCTCTGAAGCATCTATGCTATGCACCACATCTACCTTGGCGGTAATACTGCCGTCGTGGGTAAATTTGACTGCGTTGTAGACAATATTTAGCAAGACCTGCTTTAGCTTATCGCCATCCCCCTTGACCCATATTGGCTCAGACTTCTTAGGACGATGTAGCGCCAACCCCTTCTGCTGAATTTGTAATGACTGCATATCCAAAACATCCTGGATGATGCAGCTTAAATCCAGGGTCTCCAAGTCTAGACTGACGGTGCCCGATTCTATTTTGGCGATATCTAAAATGTCGTTGATAATTTTTAGCAAGTGAATTGCAGCATTATCAGCCCGTTCTAGAAACTCTAGTTCTTCCTCACGGTCGTCACAGCAATCGTCACGCACTAGCCGAATACAGCCAATAATGGCGTTGAGGGGCGTACGCAGCTCGTGGGACGTATTTGCCAAAAACTCATTTTTTAGCTGATTGGCCATCTGGGCATTTTCCCAAGCTTGACGCAGCTCCTGGGCTCCCCCCTCTAAGCGACGCAACATTCGCTCTAGTACCTGGCCCAGATAGTCTAGCTCCCAAATACTGCGGTTCTTGGGGGCTGCTTTAACTTCAGACGATAGGTCATGCACCTGCTGCGTATAGTGAATCAGCCGCTCAACAGGCAGAGACAAACTACGGGCCACATAGAGAGCTAACAGCGCGTTTGCCCCCAGTAATCCTAAGGTCAGCACAAACAAAATCATCCGAATCTCGCCTAACGCATGAAGCGCCTGCTCGATAGGCGTTACTGCCAGCACATTCCACGTCTGGGTCAGTCCGGTAGTCACCGGGAACTCTGCACCGCTGTATGCAGCTTGCCACTCATCCCCCCCCTCTAGCAAGCTATACATATGGAGCGTATCCGCATTGCCCACACGAATGCTGTTGATAATACTGACAAATCGATCGGCACCATGAAGATCATCAACCGAAAGCCCCACCAGCTTAGGGTTAGGATGGGTGACCACAATGCCGTTGGGGTCAATAATGACAGTCTTACCAACCAACGAACGCGGATTTGTATCTTCTAGCTGGGTAAATCCAAGCTGGGCAGACAGCGTGTAGCGTAGCTGTCCTTCTGAACTGTAAACAGGCGTTGCCACAATCAGATCAAGCAAAGACGGATGCATCCCCGGTCCTTCAGTATCCTCGTCTGGCAAAGCCGTTGTAGCCGTGTGGTTAGAGCTGTCTAAGTCAACCAGATAAAAATCTGATTCCCCCGTTGGGTCTTGCTGCCAGGGCAGCTGGAGCGGAGTGGGTAATAGCGAAGCCTCACAGGTGGACGAGACCACATCACCTGTTGCAATATCGGTCATCTCTATACACCCGACGGTGTGGGAGGCAATTTCGGTATAGCGTCTTAAAGCCTTAGAGACTTCAGCCGACTCTCCAGACCGGACCGCCTGACTCCCTGCTAACAGCATGAGTTCAGATTCGACAGCACGGACGCTGTCTTCTAGGCCAGTAGCCTTATTGATGGCACTGCTGGTCAAATTTTGCCGTGCTGTTTCCAGTAGGCTTGAGCGTGCCTTGCGCAAGGTAATCGCCTGACCAATTAACAATACAGGCGTACTTAAAAGCAAAATACGCAGTATCAGTAATCGGCGAAATGAAAGAGGACGCTTAGCCATAAACCGCTAACAATTTAGAGAATCGTTGCTGATTTCAACAAAAAAAGTAGATCAGACATGGATCAAAAATCGTCAACAACGACCGAGAACGTTTTAGACTGCTGCATTTAACCAACATTATCCGTTGCCATACAGCATCGTCTATGTCGATGTTATATCCACTGGTAAAACACAATGCACCCATATCAGCGTTTGCCATGACCGTACCCACGACCCCCGTGTTATTACTGATACCGGTACTGACATCCTCTTAGTTTATCGACTGGTCTCACACGGCTACCGGCTAGCCAGCCAAAAGTTGAATTAGCACTTACATAGATGAAGCCTTATCAAAGGTAGCTTAATCGCGCAAAATTGAATAATTTGAGGCTCTTTGCCTTAGTTAAGAACATGCATCCACAGGTCGACTTTGACTCTACCTATCGCCCCTACATCACCACTATTTTAGCAATGAGTGCTGATGGCAAAATTAGTGATACCCATCGTACAGCTGCAAGATTTCCGTCCCCTGCTGATAAATGCCATCTGGAACAACAACTCGCTAAAGCCGACGCCACGCTATTTGGGGCTGGCACTCTACGGGCCTACGACACAACCGCATTAGTTAAAGATTCCCAACTTTTAGAAAAGCGATGTCACAACACACAGCTACCCCAACCCGTTCACATTGTCTGTTCTGCATCGGGGGCTATGGAACCCACAGCTAAATTTTTTAGTCAACCTGTGACGCGCTGGCTCTTAACCACAGCGGCTGGTGCTAGCCGCTGGCAAGACACACACCATTTTGAGCGGATCTGGATTGCCCCTACTAAACCCATGGCTAGCGGATTTGACTGGGTACAAATTTTGAGAAACTTTAGGGACCAAGGTATCAAACACCTACTTGTGATGGGGGGTGGTCAGCTGGTGGCCAATCTAGTGGAACGTGATCTGGTTGATGAACTCTGGCTTACGGTGTGTCCTTTAATAATTGGTGGGAAAGACGCTCCCACTCCCTGTGACGGCACAGGCGTCTGCTTGGCCAACGCCCCTAGATTTACTTTGGTTTCTAATCAAGCCATCGGTGATGAGGTGTTTTTGAACTATAAAAGGCAACGGGGAGAGTTTTGAATAGACACAGGTTATCTAGCTTCGACTTGCCAAACTGCGATTAGCTTAGAACTCAAAATTCAACATTTAAACTTACACCTAAGCCCGCTTTCTACCATGCCAATTCTCCATTTCCCGCGTTACATTACCGTAGTGAACTAACACGCTATGCCAAGTAATGGGTATAACAATCACTCCACCCAACCAGTCCACTGACCAGGGCTACACGCTACGTTGGGTCAACTGTATGGCTGATTTGCCAAAAACAGACTGGGACCAGATGGCGCAGCCGCTCAAGACGCCTTTTTTTGAGTGGTTTTGGTTAAATTCGATGGAAACTTCTGGCAGTACCGTGGCTCAAGCCGGTTGGTTACCCAATCATCTGACGGTGTGGTGTAAAGATAACTTGGTGGCTGCAGCTCCCCTTTATCTCAAAGGTCATAGTCGTGGTGAATTTGTGTTTGACCACCAGTGGGCTGATTTATCAGATCAGTTGGGGATTGATTATTACCCAAAGCTATTGGGCATGTCACCGTTTACCCCCGCTGAGGGCTATCGATTCTTGATTGCTGATGGTGAAGATGAAATAGCCTTAACTCAGATAATGGTGGCGGCTATCGACCAGTTTTGCGTCAAAAATCAGATTTCAGGCTGCCATTTTCTCTACGTAGATCCCACCTGGCGCAGCACTATCGAAGATCTAGGTTTCTATACGTGGCTACACCATAGCTACATCTGGAAAAACGAGGGATATCAAACGTTTGATGACTATTTAGCTCGATTTAATGCCAATCAGCGACGCAATATCAAACGGGAGCGTAAATCTGTAACCAAAGCCGGATTGCACTTTGAAGTCCACACTGGTGATGGTTTGTCAGATACGCTGTGCAATCTGGTGTACGACTTCTACAGCGATACCTGCGACAAGTTTGGCTGGTGGGGGAGTAAATATCTGACGCGTAAATTCTTTCAGCAGCTACATCCAGAGTATTGCGATCGCACCGTCGTATTTGCCGCCTACAGTGACGATAGTAACGCCCCCCTGGGAATATCCTTTTGCCTCACCAAAGACGAAAAGCTCTATGGCCGCTACTGGGGAGCCTTTGAAGAATACAACCATCTTCATTTTAATGCCTGCTACTATGAGCCCATCGACTGGGCCATTGCTAACGGCATTCAGCTATTTGACCCCGGTGCCGGAGGGCGTCATAAAAAGCGACGTGGCTTTCCTGCGGCCCCCAACCACAGCCTGCATAAGTTTTATCACCCCACCTTAGCCCAGGTACTCGATAACTATATCGACCGCATCAATACTGCTGAACAGCAAGAGATTGATGCGATCAACGCAGATCTACCCCTAAAGCCCCTAGATACTCAACAAGCGAGCAATCAATAGCCTGATTTTTGAGCACCCAGAGCAAAGACTGTGACGGCTGGTGCAATAAAGATGAAATCCAGGAATCTGCACGGTAGAATATGGGATCCAACGGAACTAACTATGTTCTGCCCAACGTTCTAACTGGTTGAAACCGCTTCTCTACCATGACTATTGGTCAATACACACGCCCATCTACCGATGCCCTCAAAGCTCTTGATGACAAACTCTCCAAACGGTTTATTGAGCTTGACCCCGACGGTTATTTCTTAATTTATCTAGACCCTGAGCAGGGACTCATTTGCGCCAAGCATTTTACCAACGTCATCAACGATAAGGGTGTGGCTTGCGATCCTGAAACCGGAAAACCATTAATCGCCAAAAAAGACACTCCTCCACGCCAATCGACACGGTTATATCAAGGACGAACGGCCAAAGAGCTATGTATGAAACTGTTCGAAGACAAGGAAAACCCTTGCCCCATAAGCTATCTAGACCATGCGGCCTATCTTGGACGAGAATTTGTCCGAGCAGAAATGGCTCTGATTAACGGTGAACCCTACGTTCAAGACTAGGACGCCTATCTAGACGGAGTGCCTGGAAAATGTGCCGCCCCGCGCCAGCCTGACATTTTTACAGTTTTCCACCAACTATTTCACGCACTCGATAGATGGGACGCTTTTGTGACTCGTGATAGGTGCGCATCATTAATTCAGCCAGCAAACCCACACTCAACAGCTGAATGCCAGAAATAAATAACACTACCGACAGCATCAATAGGGGACGGCTGCCAATTTCAGCACCCAGTACGAACTTTACAAACGCCAAGTGAAGACTCAACCCTAAACCAGCTAGCACTGAAATGGCTCCAAATGGGCCAAATACATGCATGGGCCGAGTCAAAAATGTCTTCATAAAGTAGATGGTTAACAAATCTAGAACCACCCGAAATGTGCGTCCCAAACCATACTTACTCTGACCAAACTGCCGGGCATGGTGACGCACAGGGACTTCACTGATGCGGGCACCCTCAATATAGGCCAGGGCCGGCAAGAAACGATGCAGCTCGCCATACAGATTCATATCTTTTACGACATCAGCACTGTAGGCTTTGAGCGAGCAGCCGTAGTCATGAAGATTTACCCCAGTCACACGGGCGATTAGCCAGTTCGCAATTTTTGACGGCAGCAGTCGGGTCACCGCATCGTCCTGTCGCTCTTTGCGCCAACCACTTACCAGGTCATAGCCTTCGTGCAGCTTATGGTAAACAGTGGCAATATCAGCAGGCTCATTCTGTAAATCACCGTCTAGGGTGACAATCACCCGCCCTCTGGCATAGTTGAACCCAGCAGCCATGGCTGGAGTTTGACCATAGTTACGTCGTAGCAAAATCACCCGCAAATCATGGCGGTCTTGGGCTAGGGTTTTAAGCAGCTTTCCCGACTCATCCGTTGAGCCATCATCAACGCAGAGCAGCTCATAGGAAACCCCCATGGACCGAACCGCATCAGTAATTTTCTGCACCAGCAGCGAAATGCTGTCATATTCGTTATAGATCGGTACAACGACCGATAGCTCATAACGCGTATTAACGGCAGTAATTGGACTGGGGGAGGTCACCATAACGGGTTTGAATCCAATGGATTAGGCAGATTTAAACAAACACTAACATTCCCCACCACTCATTATTCAATTTCATAGAACAGAGCTGATTGAGCGATTCGATCAGTAACGACAGCACTTTGGTCATGTCCCCGCTATCGCCTTTGCAACTCCGCATTGAGCAACAAGTCTTAACTGCGTAAATTTACGATTAAGCTTTTGCCTGAGAAGGTGCATTTATTGTGTGATCGCTAATAATCGAAACTAAGGGTTGCAAATCTAACCTCTGATTGCCAATACAACCATTGGTTGCCAATCACCACACTATTGTCATCTATCCCATAGCTTTCATCTACGGCTACTGGTTGATTTCAGCGCCTAGTTCAGAAATAAAGGGCGCTGCAACATAATTTTTTAGCCATATACAGTACTCATCTGTACTGATTGTGTGCGATCGCAAGTCGCAGATTCATTAAATCTCTTATGTGATCTTAGTCAAGTGTTAAACGCTGTGGCTCACCTCTACTTTGTTGTTTAGGAGCTAAGCTTAATGAAGGCTCAATATACTTTTGCATCACTAGTTGCAGCTGGCATTACAATAATTTCGACCGCAGTACCTGCCAGTGCCGCCAATGTCTTTTTTGGTAGCCGAGAATTTTCTGTTTCCACAATCTCTGGTGAGACCTATAAAGATGTCCTACCTACGTTAGAGAAACAACTTTTTTATGGGGATGAGGAACTGGCTGTGGATTTAGCAACACAGCATGCCACTGTGGGTCCGCTGTTTGCCCATGTATTGAGTGAACGGTTTATCGGCCTCGATTTTATTGGCATCAAGTATGATCCTACTTTTGTTTCCATAATTCCTCCCAGTTTTCGAGATTACGGGGACGAGGTATACCAAGAAGTTGTGTTTGCCGCATCTTGCGATCGACCTGATTTCGAATGTATAGCCACACCAGTTGATATCTCTGATGTTCAGTTTGCCGTACTCAAAGAGGTTCCTACACCTGCGCTACTTCCAAGTTTAATCAGTATAGGTCTGGCGGCTGTTCGCAAACGGAGGCAGGCTGGAGCAGCCTAGGAAAAGCTGGCTAGTACCGCTTGGCTGAAATAACCTTACTATTTAGAGGATGATAGTCATAGGTA
>ERZ1740070.1613-NODE-1613-length-13887-cov-4.864662_pt1 | contig 13887 bp, 9 predicted proteins | sample MGYA00581734_ERZ1740070 | MGnify/ENA primary metagenome ERZ1740070 (study PRJEB43018, sample SAMN04849744) | marine metagenome | isolation source: floating plastic debris | place: Pacific Ocean | collected 2008-09-01 | study: EMG produced TPA metagenomics...
ATCAAAACGGCCAAAGGCTCTACTCGTAGCTGGTAGAAACTTCGGGCTCAAACCAATTTCCTTGCACGTACAACCTGCAATGGCCCTGGGCGCGCGTTAATGCAGTATAAAGAAGTTCGGCACTCAGCGGTCGCCGAGACGCAGGGAGGACAACAAATGTCTGCCCGAACTCGCTTCCTTGTGACTTGTGGATCGAAATTGCGTAGGCGAGCTCAAGATTGTTCTCGACGCTCTCAGACGTGAATCTTCCCTTTGTTGCGGTTGGAATGTCGCGACCGTAGTTTACGCAAATCTTCTCTTTTCTCGCAAACTTCACCTGAAACCGCTTCAGGCGTTTCTTGCTATAGCCCGCAAAAACCCTCTTCAGCTCTGCTCGATCGAAGTTGTGAGGTTCGACGTACCCGATTTCTCCGTTAAAAAGCTCAACTTGCCGGGCTTTTCCGATATCAAAATCAAAGGCCCACAGTCCTCGTCGAGTTGTTCTGTTCTGAGTCTGGATGACCTTGTCGTTCAAAGTGATGCCGTCAACTGCACCCACCCGATCGATCAGGTCATTTGTCAAAACAGATTGAAGCTCAATATTCAGCGCCTCGACGCCATGAAGCTCCCCGCGGTGAGGAGTTAAGACCTGTAAGCGTTCCGGGCTGTTCTGGATAATCTCATTGCGCCACAATTTATAAACTGGCGGGTCCGCCTCTTCTCTAGGCAGGACGGAGACTAGGTCTGACACCAAGCTAGCTACGAGGTCAGCGGCCGAGTTCCAATAGGCAACATACAAATCCTCGTCGATCTTCCCACCCTGATGCACCTTCTTAAGGAGCTGCTCTGCCTCGGGCGTTGTCTGTTCGCTTTGTACGGCAGAGTCGACCAGAAATAACTCTGCCAGATCGAGAATGCTTTGACCTTTCCCATCGAGCCTATTTTCCATTTGGCGCATATTAGTCTCAAGCACCGCAAGATTATGCGTTTCAGCTCCGCGCAGCCATTCGATGATGTCCGAGAAGACGCGCCCTCTGCCGATCGGAGGAAGTTGATTGTGATCGCCAACGAGGATCAGACGCTTCACATTTTGCCATTCGATTGACCGGATGAATGTCGCGGCGAGCGCAAGATCAAGCATGGATGTTTCGTCGATGACGATCGTGCCTTCGAGGTCAGCGCGTTTTCCACCCTATCTCTTGAAAGTCAGATTGTCATTGAGCCAGCCGTTTGAGGCCAAGAAGGAGTGGATCGTCGACGCGTCGACACCAGCTATCTTGTGACGCTCGAATACCGCTCGTACGCGGTCCGTTGCCTTGCCAGTCGGCGTCATTACATGGATCGGCGCGCCGACTCCCTCTACCTGCCGGATGCCTTTGACTATTGCACGGATGATCGTCGTCTTTCCGGTGCCCGCGCGACCCGACACCACTGATAGAGGCACCCTAAATATTTGAGCGCATTGCTGTGCTTGGGCTGCCACCGCGTTCTGATATTCGTCGCCACCTTTCTTCGAGAGCATCGACTCATCATCGGAGACAGCTCGGAGCCAAAATCCATCCGGGAGTGGCCGCGATAGAGTAATGGCCGGTCGGTCGAATAGCTCTGTTAGCGCCTTTTCGACCCTGCGCTCATCCTGAAATACCTGCTTCAAGTAAAGGTGGAGGCGCTCGTCTTCTCTTTTGAGCACCAACGCTTTCTCGAGCGAACCTCGGTCAACTTCAAAATATCGCAGGCTGAAGTTATGCCGTTTCCATTCCGGCATCCGGTCCATTCTGGCATTGATTTCCTGGAGAATGATATCCGCTGGGCGGAAGGTCTGGTTTGGCTCGCGCCGTAATTGCTCCACGCACAGCGAACGAAGCCTGCGAGGATCATCGAGGAGCATGTCGCATAGTACGTCACCGCCGAGCTCCGGCGATGGAAAGACCCCGCGATCGATCGTGCTCCATGGGATGATGTCCTCGGGCGCATCTCCGACAAAGAGCTCGCTTAGCAAATAGGGGTCTTCGACAATTTCGTTAAGGTCTTCAGGCAGGCCATGCGCAGCACGCTTCTGGCCAACGATGCTTTCAAGCTGATCTAGATAGAGGTCGACGCGCACAGCAACCGTTTTGAGAAACATACGCACATCGTCTTCCAGCAAGTGCCAAGAACGCGAGACACGTTTCGCCACCATCCCAGTCAGTTCTAGTTCGGGGCAGTCCTTGCCGCTGTCGAGTGCATCAAAGAAGAACTCATAGGCCTTCTTCTCCTCCCTCCTGTCGCAATACCATTTGGCGTTGCTGATGCTGGCTTCCGCGTCGAGAAGCTCCATCACAGTAAGCAGACCAGGGTATAAGCCGCGCCGCTGCCATAGCTTGCCGATTTGCGCCTGCGCCCATTTCTCGCGAAGGTTCCAGTCTTCCTGAGTGTCTCCGATCTCTTTGAGCCGCCCTATGGCATCAAGCAGTTGTTCCAGCATCCCGATGGCCGTGTCATCGGTGAGGTGACGCGCACCGTATTTGCACGTCGTGGGATTCTCAGGTGTGACGAGGATCTTTTCGAGAATTTCGGGTTTGTCGCGATAGGCGTGATAGGGAATACGGAAACCTTCATCAGGGTAGTAGGACGTCACATTGCGCGCCCACACCATGCCCTGCGCGAAGCGCTTTTTGATGTCGTCAGTGGCGTTCGGATAGAAGAGCGGTTTGCCGACCTGTTTTACTCGCGAGACACCGACGATGACATATTTGGGGTCATTCTCATCGGTGAATGGGTTCGAATGGTTGGCGTAGTAGAAAATTAGGCTTTCACCGTCGTCAAGTTCAGCGAAAAATTCATCCGCCCCTCTGCGTCGCTTATCGTTGTCGAGGCGACCGTCAGTGTACACCTCATCGCCGTACATCGCTTCATAGGGCCAGACGCAGACGGTTGACGGCGGGATATCCCATTCCTCGCGATCAGCGCCCTCGTAGAAAAAGTCCGGTGGGTTGGAATAGCCGCGGATAGCGTCGGGTCCGAAGGCATTGATGCTGTATATGCAGGGCGGTACGTCTTTTCCCTTGAGCTTGCAGACCGCCTGACCAGCGCAAGCCGTTTCCCTCTCCAAGTCCCGCTCCCGGTGAATTACGTCGCCTGGATAGGACTTCAGACCGACGCAGTAAGTGTTGAGCTCTGGCTTTGAGCAGACGCGCCCGTTCCATCCATCGTCATGCCAAGCAATGCGCGCGGTGAGGTGTGTTGTCATGTGGCCTGCGCCTCCTCTTCAGGTTCTGCCACGGCCTCAGTCAATCGGAACTTCTTGAGCTCTTCTGAGTAAGAATTCCGGTCGAAAATGAACAGCAGCTCCGAGGGGCGAACCTCTTTGCCATTGATGTAGATGCGGCCCTCTTCCTGATCGTAGGTAATCGAAGTTGATGCATCCAGGACTTCATTGAAGGACGCAAGTTCGAGACGTTGCTCGATCAGATCGAAACGGAGCTTCGTCAGGGTCAGGTCGATATTGAACCGGTTGAAGGCATGCCAGAGCAGGCTAATGACGCTTTCGAAAATCGATACAAAAATCCGGATGTCCGTTTGCGACGGCATGTCCTGGCTATCGTGTTGGCCGTGTCCAGCGATGCCGGTGCGATTGCGAATTTCGGCCAGCGCGCCGACGATCCCGGATAGGTTCCCAGCAATCCCGTCATTGTCGAAGCCACACGCCGATAGGGCTTGCTTGACCAACTTGGGCAATTTCAGATCGTCATAAGGAATATCGCGCTCAGCGAGGATGTGTTTGCAAATGATCTCGATCACACATTTGCAGTAGTCTATTGCTTCGGGTTCGAGGGTCTTCAGCGCTTCCTCTGCCTTGTCGATCGTCGCCGCCAGCCTCGCTAGCCCCAAGACTTTCTGAAAATCGTGCGCGTGTTCCAGGGGCGATATGATCAAACCGATTTTGCCTCGCCTTCCGGGTTAAAGAGCGCCGTTACCTCAAGCATGGCTGTTCCAACAGACATCTCTGTCAGCCTGAGCTTTTCGATCTTTGGATGCCATTCCGGGTCGCTGGTGATGTACTGGAAGATTTGCTCGGCGTCGGGGTCGATGTCGAGCGACCGCAGGTGCTCCACGGCATAGTCGACCGTTGCCAGCGCTTCCCATTCGTCGTTCTTCTTGTAGCGGAAGTGGTCGGCCACCCAGCGGGCAGGCTCGCCATAACCATAGGTTTCCATCCACGCGGCCGCGTCGGCGACCTCCGCTCCTGGTACATGGCCGAAGCCGAAGCGGCCACGTGCTTCACGCAGCCAGTTCTTCCGCTTGGCGATGGCGATGCCGCCGGAGTATTTCATGGACGGGTTATAGGGTCCGGCCGCCTTCTTTAGATACGCCATCTTGCCCACATGCTCGCCCATTTTTCGGCGGGCGAAGTAGACAGCCTTCTGCAGGCGGAAGTTGCCGATGGGTTCGCCGCCTTCCTGGAAGAATGTCTTGACGATGGCCGCGACGAGCACGGCTTCTTGGAACTTGGTATCGACGTTCGGTGCCCGATCTGGGGCGGCCTGTGCTTCCGACTCCGGATAAAGACGGGTCAAGGTGTCATTTTTTTTCGGCACTTCGGGTGGATCCTGATTGACCTCCTCCGGCTCAGCATTCTCCGGCGCGCCATTAGGTGGGGTTGAGGGCTCTGCTGTACCGCCACCATCGGGATCAGTCTCAGTCAGGGCATGCACAAGCGACGCCATCAACTCGGCGTTCAACCGTTCGTTCTCATGCACCTGTTCTTCCATCAGATCGCACAGCGCCATCAGTTCATCAGTTTTTGCGACGATGCGCCTTTGTTCAGCAGAAGGAGGCAGTGGGAACGGCGAAAGTGCGAAATAGTCTGCCGGAATACGCTTTTGCCCCGCAGTTCCCGTCATCTTGGGAATACCTGCTTCAATGAAGCTTCCAGATTTCAGAAATGCGAGCAAGTACCCTGACTCAATGACAGGCTCTAACTGTCTGAAAACATGAAGTTCGGTCGTCCCAGCTCCGATTCCATTCGGAAGGTTTGCTATCGCAGTCGATTTGCCGTTTTCGAAGCATGGCGTGATCTTTGCGAGTACGACATCGCCGTTGGCGACATGGGTATAGCCGCTCTTAATCTCGCCCCATCTGCGTTGTTCAAAGGAGTGCGGAAGGCCATACTTGGCTTCAATAGCTGCCATCGGGACGAACCCCGAGTCAGTGTCTTCAAGTGCTTCGTTTCGCGGCGATATCAGGCCAAGGTTGCCAAGAGTCGTGGAAACCCAATTCGAGGGCAGTCGCAATGGATGATCACAGCTTGCTGGTTTCTCAAAGTATCTGGGTTTTCTAATCGCACCACTTTTCACTGCCTGCTTTAGTGTTCTTGCGGCCGCCTGAACGAGTGCTGTCGCGTCACCGTCATCTTCGTGTCGAACGGACAACCGACCGGAAATTGCAAGATTGAGCACTAGCTCGCGCATTTTTTGCACCCCGCCGGGGCCGCTGGTGAGCGATGCAAACTCTCTCAACAACATTTCCGCGTTTATCTGACGACCGTCTTGCGTCAGCGCATCGGCAAGAGCGGCCTTCAGTTGAGTTTGCGTTGTGACCAATTCCTCCCGGTTCTTTTCCCACGCCGCGAGAAGTTCTGGCGGATGCCCGTGGCTCGCTTCTTTGATGTTCGGGTTGGAGATGTCGAGATTGTAACCTGTGGCCTTGATCTCTTCCGCGCTGACCTTCCAGGCACGGTCATTCTCCTTCCGGCCTTCCCGCGTTTTCAAGTCGCCCCACCAGGCCTTCTCGCTGCCCTCGTCTTCGAACTCCTCGATGCGCATGGGCTTGGTTTTGGAATAGCTCTTGTAGCCGTCGGGATATGGGTGCTCGTAGAACCAGACCTCTTCGGTTGGCTTGCCCTTTTCGAAGAACAGCAAGTTCGTCTTGATGCCTGTATAGGGGTTGAAGACGCCGTTCGGCAGGCGGACGATGGTGTGCAGGTTGCACTCCGTCATCAGCTTTTCCTTGATGCGCGTCTTGATGCCCTCGCCGAACAGCGTGCCATCCGGCAGCACCACCGCAGCGCGCCCGCCGTCTTTCAAAAGTTCGATGATCAGCACCAAGAACAGGTCTGCCGTTTCGCGGGTCTGGAAGGCTTGCGGAACGTTCTTCTCGATACCGTCTTCTTCCATTCCTCCGAAGGGCGGGTTCGTGACGATCACATCGACCTTGCCGCGCCATCGGTGATCCTTGAGTGGCGATGACAGGGTGTTGTCATGGGCGATGTTGGTCGGCGCTTCGATACCATGCAGCATCATGTTGGTGACGCAGAGCAGGTGCGGCAACGCCTTCTTCTCGACGCCAAAAATAGTCTTCTGAACCGTTTCGGCATCATGGGTCGATTGGACGTAGTTGTCCGACTTGTGATCCACCACATGGGCCAAAAATCCGCCCGTTCCGCAGGCAGGATCAAGCACCATTTCATCCAACTTGGGGTCAAGCATATCGACCATGAACTGAGTGACGGAACGAGGCGTGTAGAACTCGCCAGAGTTTCCCGCGCTTTGAAGGTCCTTCAGAATTTGCTCGTAGACATCGCCAAAAGCGTGCTTGTCACCCGTGCTATTGAAATCAATCTCATTGATCTTGTTGATGACCTGCCGGATCAACGTGCCGTTCTTCATGTAGTTGTAGGCGTCTTCGAAGGCGGCGCGGATGACTATGGCTCGGCTGCGCTCTTCGCCTTCGATCGGCAGGTTCTTCAGCTTTGGAAACAGCTGATTGTTGATGAAGTCGAGCAGCGCTTCGCCGGTAATTCCTTCCGGGTTCGTTGCCCATGCGGACCAGCGCAAATGCGCGGGGATTGGGGATTTGTAGTCGTCGCTGAGCACGGAAAGCGACTCTTCCTGATCGTCCAGGATTTTAAGGAAGAACATCCAGACCAATTGGCCGATACGCTGGGCGTCACCGTCAACGCCTGCATCCTTGCGCATGATGTCCTGAATGGACTTGATCACTCCCGAAACATTCGACACGCCTACACCCCCTCCCGATACAACTCTTGCTGCAGTTCCATCACCGCAGCTTCATAGGCTGACTTGCCGCCGAAGACGCCTCGCACGATCTCCACGGGTGTGCCAATCTCGTCGAAGGGTTTGAGCTGCAAAACCTTGGCGTTCTCTAGCGGTCCGAAATCTTCGTCGGCGTATTTGTCGAGGAGCGCTTCCAGCACGATTCGCGCCTTGCCTTCGAACTTGGCAAAGTAGTTGCGCTTCTTAACCTGTTCGGCGCGTTCCTTGCGCGTCAGCGGCGGTTGGCCGTAGGCCACATGGCAGAGAAGATCGAAAGCGCTGAAATCCTCACCGTTCTTTACTTCGTCGCGCAGGCCATCCAGCGATACACCGAGAGCTTCCAGCTCCTCAATGATCGCCTGTTTCTTTGCAGTGTCGGTCCATCGGCGTAGAAATTCGTCTAGCGTCTTATAGTCTTTCTGCAGCGTCTTTTTGGCATAGGAACGCAGCGACTCCGTGATCAGCTTGCCATCTGGTCCAAGATACTGGACGCGCTTGGACAGCACATTCACTTCAACGCCATCGACATAGAATTTTCGCGGTAGCGGATCATCACCAAACGGATCACCCAGGACGCCGTCAGTGGCCTCCGGCTGGTCATCGTCGTCGAAGCCGCCTGAAGTGTTTGTTTCATCATCATCGTCTGGCGGCAGCGGGGGATCATCAGCATCCGGCTCATAAATCTGCACCGGTTCGCCATCGAAGTCTGGATCGGCGAAGAGCTCTGTCGCCCGCTTGAAGTCCATGATCGTAAAGTATTGCTTGCCGTGTTCTTCATCGATGCGTGTACCGCGTCCGATGATCTGCTTGAACTCGGTCATGGACTGGATGCGCTGATCCAGCGCGATCAGCTTGCAGGTCTTCGCGTCAACGCCAGTCGTCAGGAGTTTTGATGTCGTAGCGATGACCGGGTAGCGCGCCTTCGGGTCAATGAAATTGTCGAGTTCCGCCTTGCCTTGCGCATCATCGCCCGTAATTCGCATGACATACCGGTGGTTTTCAGAAACGAGATCGGCGTTTGCATTGGCGAGCGCTTGGCGCATTCGTTCCGCGTGCTCTGTGTCCTCGCAGAAAACGATTGTTTTGTCGAAACGGTTCGTGGCCTTCAGGAATTCTGTGATCTTAGCCGCGACTAGCTTTGTGCGTTTATCCAGGACCAGCGATCGGTCAAAATCGCGCTGATTATAGATGCGGTCCTCTACTTCATGGCCATATCGGTCGCGCGTTCCTGCCTCTGGCCGATAGCCGGTCAGGTCCTTATCAAGGTCATAGCGGACGACCTTGTAGGGAGCCAGAAAGCCATCTTCGATGCCTTGCCGCAGCGAATAGGTGTAAACCGGCTCGCCGAAGTAATCGATATTGGAGACGTCTGTCGTCTCCTTAGGCGTAGCGGTCATGCCGATCTGCGTAGCGCTGGAGAAGTATTCGAGGATTTCGCGCCAGGCTGAGTCCGCTGCGGCACTCCCCCGATGGCATTCATCAATGATGACCAGATCGAAGAAGTCGCGTGAAAACTGCTTGTAGATATTTGCAGCTTCATCGGTTCCGGTCACAGCCTGGTAGAGCGAAAGATAAACCTCGTATGACTTGTCGGCTTGACGGTTGGTGATCTTCGTCATCGCGCCACCGAACGGTTTGAAGTCGTTCGTCTTGGTCTGGTCGACGAGGATGTTGCGGTCGGCGAGGAAGAGGATGCGCTTTTTTGCACCTGCCTTCCAAAGCCGCCAGATGATCTGGAAAGCGGTGTAGGTCTTCCCGGTTCCTGTCGCCATGACGAGCAGCAGGCGGTCGTGGCCTTTCGTGGTTTCCTCGATCACTCGGTTGACTGCAAGCGTCTGATAGTAGCGCGGCGCCTTGCCGGAACCGTCGTCGAAGTAGTCCTGATTGACGACCGGGTTTTCTGCGGAGGCGATGCCCTTCCAGGCCGCATAGCGTTGCCAAAGTTGATCCGGCGACGGCATTTCCTCGAATGCAATCTCGCGCTCAACCGTTTCCCCTGAAGCCGATCTGTCGTGCATCAGGAGGCGTTTTCCGTTTGTCGAAAACGCAAAGGGAACATCGATCATCTCGGCATATTCGAGCGCTTGCTGCATACCCGAACCTACGGAATGGGTCGCATCTTTTGCCTCGATAACGGCGACCGGAATGTTCGGTTTGTGGTAGAGAATGTAGTCGGCTCGCTTCTGCTTTCCGCGCGAGGTAAGCTTTCCGCGGACGATGATGCGGCCTGCCGTAAGGCTCACTTCCTCGCGAATTAGAGTGTGCAGATTCCATCCTGCGGCGGTTAGAGCGGGCGAGATGAACTTGCTGCAGATATCGCGTTCACTAAGCCCCTGCATTCCCACCGCTCCCAAGCTCATTCCTCGTTCGGTTGGTGCGCTTCCCCCGTTCGGAAAGCCGCTCGTACTCTTCAACCGAGACAACGACCACCACACCGCGTCCATGCTTCTCAATGCACACCGGCTCCGCGCGAGCGGTATCGATCATCAAACCAAAGGCGTTTTTTGCTTCCCTTGCAGACATGGTCTTCATGACGAAATCCCGTGACATCAACTTGCGCCATTTAGGACAAAATGGCCCTTTTTGCCAAGGGAGTTCAGGTAGGGAAATCTCACCTGCGCGGCGTCGCCGCGCGATGGCGGGCGGCGCTGCGATATGTGAGGTCTCCGCGCCGCTCGCCATCGGTCACGCCTGGTCATGCCGTATGTGCGATTTGGTTGGCGCTTTTGTTTCCTGTTCCTTCGCGAACGCTTCCTTTCCCTTTCCGGCCCACAGCTCTCGCGCCCGTTCTCCGTCTCCGCTGTTAAGTTTGTCGGCGATCCAAAGCATCGCACCATAGATCATCGCGCGGTCATCGCCGGGCATCTCCACAATGCCCGTCTTGACCACAAGGCCTCCGAGTTCGATCAGATGGCGGGTGCGTTTGCGGCGCTCGACCTGCCAGGTACTCATATCATGCCGTGCCCGCGCTGCCTGATGCCGATTGCACGCTGCCCGGTTGCGTTTGAGCGCTGCCAGCGTCGCGGTCAGCCGTTTTCGCAGATCGCCGTGTCTTGCTGCGAAAGAACGCTACGCCGCGCTTGGCCCATGCCTCCATCTTTCCGGCATCGTTTGTTTCCGTCAGCGCGACCAGCGCACCCGCCAGTTCTTCGACGGTGAGCGTATCGGCCCCGGTGGCAATGACCAGTTCGCCGAGCTGCTGCACTTTGCGGGTTTTCAGTTCCCTGGTCTTCTCCTCCAGAGCTTTCAGTTCCGCATCATAGTCTCGTGGCTTGCGCATCATCATCTCCATAAGATGTTGATGGATCGATGATAGTTGCGCAGGCGGCTGGACGCACTATTGTCACCGGGACAGTCTGGCACGGCCCGGTCCATCCCGAGATTTTTTCGAGTGAGGGCGCGCTTATACGTCGTTCCGACGTACGCTTCTTCGTGCCAATTCTGGATCGCGATGGCGATCTATCATCTTCACGTCAAAATCATTGGCCGCAAGGCCGGGAGCAGTGCGGTGGCATCCGCCGCCTACCGCTCGGGCTCGCGGATGCGCGACGAACGCATCGACCGCGTGCAGGACTTCTCCAACAAGCGCGGCGTCGTCCATTCCGAGATGCTACTGCCGGACAGCGTACCGGAGCATTGGTCCGACCGCGAACGGCTCTGGAACGATGTCGAGGCGTTCGAGGTCAGAAAGGACGCCCAGCTTGCCCGCGAGGTCGAGTTTGCCATTCCGCGCGAGATGACCCAGGCGCAGGGCATCGAGCTAGCCCGCGATTTCGCGCAAGCGGAGTTCGTCGATCAAGGCATGATTGCCGACCTCAATGTGCATTGGGACTTCGGCGAGGACGGCATGCCCAAACCCCATGCCCATGTCATGCTGACCATGCGCTCCGTTGACGAGAACGGTTTCGGCTCGAAGGTGCGGGAGTGGAACCGTACGGAGATAGTCGAACGCTGGCGCAAACGCTGGGCCGAGCATGTCAACGAGCGGCTGGCCGAACTCGACATTGACGGGAGGATCGACCATCGCAGCCTTGAGGCTCAGGGCATCGGGCTGGAGCCGCAAAGCCAGGTCGGCGCACCCGCGCAGCGTATCGAGGGCGAAGGGATCAAGGCCGCCGACCGCGCGGACATGCACCGCGAAATCGCCCGCAACAACGGCGCGCGGATCATCGCTGCTCCCTCCGTCGCGCTGGACGCGATCACGCATCAGCAATCGACCTTCACGCGGCGCGATATGGCAATGTTCGCGCATCGGCACAGTGACGGGATCGAGCAGTTCAACGAAGTCATGGGCGCGATGCGCGGCTCGCCCGATCTGGTCGAACTCGGGCAGGACGGACGAGGCGAGGATCGTTACACCGCGCGCGACATGATCGAGGCCGAACAGCGGTTGCACCGCGCCTCGGAACTCATGGCCAGGAAGGAATTGCACGAGGTTAGCGACCGGCACAGAGCGGCCGCACTTGCGCGCACCGAACAGCGCGGTCTTGTCCTCTCCGGAGAACAGGCCGATGCGCTGGCGCATGTCACCGATCGACGCGATCTTGGCATCGTCGTGGGTTATGCCGGGACGGGAAAGAGCGCCATGTTGGGCGTGGCGCGCGAGGCTTGGGAAGCGGCAGGTTTTGAGGTTCGCGGCGTTGCGCTATCCGGCATCGCCGCCGAAAATCTGGAAGGTGGGTCGGGCATTGCCTCGCGCACCATCGCCAGCATGGAACATGGCTGGAAACAGGGCCGCGATATGCTCACCAGCCGCGATGTGCTTGTCATCGACGAAGCTGGCATGGTCGGCACACGCCAATTGGAACGTGTGCTGTCCAATGCCGCCGAAGCGGGTGCAAAGGTGGTGCTGGTCGGTGATCCGCAGCAATTGCAATCGATCGAGGCAGGCGCGGCCTTCCGATCGATCCATGAGCGTCATGGCGGCGCGGAGATCGGCACTGTCCGCCGCCAGCGCGAGGACTGGCAGCGCGCGGCCACGCGCGACCTAGCCACCGGCAGAACCGGTCATGCAATCCAAGCCTATGACAGTCACGGCATGGTCCATGCCGCCGACACCCGCGGACAGGCGCGCTGCGATCTGATCGACAGATGGGACCGCCAGCGGCAGGCGTCACCAGACAACAGCAGAATCATCCTTTCCCATACCAATGCGGAAGTGCGGGAACTCAATAAGGCCGCCCGCGACCCAATGCGGGAGGCTGGCGATCTGGGCGAGGACGTGCGCGTCACAGTCGAACGCGGCGCTCGCAGCTTTGCCCCGGGGGACCGCGTCATGTTCCTGCAGAACGAACGCGGGCTTGGCGTGAAGAACGGCACACTCGGCACCATCGAGCAGGTCAGCGCACAGAGCATAACGGTGCAGGCCGATGATGGCCGGTCCATTGCCCCCGACCTCAAGGACTACAACCGCATCGACCACGGATATGCTGCGACGATCCACAAGGCGCAGGGCATGACGGTGGACCGGACGCATGTCCTGGCGACGCCGGGCATGGACACCCACGGCAGCTATGTCTCCTTGTCACGGCATCGCGATAGCATGGACCTGCACTACGGTCGCGACGACTTCGCCAATCGAGACCGCCTCATCAAAACCCTGTCGCGCGATCGCGCTAAGGACATGGCGTCGGACTACGAAAAGATCGACCCGGAGCAGAACTATGCCGCGCGGCGCGGCATCACCTTCCGCGCCCGCGTCGCCGAAATCGTCCGCGAGGTGCCCGAGAAAGTGCGAGGTCTACTGGAAGGATTGCGGCCTTCAGCAACGCCCGTTGACGGGTCAGGGTCGGAACTCGGCGAGGTTCGGCAAGCAGACGCGGCGCTGCGCAAGGCCCGCACCGACGCGCTAATCCGCCATGCCCGCGCATCCGATGCGATACTTGAAGCCAAACGCCGTGGTTTTTCACCATCCGCCGAGCAGCGGCAGGAGCTTGGCGCGGCGCGGCGTGCGTTCGATGAGGTTCGATCCCATGGCTGGCAGGATGCGGAATCGGCCTACGGCAAGGACAACAGCCTCACCCGCGAAGCCGGATCGGGGCGCGTGAACCGCACCATTCAAGCGCTCCAGCTAGAAACCGAAATCCGTACCGGACGCGGGGCCAATCCGGGCAGCCGCGCCGACCGCTTCGTCGAGCGTTGGCAGAAGCTCGACCGCGCCAGCCACCGCCAATACCAGGCTGGCGACATGTCCGGTTACAAGGCCACGCGGTCGGCGATGAGTGACATAGCCAAGAGCCTCCAACGCGATCCGCAGCTTGAGTCCCTTCTAGCCAATCGTAAGGCCGCGCTCGGCATCAATACGGGGACAAGCCGCCGACTCGGCGCGGCCCTCGCCTTTTCTCACGGTCTCGACCTCGGAAGAGGAAGAGGGATCGGTCTTTGAAACCAATCCTATTTACGGCCGCTTGTACGCCATAGCGCTACGTCGGCTAAACATCTCTTGCAGAATGACAAATCTCTTCTCTGACTGGTCTCTGCAATCGTCAGAAACGACCAGTAGGAGGCAGCTCAGCCATGCATCAACCAGATCGTATCGTTCGTTTGAAGACCGTCCTTTCCCGGACTGGCCTGTCCCGGTCCACCATCTACAGGAAAATCGTAGAGGGTACGTTTCCAGCCCAAATCAAGATCAGCCTCAACGGTGCCGGTTGGCGCGAATCCGATATTGATCGCTGGGTTGCTGATCCGGTCAGATGGCGACCGCTGAACGAGTTCGACTTCGATGATTGACGGGCCGTTCATCGGCCAATGTCAGCAAAACGGTAGTCGGCCTTGCCGCTGAATCGTGACCACGAACGACAACTGCGAAAGGGCGGAACGGGAATTACGGTGAGCGACAGGTAATTCAGAGATCGTCATCCAGCTCGTCGTC
>ERZ1740070.1614-NODE-1614-length-13884-cov-6.183455_pt1 | contig 13884 bp, 12 predicted proteins | sample MGYA00581734_ERZ1740070 | MGnify/ENA primary metagenome ERZ1740070 (study PRJEB43018, sample SAMN04849744) | marine metagenome | isolation source: floating plastic debris | place: Pacific Ocean | collected 2008-09-01 | study: EMG produced TPA metagenomics...
CAGCCTCCATGAAGGATGCCTGCTCCACCAAGCTGAGTGACGGCATCCGATATTTGCCCGTCGTCGATCCGCAGCAGCGCCTAGTGGGTATGGTTACCGTTGACGATGCCCAGTCGCTAATTGCGGATACCCAACCCACGCCAGCTAGAGGTTAACGTATCCATCATGGAATTTATTAACAATCTAGGTGAGTTGTTGATCAGCCTTAAGGATGGTGTCCTTTACTATCTGCCTGGTGTAGGTAGACCAGATCGAGTTGCTGAGTTTCTGTGGGGGCACCTGCTGATTACATTTGTCACCCTGTTTTTTGCGTTGCTCATCAGCCTGCCGCTGGGGGTAATCATTACCCGTGTTCGGGCCCTTTACGATCCGGTCATTAAGCTCACAGGCATGCTGTACACAGTGCCCAGTTTAGCCATGTTTGGGCTAATGATTCCCCTAGTGGGCATTGGGTTTACCCCGTCGGTCATTGCACTTACCCTTTACTCGCTGTTAGCGATTGTGCGTAATACAGCGGTGGGGCTTGATAGTGTCGATCCCGCTATCATTGAAGCGGCACAGGGCATGGGCATGACGAAGCGCAGTATTTTGTTGCAAGTAGAGTTGCCGCTGGCGCTACCGATTATTTTTGCGGGCATTCGCATCGCTGTAGTCTCAACAATCAGTTTGGCAACGCTGGCATCTTATTTTGGAGCTAGCAGTCTCGGCAAGTTAATTTTTGAAGGTATCGCAGCAGGTGGTGGACGGAATGACAAAGTCGCCGCCGGAGCCATTGGGGCAGCTCTATTGGCCGTACTTTTCGATGTTGTTATCAGCAAAATCGAACGGTCTCTGCCAGGTGCGCCCAGCAATTGAGCCCAGCAATTGAGCCCAGCAATTGAGCCCAGCAATTGAGCCCAGCAATTGAGCAAGGAGACGTTTATGGTATTTCGAGAGATGTGGGCGTATTTCATCGAACGCTCACAGGACTTTACCACTGCCCTCAGTCAGCATTTGCAAATTACCTTTACGGCCTTGGGGGTTGCGGTAACGTTAGGTATCTTATTTGGGGTTATTGGCTCTCGCATCGAGTGGCTACAAAAAGTCTTGCTTAGCGTTGGTAAAATTTGCAATACGATTCCTTTTCTGGCAGTGCTGGCCCTGGCCTTGCCGCTGATGGGCATTGGTCGACCCCCCACCATCTTGGCGCTTACCTTTATCGGTACGCTACCGGTGCTAATCAACACCCTGGTGGGGATTCAACAGGTTGATCCAAACATTAAAGAGGCCGCACGGGGGATGGGCATGCGCGATATCGAGGTGCTGTTTAAGTTGGAGCTGCCGGTTGCGATCGCAGTAATTATGGCAGGCATTCGCACCTCCGCTGTGGTCATTGTGGCCAGCACCACCTTTGGCGGGTTTATTGGAGCAGGCGGCTTAGGAGACCTAATTTTACGTGGCCATCAGCTCAATCGCGACCACGTCATGCTGCTAGGAGCGATTCCTGCAACAATCTTGGCCTTTTATTTTGAAGAAACATTTGGTCGTCTAGAAACTTGGATGACCCCCAAAGGACTCAAAATTAATAGCTCAGAACAACAGCACAAAGGAGGTCTGATCGGTCTGCTGTGCTCAGTCGCTGTGCTACCGCTTTTATTTGGAATTTTGCTCCCCTGGGAAATTCAATCTGTTGCGGGTGGCGACCCAATAATCTTAACCGGTCTACATAGCGAGTATCGATCCCTTGGGTTACCTGTGCTGCTCTTGGGTTTAGTGGCCACACTGTGGCCGCGCCAAGGAGAAAACGGCAATGCCTGGCCCGTTACCCCCATCACATTCGGTGTGGCGGCAGCCGCTTTTAGCTGGCTGGTGTTTGGCCTATTTACGAAAGTACAGCAAACTCCCTCTATAGGGTTAGTTATCTTGATTGCGGCCGTTATAGCAGTTGCCGTGATTACGGGTGTCGAGCTAATTCTTAGCTATTATCACCATCGCTCTACAGCGGCCATTAACAAACTGCAAAAAACTGTTCTCTAACACCGACTAATCGATTTAGGAAACAAAATGAATTAGGCTCCACTATTGAACGTACAGACGTTCCATGGAACGTCTCTCCAGCATTAATTTTTGGACCTTATAAAATCCTTATCCCTTAGTCACAAAATCCATTTACGAGGTTAATCATGGCTTTTCAAAGACGCACTTTTTTCACTGGCGCCGCTTTACTGTTGGCAACCACACTCTCTGCCTGCACCGGCAGCGGCTCAGAGACAACTCAGATCAAGATTGGCTCAAAAGAATTTACCGAACAGTACATTCTTGGGCACATGTTTGAAATGGTGTTGGATAATGCTGGCTATGATGCTGACTACACAGCCATTGGCGGCAGCAGTGAAAACCACGCAGCCTTAGTCGCTGGTGAGATCGATCTGTACCCTGAATACACTGGCACGGCTTTGTTGGTTCACCTTGGTGAAACCTATGACAGTGCTATGTCTACAGAAGATGTATACCAAACTGTCAAAGACCTATATACCGAGCAGTTCAATGTAACGTTGCTCGACCCAACATCGTTTAACAACACCTATGCGTTGGTGATGACCCAAGACCGTGCCAACGAACTGGGGGTCTCTCAGGTCAGTGAACTCTCGACTAAAGCTAACGATCTAACCTTGGGCACCGATCTAGAATTTGCCGACCGCAGCGACGGTCTCCCCGCTCTCAAAGAATCTTACGGTGGATTTGACTTTGATGAAGTCAAATCTTTAGACCCTGGTCTACTTTACAGCGGTCTCGAAACTGGTGACATTGACGTTACCACCGGCTATGCCACTGATGGCCAGATTGCTGCTTTTGAGCTAGTCGTACTCGAAGACGACAGACAGTTCTGGCCTCCTTATCCGATTGCTCCCTTTATCCGTCAAGATACTCTCGATGCGAATCCTGAAATTGCAGAATTACTCAATGGAGTAACCACATTTCTAGATGACGAAGCCATGAGCCGTCTTAATTGGGAAGTTGCAGGTAATGACCGTGAGCCCGATGAAGTTGCTCGCGATTTCTTAGAACAACAGGGTCTGCTCTAAGAGTTTAAGACCGGTTGTCTCTAATCCTTATTAGTCACTAAAACAGCAGAGAGTTCTAATTAGAACGCTCTGCTGTTTTTATGAGTTCCCCACACTGATGACGCTGGTTGCGCTGCAACCGGCTTTTTGTTAGTCTACCCACAGACCGATCGGTCTGAAGAAGTTTTCATGTCACATCTGAGCGTAGCTGTGTCTAAAGCCCACACAACCAAACAGCAAATCATCCAGAAGGCGGCTGTTGTTTTTAATCAGCAGGGCTACGCTGGAACATCAATGTCTGACATCATGCAGGCCACCGGATTAAAAAAAGGAGGCCTCTATAACCATTTTTCGAGTAAGGATGAACTAGCGCTGGCAGCATTTGACTTTGCTGTTGGGTCAATTGTGGAACAATATAGAACCGCGTTGCGGGGAAAACGACATTCGATCTCGCGGCTCAAGGCGGTTATTGAAACGTTTTGCGCCCTGGTCCACACTGTTAAAGGAGGCTGCCCTTTGATGAATATGGCTGTGGAGAGTGATGATACTCATCCAGCTCTGTGTGATCGCACCCGTCAGGCCATGGATATCTGGCGACAGATGCTCGAAAAAATCATCAACCTCGGCATTAAGCACCAAGAACTCCAGTCCTCCCTTGATGCAGCCAGAGTTACTACCATTTTGATTTCCACACTAGAGGGGGCGCTTATGCTGAGTCAGCTTTACCAAGACACTAGCCACATAGGTTGGGCTAAACAGCACCTGTTGGACTATCTTGAGACCCTCAGACGCACCTAGCCCCGTGTCGATATTTTTTAGCTCATTTTTTTGGCTAAAAAAAGACCGAATGGTCTTTTTTGAATTAAAGTTTCTTAGTTAGGAGGTTGTCATGCTGACGTTTTACTATCATCCGCTATCCCCCATCTCTCGACGGGTTTGGTTAGCGTTGTTAGAGAAAGAGATTCCGTTTGAGCCCACCATTGTCGATCTAAGCAGCCGTCAACAGTTTCAGCCTGATTTTTTAGCTCTTAATCCTTTCCACCATGTTCCCATTATTGTTGAGGATGGCTTTCGGGTAATTGAGTCAATCGCCATTTTGGACTACATAGAGCGTCAATATCCGCATCCTTCGCTTATGTCAGCTGAAAATCAAGAACAAACAACCATGAGAATGACTCAAATGGTGACTGTCAATGAGCTTGTACCGAAGCTTCCTAAGTTGATTAATGCCAGTGAATTTCCTTTGACAAACGATGTCAGCACACAACTCAGTACAGCACTAACATTTCTCAATGACGGTCTTAGCAATCGTGTTTATTTTGGGGGTGAGCATCTAAATTTAGCGGACATTGTTGTCGGTTCAACCGTTCCCCTATTCTGCAGACTTGGCTTAGATATATCAGCCTATCCTTCGTTACACAACTGGTGCAGCGAGATCACTGACCGTCCTGCCTGGCAAATTACAGAGCCTAGCGATGCTGACTTTGATGCATGGAAGAGTTTGCTACAGCGATGGATTCGGATTGCCAGCAAACGACAACAGCGAAAACAAACAGCGGCAGCTCAATAGCAGATCATTTGTTGCGATCGCACCGAGTCTGAACCAGCGCTTTGTAGAGAGACCAACAGCTATCTTGAATAAGCCGAACGCACTTCTACGCTGTCATTTTGTAAATTATTGCATCTGTCAGGTTAGTTAGGACAATCGATATCCCTGAAAGCCTCAAATTACAACAGCTAACCTGACTCACAATCGACGAATGCATCCGTCGATTGCTATAGAACGAAAAAAGGCTGCTGCTGCCGGGCTGCGACAGATGTTCCCATCGCAGACAAATAAAATCTTCATCCTGATTGTGTATCTTATTTCCTGAAACAGGTAGATTTGGCAAGTACTACGTTTAGAGACGGTTCTTAAAACCGCTTTTATCAAATTATTTAAACGTAAGATGTCCCCGTATTTACTGTACCAAATAAGTATAAATACTAACCGTTTAGATACTTTTTCCTAGGATAGATATCACCCGCCCCATCACCAAAAGATAGTCATAGCTTTAAGAACAAGTTAAGAAACAAAAATTCAACTTGAGGCAACTATCCAATGGGGTATTGAATCTACCCTAACAAGGTCAACTTTTGAGTATGGGCAACTAGTCAACATGCTATTGCTGGACAAATCAAGCTATCAGAAATGCCGTATACCGACATTTTGCAGATGAAATTATCTCGAGGATCAGCAATGCCATCAATAAACACATCAGCTAACTATGCAACATCTATTGTCTAAGTCATCAAACTATACAGGGCGTTTGGTTAAACAGTGGCCTATGCTGCTCGGAGCATTGAGCGCTTTAACGCTACTAACCGGCTGTCGTAACTTTTCCAATGACACGGCATCATTAGTTAGCTCAGACAAGATTATTCGCTCGGCCTATGCGAGTTTAGAAGAGCTTTTTCAAACTGAAATCATTAATATCGGACTCGAAGAGTTAGGCTACTCCCCCATCACCGGGTCTGAACTTGAATATGATGTTATTCATCAAGCGATTGGGCGTAACTATCTAGACTATACGGCTGTTCATTGGTACCCAATTCACAAAGATTTCTTTGAACAAAACGGTGGTCACACTCAGTTCAAACGCCTAGAACCAGTGGTGGAAGATGCTCTGCAGGGATATCTCATCGATAAAGCAACATCTACCGCACAAAATATTGAAGGGCTACTTGATCTTCAAGACCCAGAGATTGCCCAGATGTTTGACACCGATGGTAATGGCAAAGCTAACCTGGTCGGATGTCCCCACGGTTGGGCCTGTCGAGGCGTGATTGAATCTCATTTAGATGATCACAATCTGCGCGACACAGTAGAGCAAGACAGTCATAACTACAATGCTTCTATGGAGAAGATCATCAATCGCTACGAAGAGGGCAAACCAGTCCTCTACTTTACATGGACTCCTCTATGGGTGAGTAGCGTTTTAGTGCCTGATCAAGACGTTGTTTGGTTAGATGTCCCAGCCCTGGGGCCACAGCAAAACGCATCTGTCATTGATGGTAAAAATCTTGGATTTGAGATTAATCATATTCACATTTTGGCCAATCGCGATTTCTTAAAAGACTATCCAGATATTGCCCAATGGTTTGAATCAGTAAATATTCCAATTACGGATGTCAGCTTGCAAAATCAGCGTATGCGCGATGGAGAGAACACTCCAAACGATATCCGTCGCCATGCAGAAGAATGGATTCGTAACAATCAAGGTACGTTTGACAGTTGGCTAGAAGACGCCAAACGTGTTGCCAAGAGATAGATTTGGGCTGACAAAAGACCAGGATAAACCCTCTAAGCTTAGAGGGTTTATCCTGGTCTTCGTTGGCTTATGACACCACGAGCATTGCTGCGGGTTTAGCGGCATCCGTAGGCTTCTCAGCAAGGGGTTAGCACCTGAACAAACCAGGGAAAATTGTTCAGCTATCTGAGCATCCAGTCTTTTTGTTATCCAACGGCCAAGTCTTGACTAGTCCATCGTAGCCACCGCTTGCAAGTACGGTTCCTTGCTGGTCAAAGGCAAGACCATAAACAAATCCAGAATGTCCTCGTAGAGTGCAGCGCTCTGCAGCCTCCTGCCAGTTCCATAGTTTAATCGTTTCATCAAAACTGCTGCTGGCCAACATTGTACCGTCGGAACTAAATACTACATTCGCAACTACAAAGTCATGACCACTCAAGCTTTGTTCAGCAGTTCCCGTCGACAAGTTCCAAATTTGGATGTCGGCATCGTAACTACTGCTGGCAATATATTGGCCGTCAGGGCTAACGTCTACAGCGGTGATTCTATCTGTTCCTGACTTATAGTCACGCACCGACGTTGCATTGCCAATATCCCATAAAGTAACAACACCGTCTTGGTCGCCACTAACAAGTTCCTGAGTATTAGTAGAAGAAAACGCTAAGGCATTAATCGGCGCTCCAGACTCCACCAGCGTGACATCTTCAAGTCTTTTCTCAAGGTCCCACACCCGAATAGCGCCATCACTCCCACCGCTGGCCACTAAGCTACTATCGGCATTAACGGCCAAACTCAAAATCCTGCCAGAGCGTCCTGAAAATCGATGTTCTTCTTCACCGGTTTTAGAGTTCCAAACAATGATGTCACCGTCGCCACCCCCTGTTATCAAGTAACGCCCATTCGGTGTGAACACCACACTATTTACTCGACCTGCATGATTTAAGGTACGCTGCACCTGGCCTGTCTTCAAATCCCACAGTTTAACGGTTTGGTCATAGCTACCACTTGCCAAAAGAGAAGAATCTGGCTGAACAGCAACGCTGAGTACAGTAGCGTCGTGCTGTGTCAAAGAACGCTGCGCTGGCGTCGCTGTTGAGGAGTTGTCAACTATTGTGTTTTCTTGGGTACTGCTGGAGGTGCGATTAAGGGTACTCGAAATAATTCCAAATGTTGCACTAATTAGTCCAAGCGCCGCTACAACCACAATTGAGGGAGCCAGGATTTGATTTCTCTGAACCATTATTTTTGTTTCTATTCAACTGCTATGAAATCAATAAATTCCCATTGAGACGGTATACAGGAGTAGATAATCGACTTTAAGTCACTAACATATTGTTTGCACTATAATACTCAAGCTTGGCGTTGTTTCTGTTGAACTAACTCATCAATCGTCATCTCTTCATACTTTTCAAATGGTTGATGAATCCATGGATTGTTTTCTAGGTAGTCGACATAATAGTCAGGCTTAATCACTGAGCAGTCCTTGTACCAAAGGACTGCTGTTTTAATTTCGTCAATATAGAAACCGTAGCGATGTTCTAACCAACGGATGCTACGTCGCAAACTTTGACCTGAGTCCACTAAATCATCAACTAAAAGAATATGGGTTCCAAGATTCGTGGTTGTCATGCTGAGATCTCTTGAGAATGTGATGGCTCCTCGAGTCCGATTACCTTCACCGCCATAGGATGATGTCGATAAAATCGCTAGAGGCTGATCATAAATACGGCAGAGAATATCTCCGATCCGTAGACCTCCTTTTGCTAAACAAACAATTTGATTAAATTGCCATCCGGAGTTGCGAACAGCAACAGCTAAGTTTTCAATAGCCTGGTAGTAGTCTGCCCAGGATACATAGAAATTACTGGCAGAATTGGACGTTGCTAGGTCAGGTGTAGCGGACATGGTAGCTGCAGGGACGAACGACATAAATAGGGCAATAATATACCGTTGTCGCTGCTATCCTTGATGCAAATTTAACCGTGGGAATTATCGTTGTTGTAACCCCGGTCAAATAGAGGCTGCGATGTGGCTATAGCGGTCTTTATTGTCTGCAACCCATGCCCTAGGGTTTTGAACCAATTAACAAAAATATCGGGACTGGTGTGACGCTTAGTGTGACGGTACAGTCAAGATGGGGCTTTACTCTGGAGATGATTTAATAATTGCGGTGTTGCTAAATCCCAGAAGGCTTTAATCTGGAAGTTCCTGCTCGTTAGGATCTCGGTTTGCTCAGTTGATCCTCCCCAATAGCCAAACGACACAATTTGTAGCAATTTTCCCGTTTTATGGAAACTTCAGGTAAGCCGTTGCATCGGCCAAAATTAAGGTGGTCTACTAAGCTGGCCTATGGTGCTGGGGACATGGGAGCCGGTCTTACATCTAATCTGCTGGCATTTTCGTTTTTGATTTTTTTGACCAATGTCGCTGGGTTAGAACCATTGGCGGCGGGCACAGTGCTGTTAATTGGCAAGATTTGGGATGCGATTAACGATCCGCTGGTTGGCATTCTTAGCGATCGCACCCGCAGCCGCTGGGGTCGTCGCTACCCGTGGATAGCCTTAACGGCTATCCCCTTTGGGCTCACGTTTTATCTAAACTGGATTGTGCCAGAACTAACCAGCCAAGCGGCTCTATTTTGGTACTACGTCGGTGTATCCATCCTATTTCAGGTATTTTTCACCACCACTAATCTGCCCTATTCCACACTGACGGCTGAATTAACTCAAGATTACGACGAGCGCACAGAGCTAACATCGTTTCGGCTCTCATTTTCGCTAATCGGGGCCGTAGCCGTTTTGGCGCTGGGGTTAGTGGTCAGTAATCTCATAGAAGACTCTCAGCAGCAATATCAAGTCTTAGGGTTAATCGGCGGTGGTATCTCAATTTTGACAATTTTTTGGTGTGTGTTGGGCACCTTTCCGTACTACAAAAACCAGGCTGACTACCGTGGTCGTTCGCTCAACTCTGCTGAAGTAGAAAACAGCAGCTCATTTCTACAGCAGTTAAAGATCGTTTTTAGCAACCGGCCATTTTTATTTGTGGTAGGCATCTATTTGTTCTCATGGCTGGCACTGCAGATTACGGCCACGATTATTCCGTTTTATGTCACGTTTTGGATGGGGGCTGACGATTACTTTTTAGCCGCACTGCTAGTGCAGGGCACCGCTATTTTAATGATGTCTGTGTGCAACCTCATCTCAAAACGTTTGGGTAAAAAAGGACTTTATTTTTTGGGCAGCGGTCTGTGGATTTTGGTGCAGATTGGCCTCTTTTTTCTGAAGCCGGGTCAGCTCGGCACCATGTATTTCCTGTGTGTATTGGCCAGCTTTGGTGTAGCCACAGCTTATGTAGTGCCCTGGTCAATTTTGCCAGACGTCATCGAGCTAGATGAACTTAATACCGGACAGCGACGTGAAGGGATCTTCTACGCGTTTATGACTCTGTTGCAAAAAGTAGGACTCGCAGTCGGTATTTTCTTAGTCGGTCTAGCGCTGCAAACCTCTGGTTTTGTACAAGAAGCGGTTACCCAACCAGAATCAGCGTTGCTGGCCATCCGTTTTTTTATGGGGCCTTTTCCGCTGATTCTGCTGATTTGTGGCATCGTACTTGCCTATTTTTATCCAATTACTAAGGCGAGCCACGCTGAGACATTGCTCAAGCTAGCCGAACGTCGACAGCAAGTGCCCTAACCTGCAAATGCTTCAGCAGGCTCAGCAGTAACTAACTCGGCCTCAAGATAGTGCTGAGCCAAATCTAAAAATGCCTTAGCCCGATTGGTATGCTGCTTAGCCTCTGCCAATGTCGCCTGTTCAAGATGACAGTAGTCGGCTCGCAATCTGGCCTTTAGACCATCGTCTAAATAGATACTGTAGGGTTGAAACAGCGGGCTTTTTTCTAAAAACTGCTCAGCAAACATGCTATTGACAGCTTCATTTTGAGTCGGTATGGTTGTCGTCTGCTCTAACAGTAGAGCCTCGGCCGTATACAGCATGGCATAGTAGGCACGAGAAACAGCGATATCGTAAAAGTGACTATTGGTCAGTAACTGAGCTACCCTTATGTTTTCCTTTGCATGGAAAAGGCGTTGCTTTTGCTCAGGCTTCATGAACAAGAACTCCGGAAAAATCTGAAAACATCCGTCCAAACGGACATTAAAGCATAAATTGGTACCGACACTCAAACCACATCGGTAAGATAGGGGCAATAACGTTTAGAGTGCTAAACATCTTCAGATGGTCTAAGCACCAGGGTTGTAGGTGTTTACAACGACCTAGTACCGGGTAGTATCTTGCCCAATAATTTCTTTATAAATAACAGTGGCACAGTTTTTAGGCTGTCGCTAATGTAGTGCACGAACGGAAGTTTTATGTTAGGAGTGATGCTGTGAAATTAGGCAACATAGCACGGTGAGCAGCATAAACTTGGTGGGCACCAGGCTCCAAAACGGAAAATATATTATCGAGAACGAGCTGGGTCGCGGCGGGTTTGGTGTGACCTATCGGGCTGTTCATCAAACGCTAAATCAGGTGGTGGTGATCAAAACCCTGCGCTGGCCTGCAAACGATACTGAAAAAGCCCAACAGCTACAAAAGTTTCAGGCGGAAGCTCGGCGTTTGGCGCAGTGTCAGCACCCGAATATTGTCAATGTCACTGACTTCTTTGTTGAAGCAGGGCGTCCCTATTTGGCTATGGATTTTATTCCAGGTCAGCCGCTCTCAGAGATTATTTTTCCTGAGCGTCCCCTAGCAGAAAAGCTGGCACTCCAATATATTCGACAAATTGCCAGTGCTCTACAGACGGTTCATGGTCAGGGATTACTCCATCGGGATGTCAAACCTCAAAACATCATGATCAATCATGGCAATGCCATTTTGATTGATTTTGGTATTGCCCGTGAGCTAGCCAGCGGTCAAACGCAAACCCATACTAATCTGGTGTCAGAAGGGTATGCCCCACTGGAGCAGTATTTACCTAAAGCACGACGTTCAGCAGCCTCAGATGTCTATGGTCTAGCAGCCACGCTTTACTCAGCGGTGACCGGTCAGATGCCTGTGGCGTCTGTGTTGCGATCGCACCATCCCCTAACACTACCGCGACAGTTGAACCCCCGTCTAAGCCCTGGTACGGAACAGGCCATTCTCCAGGGCATGGCCCTCAAGCTAGAGGAGCGCCCCCAGTCTATGGCTACCTGGCTAACTGAGTTAGATCAAGCAGCCACCAAACAGCCTTCGAGAAGACGGCAGCCTGTTACTCAGCCCACTGAGGTTGTTGCCCCCAACCGCCCCTCAGGGTATGGGCTTAGCGAGCAGCCCGCCGACCATCAGTCCCTAGAGCCACCCAAACCACAGGGGCCGAGCTTGGTTAAAACCCTACTCTCACTAATTGTGCTAGGGCTTCTAACCGGTTTAGGCTTTGCTGGCTATAGACTCTATCAAACAGCTCAACAGGCCCTAGTAAATTTTAGAGAGAGAACAGCCGACCTCCCTGAAGTATCCATACCAGAGGTTAGCCTGCCGGAACTACCTGACTTAGAAGAAATCTTGCCGGATATTCCATCGGTAGAAGAGACTACCCCACCGGAACAGCCCCCAGAGACTACGCCAGAAACAGATACGGCACCGCCTTTAATTTTGGCCAACAGCGGCACCCCAAATACGGCCACACCAGGCAGTGGTGAGATTGTTCCAGTGCCTGGCTTTGCCCCAGGCACCACCGCCCAAGCCGTAGTCAATCGTCTGGGAGACCCAACAAGACAGTCGATTTCACCCTCTGCCACCACCGCCGTTTATGAGCTTGACCCGAATCGAGCTACCGTTGCTTACATTTATGATGCAGCTGGCAACGCCATTCGGCAGACTGAAGCTGTGTTTGCCCCCTCCTACGATGGTCTAGTGATGAAAGTGACCCTCAATGGCATGCTTAACGGCCGCTCAACACGACAGATAGAGTCTGGATTAGAACAGGTTCGCAGCGGCCAGATAGATCAATATCCGTTTGAGCAAAATGGTTTGACCGGCAACATTGAGCGTAACAACAACGGATTTATTCACATTCACGTGCGTTAGACGAAATCCTCGGTAAAAACTATAAAATTCTGTGTAGGGGCGCTCCATGGAGCACCCCTACACAGAATTGGTTAAGCCTATCGTCTACTCGTTTTCTAGGCTAAAGATAAAGGGAACCTGACCGCCCTTCTCACCCATTACCAACACTCTGGGCATCTGAGAGCCACCCGTTTTCCAAGCTTCGATGGCTTCTTTTTCTAACACCAGCTCACCTCCTTGAGCTTTTAGGGTTTCGGCCAACAAACGCTGGGCTTCGGCTCGACCTTTGGCGCGATTAATTTCTGCTTGGGCCTCCTGCTCAGCTTGCTGAGCAACATAGACAGCCCGGCGAGCACTTTGTTCAGCAATCTGCTTTTCTTCTACCGCCCGAGCAAACTCCTCTGAAAACGACAGATCGACAACGCTAGTATCGAGAATAATGATGCCGTATTTTTCCAACCGGCTACCCAGGGCTTCGTCAAAGTCTTCTTTTAGCTGGGTCCGTTGAGTAATGGCTTCCTCGACCGTCCGACGAGCCGCTGCAATCTTAAAAGATTCCTGGGTTTGGGGGGCAATAATTTTGGTTACCACATTGGCCAGGGTGCCCTGCTTCCGACGGATTTCTACGATAGTGGCTGGGTCTAGGCGAAAGTTGATGGCAAACCGGGCTCGTAAATCTTGAAGATCCTTGGTGGAGCTTTCCGCCGGAACTTCAAATTTTTGAACCGTAACATCGTAGATATCCACAAACGACACCAGCGGTGGCTTAAAGTGAACACCTTCTAGCAAGGGACTGTCCTGGGCTTTTCCTAAAATGCTTAAAACACCGGCCTGACCAGGGTTGATGATGACCAGAGTGCTGGTCAAAATCAGGCCGATAACAATAGCAACAAGTGCGATCGCAGCTGGCTGCCAGCTACCCGTCCGAGCGCTCAAAATCTGTTCCTCCGAGTGTAAGGGTTAAAACCTTCTATGCAGAAATTTTCTTTTCCCAACGTATCCTAACCTTCTGGCAACCCCGTGACTACTCCTGCCCCATCAATCACATGACCAATGCGATAGGCGGGTTGAAAATGAGCTAAGGCCGCATCAGCCTGCTCAGCCGGGACGATAACGACAAACCCAATCCCCATGTTGAAGGTCTTAAACATTTCAGCCGGGGGCACACTGCCAGCCGCCTGTAGCCACTTAAAAATTGGCAGTACTGGCCAACTATCGGCCTCTATATATATAGATTGATTTTTATCTAAACAGCGAGGCAAATTTTCAGGAAAACCACCCCCCGTCACATGGGCCATGGCATGTATGTCCAACCCACCCTGCAAAGCAGACAGAACAGGTTTGACATAGAGTTGAGTCGGCCTCAGCAGAACCTCTCCAAGGGGTTGACCTGCCAACAGTTCGGGGCACTCATCCCAGCCATAGCCCGCTTCACCAGATCGCTGCGCACCTGCCAACGCCTCCTGCCGGGGCGCTTCCGCCATAATTTTGCGCACCAGGCTA
>ERZ1740070.1616-NODE-1616-length-13878-cov-5.598857_pt1 | contig 13878 bp, 12 predicted proteins | sample MGYA00581734_ERZ1740070 | MGnify/ENA primary metagenome ERZ1740070 (study PRJEB43018, sample SAMN04849744) | marine metagenome | isolation source: floating plastic debris | place: Pacific Ocean | collected 2008-09-01 | study: EMG produced TPA metagenomics...
TTGCGGATCGAGCATGAAGGCGCCGGCGGTGTCAAAGTGCTCAAAGACGGGCTGAGAATGCCCGCGGGCACCATTGTCGACAGCACATTCATGTCGGTAAAAGCGCTTAAAGCCTTCTATGATAAGACAATTTCGGATGTTGCTGCCGAAGGCACACTTTATTCGCTGCATATGAAAGCGACGATGATGAAGGTCTCGGATCCGATCATCTTTGGCCATTGCGTGCGCCAGTATCTGGCCCCGGTATTCGACAAGTATGGTAGCGATCTTGAAGCCGCTGGCATTGATCCGAACGGCGGTCTGGGCACCATGCTTGAGAAGATCTCCTAGCTGTCCAACGGCACCGAGATCAAGGCCGAGATCGACGCAGTTCTCGCGGGTCGTCCGCCGCTTTACATGGTGAATTCCGACAAGGGCATCACCAACCTGCATGTGCCGTCTGACGTGATTATCGACGCGTCCATGCCTGCTGTGATCCGTGCTGGGGGGAAGGGCTGGGGTCCCGATGGCGGCGAAGGTGACACGACTTGCGTGATCCCCGACAGCAGTTATGCGGGCGTTTATGCCGAAACGATTGATTACTTCAAAGAAACCGGCGCGCTGGACCCTGCCACATCCGGCACGGTGCAAAACGTGGGCCTGATGGCCCAGAAGGCCGAAGAATATGGCTCGCACCCGACCACGTTCGAGGTGCCGGAGGGCGGCACTGTGCGCATCATGGATGGTGATACGGTGCTGATGAGCCACGAGGTTGAGGCGGGCGATATCTGGCGTATGGCCTCGGCCCGCAAGGCGCCCATCGAGAACTGGATCGAACTGGCGATTGAGCGTCAGGCAGCAGAGGATTGCCGCGCGATCTTCTGGCTGGATGCCGACCGCGCCCATGATGCCGAATTGATTAAATACGTTACCCCAATGCTTGAAGCGAAAGGCGTCGCGGACAAGTTCGAAATCATGGCGCCGACACCAGCAACCCGCGCGTCTTGCGAGACGATCCGTACCGGGGCCACGACTATCGCGATCACTGGCAACGTGCTGCGCGATTACCTGACCGATCTATTCCCGATCCTTGAGGTTGGCACATCGGCCAAGATGCTATCGGTGGTGAAACTGATGCAAGGCGGCGGTCTTTTTGAGACCGGAGCAGGCGGCTCGGCCCCGAAACACGTGCAGCAGCTGATGGAGGAAAATCACCTGCGCTGGGACAGCCTTGGTGAGTTCTGCGCGCTTGGCGAAAGCTTACGCTTTGCAGGCACCGACAAGGCGCGCGTGATGGGCAATGCGGTGGATGCGGCGACCGAAAAGCTGCTCGCCAATGGCAAATCACCGGGTCGTAAGGTTGGCCAGGATGACAACCGCTGCAGCCATTTCCACTTTGCGCTTTATTGGGCCGAAGCGCTTGCAACGCAAAGCGAAGATGCGGATCTTGCTGCGGCCTTCAAACCTGTCGCTGCAGAGCTGGCGGCGAAGGCCGATACGATCCTGACCGAACTGAAAGCGGGTGGCGGGACGCCTGTTGATCTGGGTGGATATTACCATGGGGATGCAGCCAAAACCGCAGCGGTCATGCGCCCCTCTGCGACGTTCAACGCGATTATCGGCTGATTGAAACCGATCTGAGCGGACCTTTTACCGGGTCCGTTCAACCTGCTGTTTTTGCCCTAGAAGCCAAGCCGGAAAGTCAGCGAAAGCTCTTGCAGCCTATCATCGGGCTGCTTTTGCAGCGGTTTGCCGTAAGCCAGCGACAGCACGCCCAAACCCGTCTCAAGATCTGCAGCAAGACCTGCGGATTGACGCAGATGCGGATCGTCATCAATTGGCCCGAAACCGCCATCGGTCGTGGGCAAATCCCACACCACGCTGATATCCCAGAACGCCGACAAAAAGACCGCACCCCGGTCAAAGTCAAAGACCTCGCAGCCCAGCTCAAACGAGGTGGTGGCGTATTTTTGACCACCCAAAGGTGTGGTCGTGTCGCCATCGTCATTGATCGGCCCAACACCTGCAAAGGCAAAGCCGCGCAACTGATCGGTGGGCAGAAATGCCTGATCGGTGACACGCGGATCATAATCACCGACACCCGTCGCCACGCCCGCACGTGATTTCACGCGCTCTTTCAGAACCTGGCCCATGGGGAAATTTGTCTCGTACCCGCCGGACAGGCCAACCCATGTTGCGTCGCCTGTCAGCCCATATGCGTCGAGCTGCACAAAGCCTCCGCTGCCGCTGCGCCGGTCAAGCGTTCCGGCGCTACAGGTGAAAGACAGCCCACTGCTGGTCACGCAACCCTTGTGTCGGATTTCCCCCAATGGCGGCTAGAGCGCCTGCGCAACAACAGCCCCGACATACGGGTTCTGGCGCACAGCACCGAATTGCGCGCCCACGATTTTCAGATTGCCCAAAGCACGCAACCCGAAGAGCTCAAGATGCTCGTTAGCGTTCAGGCAGCGTCACTGATAAATTAATATTACATAACTATGGTTATAAGACTTAAAGCTAAGACGCGCCCCATTCATATATGCTAGCGCTATCGCTCAAAGTGTTTCATTCGCATGACAGTCCAATCGGCAAAGCGTTGCCCATGCTAACTGCGCGATCTGGAAAAGAAAATTGCAGATTACGTGATATCTACGCAATTTTCATAAGCACGAAACTGCCACCTTTTCACACATCTGCTTGAGGGTGCGACGTTTCTGAATACCTCTTGCTCTACCCAACCACGAATTTACTACCGCCACCGAAACCAGAGATATACCAATGCGCGCAGAGCCGACCTGGACAGAAATCCACAGTCTTGATGCCTTTCCTCTATTGGATATTCTCGCCGCATATCAGGCGGGTCTGATTGTGGATGACCCATTCGAGGATACGGGCCAACCCTTATCTAAGGGTACCGGTCAGCGCCTGCCGACGCTTTACGAATGCTATACGCGCTACATCTGTCCAAGCCTGATGGCTGCGTTTGGACAGATGGGTTCTGTTGTAGACGATCTTCAGCAGATCAGGTTCAAACCGCTTGAGGACGGCCCAGACGCCAAAGCGCATACGATTGATGCAGGCGATGGCACGGCACCGCCGATTGCGATGAACTGGCAAGGCCGGCCCGCTGATCTGCTGTGCCTCGCACATGAGACGGGGCATGCGCTGCAAAGCCTTCTGTCAGATCACGGTCCGATGCCCCCAACCGCGCGCGAGACCTGCGCTTTTCTTGCCGAACTGATGGTGCTCGATCACGTCCGGATAATCGATCCGACGCTTTTCGCGAACCTTCACGACGTCTGGGTCGAGGAAAACCTGATCTATCTGGGATCTGATCTCGACAGCTTGTCAGCCGCGCTTCAGAACCAGACGACGCCGTCTCAGTACCGCCACAACTACCCCCTCGCCCGTCTTGCAGCTGTTGCTATGTTCCTAAACGCTGAGGCGACTGCGATCTTTACCAGTGGTTTCGTTGGGCTTGGCCACCTGCCCCTCTATGCGCTTGCCGACAAAGCGGGAAAGATCGACAATACCCTGCCTGCGATGCCCACATCCTTGGGGGGCCAGTCAGTGCACGACGCCTACCGCGTTCTTGGGGCAACCGTGCTACTGGATGTTCAAGCGTGGTCGGGCACGGCTGCTCAGCCCATCGACCAATACTATGCCGATATGCTCGCGCATACGCGTGATCGCACGGCATCGTTGTCAATCGGACCGGATCGCAAGCCTATCGGCTACACCGCATGGGATCGATCCGGGCAGCTGACCCGGCTGGTGGCTCCGTTCGGCAATCATGCTCGGATTGCCGCCTCTGCCAAGCGTCACATGACAGCGAAGCAGGCCGCATGACCGCGCGTGATCCCTACATAAGCGTGGGTGCCGCGTTAGAGCTTTTGGCCCAGTCGAAGTATCACAAGCAGCACGATCTGAGTCAGTATTTCTCGGTCGAGATTATGCCAGCGCTGCGGCGCAATCAGATGCGGCTGTATATGACCGATGACGGTGTTGCGACGGCCCTTGTGACATGGGCGTGGCTTTCGAAAGAAGTGGAAGAAGAGATTCATAAGACAGGTCGTGCGCTGACCGAAGCCGAGTGGACCTGCGGAGATCGGCTTTTCTTCAACGATTGGGTGACGCCGTATGGCAACCTTCGTGAGGTTGTGCGCGATATGACCGAAACGGCGTTTCCCGATCAGGTCGCAACAAGTCTGCGCCGCCATATGGACGGCACAGTGCGCCGGGTGAACCGCTGGACCGGAAAGTCCGTCCGAGAGAAGCAAACGTCCCAGCCCCAGCGCAAGACGGCAGCGTTCAGTTTTGCCCCCATTGATGACTACCCTGCTTTGAAAGGCCTCACCGAAAACTGGCGCCTCATCCGCGATGAGATGCGCGCCGTTGCGGCGACAACCTTGCCGATCAACCGCGATGGCAAATCGCATGCAGACGTTGCGGCCGAGGTTGCGGACTATGTTCAGGAGGGTGGCGCATACGGTTGGCTTCAGGGTTGGGGCAACGCGCATCAACGCGAAAACTGGACCCAACTTGGCCTTGTGACGCAGGATATGCCGGTACCATTTCTCAACGGGCATATGTCGCGCACGCTTGACCTGTTGCAGCCCCTCTCAGGCATCAAGATCGCCGCGTTGCTCAAGATGCAGCCCGGGACCTTTCTTGAAACGCACAGCCATCCCGAGCTGGCAGAAGAAGGGCTATTGCAGATGCATTTGACGCTTGAAGCCGCACCGGATCGCAACTTTGCTTATCTGAATGTCGACGGTGAATTTCGCCAACATATCCCCGGCACCGCCTTTGTCTTTGACGGGTCAAAGCCGCATTTCGCCGTCAATGCTTCGGACGCAGAAAGGGTCATTCTGTATCTGGAATTTGACCCACAGCAGACCTGCCTTCAAACACCATCACGCGCCGTGAAGGACGCTTTCGCATGACACAACAGACGCTGCGTCCGCCCGGCAATCTAAAGGTTGCTGGTGCTGAAAAAGAGTGTCGCGTCTTCTGAACAACCCGTTTCGCCCGGTCAAGGCCGGCGGAAGTGAGTGGAGGAATGGTCGAGATCCCTCCACTCAATTGAGCTGCCGGACATTAAATCCCGGCAAACAGCAACAGTGGGTAGGCTAGCACGTCTGACCCGCAACAGGAAGGAAGACTGGAATGTCTGATATCTACGATCGTTCAATGACGGCTCTCACATGGACCATCAGCTTCAGTGGTGGCGGCAGTAGCGGTGGCGGCGGTAACCGCGAAGGGCGTCAGCGTCAGCAAGAGGCCGCGCGCCGGCGCGGTGAACAGCGCGCCGCGCGTCAGGCCGAGATTGACGCCGGTCTGCGCCCCGGGCTGTCCACCCAAGAGCGTAACGATAATCTGCGCAACGGTGCTTTGACCGCGGCAGGCACCGCAGCGACCGGTGTAGGTGCGCCTAAAGCCGGTCTGGCGGGCGCTGTTGTTGGCGGTGGTGGCATGGTCATCGACTCGTTCGACTAATCTTGTCGCGCAGGTCCGGCAATCGCACCGGGCCTGCGTTCTCTGACCTGCGATTGAAAGGAGCCCAAGATGGATTGGATCACTGTCGATGCCCTGCTTATCGCCGCCGTTATCTCTGGCGTGGTCGCAGGTCACAGGCTTGAGGCGCGCAAACTGGCGTTCTTTTGCGGGGCTGGCATGCTGTTGTTTCTTGCAGTGTCCCCTTTGGTCACGGCCACGATTTCCGCTTTGGCAAGTCTGGTCATCGCAATTTGCTTTAGCCTTGCGATCGCCATCGGGCGCATCGGGTATGCCCGCGCTGCGTCAGACCAATAGCGATCCGGGCATGCAAGGCGACGGCCAATATCTGTGCTTCACGCAACGAGTTCACGCTCAGGAAACAGAGCGGCTGATCGCTACCAATGCCTAAAAGCAAACTGCTCTACATCCTTATTGGCGCCGTCGTTCTACTTGTCGCCATTCTGGTCTGGGTGATGCCGCCGCCTTTTGGCGCGCGCACCGCAGATCGTGTCTTCGTTGCCCCGACCCCGTCGCCTGACATCACCGTTCATGTCATCTTTCCATCCCAAGGCAGCACGCCTGGCTTGGCCCATTACGCGGAACATCTAGCGTGGTACAACACCATCGGCCAAGAGGATCTGACGGCGGATCTGCACTCCAACGCCTGGGCTTCGGATCGGGCGATTGGCTATTGGCTGTCGGGTCCGCCCGAAGAGTTGTCCGATATCCTGGGCACGCTCAAACGCCTGTTTGACCCCATCACGCTTGATCCCCTTTTTGCCGAACAGGAACGCGGCATCATCCTGCGTGAGTATGACTTTCGAATGGCCGGAAACTCGGGCGCGATGACCGCTGAAAAGATGCGGGCCTTTTTGTATGAAGGCACGCCGCTTGGCACCTCGGTCCTCGGAACGCCGGCGCAAATCGCGGCTATCGAATATGACGAGGCGCGCGCCTTTCACGCGGCCACGCATATCCCCGAACGGGCTAGCCTTGTCGTAACCGGTGATATCACACCACGCGCCGTTCACGGGGCCTTGCGTGATCTTGACTGGCCTTTGCAAACCAGCGCCGACACCGAAATCGCAGACCAACCCTTTGAGCTTGCCGCCCCCGCCCAAACCACGGTGACGTATCCCGATGACACAGCCGTCCCGCGCCTGATCTGGCGCCGGGTTGTGACCTTGCCCGAACCGATCCGCTTTGATCTTCTTCATGCCCAATCCGTCCTGTTGCGCGATATCCTTGATACGACACAGCCCGGTGGGCTGGCAGGCCCCTTGCGCTTTGACGCAACCTTTGCCCGCAGCTTTGACGTCCAAATCTGGCCGATTGATGAGGATAATGTCGAGATCAGCTTTAGCGCCGCTCCGGATCGCGACATCTCTTTGACAAGTCTGAAAGACGCGTTCGAGCAGACGCTCAACAACATCGCCGCAGACGGCATTCCGCAAGAAACCTACGACCGCGTGCTAGGCCGGATGGACGATTTCTGGCCCGATTGGAACGATGACGACGACACGGCCTATTGGATGGCGGACTACATTCTTGACCAGGTGTCGGCTGTGCGCACGCCCTTGCCTCTGGGCGATGTCAAAACCCTCTCTGATGACCTGTCACTCGAAGCGATCAATGCGCTTCTTCAAGCCCTCGTCGGTAAAGGGCGCTCAGCCCACGCCTTTATCGGCCCTAAGGAGACCTTCCAATGATCCGCATCCTATCCGCCCTACTGGTGCTTCTGACGCTCAACGCGTGTCAACAAGGAGGTCCGACAGCCAGCACGGAAACCAGCCCGGGCGGCGTCGAATACACGCTGATCCAACTTCCCGAGCAAGAGGATGTCGCGATACATATCGCGTGGCCCACCGATTGGAGCTACCGCGACGGCACCAACAAAGCCGTGCCGATTGTCGGCACAGATCTGATCCTTGCCGGCGGTGCGGAAGGCTATCCCGCGGGTGACGTCATCGAACAATTTGCAGATCTCAACTCTGAAGGGGACATCTATGCAGGGCTGAATGACCACATCATTGGTGAACTGGCTTTCGAGCGCGCGATGCTTGATGACACGATCGCAATTGCCAATGCGCATCTGCGCGCCCCGACCCTTGATCCGGTCTGGCTAGACCGGATTCGCGATAGCATCGCCCAGAACATGGCCGAAGCGCAGACCCATCCGCGCCATGCCGGATTTGACGCAGGCCGTTGGGCGATCTTCAAGGATCAACCACTGCGCATGGCGCTTTCATTGGATGATCCGGAGGTCTTTGAAACTGTCACACAAGACGATATCGCCGCCTGGCACGCAGAAACCTTTACACGCCAACCCGATGCGATCGTGATTGTTGGCGGGATCGGTGCGCAGATGGCAGGTGAAACTGTGGATCGGCTGCTTGAGGGCTTGCCAGACACACGTCCGACCCTGTCGCCAGAGGTCACACCTGACTTTGCACCGCGTCGCATTCTGTTGCACGATCCAGCAGCGACCGTGACGAACATTGCCTTCATTGCGCCCCTGCCCCCGACTGAGGCGGGCAAAGAGCTTGAAGATCTGCTGCTGCTTAACGCACTGGGCAGCGGCGATCAAAGCGTGCTTTTCAACGCCGTGCGAACCGAACTGCGCGCCAGCTACGGCTTTAGTGCAGACGTCGCCAACTACACCCGCGCGCACCGGATCATGGTCATGTCGGGCGAGGTGGAAACCGCCAAACTGGCAGATGTGGAACGCGTGGTCCGCGAAGCCTATGACGGCTTTCAAAAGGCCGGAACCCTCGAGGAGTTGGCCGAACGCAAAGCGCCGTTCGAGCACAGCTTTACAGAACTGCCGAATTTCGTCGCCGATCAGGCCAGGTCTGAATTGCAAAGCAGGCTGGACGGATTTGAGGTCGGCCGCTCCCTTGCACTGCTTGACGAACTTGCTGCTGTCACAGACGACACGGTCAACCAACGGCTGCAAGACGACTTTCCGCCGACAGACACCTTTATCGTGCTCGCCGTCTCCCCTGCCCGCGACGCCTTGCCTGGCGCCTGCATTATCACGACACCGCGCGACGCAGCCGAGTGCTGATGAACGACACGCCCGAAGACACCTCCGGAGAGATCCCCCTCTCGTGGTTTGGTAAAACGCTGTGGAAGTTCACGCCGCTTTACATCGAATTGATCTTTCTTGCGATTTGCCTGCGCCTGATTGGTCTGGTTGAGCCGTTTATCTTTCAGGTCATCATCGACCGCATCCTGCCGTTTCAACGCGAAGCGTCCCTGCTGGTCGTCGTGGCTATTTTCGTTGCCGTCAGCCTGTTTCAGCTGGGGTTCCAGATCCTGTCAGAACTGCTGGGGATGCTTACAGCAAACCGGGTCACGCGCGAACTGGGCGCGCGTATCTTCGAGCATCTGTTCAAGCTGCCCTTCAGCCACTTTCGCCGCTGGTCCGTCGGTGAAACCATCGCGCGTGTCAGCGAAACAGACACGATCCGCGCCTTTCTTGTGGGCACCACAACGGGCGTCTTTCTTGATCTGATTTTCGTCTTTATCTACATCGCGGTGCTGTTCACACTGTCGACCGAACTCACGATTATCATCCTCGCCGCACTTCCGTTCCAGATCCAGAGCTATGTCGGTTTTGGTCCGTTCCTGCGCCGCCGCCTGCGGGTGCAGTTTGATGCAGGGGCCGCCCATCAGACGCAGATGGTTGAAAACATCTCGGGGATCGCCTCGGTCAAAGCGCTGAGCGCCGAAGCCAAGATGCTCGAACGGCTTGATGAAACGCTGAACGCAAACCTGAATGCCGGGTATCGTGTCGGGTTGCTTAATGTCTGGAACGACAAGCTGCTTTTTATTGTCGAACAGGCGATCACGATCAGCATCATCTATTTCGGTGCGCAATACGTGTTTGCCGGGCAAATGACCCTTGGGGAGCTGATCGCCTTTCATCTGCTCGCAGCCAAGGTCACCGGCCCAATTGAGAATTTCTCGAGCCTTTGGGAAGCCTGGCAAAACATCCGCGTCTCGCGTCAGCGGCTTGGCGATGTCGTGAACAAACCCATGGAGCCGTTCAACGCCTTGCCAAAGCTGCCTCCCAACATCGAAGGCGATCTGCAACTGCGCAACGTCGATTTCGGATATGTCCCCTCGGCCCCGATCCTGCGTCAGTTCAATTTCTCAGCCGCGCCCAACACGATGACCTTGGTCGTCGGCCCATCGGGCATCGGCAAATCAACCTTCGGACGGCTTGCCTCGGGCATTGATGTGCCGGACGCGGGCGCCGTGCTTTTGGGCGGCGAAAACATCGCTGAATACGATCCCCACGACGTGCGCACACGCATCGCCTATGTCCCGCAAGAGCCGTATCTTTTCTCGGGCACCCTGCGCGAAAACCTCACGCTTGGCGACGAAAGTGCAACCGATGCGATGATTGAACAGGCGCTGCAAATCTCTGCGGCCGAGACGTTGGTCGCCCAGCTTCCGCTTGGGCTCGACACGCCTGTCGGCGAACGCGGCTCGGCGCTGTCTGGCGGCCAACGGCAACGCGTGGCCATTGCCCGCTCGTTGATCCAGAGCCCCAAAGTGATTGTTCTGGACGAACCAACAAGCGCGCTCGACAGTGCGGCGCAGCGCAAGATGGCTGCGCAACTTCAAACGCTCAAGACAAAGGCGACGCTGGTCATCATCACCCACAGCCCGGATATCTTCGAAGATCCCGATCAGCTTGTCGACTTCGAGGCGTTGTCATGACAGCCATCCCGCCCCCGATGAACATCACCTCTCCGACGCTGCATGCCACGATCCTGTTCACGATCACGGTTTTTGTGGTCATCCTGATCCTGTCATTCATCTTTCAGGTCGAAGTCGTCGCCCGCGGTGAAGGCCGCGTAGTGCCGGTGAGCCGTGTGCAGGTGGTGCAGCCCGAATTTTCGGGCCAGATCACCGCAATCAATGTGCGCAATGGTGATCTGGTTGAACGCGGCGAAGTCTTGATCGCCTTGAATCCGACAGAGGCAATCGCGGACCTTGGCACAATTCAAGCGGAACAAGATCGGCTGAAAATCGAAACGGCGCGCATTGATGCGCTGGTGGGTCTGCTTGATCTGGGAACAGATGGGCCGCTTGAGACACAAAAAGCATTGGCTCTTTACGCCGTCCCAGAAGGCTTGCAAGAGCATCCTTTTACCGAAAGACAGCGGCGCCTTCTGATTGCCGAACTGACTGATCTGCGCGCATCGCTGGACCAGATCACTGCGCGCGAAGAGGCCAATCGCCGATCTGAAGAGGTAACGAACGCCAATGTCGCCCGTGTGAATGACGCTTTGGACATCCAAGGGGAGCGTCTGCAGATCGCCGAACAATTGGTCGAACAGGGCTCGACCAGCCGCACCGCGTTTCTGGATGTGCAGGGCGCGTTTACTGCGCTCGAACGCGAGCGCGACATCTATCTCAGGCAGCTTGAGCAAAAGATCGCAGAACGCGCGGCCCTCGAAAGTGAACGACGGCGCATCGCAACCGATCTGCGCAGAACGCTTGTTGATCGGCACACGGAAATCGACGCGCGCCTCGCCACGTTGAACGAAGAAGAGCGCGCTGCACAGCGGCGGGTCGAAACCGCGACGCTCACCGCGCCGGTCGCGGGTATCGTCGATCAGCTTTCGGTCTTCACGGTCGGCGGCGTCGCTACCGCTGGTGCCGAGCTGTTGCGGATCGTTCCAACGGACGTGCAGATCGAAGTGGAAGGTACGTTTTCAAATCAGGATATCGGCTTTCTGACTGTCGGCCAGCCCGCCAATATCAGGCTGGATGCCTACCCGTCGGAACGCTTTGGCTTTGTGCCGGGAACCGTCTCGGATATCGCGGCGGATTCAACCGAAAATGCAGAAGGCCAATGGGGTTACGTTGTGCGCATCGCCCCCGAGCAGAGCTACCTGCAGGCCGGTGCGGACCGCTTCACCCTGCGCCCTGGCATGACAGCGACAATCGATGTCACAACAGACAGCCGTCGCATCATCAGCTACTTCTTCGCCCCCATCGTCAAAACCATCGAGGACGCCATGGGAGAGCGATAGCCGACATTCGGGCCATCATCCAAAACAGTTGGAGCGCGCGCAGGAACACAGCACGCGCCCCTTTTCAGTTTACTGGAACGCCGCGTCGGTCACGACGCTGGTCCAAGCCCCTTCCGGCGCTTTGGTGATAACCGGGTCGGATCCACCCGCCAGCAATGACGCGACTGTGCGCTCGTAATCGGCAGGGTCCAACGCGCCGTCTGAACCGGCAGTCAGCTTGGCAACCTCACCCATCATGCGCACCTGATGCGCTTCGGTTTGCGCGCCGGTCTCGTCATACTCCAGCACGATCATGGCGGCATCTTCTGGGTTCTCTTCGGCCCATTTCCAACCTTTCATCGAGGCACGCACAAAGCGGGCCATCTTGTCCTGAAACGCCGGATCCTCAAGGTTTTCCTCAAGCACATAGAGGCCATCCTCCAGCGTCGCGACGCCCTGCTCTTCATATTTGAAGAGCACCAGTTCGTCAGGCGTCAGGCCCGCATCAATGATCTGCCAATACTCATTGTAAGTCATGGTCGACACACACGCCGCCTGCCCGTTCAGGATCGGATCGACGTTGAAACCTTGCTTGAGTACCTCAACCCCTTCGGCAGAGCCATCGGTCGGCAGGCCCAGCTGGCTCATCCAGCTCAGGAACGGAAACTCGTTGCCAAAGAACCAGACGCCCAGCGTTTTGCCCGCGAAATCATCAGTCGTGGCGACGCCCGCGTCCTTACGACAGGTCAACATCATGCCTGATGATTTGAATGGCTGCGCGATGTTCACCATCGGCAAGCCCTTTTCGCGCGCGGCCAGTGCGGCGGGCATCCATTCGACGGTCACATCCGCACCGCCACCGGCCAGCACCTGTGTCGGCGCGATATCCGGGCCGCCCGGATTGATCGTCACGTCGAGGTCTTCTTCAGTGTAATAGCCATTCTCCAAAGCCACATAGTAGCCTGCGAACTGTGCCTGGGTGACCCACTTCAGCTGAAGCGTCACTTCGTCTGCTGCCATCACGCCCGTCGCCAAAAGGCTGAGGGCGGCAGCGCCTAGGGAAGTCCTGATGTTCATGGTCTCTCTCCTTGTTGATGATTTATTTTATGAATTTCTTTGGGATGGATGCCAGAAGGTCACCCGTTTTTCGATCCAGGCAACCGCGCCATACAGCGAAGTGCCTACCAAAGCGGCAACCACGATCTCGGCCCAGACCAGATCAATCGACAACGCTCCCACACCGGTTGAGATGCGGAAACCCATGCCGCGCGTAGGCGAGCCGAAGTATTCAGCCACAATGGCCCCAATCAGTGCAAGCGTCATGGCAATCTTGAGCCCGTTGAACACAAACGGCATCGCCGCAGGCAGGCGCAGTTTGAACAGCGTCTGCCAATAGCTGGCCCCGTAGGTGCGCATCAAATCGCGCTGCATTGCATCCGTGGCGCGCAGGCCCTGCACCGTATTCACAAGGATCGGGAAGAACACCATCACCACGACGACGGCGGCTTTCGACTGCCAATCAAAGCCGAACCAATTCACCATGATTGGCGCGACCCCGACGATGGGCAGTGCCGCAAAAAAGTTGCCGATGGGCAGCAGCCCTTTGGTCAGAAACGCCGAGCGGTCGATCAGGATGGCACAGATGACGGCAGCCGTGATGCCGATGGCAAGCCCCCTCAGCGCCCCGCGCATCACCGTTTGCACAAAGTCGATCCACAGAATGTCGGTCGAGGCCGCGAAGGTCTGCGCAACCTGGCTGGGCGGCGGCAGGATCACCGGGCTGACATTCAGCCCACGCACTCCCGCTTCCCAAAGCACGATCTGGGTGACGCCAAAGATCACTGGCACCAGCACCTTAACCGCACGTGTGCCCGCCCAAGCCGACCGCGCAAGCCAGATGTTGACGCCCCAGGCGATCAGCCAGAACCCCAATCCGAAGAGTATCCAGCTCATGCGCGCATCCCCATCCGGCCGAGGGTCAGGCGTTGGGTCACGTCCAGCACGGTCACCAGAAGGCCCGCAAGGATCGCCGCAGCAAACAGCGCCGCCCAGATCGCCAGCGGCGTGCCGAACTGATCTCCAATCAGGATCCGCGCACCCAAACCGCTGATCGCACCCGTCGGCAATTCGCCCACAATCGTGCCCACCAAGGCTGCCGCGATCCCGACCTTCAATGATGTAAACAGATACGGCACCGATCCCGGCAGCCGCAATTTCAGGAACGTCTGCAACCCCGTTGCATCATAGGTTTTCAGCAAATCCAACTGCGACGCTTCTGGGGATCGCAGCCCTTTGACCATGCCCACCAGCACGGGGAAAAAGCATAAGTAGGCCGAAATGATCGCCTTTGGCACCCCTCTGTTTTCCA
>ERZ1740070.1617-NODE-1617-length-13866-cov-9.556947_pt1 | contig 13866 bp, 11 predicted proteins | sample MGYA00581734_ERZ1740070 | MGnify/ENA primary metagenome ERZ1740070 (study PRJEB43018, sample SAMN04849744) | marine metagenome | isolation source: floating plastic debris | place: Pacific Ocean | collected 2008-09-01 | study: EMG produced TPA metagenomics...
AATACGACATAATATCCTTCCTCCGGTTGTACCACACTTATATGTGTCTCTGTGTGCATAGCATACTGTTCTCCTGTAGATACTGAACCCTTAACTACCACGTCACACTTTGTCATCGCAGCTATAACCAAACGTGTATGCTGAATATATCCATGAATAAACAGGAGTTGTCAAGCCCATCTGAGGGCTCGAACCAACAAAGGAAATATTGGTGGGACCCTGCCATGTATTCCGAAACTGGAGTTATTCAAGTCATAAAGTTAAAGATCAGAGTACCTGATGATGCTAGATGTACCTATTTCTATGACAAATCGTAATATACACTTTAGTGAGGCTGTTTGTTTTGGTGCTACTTGCTGAAATTCTAAAAATGCAAGTATTCCGAGTCTTAATCTTAGATATATCAAACCTTGAGCATCACCCTTCTTTGCATCACCACCAGGTTTAGGGAAGAATGACTGAGCTGCTATTCCTTCATCTAAGCTCAGTATAGGTTTTCTTACATTCTCATACTCAACTGTTACTAGTTCTCTAGCTGCTAGAGCCTCTGCCTCCGTCTCTGATAGATAAACAAAAAGTATCCCGTGTCAAAAATGAGCCAGTAAATCACCTTACAGCTATGAGCATGAATGGGAGTGACCATCTTATTGAATATGGGAAGAAAATCCCTCCATTGTTGATTATGTATTTGCTATTTATATCATTGTGTCCAATCAAACAACATCTTGCGAGAGGAAGTTAATTGGTGAAATCAGAGGTATCGTCAAAATGAAAATGTGCCCTCAGCTCAGAACTAAGAACAAATTTTGAACCAGCAATATTGTTATTACTTGAACGATCTGCATTGAGTTTTTTGTCAGCTTTCGCTATATAAGCATACTTGGTGACACAACTCCTTAAAGGTGATAAGCTTACCAGCAATAACTAGAGCTACAGGCTGACCATAGTAAGTGACAGATTTCTCTACTAGAAGAAACTCTCCTGGATTCATTTCATTCTTACCAGGTATGTCTTTATATGTCAACACACTGAACAAAAAAAGTTTATACCAGCTTGACACATTTACACGCTGATTGTGCACTGATGGAGTAGTGGCCGCTCATCAGCAACTGCAGCAGTCTCAAATCCAAGATTCCCTGTAGTGGCCTTTATGTAGGCCTAAACTGATTGATATACCAAACGCAGTGGGTGAAATCATAAAATAATCACTATAGCGATGGTCATTGGTTTCTGTACTGCAACATTAGGAATGAAAATACGTACAATCAAGTCTGGTCCAGGCTCTTGGTTGAAAAGACGCAAAATCTTCAATGTTTGCTCCTTATTCTTTGGAGTGGTGCTACTCAAATGCATGGGCCGATAGCGTATTTACATTACACAAACTCTAAGAAAGCAAGGCAAAACATAACCTATAGGATTTATAATTACCTATTGACTCCAGGGGCAGCTTCTGCTTTGCTAGTATCTATAGATTTGACATCTGCTGAAGCGACTGTTGACTTAACGAAGACAGCATGTAGCTGACCAGTCATAGCGGGGAGATCACCCACATACTGGGCCTCACCAGCTGTCTGCTTACGAGAGTCTAGTTTAGGCAGAGGTTGTGTTAGTGGATACTTGTCAGGGTCTGTCTGATAATTCTGCTGCCCTGTAGATTTATCAGCTCTCTGTAGAAGCTCACCCCCTGTCACTACTTCAGGCTTACAAACGGGTCTGGTCAAACTCAGTACTGTCTGTCAAACAAAACAAAAGCCCAAGGTCTATCTTTATTATAATAGGTCATGCCCCATTGACTGAACATATAAATATCAATCATGTTTCATAACAAATCTACAAAAAATACCATAGTCCGTAGTAACTACCACATCTATGGCTCTACTACTGTACAACACCTCCTAGTTATATAGTAGGCTGACCAATCAGTCTGTAGTAGTTTTATAGTTATAGTCATACTAGCATGTTGACCAATACTGAAATAACCACTGTGGGGATTCCAGAATTGGTCAACACAGTGCGATGGATATTTATCTAATTCGTTTGTGGAGTTATGTTAACTATAATGGTATAGTTGTATACAGTATTACCTTGTAGAAGAGACTTTTGATAAGAGATTGTCTGTATTTCACAGATGGAAAAAGTGGATCTTCATCAAACTTCACACCCTCCAAAGCATTCATACACGCTGTAAAATCATTATTACCATTGAATTACAAAAACAACATGCATTTAATTCCGTCAACTTGACTATTCTCAGCCAGTTTGCTAAATTAAATTCCACATATGTGTTTATTTTTACCCAGTAGGATAGCCTGTGATAGATTTACTCGATACTTCCCCAATACTAGTCTTAATAGCCTGGGTCACATCTTTATTTGATCTATACATTACCTTGAATAGTGATCCGTGAAGAAAGAGTCTTGCCATCTAGTATCAACTCAACTGCAACAGCATGCGCCTGAAATACAAACAAAAAGGCTCAAGATCCGTATTGAATTTGTATTTACATGCACATACAGTAACTGCTGAACACACCTTTATAAATAATTGTGATTTATGAGGAACGCTAATAAAATTATCGGTTTAGAAATTACAACATGATCATTTTCCTCTACTTCACAAAATTCCAGTCAACTGTAAAGACAAAATGTCAAAGGTTTTGATCAAATAATTGGTGTGCATTTTCTTTTTTATTGATTTTTAGTACTTACAACACTTTTTCCAACACCAGCAAATACAACTGAAGGTCTCTCAATAATTTTCATCTTTGAATCCATCTTAGCACAGAATGCCAGACTGAGCTGTGTGTGGGCGTTCTGGAAATGCAAAACAACACATAGGTGAGCGTCGATGCCGATGAGAACTTGAAGATCCCTCCAGCAAAAGTGAGAATATTGATGTTGATCATCATCATGCAGACTGCTAATCATCATTTGGGATAAGTTTCAAGTATCCTTTGATAGAAATATTACAATCACAATTCATGGAGACTGACGATTATAGTTTTTTATATCTATTATGCAGATTACACGAAACTTACCCTGTATCTTGGCATGATTTTGTATGTTTGCAGAGTCCACCCATCTCTAGGTGACAGTTTCATATCAACAACAATCATTCCAGTCATATCCGTAGTCATCATCTCACAGGGGCTGACATTCTCAACTGATGATCCGTGCACGCAGTCATCTGTAACATACACATATTACTTCAATATGTACGATGATCTTACCACCGCTATTTTCTTAGGTTAGGCATTTCAAGCTATGTCAAAAAGTCACAATCAAACGTGTTGATAATTCAGTTCCACCCCAAGATTTTCAACTAATCGCACAAAAAGGAGATATTGATCATTTTTGGATCAGCACTAACCCATGGTAATCACTCAACTTCTGGCTTGATGTATTGATGCGACGAATCAGCTCGATCCCACCAGCTTGCTTCCTTACCAACCAAACATTCGTAACACTCATGAAGTTCATTGATAACATGGCCCTATGGTACCATACGGTGAGTGGACAAGAGACGAGGACAACTTACAGAGAGTGAGCGAAGCTGAGACACACTCCAGTAATGTAAACACATCTGAAGGGAAATCATTGTGTTTATACTTCAACATCAGATTACCAGCCCAGCTTGCCAACTGTTGCAATAAACATACACATAAAAAATAATTCAAACGATGCTCACAGCAGGCCAAACTTAAGTATTATACATACATGTACCTTTCCCCTACTTCGGTGCAATGATTTCAATCCAGGAAAATGTCAAATTTAGTCATTGACAAATATACAGCTCCAAGAACTGTGATCGAATAGAGAAATCATCAAACCCGACAGCAACTGCATGTACAAATACTGGCCTTTCAAGAATTTCAAAGATTTTTTTGACATGATTTTGATATCTACTCACATTCCTGATTTGAAGGTTAGCTACATTCTCCAGATATCTAGCTGCCTCAGTAAGATAACTGAATCCTGCGTCACTCGATGTAGATTTGAACTGTTTTATAATCTGAGAGAGGGTAACTCCAGCACCTATCACAAGCGTTCCATCATCTCCCTACATGAACAGGATGAGAGCGAACACAAAAATAAATAAAACAGAATATCCAAGTGTCTTTTAAATATTGTATGACGGATATAAAATTGAGTCATATTTAAAATCCTAATATACAGCTCATAGACAGTTAGAAATACATTACCCTATGAAACCCGGCAATAAAAATATATCACAATATTATCCATACCACAATAAATGAATTTGTTGCTTCCAATCTTTGATTGCTTCCAACAGTTGTTTTTTTTTAATACTTGTATTGGCATCATAATCATTCTTTTAAAAAAATGCTTTTCATTATGTGCCGACGAAAAAGGAAAAAAATGACAACAAAGAAATTGTGCACAAGTGATACACACTAGGAATTAGTGGAGAAATATATGATAAGTCGCTTTTAAAAGTTGATGTTCAATATCATTATATGTGATGGGCAGTTTCTTGGACAATTAGAGATTAAAGGTAAGCTCGTTTGTCACAAGATCAGATGTTCTTGGTTCAAATCCCTTTTCCAAAGCAGCCAATCAGAGTTAGGCTGACCACTTAATCTAGTTGTCGCTGATTACAAGACTCAAAATAGCGGATGTCCCAGCACTGTGCGCCGAAATAAAACACAAGCAGGGTAAGGATCCCCCTGTGTGATCGCAAAATGGTAGCCAATATTTGTGGGTCCTTACATCACAAAGTTAAACTTTCATGGGGTGAACAAAACAAAGCATTTCCAAGTTAAATGATTATAACTATAGTAGTAACGCCCCGGCTTCTTTGAAAATTAAAATTGTTTTCAGTCATACTCAATAGTAAATACGATGGTACCTACTTATCTATAATTAGAGTAATAGCCCCCCCGTTTCTTTGAAAAGCAAAAATAGTTTTCAGTCACATTAACTAGAATATACAATATATGGCAACCTACACAGACACCTATCTTAATCTTAATTTCAAACCGGTTTTGTGCTTTTACAAACCGGTTTTGAAATTAAGATTAAGATAGGTGTCAGTGTAGGTTGCCATAGTTATCTACCTAGATGTAATGTACCGTATGTATAAACCTTGAATATATAGCCAAAAATAAACAAAAAGAGTTTTCTTAGTTTTAGGCAGGAGAGCACAACTTGGTGTTCGCATGTATGTATCACAGAAAAAACATGATGCGTAGTATAACAGTATTGTTAAAGATCGCTTTGGCTTACCATTGTGATACCATGCATTTCAGGCACTGCACCGATGTTAATGTATATGTTATACGGGCCATCATTCTTGTAAACACCAACTCCTGTATGGCCAGATACTATGTAATATTTATCATCACAGTGCTACAAAGAAAAAAGAGTTATTTTTTCTTGTAAATAATTTTTATTACGGGTTAGAATTGCCATTCGCAAACTCGATTATGGTGGATAATGATAGTGATCCCTTATTGTATGGAAATCACCATAGGCATTTGTTTGACAGGTTAAAATTAAAATTAGTCAATACTCATGGTTGCTGTTGCACCCAGTTGTGTGTCCTCAAACTCTGGCCCGAAACTGCGAGCCACCTTGTAGCTTGTGCCGCTCATACTAAAGACATCTAATGAGAAATCTATGATTAACACCATTGCTTACCTTAGCAACCAAAGACTTAAGTTCAGTGAGAGTTTTAGGCTGAAACCATGTGGATCCATCGGCAGATTTCACTTCTGTGTTTGTGATCTTAGTAGTAGCCACTGAAGAAGTATCTTTAGATGGGCAGTTGTAACACTTTGTCAACTCCAGATCCTAAAAAACAACACCATTGTTGGTAACCGACAAGAACATGACTTTCCAGATCTAGAAAAATGTTAAGTCAAACAACGAAAAACTTATCATGAGGATGACAGAATCTCTCACCTAACATGGACATATGAAGAAAATAGTGTTCACGCTTGTGCAAAAATGAGCTCAAATACAGTACATGATGTGCAAATTATTACTTGTACCTCGATATCAGTGCAGTGTTGCATGGCATCCATGATAGGTCGATATCCCGTACATCTACATATATTACCATCAAAATGACTCTCATATTTCTCAGCAATATCACCCGGGCTCTGCTTCAATGAGCTGTCAGTATAATCATGTGCACGCCATTTCATTAACATAAATACATATGTAGGAGTAATGACAATATTTTTTATACTTTATTTCCAATGCTAAGTAATACATTCAGAAACTCCTTTCATTAATACCACACTACACAACCAGTGCAGCTGTATTGAGAGAGCAACAAACACTACATGGCCATGCCTGGCAATTAGTGGTGAGAAGACTGATATGGTTCATGATTGACTAACATACACTCAACGTGGCCGTATTACTACAATTCGTCAGCCCGGCAGGAGCTGATCCAGGCTTGCTCTAGTCAGATGCATATTCCGCATGCCTAGGTTATTGAAGGCGCTATCCAGTATTCAGTTGGTGTACCGAACAACCAGTGCCATTCAGAAGTGGTGTATATGAGTATAATCTGGAGTCAGACCCAATTCATTCCTCTGAAAAGCCAATCGGTAGGCGGTTGCGCCAAAAGGTGATCTTTGCTGCAATTGCTTTCCCAACATGATCGCTGGGCAAATGTAACGGGGAGGTAGTAAACTCACCCGTACATAGTCATCACCATACCAGGGCTACAGTAACCACATTGTGATCCGTTATAGTCAGCTAAGTTCTTCTGTATCTTGTTATATCCCGTCTTAGAGTTTCCCAAACCTTCTATGGTTGTCACTTTCCATCCATTGCAAGCGTGGATTGGCACCAAGCACTATCAACAAGTAGCATCATGCATCATCGCACCGATGTGAAATTGTGCAAATCTTAATGAAAAAAACTACATAAAATTCGATACCTTTGCTCGCATTTGGATTTTGGCCACTCTACGATCCTGACTGACCACACAAGTATTACCAAAGGAGGGGGGTGGTAGTATATTATACTCTTCGGCATTACTAGTAAGATGGGTGGTAGTGGCAAATCAGGCAGAGGGATAATAGTTGATTAACCCAAGGATAAATACCAACACATCTTCGTTAGCTCATACCGAGTTGACAGGTTGTTCTGGTTGTTGTAGTTCAGGTCGTATAACAGTAACAGTACACACTCCACAACCGCCTTCTTTACACATAAACTTAGTGCCCTTCAGTAATGCTGTGTCTCTGATATAATCATTCAGTGTATAACTAGCAGGAAGACTCCCGGGCTCAACTACAAATAAGTAAACGTGTTTGTTTACTTTCCCTTCATTGCATGTTTCAGATCATAGCGTAGTCCTGTAAGTCTGCGGAGAAGTGTGCTATGGCTACAAAACATTGCAAGCCAACATTTCGGGCTGCAAATGTCCTTGGTGCCATCCAAAGTTGCAACTGCTATCTCATTTCAATAATAGGTGATTTGGGCACATTAATTTGGATGATAACTAATAGAATAACTAACTAACTCTTTCCCAGCATAACGCAACAGAGGGCGATACCACAAGATAATCTATGGGTTCTACCTCAATATCTATGGGTTCTACCTATCTTGTGGCAATTTTTGTCAGCTCGAATGTCTCACCAAAAACAAGATGGCAGACCACAGAGACACAGGGCTGTCAAGTCTTGTCCTATTTAAGAGCCTCTGTCCCACGTTCCGGCCAGAGATTAAAATTTTTCTTAAATTCATTACTAGCAGCGGGTACTACTTCCATTTCCATCAAGGATGCCGAGTACCCTTTGCAGTTACATGTCCATCGCGTACTATTGAATGAAGTCGTAACACCATGCAGTGCACATGCAAAAAATCGTGACCGGTCTCCGAAAAGTGGGAACAGCAGAGCAGTCAACAACTCATTCATGCAAACATACCTGTGAAAGTCTTCCCATTGATCTGCAGCTTTATTTGGTTGTCAGCCATGCTTTAGCTAACTGCAAGAATGATGATCAAAAGTAAGTGATGCAAAGTTACTTGTTGCTAGTTATTTGGCAAGATCACATTCATGGACTTACAGTCACATCTAGCTCTACACTATAGGCCACTATACCGTAACTGCCCTACATATCAATGTTATTTATTACTTTCAAATGACGATAAAAAACAGTGGTATGATGACATGTTTGACATATTATCTTAAATATTAACAAGGCATTAAACACAACCATGCATGCAATGTTGCAGATAACAACTCCAAGTTTTGCATCAACCCAATACTAGCAGATATAGTACACACATAGGTAAATATTACTGTCATTGTCATTAAGAAGTAATAGGTGGGTATTTGATCCTCGCTGCAGTTTCTTAATTTTTGTAAATCTAGATAGGTCACAAAAAGTGTCGTAAAATGTATTGCAGATAGGAGTTCCACAAGAAATAAAAGCTTACAGGTTATACAATTTCAATTAGGCGGTAAGCAGATTTTTCCAAACAACAATAAAATTTAGAAAACCCAAATTCCAGTGTGGATATAGGTTAGATGAGGGGTGTGCCATGTACCTCCCATGTGCAGCACTATCTCCACACATAAGTGGGGTTTAACATCTTTTTTGTAACATGCACAAGCATCGCAGGCATCAATATTACAAGACAACTTTCTTCACTTCAGTTTGCTTGCTAGTTATAGCAAGGAGTTTGGTTATAGTTTTGCTATTTATGATATTTATGATATTGCTTGTCTGGGTACCAGGATAATGCCGCGTAAGCTAGCAGCATGGGTGATCAAATTTTTTTGGCAAGGGGGGGCACATACTTTCTAGGTGGCTCGAATAGCAATTCACCAGCAATATACTGTTGGCACTCCCATTACAAAATTTCCTCACAATAATGAAAAAGCGGCCTCACTCATCAGATAAGGCAATATCAATACACCCCTTTGTATCTTTAGGCTTATTTTTAGATAATATATTCCATTGCCACCAATTGTGTAAAAAGCTGCTTGTGTGTATACCGTATTTAAAATGTGCGTAATTTTGTTTTCAATTGTGAAATCTCACATGACCGCTTCGAAGCCACATATCGAATGCTCAAAGTCTGCAGTCTAGTTGGTTTGAGGGCTAAATCAGTCGCGTGCGAGGCATAAGTGCCCCGCACATGACCGTTGGAGCCTTTAACTTTGCGGGTAGTTCGCACAACAAGATGGTCCTAGATGCCAGTAAATCACAAGCCATGTACAATGAGTTTTAAAGAAGATGATAGTATTATTTTTTGTAGTTAATCTAGACAAAGTAGGCAACAGAAACCCTACCAAGTTTTGATGAGAATAATGGGAAACTAACTACTAGTTTACTATAAGCTGCACGAAGTAAAAAACTATCAGTACAGTTTTTACGATAATATTTGAACAAATGCTATAACAGGTAACTGTGTGAGAAAATAACAACTTGAATAACACAAGTAAAAACATGAGAACAGTAAGTATGAACTATAAGTACGGCATGAGAGCAGTAAGTAAGAAATGTACAAACAGCAGTAAGAATGTGGTATTCCAGACTATGGTAGTATGAAACACTAATTAAGAGATAAGCGAGTTACTTATATGGTTTAAGTAACATGAGTTCTGTTATATGTACAGCCTGACACTATGTGGTGAGACGAGAGCAGATAATTCTCATCACTCTCTGATTAGTATCTATAACCTCGAGAGTATCCAGATCCGCCGCTGCGGTGGCCATAGTTGTTATTAGCTGCAGCTCCCTGGTTGGCCAGATTATCAGCTGCGTGGTTAGATGGGTTACCACTGTGCCCTCTGACATGCTTCTATAAAATTATATGAATCCAATGAGAAAAAGTAGCTTTTCCTTCCCCTCTAATATCTGTGTCGATGATGCTATAAATTAGTGCCGGGCGATATCGATTTTTGGAAACCAATACGATATTTCTAACTTGAAACCAATATTTGCGATATATCTATTTCGCGGAGATTTATGCTTAAGAGGTTCTTACCGGATAACTTTGCCTTTATTTGGTACTTATATGGTACAAAATAAACAAAATAAGCCATAACCTGGACCCGATAATACAATTTCAGACTGACATTGGCCGATATTGCTGTCGATATCGATATTCCAATATTTCGATGTTCATTTATGGTTCTTTTCTAAACCGATATTGCATATTTGTTGCGAAACTGATACGATATATTGGTTTATTGCACAGCACTACTATAATAATCATGTCAGTATGAGAATTATGCCTTCATACACAATGTGGAAACAACTCTGCTTACCACTATCAAGCATATCGTTGAGCACATTTCAGCTAGGATGATAAAATTCTTACACAAGTTACAGAGCGATTGAACTCTGTTTTTATTCCCTCTTTACTCTCCCCTATGAGTTCATTATCAAATTTCATCATATCATCATCATATTTTCAATCTCAATTTATCCAATTTTGCCACCTGAAATCAGCGCCAGAGCGCTCACTACTACGTTTGAATGCAGTAAGCAAATACCGTGTCACCAAAGATCATGAGATAAGACTTGACATTATTGACTGGCCAATGTACACAAGTGACAAATAAGGCAATTACAAAAAAACAACAACAAAGAAACTAGCCTATATTTTTGAAAAGTGGTTTATTAAAACATTGTTCGCCAGACAAATTATGACAAATGTGATAATATTTGCCTTTCACCTTAGTATGTGTCTCAAGCCTACAAGATCTCAATGTATCCGAGCAAAGTCTATTGGTATATATATCCTTATTGGGTACAGGCCATGAAGGTTTTAGAAGCATTCTTTGTCATTTTTACTTAGAAATGGATAACACGCCTTTGCAGGAAATGCGAGGACTGAAAGTATTCCAGCCTTATAAAATAACACAATGGATTTAGTATGAACAGAAAAAATGAGGCATACGCAAACGCATCTATTCTACTAAATACTAAATTATAGATCTATATTATATACAATTACATGAACTACGAAAATACCATTGCTACAAATTTTGTTTAAACTCTGTCTGTTTCAAAGGATGGGTAAATTTTGAGGAAATATCTTAATTTCCATGTTTTGGTGATTCCGTCGGCGTTATTCACTGGAAAATGTTGAGACAGAGAAGGTCACAACAGAATATACATTTCACATGTCAAACTAAACCCAAGAAATAAATGTGCTCGTAGTATCAAAATCCTAATCCTCCTGTATCAGATAAATAAGTACAGAACGTATATTTTTATAGGTAATGTGAACAAATGGAATGTCCACTTCGCATGGACCAGCTTTTTCCATAACCATTATTACCAGGTTTCAAGCGGATACCCATAACTCAGATCATGCTTTATTGTTTGTCATACTATTTTCATAATAAAATTGTTTATTATTATTGGGGATTAGTGGAGCACAGCTGTAGGTGTTTTGATGAAGTTACATAATATTTTCACATGACCTATCATTTAGTATCTGGTATTTAATATTTCCAAACTATCATCTTTGCTATCATGATTCACAGGAGAAACAGGTAGCAGTTGGTATTCAGGATTATGAAAATAAATGTTCGTGATATACTCTGGGATATAATCGGCCATAATTGACTGGGTAATGACAAGCAACAAATCCAAAACAGCCATCAAAAGATAATTACATAAACCCATCACTAGACCAGCGATGTGACTGCAGACACCTACAAACTAGAAATACTTGATAATTATGTATGTATACCACACCTTCAATATCTCATTTCCTCAAATGAGGAGTGATTGAATTATTCAGGACAGGGCTATATTAATTCACTCACATATGTAACATTCATGCCTTGAGAAGCGTGGTTCAGTCTCTCAAAGTCAGCACGGTTCTTCACTTCTCCTCCACTGGCTGTAGTCCAGTCATTTCTCTGCCAGTTATTCATCCATGTATTCATACCTGTCACAGGGAAAAACACACAAATATAGGAAAGCAAAAGAAACCCTAGGGATACGGGACACCAAAATATAATTATAGAACATCGCTTTGACCATTTCGCTCCGTGCAGACCACATGATTGCTGTTTTCAATGTCTCCAAAGAAGTAATGTAATGCTGCTTGGTTTATCACAAAAACTCAAATAAAATTTTATTGCTAGATGAATCAGTTCTATTCTGATTCCTGTCCACTTTGATAGTAAGCAAGCAGTTGTGGTGTGCTGTACTAACCTACCCTGGTCAGCGACATACATAAATGAAACCCACCTGTTGTCTTGCGGTGTGGCAATACCATGTTTTTGTAGGTAAAAAGCACAGAAAACATTGGGTGCAAGCAGAAAGGATTTCATAAATAATACTACTAATTACCCACCAGTAAAGTTGAAACAGAAACAATGTTAGTTTGAATGGTTACTACAAGTTTTGCACCAATAATTCAGTGTAACATCCATATTTCAGTATTAATTTTGGTAACAGGTTGGGCAAAGTTCATCTAAATACAGATAAATCGTTTGGTATACTTTATTCCTTTTTGAGGTGATGAAGTCTAGATTTTTTTTACTCATGTTCAGCCATTTTTAAGGACCTCATTGGGGATGAGATGAGTATGTTCATCCCACCCTCTGATGTTTTTTATCCTAGTATTGTTGTTTTAATACACCGCAATAATGGTATGCTTCATCAAAACAATATGATGCATTTATCCTAGTTAACTCTACATACTTTTCTCCAGGAATTGACTATCGGTTCTTATTTCCACATCTCGATATCCAGATTCTTTGGCTTGTACTACAGCGTGCCGAGCTGCCTATAAACAACAATAACAGAAAGACTTCTGACGCTGAGTATAAAGGATCTTATACCAGTAATGCATTCGCACAGACCAATAACATATTATGAAGTTAACTGTTTACCTCCTGAATGTTTTTTAAACATTCCATTCCCTACCCTTCCCGCCCTCAATCCATAGTCCATCCATACCTGCCAAGTTCCAAAACCTCCATCAAACCAACAGTAATCTTCAATTAACCCAACAACTAGTTTCAATATTCATACTTGGGCACAACTTGTGTTTTTTACAAAACTGTGTTTAGCTCCTATAATGTATAATACTTTTCTGAGAAATATCACTATCAGGCGCTACACAAAATCTGAATATACATGTACATAGCATTTTCATGAAGTAATGAGGGCGAGCATGAAGGCATACCCAGACCTGCCGTCCTTGAAGGACAGCAATGGAGTGAGATTGGCAAATAAGGAAATGGAAATTCAAATTGGGGCAATTTCTGCTCAATCATAACAACATAAAGTTGGTGCAATAAGGGCAAAAGTATTATGAAAATGGGGCATAAGTCTCAAACTCGTGAGAAATGGCGGGTCTGGGCATACCATTGGACGTGGAGGCATCATAAACTCACTTCAATTTCTGCTCGATTATTAGTCTGTCTTCCTTCCAGGGGCGCCGAGTAATTCCTTTCAACAATAAAAAAAGACGATAGATACATACATGTAAAAGCCTCGCACATGAACATGAAACGACATGAAACTGCAAAAAATGCAGTTATCTTCCATTCACAATACAAATTTTTCTCACAACTGCAACAACTTTTCAACAGTTTCTTTGTATACGAGCAATAATTTCCACAATGAAATTTTTAGAAGAATCTTTTTTAGCAGTCATGGGAAATTCCCTGTGTATGTGACCAACCTGTAAGTTGGCCACATCACATGCATGTGTGACTAATGAAGATCTACAAAAAATGCCAGCCCGGGTAATCTTTCAGTTACATTTCCAGTTCCAGAGCTTGGGCCGTTTGCAAACTTCCCTTGGACCGAAAAATATTGAAGTGAAGATTGGTATTTTTGCAGGGGAAATTTTCTTTTACCCTAGAGGAGTAAATTTGTTTAGGAGATTAATTTAGCTA